>WNGP01000601.1_pt1 | contig 28164 bp, 25 predicted proteins | sample 5407671 | NCBI WGS metagenome assembly WNGP01 (sample SAMN13153381, study PRJNA577476) | soil metagenome | isolation source: 40 cm soil or saprolite under Garry oak tree replicate 2 | place: USA:California | collected 2016-06-15
GAGCGCGCGGCCAGCTCGGCTTCCTGGCGGCCCCGCTCGACCAGCCACGCCGGCGTGCCGGGGGGGCGGCACGAGGCGACGAGGAGGGGGAATGATACGAGGATCCCGGCGGGCCACGAGAAGGGACGCGACATGAGGTCCTTAGTCCTGCTAGTAGCGGCGGTCGGACTCGAACCGACGACCCGCGGATTATGATTCCGCTGCTCTAACCAGCTGAGCTACGCCGCCGAGCTTGCAGCATAAGAACTTAGCGGGGGTGAAGAGGGTGCGGCAGGGCCGAGCTTGCCGTTACCTGCCGTTGAAGCGCTTCGCGATGTCGCTTTCTCGCAGAGCGACACGATCTCGCCCTCCGTCACACCCGCCCACCGACGGTCCCGCGCCGCTCGAACCAGCCCGGCTGTATCGGCGGGCCTTTAGCGTGGGGGCGAGGACTTTTCCATCCGCGCCGACTGCGCCACTCGCGCGCAGGCGACATCACCCGCGATCGTCCCGGCCAAGGTCACGCACAATGCGAGACGCTGGTCGCCGTTCCTCGGCCATCGTCCCCCAAACACGTACGCTGCGGCGTTGGCACCAACAGGTGACGCCGCCTGCGTCATCGCGATTGCCCGTGCAAGTTGGAGAATCCTCGTCCATACCGTTGAATCGACAGCCAAACGCTTCACCGCCGTGCGAACATCGCTTAGGATCAGCACTTTGAGCGCAAACGGGTCCCCATTATCCGCCGCTAGCCGGCGGTCGACCCACGCGAGCGCCCTATCGAGATCGGCAACGGTCCACGCACGGATGTCCACAGCGGCGAGTCGAAAAAACTCCTGATAGACCGTGTCTTCCGCGGGCCACCGCGGGCGTACCCGAAGGGTGACGGGAGACGCCACGACTGCTGTCGACCCTGCAACGCCGTCGAGGCGGAAGGAAACGTCAAGCGTGTAGGTCCCCGTATCGATCCTGCGGTACAACGCCTCGTACGGAAGCGGCCCCTGCTCGCCCCATAGCTCCTGGACCATGAGAGGTTGGTACCGCGCCCCCCCCGGGGCCATGGGATCGCCATTACAAGTCTTCGGGCACACGTAGTCGACCCACATGCTGCGGCCTCCCGGCACGAGGCTCCCGTCGGCGCGATGGAGTACGCCCGTAAGCCAACCAGCATTCACGCCGAACGGCGGGATCCTCACGGTGTCGGAGCCGACGTTGCGCAGCTCGAACAGCGCGTAAATCGGTTCGCCTTCGAAGGACTCGGCCTTGGTCAAGACGATCTTGAGGGTGAGCGGCGATACGGCCGGAGTTGGACTCCGCCCGCCGCGGGCGCAAGCCAACAAGAGGGTTACTACCGCGACTGAAGCCCAGCCTCGACGTGTGGGCATAACGTCTAGGCTATCGGTCGCGCGCCCTGCGCGCTACGGAAGAAGGGGAAGGTCACGGCTGCATCCCCCCGCGATATTCCGAACGCGTGCTCCGGCTCGTACCGTCGATATCGCGTGGCTCCAGTCGCCTCCTTGATAGAACTCCGGGACCCGTCACCGCCGCGGTGTCGGCCGTGCCCGGCGCGTGCAGAATGCGAGACTAATGCCCGTACCCGTAGGGCTCGCGACACACCCGTTGCTTCGAGTCCACACCCAGCGGGCCCAGCCCCTACGAACCCCCCCGAACTGGCGTTTGCGCGGCACGCCGACGCGGTGCGCCCCTTGCATGGCTGACCGGCAAGGCCATGAAAGCACTCTCGGTTCTCCTGCTGGCCCTCTTGGCGGTCGGCTGTCACTTCGACAAGCTGTTCAACGATTCGAGCGGCGGCGCGGCGTCCCGCGGAGGTCCCGCCCCGCCCACGGCGACGCACTTGCTCTTCACCACGCAGCCGAGCGACGCGGCACCGGGTACTAAGATTACGCCCCCCGTGCAAGTTGCCGCGGTGGACGACCAGGACAATATCGTGACGAGCTTCAACGGCACCATCTCGATCGCCATCGGACACGACGGCAGCCTGCTCGGCGGCGCGCAACTGTCGGGGACGACGAGCGACGTGTCCCTGGTGAATGGCGTCGCCACATTCGCCGACCTGAGTATCGACCAGCCCGGGATCAACTACACCCTCGTGGCGGGCAACGCCCAGCAGTGGAGCGTCGCGAGCAGAACCTTCAACGTCCGCGTGCTTTGATGCGCTGCCCCCGCTGCACGCTCGCCGAGCTTCCCGAAGCCACCGAGACCTGCTGGCTGTGCGGTTATTCCTCGGCGGTCGCGACCGCCGTGGAGGACCCTCCCCCACCAGCCACGCCGACCGAGCTCGACGCGCGACGCGAGCTGGCCCGCGACTTCCGAATCGACAGCCTGCTCGAGCGGCCGCCAGGACCGATCGTCTACCTCGCGCGCGACGCGGAGGATCGTCTGGTGGCGGTGAAGGTCCTACCGCGCCCCGAGGCCGGCGCGACGGTCGACCGCTTCGCCGCCGCGGCCGATGCGGCGGCGCGGCTCGATCACCCGCACATCGTCCCCGTCTACGGTCACGGCGCGACGGAGAACTTCCTGTGGTGCGCGACCAAGTACGTCGACGGCCGGTCGCTCGCGAGCATGCTGCAAACCGATGGACCGCTCGAGCACTCCGCCTGTCTGCGCATTTTCGAGCAGGTCGCGAGCGCCTTGGACTACACCCACCGGCGCGGCGTCGTCCACGGCGCCCTGACACCCGACAGCATCATCGTCGATGCCAACGAATGGGCCCTGGTAGGCGACTTCGCCATGCGGGGGCTCCTCGACGCGGCGCCCGACGGTGCTCGGGCCGGCGAGCCTGCGGCCGGCGCGGATCAGCGCGCGCTCGCGGCGATCGTCCATGCGTCTCTCACGGGAGCGCCGATGGGCGATGGTCCGCCGGTGGTGAAAGACGGCCTCCCCGGGCTCCCCTTGCACGTCTCGCAGGCGCTGCGCCGCGCGCTCTCGAGCCGGCAGGCCGACCAGTTTCCCGGCGTGCTCGACTTCGTCGCGGCGCTCGGCGGCACGCGACCGGAAGGGCGGACAACGTGGTTCGGCGCGAATCCCCGCAGGAAGGGGCCGGGCTCCCCGGTCGTGATCGTCGACGCCGACCAAGACCCCGCGGCGAAACCCCTCGGCCGACGGGTCGCGGTCGCCGCGGCGGGCCTGGTGGTCGCGCTCGGCGGCGGGGCGGCGTGGCTCGGCATCTCTTCCATTCCCGCATCGCCGGCGAGTCGAGAACCCGCCGCCAGGGCGCCGGCGCCCGCTGCCAGCGTTCCAGCAGCGTCGCCGAGCGCGAGCCGCGACACGTTCGTGGCCGCGGCTCCGGACCCCGTGCCGCCCCCGCCCCCGCCCCCGCCCCGGTCCGCGACACGCGCGGCGGTGCGCACGACGCGCCCTCCGGTCAGGACGCATGCCCCAGCAATGAAGCGGCCGGCGCCCGCGCCATTGCCCGCGGACCCGCGTGACGTGGAGCCCGCTCTCCTGTCGATCAATGCGATCCCGTGGGGGAGCGTGTCGCTCGACGGTCGGCCCGTCGGGAACACCCCACAGATCGACCTCCCGGTCGTGCCCGGCCCACACCGCCTGCGGGTGGAGCGTGACGGCTACCGGCCGTACGACCGCGTGATCGCGGTGGCGTCGGGGCAGCGGCTCCGCATCACCGACATCGCGCTGGTGGAGCGCTAGCCGGTGCCGCGCGCCATTGTCTTCCTCGCCCTGTCGCTGCTGCTCGCGGGAGCACGGGTGTCGCGTGCCCAGTCGGCGAGCGACCTCCTGGGACAGGGGGTGCGGGCCTATCAGGCCTTGGAGTACGATGCGGCGGCGGCCCTGTTGCAGCAGAGCCTGGGGCGCGATTCGACGACGAGTCTCGCGGACTCGCTCCGGGCGCGGGCGCTCACGTATCTCGCCGCGACGGAGCTGTTCCGGCAACAGCGCGACTCCGCCGTTGCCGCGTTCCGCCAGCTGGTCATGCTCAACCCGCGCTATCGGCCGGACGAGCTCATCTTTCCACCACAGGTCACGAATCTGTTTCAGGAAGTCCGTCGGGCGACCCGCGCGATCGCGTTCGCGGTGCCGCCGGTGACCGCGCTGCGCACGCGGGTCGAGCGGTTCACCGCCGGGGTGCTCGTGAGCTCGCTCGCGGACGTGACGGTGACCCTCGCGCGCGAGGACGGGACACCGGTGCGGACGCTGTACGAGGGACCCGTGGCGGACAGCCTCGCCGTGAAGTGGGACGGTCTCACGCCGGCGGGCACGCCGGCGGACAATGGCCGCTACGTCCTGCGGGTAACGCCGCGAACCCCCACGGCAGATGGGCCGCGCGCGCGCCAGGTCGTGCTCGAGGTCAAGCAGGAGCTCCCCGATACCCTGTCCTGGCCGTCGCCCCTCACGACGCCGCCGCTCCTGCCGGAGCGCACATCGACGGCGCCGGCCTTCCGGTCGCTCGCGGCGGGGCTCGCGACCGCCGGTGCGGTCGTCGCGCTTCCGTCGATCATGGCGCGGGGCAAGGACGCGACGGGAGCGCGCTTCGCGGTCGGCGCGGCGGTGGGCATCTCCGGATTCGTCGGCTTCTTCGCGCGGAAACCCCGCTCGCTGGAAGCCAACGTGCGCGCGAACGCATCGCAGCGCGATGCGTGGAAGAAGAAACTCGACGCGGTCAAGACGGAGAACGCCGCCCGCCTGCGCACCATGCGACTCATCGTCCGCGCAGGGCCCGAGACCGTCGCGGAGCGGGGATCACAATGAGGACCATCGCATTGATCGGAATCCTGGCGCTCGCCGCGTCGGTCGTCGCCCGCGCGCAGGGTCGGCCGACCCTGGCGTTCCGCGGCGACGCAGGATTCGTATGGGTGCGGAGCGATTCGGCGGCGGGGGTGGGGGGGGCCGGTGCGGTTCGGCTGCGCGGGCCGGTCCTCGGAGGAGAGGGCCGACTCGTTTTCAATGGATTCGCCGTGGGAGTAGGGCTCCTGAGCGGCACGCTCCAGGCCGCGGATCAGGGGACCATGAAGCGCGACCTCATCGAAGGACGGCTGGTCGTCGCCGCGCGGCCTGTCCCCTGGCTCGAAATGAGCGTGGGTCCCTCCGTCCGGGCGTACGTCACGGACTCCGTCACCGAGCGCTGGGTGTTCTGGCAGGCCCGGGCACGCGTCGACGCGCCGATCGTGACCGCGAGCCTGACGAGCTACCTCGAGCTGTGGCGCGCGTTGTCCTCCGAGGTCAATCTGGTGGCCGGGGCCGGTCGGGTGCAGGGAGGCGAGGCGGGCGTGGTGTACCGACCGCCGCAGCGCCCGTACTGGGTGCGCCTCGCCTACCGTGTGGACGACGCGGTCGTACGCGCGGGGGGGAGCGAGACGCTGGAAGCAGTCAGTCTGGCGATCGGCGTGGGCAGTTGGTGAGACGTCCGGCCTTAGTCGCGGGGCGGTAGCGAGGCCGGGTCGCTCCCTACGTCCACGTTCGGCACCAGCCGATACAGCAGCTCGCCTTTCCGGATCATCCCGAACTGTTCGCGCGCCGCGCGCTCCTGGGCGGCGGGGTCGGTCTCGAGCGCGTGCGCCAGGCGCTGCAGCGAATCGAGCTGCCGCTCGAGGTCGCGCACGCCCCGGCGTGCCTCGGCGAGCTGGCTTCGCAGCGTGAGCCAGTCGAGCGTGCCGTACTCCCCCGCCTGAAAGGCCAGTCCCGCGAGCACCACCGCCGCGGCGATCCCGATCAGCCGGGCGCGCGTCATAATCCGTACAGGTGCCGGCCGGGGTAGTACGCCGTGTCGCCCAGCTCCTCGGCGATGCGCAGCAGCTGGTTGTATTTCGCGACGCGGTCGGTGCGCGAGGCGCTCCCGGTCTTGATCTGCCCCACGCCGGTGGCCACCGCGAGGTCCGCGATGAACGTATCCTCCGTCTCGCCGGAGCGGTGCGAGATCACGGCGCCGTATCCGTTGGAGCGTGCGTGCGCGATGCATTGCAGCGTCTCGGTGAGCGACCCGATCTGGTTCAGCTTGATGAGAATCGCGTTCGCCACACTCTCCTCGATCCCCCGATCCAACCGTTCGATGTTGGTGCAGAACAGATCGTCTCCCACCAGCTGCACGCGGGCGGACAGCGCTGCCGTCAGCTTCGCCCAGCCCGCCCAGTCGTCCTCCGCGAGCCCGTCCTCGATCGACACGATCGGGTAGCGGTCGATCCAGCTCTTGTAGAGCGCGATCATCTCGTCGGACGACTTCGTGCCGGCGCCGCTCTTCTTGAAGACGTAATTGCCCTCCTGGTAGAGCTCGGACGCCGCCGGGTCGAGGGCGATCGCGACGTCCTTCCCGGGCTCGAGCCCGGCGGCCTCGATCGCCGCCATCACCGCCTCGAGCGCCGCTTCGTCGGTCGCGAGATTGGGCGCGAATCCCCCCTCGTCCCCCACCGCGGTGGACAAATTGCGCTTGGACAAGACCTTCTTGAGGGCGTGGAACACCTCGACGCCGATCCGCAGGCCGTCGGGAAAGCTTTCGGCGCCGATCGGCACGATCATGTACTCCTGGAAGTCCACGGTATTGGCGGCGTGGGCTCCGCCGTTGAGGATGTTCATCATCGGCACGGGGAGCACGTTGGTGACCGGCCCCCCGAGATAGCGGTACAGCGTGAGGCCGGCGTCCTGGGCCGCCGCCCGCGCCACGGCCATCGACACCGACAGAATGGCGTTGGCGCCGAGGTGACTCTTGTTGGGGGTGCCGTCGAGGTCGAGCATCGCGTAGTCCACCGCGATCTGCTCCTCGGCCGACACGCCCTCGAGCCGCGGACCGATCACCTCGTTCACGTTCTTCACCGCCTCGAGCACGCCCTTGCCGCCGAACCGCTTCGGATCGCCGTCGCGCAGCTCGACGGCCTCGTGCTCGCCGGTGGAGGCGCCGCTCGGTACGGCGGCACGGCCGGCCGCGCCGCTCGACAGGGTCACGTCCGCCTCGATGGTGGGGTTGCCCCGGCTGTCGAGGATCTCACGCGCGCGCACCGAGATAATCGTGCTCATGATGGCCCGTACCCTAGCGGGCGGTGCCCTCTGCGTCAACGCGCGCCTTGCAGGCGACGATCGCGGCATGCACGCGGTCGCGCAGCTCCTGCCGCCGCTCGAGCGTCATCCCCGCCGTCGCGATCGGATCGCCGATCACGATCCTGATGGGCCGCGGTCGCAGGAAGAACCGCCCCTTGGGCATGATCTCGAACGTATTGCCGACGTACACCGGGACCACGGGCACCTGGGCTGCGATGGCGAGCCCGAAGGGCGCGTTCTTGAACGGCAGCAGCGCTCCCGTGCGGCTACGTGTCCCCTCGGGAAACAGCAACGCCGACGTGCCACCGCGAATCACCTCGGCGGCGCGCTGGTAGGCCTCGAGGGCCCGCGCCGGATGCGCGCGGTCGATCGTCAGGTGACCGGCCGTGACCATCGCGCGGCCCAGGAGCGGGATCCTGGCGAGCTCCTGCTTCGCCACCATCCGCACCGATCCCGGCAGCGTGGCGGCAAGGGCCCAGATGTCGAACATCGACGAATGGTTCGAAGCGTAAACGACGGGCCCGTCCGGAATCCGCTCCATCCCTTCGACGCGCACCGGCGTCCCGGCGGCCCGGAGTATCTGGCGCGACCAGTCGTTCGTCCCCCAGTCGTACACCCCGCCTCCCCCAGGGCGCCGCTTGACACCCAGCAGCGCCGCCGCGATGACGCCGACGGAGTGGATAACGCTCGACACCACGAGCACCACGTAGAACCATAGAGTGCGGATCATCGCGCTGGGAAATGATCGAAGCCGGGGGGAGGCGGTATCAGTCGTCCGTCATCAGTGATCCGTAAGCCGCGGCCCGCGGTGCAGGCGCCGATGCGCGTGAGGGACAGTCCCGTGGCTCGACGAAACGCACGGGCACCCGCGTCCCCGAAGCTTCGCGGCATCGCGACCAGCAGCTCGTACTCCTCGCCGCTCCGGACGGCTGCGAGCGGCGTCGCACCCGGCCAGCACGGAACGCGCTCCAACTCGATCGCAATCCCGACGCTCGAGGCCGCCGCGAGGTGCCCCGCATCCCCCGTCAGCCCGTCGGAGATATCGATCATGGCGCGCGCTCCACGCCGCGCCAGCCAGCGCCCCGCGGCGACCCGCGGCTCCGGACGGGCGAAGCGGCGTCGCAAGGCGGGAGCGAGGCGCCCCCCCCGCCCGCTGCGGAGCGCGGTGAGCGCGAGCCCCGCACCCCCAAGCCGCCCGGTCACCCACAGCCCGTCACCCGGCCGCGCGCCGCTGCGCCGCACCGGCCGCCGGGCGACGCCGAGCACGCAGACGTCCACGAGGTAGCGGGGCGACCGCACCAAGTCGCCGCCGAGGACCTTCGCTCCCACGCTGCGCACAGCGGCACCGACGCCGGACATGATCTGAACGGCGGGAGAGGCGTTGCCGGTACGGCGTTGCCGGTTGCCGGGTACTCCGAGTGAGACCAGGACGCCGAGCGGGGTCGCGCCGTCCGCGGCGAGGTCGGACAGCGCGGCCGCCGTCGCCCGCCAGCCGATCTCGCGAAACGAGAGCCAGTCGGTGCGGAAGTGCACGCCTTCGAGCGACAGATCGATGCTGATCGCGAGCGTCCGGCCGCCGACGGAGAGCAGCGCGCAGTCGTCACCCAGGTCGCGACCCGCCGCACCGAGCGTCGCGAAAATGGCGCGCAAGCGGTCGAACTCACCCCTCCCCTCGGGGCCCAGCCGGCGCGACCGGCCCGTCACGCCGTCTCCGGCGGCTCCAGGACCGTGAGCACCGGAGGCCCTACTGACTGGGTGTTGGTCCACGCGCGCCAGATCTCGGGCAAGGCGGCCAGGACATCGGCGGGGCGCAGGCTGCGTGCCGTCCACTGGCGCGCGCCGTACTCCGCCGCCCGCCCCAGCGCATGGGCACCCAGGGCGGCGGCCTCGGGCCCGGCGCTGCCGCGCGCGAGGAACGCGCCGATGAAGCCGGCGAGCAGGTCGCCCGAGCCACCGGTGGCGAGTCCCGGGTTACCGCTCGCGACCACGTGAATCGGCCCGCGCAGGTCCGCGATCACGGTCGGCACGCCCTTCAGGAGCACGGTGCCCTTCACCTTCTGCGCGGCCTTCGCGGCGGCCGCCCAGCGATCGTTCGCCGCCGCGTCGGCGAGCTCGTCGCCGAACTGGGCACGGAACTCGCCCAGATGGGGCGTGAGCACGACCGGCCGCTCCACGGCGCCCCGTAACAGAACGAGGGCGTCGGCGTCGAGCACGGTCGGGATCGGGCGACGCGCGAGGACGGCCTCGAGGAACTGGGCGCGGGGCGGCTCGCGGCCCAGGCCCGGACCGACCACGAGCGCGTCCGCCCACTCGAGTGCCTCCGCGGCCTCGGGCTCGAGCTCGGGGCCGAGCGTCGATTCCACCGTGAGCACATCGGGAAGGCTCGAGCGCGCGGCCGCGATCGTCTCCTTCGCCGCCACGAGCTTCACGAGCCCCGCGCCCGCGGCGAGCGCGCCACGCGCGGCGTGCAGCGCGGCGCCCGTCATGCCGTTCGCGCCGCCCGCCACCGTGACCCGGCCGCGGTCGCCCTTGTGCATGGTTGGTATGAGCTTCGGGAGCCGCGCCCCCGCCCACACGTCCGTTACGAGCACGGGCCACACGGGATCGGCGGGTGGCAGCCCGATATCGACGATCACGATCTTGCCGCACCACTCGCGGGCGAGCAGGTGGCCGCGGCGCGGGCCCCCGAACGTGATCGACAGCTCGGCGCGCACTGGCCCGTGCCCCTCGCCGCTCGACAGGTCGAGTCCCGTGGGGCCGTCGATCGCGACGACCGGGGCGCCGTAGGCGACGAGGCGCTGCGCCAGGGCCAGCACGTCGCCGCGCGCCGGTCCGGCGGCGCCGGTGCCGAGCAGCGCGTCGATCACCACGGCGGTGGCGGGCCACGGCTCTTCCCGCCCCGTCTCGCGCACCCCGTCCACGCGGGCGAGCGCGCGGTTGTCGATCGCGTCGTCGGTCTTGGGGTCGAGCGCGGCCACCCAAACGGCGATGCCGCTCGCATGCAGCGCGCGCGCCACCACCCACCCGTCGCCGCCGTTGTTCCCCGCCCCGGCGACCACCAGGGCCCCGCGGGCCAGCACGGCGGGATAGTCGCGCACGATCAGGCACGCGATCGCTCGTCCGGCGGTCTCCATCAACACACGCGAGGGGATACGGTACTGCGTGCGGGCCGCCGAATCCCAGGCGGCGGCCTCGGTCGCGGACACCACAGGGATCGGGTTCACGGGATCACCACGCCTCCATATCCCACCACGGCGTCGTCGTCTCCTGTCACCATACCGGAGTGGCTGTAGTGCACGACGTCGGCGCGCTCGGCACCGAGCGCCCGGGCCGCGGCGATCACGGTGGCCGCGGGCGCCCGGCCGCACATCGAGATGCGCTCGCGGCGGCAGCGCGCCAGCAGCTCTGCGCCGTCGAGCGCCGCGACGGCATCGAGCGCCAGCCGGTCCTTGCGCTCGGACGCGGCCGCCGGCTCGTAATGGTTCAGATCGCTCGACGCCAGCAGCAGCACCCGGTCGGGCCAGCGCCGCACGAGCCCGGCCAGTGTCTCGCCCAGCCCGCGGCATCCTTCCCACGCGTCCCACGCCAGGACGAGCGGCACGATCCGCACGTCGGCCCGCCGGAGCTGGAGGAAGGGCAGCTCGACCTCGACCGCGTGCTCGGCGGCGTGGGCGGCGTGGTCGGGCCCCACCAGGGGCGACGACTCGAGGAGCGCTCGTGCGAAGCCCTCGTCCACGCTCACGTCGCCGAGCGGCGTGCGGAACGCGCCCGCCTCCCACAGCGATGCGCCGCCGGGCGCCCGGCTCACCCCGGTGTGGTTGGGCGCCACAATCACCACGATCGGCGGGATCTCGAGGCGCGCGAACACGTGCGCCGCGGTGAGTCCCGAATAGACGTAGCCCGCATGCGGGGCCACCGCGGCGCGCGCCGGGGCGGGACGCGCCGCGCCGACGGCGTCGAGCAGTTCGCGCACCGTGCGCTCGAGCTCACCCCTCGTTCCCGGGTAGAAGCGCCCGCTCACGGCGGGCGCGCGCACCGCGTCCAAGCTTACTTGAAGCTCTGGCCGATCGCGCGACCGAAGGAGATCTCCCCGTTATCGATGCGGATGTTGAACCCGCATTCGGGGTTCGAGCACACCCAGGCCTTGTACGTAATCGGCGCCCCGTCGCGGCCATAGTCCGACAACGGGATGAGGAGACCTTGTTGACATTTTCTGCAGGCGGGCCATTCCCTGACGTCGTCCATGCGGCACCCCCCTTCGCCCGATCCGACGCCCCTATCCGGGCTCCACTCCGGGCCACGGATAGCCGGCCCGGAACACCTCCGCGAAATCGTAGACCCGCTCGAAGTCCTGCAGCTTGTCGGTCGGCTGGCTGGCGAGCAGGCCCACGTCGATCAGCATGAACACGATCCGTCCCAGGTCCTCGGTGCTGGCGATTCCCCAGTGCCCGAGGACGGTGGGCGCGAGTAACCCGAACTGCTCTCGCGCGAAGTCCCGGCACGCCCAAGCGAGCTCCCCGCCGCTCAGGTGCCGGCGCGCCGGGAGCTTGCCCTGCGCGTACTCGAGGGCCGCCAGCACGAACAGGTAACCGCGCTCGTGATAGCGGTCATCCTGCCGCCCGATGCGCTGGAAGGCCTCTTCGAGCGTCGCAAAGTCGCTCACGGCCGCGCCTCCGTCTGTTCCGACGTCCGCGCCCGCACGGCCACGGGCCGCAGGGGGTGCGGCTCGAGCAGCGCGAGCTCGAGCACCTCGTCGATCGTCTCCACCGGCTTGATCTCGAGCAGTTGTTTCACCTCGTCGGGGACGTCCACGATGTCGTTCCGGTTGCGCGCCGGCACGAGCACCGTCTTGACGCCGGCGCGCGCCGCCGCCGTCAGCTTCTCCTTGAGCCCGCCGATCGGGAGGATGCGCCCGCGCAGCGTGAGCTCGCCCGTCATCGCCACATCGTGGCGCGACGGACGGCGGCACAAGAGCGACGCCAGCGCGGTGGCGATCGCGATCCCGGCCGACGGACCGTCCTTCGGCACCGCCCCGGCCGGCAGGTGCAGGTGCACGTCGGTCTGCGTGAACGCCTCCAGCGGAATCCCGAGCGGCCCGGCGCGCGCGCGCAGCAGGCTCCACGCCGCCTGGGCGGACTCCTTCATTACGTCACCCAGCTGCCCGGTCAGGGTGATCTGCCCCTTCCCCGGCATCTGAATCGCTTCGATGAACATGATGTCGCCGCCCACGGGCGTCCACGCGAGCCCGGTCGCCACTCCCACCTCCGCCTCCCGTCCCGCGACCTCGCTCTGGACCTTGGGCTGGCCGGCGAACTTTTCGAGGTTCTTCACGGTGATCTTGATGGTCACCGCCCGTCCCTCGACCACTTCGAGGGCGGCCTTGCGGAGCACGCCCTGGATCTCCCGCTCGAGCTGGCGCACGCCGGCTTCGCGCGTGTATTCCCCGATCAGCCGCTCGAGCGCGCCGTCGGCGATACTCGCCCGCTCCGTGTGGAGCCCCGTCTCCTTGAGCTGGCGCGGCAGCAGGTAGCGCTTGGCGATCGCGAGCTTCTCGCCGGGCGTGTACCCGGGCAAGGTGAGCACTTCCATCCGGTCGAGGAGCGGGTCGGGGATCGGCGCGAGGCTGTTGGCCGTGGCGATGAACATGACGCCCGACAGGTCGAACGGCACCTCGAGGTAGTGGTCCACGAAGGTGCCGTTCTGCGCCGGGTCGAGCACCTCGAGCAGCGCGGCCGTCGGATCGCCGCGCACGTCGGCGCCCATCTTGTCCACCTCGTCGAGCATCAACAGGGGGTTGCGCGTCTCGCAGCGCTGCAGCGCGTGGATGATGCGTCCCGGCAGCGCACCGACGTAGGTGCGCCGGTGGCCGCGGACCTCCGCCTCGTCGCGCACGCCGCCGAGCGAGACGCGCGTAAAGCGGCGCCCCAACGCCTCCGCGATGCTTTGGCCCAGCGAGGTCTTGCCCACACCAGGGGGGCCCACGAAACACAGAATGCCTCCGCGCGCCGCGGGATTGAGCGTGCGGACCGCCAGGTACTCGAGGATCCGTTCCTTGACGGTCTTGAGGTCGTAGTGGTCGCGGTCGAGGATGTCGCGGGCGGCCTTCAGGTCGAGCCGGTCTTCCGACGTGCGGCTCCAGGGCAGCGTCGCGATCACTTCGAGGTAGGTGCGGGCCACGTGGTACTCGGCCGATTGCGGCGACATCTGGCGCAACCGCTTGAGCTCCCGGTCGACGACCTTTTTGGCCTCGTCGTGGAGGCCGACAGCCTCGAGCCGGCCGGTGAGCTCCGTCAGCTCGTCCTCTCCCTCTTCCTCGCCCAGCTCCTGGCGGATCACCCGCAGCTGCTCGCGCAGCACGTACTCCCGCTGATTCTGGTCGAGGCGCGTGCGCACCTTCTCCTGGATCTGACTGCCGACTTCCAGGACCTGCAGCTCCTGGCCCAGCAGCTCGGCGAGCCGCTCGAGGCGGCGGTTCACGTCGTCGAGCGCCAGGAGCTCGGCCTTGGCCGGAAGGGCCAAGTCCAGGTTCGCGGCCACGAAGTCGGCCAGCTTGCCGGCGTCGCTGATGCCGACCAGGACCTCGTGCAGCTCCTCCCCCAGGTAGGGCGCGATGTCGATGACCCGGGAGAACTGGGCGTGCACCGTGCGCTTCAGGGCTTCGGTGCGTGCGTCCTCGATCAGCGTGTTGGGGAGCGGCTCGTAGCCCGCCATCAGCCAATGCTCGGCGGGGGTCACCTCGACGAGCCGCGCGCGCTCGAGCCCCTGCACCATGACGCGCACCGAGCCGTCCCCCAGCTTGAGCATGCGGACGACGGTGCCGAGCGTGCCGACTTCGTACAGCTCGTCGGCGCGGGCCTGCATCACGGCGCCCTCCGGGGGCTCGGTGCCGCCCAGCGGGCGCACCACGCCGAGCAGCAGGCGCTTGTTCCCCTGGACCACCTCGTCGATCAGCTGGACGGCGGACGGATCGGTGAGCGCCATGGGCAGCACGACGTGCGGGTAGACCACGATCCGGCCGAGCGGCAGGACGGGGAGGCGATCCACTTACTGCACCCGCACCGACTGCGGGCCCGAGAGGCGGGGCGGGAGCTTCGCGAGCCGGACCTCGAGGAAGCCCTGCTCGTAGTTCGCCCGAATGCTCTCGGGGTCGACCGACACCGGGAGGCGGAAGCGGCGCTCGAACGGCCCGACCTGCACTTCCATCCCGTGATAATGGGGCTTGCCTTCGTGGCGCCGCGCGGTGCGCTCGCCGGCGATCGTCAGGACGCCGTCCACGTACTCGACCGTGAAGTCCTCCGAGCGCATCCCGGCGATGTCCATGTAGACCACCAGGGCGTCGTCGGTCTCGTAAATGTCGGTCGGTGGCTTCCACTTGGACGAGGCGACGAAGCCCACGGGACGGCCGTGGGCGACTTCGTTGAAGTAGACCTCGAGCTCCTCGGCGGGGTGCACCGTGAGGGAGCCCGAGCCACGGGAGGGCCGGCCGGAGAAGCCGCTGCTATCGGGCATGGAACCCTCCCGCCACGGCGGCGCGCGCCGGCGGCGCGTACAGCGGGAACTGCTCCGCCAGCTCGCGCACGTCGGCCTGTACGCGCGCGATGGTCGCGTCGTCCTTTTTCGTGAGCACGGTGTCGATGAACTCCGCCACTTTGAGCATTTCGGCCTCGGTGAAACCGCGGGTGGTCACGGCCGGGGTGCCGATGCGGACCCCGCTCGTGACGAACGCTTTCTGGGGATCGCCGGGAATCGTGTTCTTGTTCACTGTGATGCCGGCCCGGTCGAGCAGCTCCTGGGCCTCCTTGCCGGTCACCTGCTTGGGCCGCAGATCCACGAGCATCAGGTGGGTATCCGTGCCCCCCGACACGATGGCATAGCCCCGCGCGACGAGCGCCGCGGCGAGGGCCTGCGCATTACGCACGACCTGCGTGGCATACGCCTTGAACTCGGGGGCGAGCGCCTCGCCCAGCGCCACCGCTTTCGCCGCGATCACGTGCTCGAGCGGGCCGCCCTGGATGCCCGGGAACACCTGCTTGTCGACCTCCTTGCCGAATGCCTCCTGGCAGAGGATCAATCCGCCGCGCGGACCGCGCAAGGTCTTGTGCGTGGTCGTCGTGACGATCTGCGCATGCGGCACCGGCGAGGGGTGGAGCCCCGCGGCTACGAGCCCGGCGACGTGCGCCATGTCCACGATGAAGATCGCGCCGACCTCGTCCGCGATTGCTTTGAGCGTCGCGAAATCGATGATGCGCGCGTAGGCGCTGGCGCCGCCGATCAGGATGCGCGGGCGCTCGCGGCGCGCGATCTCGCGCACCTGGTCGTAGTCGATGCGGCCGGTGTCCTCGCGGACACCGTAATGCGTGGCGCGGAACAGCGTGCCCGAAAAGTTCACGGGCGCGCCATGGGTCAGATGGCCGCCGTGCGGCAGCGCCAGGCCGAGCAGGGTGTCGCCCGGCTTCGCCACCGCGAGGTACGCGGCCAGGTTCGCCTGCGCCCCGGAGTGCGGCTGGACGTTCGCGTGCTCCGCCTTGAACAGGGCCTTGGCCCGATCGATGGCGAGCTGCTCGACTTCGTCGACGACCTCGCAGCCGCCGTAATACCGCTTCCGCGGGAGCCCCTCCGCGTACTTGTTCGTGAGCGCCGTGCCCATGGCCTCGAGCACCGCGACCGACACGAAGTTCTCGCTCGCGATCAGCTCCAGCCCGTGCTCCTGTCGCTCCACCTCGCGGCGGATCAGCTGGAAGACGGCCGGATCAGCCTGGGCGAGCGACGCGCGCCGATCGATCATGCGTCGATCTTTGCGACGCGCCGTTCGTGGCGCCCGCCCTCGAATGCCGTGTCGAGCCACTTGCGCAGGATCTCCATCCCTTCCTCCTCGCTCACGAACCGCGACGGCAGCACGAGCACGTTGGCGTCGTTGTGTTTGCGCGCCAGCTCCGCGATTTCCGGGGTCCACGCCACCGCCGCGCGCACGCGCGGAAAGCGGTTGGCCACGTACGCCATGCCCAGCCCCGTCCCGCAAGTCAGCACGCCGCGCTTCACGCTCCCCGTGCTCACCGCCTGGGCGACCGGCCGGCCGTAATCGGGATAGTCGTCCGCCGGATCCATCGCCTGGGGGCCCGCGTCCACCGGCTCGTAGCCCAGCCGCTTCAGCTCGTCGACGACCTTCTGTTTCAGCTGGAAGCCCGCGTGGTCCGCGCCCACGTAGATCCGCTCAGACAAAGTTCCGCCGCACCTGGGCGATCGCGGCGATGCGCTGCTCGGCCAGCCGGTCCGCCGCCTGATGGCTGGGAATCCCCTCCTCGCGCGCGATCTCGAACACGCGCAGCAGCGTGTCGTAGATCTCCCCCGCCTTCGAGCGCGCGCGCTCGGGCGCCCAGCCGTGGAGCTCGGCGTTCACGTTGATCAGGCCGCCACCGTTGATGACGTAGTCGGGGGCGTAGGTGATCCCGCGCCGCTCGAGCAGATCGCCGTGCCGGTCCAGGGCGAGCTGGTTGTTCGCCGCGCCCGCCACGATCTCCACTTGCAGCCGCGGGACGGTGGCGTCGTTGATCACCGCACCGAGCGCGCAGGGGGCGAAGATCGCGGCCCGCACGTCGTAGATCGCATCCGACGCGACCGCCTTGGCTCCGCACTCCTCCACCACGCGCTTCACCCGCTGCGGATCGATGTCGGTGCAGATGATGTCCGCCCCCTCGGCGCGGAGCAGTTTCGCCAGATGATAGCCTACGGACCCGCATCCCTGCAAAGCGACCGATTTCCCGGCCAGGCTATCGGAGCCGGAGCGGTAGCGCACGCAGGCCTTCATCCCGCGGTACACCCCGTAGGCGGTCACGGGGGACGGGTCCCCCGACGTGCCGATCAGGCCCGTCACGTGGTTCGTCTCGGCCTTGATGTACTCCATGTCGCCGGTGCCGGTCCCGACGTCTTCGGCCGTGATGTAGCGCCCCTTGAGCGATTCGACGTGGCGGCCGTGGGCCCGGAACAGCCCTTCGCGTCGCGTGGTGCGGTTGTCGCCGATGATGACGCTCTTCCCGCCGCCGAGGTTGAGCCCCGCCACGGCGGCCTTGTAGGTCATACCGCGCGCCAGCCGGAGGCAGTCGACCAGCGCGGCGGTGTCGCTCGGGTAGCTCCAGAAGCGCGTGCCACCCAGCGCGGGCCCGAGCACCGTCGAGTGGATCGCAATGATGCCGCGATACCCGGTGGACGGATCGTAGTACGCGCTGACCTGCTCGTGCTCGTGCTCCGCGAGCAGGGCAAACAGATCGAGCCCTTCGCGTTCCCCGGGCGTGGGCCCGGGGTCAGCAGCGGCACTAGGCGCGGGGATAGAGACCGCGGGCGACGATGATCCGCTGGATTTCGCTGGTGCCTTCATAGATCTCCGTCACCTTGGCGTCCCGGAACAGTTTCTCCACCGGAAAATCGCGCATGTAACCGTAGCCGCCGAACAGCTGGACGCCCTGGGTCGTCACCCACATCGCGGCCTCGGAGGCGAACAGCTTGGCCATGCTCGTTTGCGCGGTCGTGTCCTCGCCCCGGTCCCGGCGCGTCGCGACCGCGTGCACCAGCGCGCGGGCCGCCTCTACCCGCGTCGCCATGTCGGCGAGCTTGAACTGCACCGCCTGGAACTCCCGCAGCGGCCGCCCGAACTGCCGTCGCTCGGCGCAGTAGGCCACCGAGTGCTCGAGCGCCCGGCGCGCGATCCCGACCGCCTGCACCGCGATGCCGAGGCGTCCGGCGTCGAGGCCCTCCATGGCGTACGCGAACCCTTCGCCGTCCTCCCCCAGGAGATGGTCGGCGGGCAGGCGCACGTCTTCGAGCGCGAGCGCGACGGTGTTCGAGGCCCGGAGGCCCATCTTGTCCTCCGGCTTCCCCGGACGATAACCGGGAGCGTCGGTGGGCACAATAAAGGCGCAGATCCCGCGCTCCGAGCGAGCCATCACCATCATCAGGTCGGCCGTGCCGCCGTTGGTGGCCCAGGCCTTCGCCCCCGACAGCACCCAGCGGTCGCCGTCTCGGACGGCGCGGGTGCGCAGCGCGGCGGCGTCGGAGCCCGATTCGGGCTCGGACAGCGCGAAGCCGGCCAACAGCTCGCCGCGCGCCATCGCCTTGAGCCAGCGATCCTTTTGGGCGGAGCTGCCGTGGCGCATCAGCATCGTGGTCGGAATGGCGTTGTGGATCGAGAGCGATACGGCGATGCTCGCGTCCGCGGCGGCGATCTCCTCGAGCACGAGCAGGTAGGTGAGGGTGTCGAGCCCGAGCCCGCCGTACTCCTCCGGCGCGCACATGCCGAGGAACCCGAGCCGGCCGAGCTCGTCGATCACCTCGCGATCGAAGTACGCCCGGCGGTCCCACTCCGCCGCGAACGGCTCGATCTTGGTGCGCGCGAATTCGCGCGCCAGCTCGACGATCTGACGCTGCGTCTCGGAGAGGCCCGGCGGCTCAATCGCGATAGACATAGAAGCCGCGCCCGCTCTTCCGGCCCAGGCGCCCGGCTGCCACCATTTGCCGCAACAGGGGCGCCGCCCGGTACTTGTCGTCCCCCAGGTCGCGGTGCAGCACCTCGAGGATCGCGAGACATACGTCGAGCCCGATCAGATCGGCGAGCGCCAGCGGCCCGAGGGGATGGTTCATGCCCAGCTTCATGACGGTGTCGATCGCGTCCGGCGTGGCGACACCCTCCATCACGCAGAAGATCGCCTCGTTGATCATGGGCAGGAGCACGCGGTTCGACACGAAGCCGGGCGCGTCGTTGACCACGACCGGTGTCTTCCCCAGAACCTTCACCACGTCCACCACCTTCCCAACGGTCTCTTCGTGCGTCTCGAGCCCGCGAATCACTTCGACCAGCGGCATCACGGGGACCGGGTTCATGAAGTGCATGCCGACGACTCGAGCGGGGCGCTTGGTCTGGGCGGCAATCGTGGTGATCGAGATGGAGGACGTGTTGCTCGCGAGGATCGCGGCAGGCGGCGCCAACCGGTCGAGGTCGCGGAAGATCTTGAACTTGACGTCGGGCTGCTCGGTGGCCGCCTCGACCACCAGCTCGGCGTCCGCGACCGCGTCGAGGCTCATCGAGGTCCGGATGCGCGCCAGTGCGGCGTCGCGCTGCTCCGCGGTGACCGTCCCTTTCTTCACCTGCCGCTCGAAGTTCGTCCGGATGACGGCGAGCACTCGCTCGAGCAGGCCGGGCGCGACGTCGATCAGCGTGGTGTCCCAGCCGTGCTGGGCGAACACGTGCGCGATGCCGTTCCCCATCGTGCCGGCGCCGACCACCGCGACACGGCTCATGCCGCAAACGAAACGCGCGCCATCATAGGCGCGCGCGCAGGGCACTCACCGTGGGCCGCAGGACGACGCTTGCGACGACCAGTTTCGCCAGGTCGCCGATGAGGAACGGCCACGTGCCGAGTCGCGCGGCGTCATGCAGGCTGTGCGTGATGATCAGCAGCTGCGCCAGCCCACCGATGTGGATGAGCGTGAGGCCGACGAGTACCGCGAGCGTGACCCGACCCCAACGGCGTGCGTCGCCCGCGAGCCTCCCGACGGCGTAGGCGGCGATCGGGTAGGCGAGCAGGTAGCCGCCCGTCGGGCCGAACAGCCGGCCGACTCCCGGCGCACCGAACGGCGTGAAGACCGGCAGCCCGGCGGCACCGAGCGCGAGATACAACAGCAGCGAGCCGGCGCCGAGCCGCGGTCCGAGCATGCCGCCCACGAGCAGCACGGCCAACGGCTGCAGCGTCATCGGCACCGGCGTGCCCGGAAGAGGGATCGCGATCTGGGCCGCGATGGCGACCAGGGCGACGCCTGCGAGGACGGCGAGGGCGCGCCGACCGGTGAGAGTCGGAGCGGACGCGACGGCGGTCTGAGCCTGCATCAGAGCATCTCCACGCTGAGGGCCACGGCGTTGCCGCCCCCGAGACACAGGGTCGCGAGGCCGGTCGTTTGCTTCCGGTCCTTCAAGGCGTACACGAGGGTCGTGAGGATACGCGCGCCGGAGGCGCCGATCGGGTGCCCGAGGGCGATGGCGCCCCCGTTCACGTTCACGCGCGCCCAGTCCCACCCGAGGGCGCGTCCGTCGGCGATCGCCTGCACCGCGAACGCTTCGTTCGCCTCGATCAAATCGTAGTCCCCGATCTGCGTCTGGGTTTTCGCCAGCAGCTTTTGCACGGCCACGATGGGCGCGAAGAACAGATCCCGGGGCTCGCCGCCGGCGCTGGCGTACGCGGTGACCTGGGCCAGCGGCTTCAGGCCGTGCGCCTTCGCAAACGCCAGCGACGTGACGACCAGTGCGCTCGCGCCGTCGTTCAACCCGGGCGCGTTCCCCGGCGTCACGGTCCCACCCTGCTCGAACGACGGCTTGAGCGCGGCCAGCGCGGCGAGCGAGGTGTCCTTGCGGGGACCCTCGTCCTTCTCGACCACCATCGGACCTTGCTTCCCAGGAAGCTCGACCGGGATCGTCTCCGCCTTGAAGCGGCACGCCTCCATCGCCGCCACGGCCTTCTGGTGGCTCGCCAACGCGAACGCGTCCTGGTCGGCGCGTGACACACCCGCCTTCTGGGCGGTGTATTCCGCGAGGTTCCCCATGTGCGTGTTCGAGAACGAGTCCCACAGGCCGTCGTGGATCATGCCGTCCACGAGGTTGGCGTTGCCCACCTTGATGCCGCCGCGCAGGCCGTACGCGTAATGCGGCGCGTTCGACATCGACTCCATCCCGCCCGCCACGACGCACTGCTCGTCGCCCGCACGGACCGCCTGGGCGCCGAGCATCACGGCCTTGAGGCCCGATCCGCACACCTTGTTGATCGTGAGCGCCGGTACGGTCCCCGGGAGGCCTCCATGGATCGCCGCTTGGCGCCCTGGTGCCTGCCCGACGCCGCCCTGGAGCACGTTTCCCATGATCACCTCGTCGACCGCGCCGGCGTCGATCCCGGCGCGGCGCACGGCCTCGCGGATCACGATGGCGCCGAGGCGCGGCGCGGGGAGCGGCGCGAGCCCGCCGAGGTACTTCCCGATGGGCGTCCGGACGGCGCTCAGAATCACGGGGGTTGTATGATCGCTGCTGCTCATCATCTCAAACTAACGGGGCCAAGCTCCGGGTGCGAACCTCTTCCTGCAACTTCGCCACGAACTCAAGCGTGGCCAGCACTACCTGCTTGTTCCCCGCGCCCCGCGAGCGCACCGCTGCGCTCCCCGCCTCGGCCTCGCGCTGCCCGATCACGGCCATGTACGGGATTTTCTGCAGCTCGCCGTCGCGGATCCGGTAGTTGAGGGTTTCGTTGCGCTCGTCGAGATGCGAGCGGATGCCCGCGGCACGCAGCCGCTCGTGTAGCGCGCGCGCAGCAGGCGCCTGCGCGTCCGAGATCGGCAACACGCGGACCTGCTCGGGAGCGAGCCAGAGCGGAAAGGCCCCCGCGAAGTGCTCGATCAGGAATCCCACGAACCGCTCCAACGTGCCGAAGATCGCGCGGTGGATCATGACCGGTCGGTGCGGCCGGTTGTCCTCGCCCGTGTACTCGAGTCCGAAGCGCTCAGGCTGCTCGAAATCCAGCTGGATCGTGGCGCCCTGCCACTCGCGACCGATGGCATCGTTGAACTTGACGTCGATCTTGGGTCCGTAGAACGCCCCCCCGCCCTGGTCGACGCGGTAGGTGGCGCCGCGGTGCGTGAGCGCCTGCTCGAGCGCTCGCTCCGCCTGGTCCCAGGTCGCGTCGGTACCCAGCTTCTTGTCGGGGCGCGTTGCCAGGTCGAGCCGGTAGGAGAGCCCGAAGGTCTTCCCGAGCACCAGCTCCACGATATCGAGGAGCTGGAAGATCTCCTGCTCGATCTGGTCCTCGCGCAGGAAGATGTGGGCGTCGTCCATCGTGAGCCCGCGCACGCGCAGCATCCCGTGCAGCGTGCCCGATCGCTCGTTGCGGTACACATTGGCGATCTCGGCGAGCCGGACCGGCAGGTCGCGGTAACTGCGCTGCTGTGCCGCGTAGATGAGGATGTGCATCGGGCAGTTCATCGGCTTCACCCGATAGCGCACGGATTCCGACTCTCCCTCCCCCGCGGCCATGGGTGGGAACTGGTTCGCCGCGTACAGCGGCAGGTGCCCCGAGCGGAGGAACAACTCCTCACGGGTCACGTTCGGCGTGTAGACCAGCGAGTAGCCGCGCTCCAGGATCGTGTCCTCGATGAAGCGCCGCAGCTGGTGCTGGATCATGGCGCCCTTCGGGTGCCAGAACACGAGCCCCGGGCCCACGTCCTCCTGAATCGAGAACAGGTCGAGCTGCTTCCCCAGCACGCGGTGGTCCCGCTTCTTGGCCTCCTCGAGCCGCCGCAGATACCCCTCGAGGGCGTCCTTGGTGAACCACGCGGTGCCGTAGATGCGCTGCAGCATCTGGCGGCGCTCATCGCCGCGCCAGTAGGCTCCGGCGGCGTGCAACAGCTTGAAGTGCTTGATCCGTCCGGTGCTCGGTATGTGGGGACCGCGGCACAGATCCACGAATGGGCCGTCGGTGTAGACGGAGATCACCTCGTCCGGTCCGAGGTCTTCGATGCGTTCGAGCTTGAGGGGGTCATCCTTGAAACGCCGCTTCGCTTCTGCGCGCGAGACCTCCTCGCGGACAAACGGGTAATCGGCCTCCACCACCTCCACCATCTTCTTCTCGATCGCCTCCAGATCCTCCGGCCCGAAGGGCCGTTCCACCGCGAAGTCGTAGTAGAAGCCGTCCTCGATCGGGGGACCGAATCCGATCTGCGCGTGGGGGAAGACCTGCCGGACCGCCGTCGCCAGGACGTGGGCCGAGGAGTGGCGCAGCAGCTCGAGCGCTTGCGGGTCCTTGTCCGTGAGGATCGTGACCTTGGCCCCCCCCTCGGGCAGGGGGCGCGTCAAGTCCCAGACGTTGCCATTCACGCGCACCGCGAGGGCGGCCTTCGCGAGCCCCGGCCCGATCGCCTTCGCGAGGTCAGCGCCCGTGGAGCCAGCAGGGACACGTTTCTCGCTCCCATCGGGGAGCGTGACACGGATTTCGGGAGGCATCGGGTCAGTTGGCCGGCTGACCGCTCGCCGCGGGACTGCCCGCCAGGGGCGGCACCCGACGTCCGTCGCGGAAGTAGAGCGCGAGGGTGAACACGATCACCGCGGCGATCGCAAACCAGCGCGCGATGCGGCTCGGGGGGAGCACCGGAGAATCGTCGGGCATGCGACGGTATTCTAGCAGGATGGGGGAGGTCGGGGGAGGTTAGAGGAGGTTAGAGGAGGTTGGTCCGCTCGCGTCTCAACCTCCTCCAACCTCCCGAACCTCCTCTAACCTCTCCCATCCTGCCTTATTATAAGGAATGTCCCGCTTCGAGCTGCCGCCCCAGTACGACCCACACGCCGTCGAGCGCCCGCTGTACCGGCGCTGGCTGGAGCGCGGCGCGTTCACGGCCCGGGTCGACTCGCCGAAGCCTCCGTACGTGATCGTCATGCCTCCCCCCAACATCACGGCGATCCTGCACACGGGCCAGGGGCTCAACATCTTGATCCAGGATGTGCTGATCCGGTTCGAGCGAATGCGGGGGCGCGAAGCGGAGTGGCTCCCCGGCACCGACCACGCCGGCATCGCCACCCAGAACGTGGTGGAGCGCCTCATCGCGAAGGAGGGGAAAACCCGCTTCGACCTCGGCCGCGACGCGTTCGTCGCGCGGGTTTGGGCCTTCGTGAAAGAGACCGGCGCTACGATTCTCGAGCAGCTCAAGCTGATCGGCGCGTCCTGTGATTGGACCCGAACGCGGTTCACGTTCGACCCGGCCTACTCGGGGGCGGTGCGGGAAGTGTTCGTGCGCCTGTGGGAGGAGGGGCTGATCTACCGCGGCCATCGGGTCATCCATTGGTGCCCGCGCTGCCTCACGGCGTTGTCGGACGAAGAGGCCGAATCCAGGGACATCGAAGGCAAGCTGTATTACATCCGCTATCCCGTGGAGGGCGGCCCCACGCGGTACCTGACCGTGGCCACCACCCGCCCCGAAACGCTGCTGGGCGACACGGCGGTGGCGGTGAATCCCAAGGACGCGCGCCATCGAGCCTTCGTGGGCAAGGTCGCCCGGCTGCCGATCATCGACCTGCCGGTGCCGATCATCGCCGATAACGCGGTCGAGCCCGGGTTCGGGACGGGTTTCGTGAAGGTGACTCCGGCGCACGATGCCACCGACTTCGAGATCGGGCTGCGGCACAAGCTCGAGATGCCTCTGGTGATGACCGAGGACGGGCGGATGGAGCATCCGACGCGCGTGCCGAAGGCGCTCGCCGACCTCGATCGCTTCGAGGCGCGCGACAAGATCGTGGACATGCTCAAGGAGCGCGGCCTGCTCGAGAAGGTGGAGCCGCATCGGCACGCGGTGCGGCACTGCTACCGCTGCGACTCGGTGGTGGAGCCGCGGCTGTCGGATCAGTGGTTCGTGAAGATGAAGCCGCTCGCGCAGCCCGCGCTCGAGGCGTACCGGAGCGGAGCGATTCGCCTCGTCCCCGAGCGGTGGGGCGCGACCTATGAGCACTGGATGGCGAACATCCGCGACTGGAACATCTCGCGACAGCTGTGGTGGGGCCACCGTATCCCGGTGTTCAATTGCACCAAGTGCGCGCACCAATGGGCCGACCGCGAGGACCCGAAGACCTGCCCCAAGTGCGGCGGCCCGGTCGAGCAGGATCCCGACGTGCTCGACACGTGGTTCTCGTCCTGGCTATGGCCGTTCGCGACGCTCGGCTGGCCGGATGAGACGCCCGACCTGAAGCGCTTCTACCCGGGCCACACCCTCGTCACGGCACCGGAGATCCTGTTCTTCTGGGTCGCCCGGATGATCATGGCCGGGTATTACGTTCGCGGCGCACGCCCGTTTGCCACGGTGTACCTGCACGGCACGGTGCGCGACACCCAGCATCGCAAGATGTCCAAGTCGCTCGGCAACGGGATCGACCCGCTCGACGTGGTGCGGCTGTACGGCGCGGACGCGCTGCGCTGGACCCTGATCGCGGGCAGCTCGCTCGGCGCCGACGTGACCCTCGACCCGAACGACCTCGAGACGACGTTCGCCCCCGGGCGCAACTTCGCCAACAAGCTGTGGAACATCGGGCGGTTCATTCTGGCGCAGCTGCCGGAGCGGGTGCAGCCGCTTGACGCGCTCGACGCGAAGTCACTTCCGCTGGCGGACCGCTGGATACTAGCTCGAACGCAGTACGCGATTGAGCAGGTGACGCAGGCATTCGACGAGTTCCGGCTGGACGATGGGGCGAAGTTCGCGTTCCAGCTCGCGTGGAGGGATCTCGCCGACTGGTACGTGGAGGCCGTAAAGCCACGCCTCGTGGCCAGCGGCGCGAGTGCGGATGCCGCGCGATCAGTCCTCGCTTACGCGTTCGACATTGTGTTGCGACTGCTCCACCCGGTGGTCCCCTTCATTACGGAGGAGTTGTGGCAGAAGCTCCCGGGCCGAAAGCCGGAGGACCTCCTCATCATCGCCGAGTGGCCCCGCGTGCGCGCGGCACTCTACGATCAGCGGGCGTGGAAAGACTTCGGTCGCGTGCAGGAGGCGGTATCCGCGATCCGCAACATCCGGGCGGAATACCGGATTCCCCCGAAAGCGCGACTCGAGGCTGCGCTCGCCGCGAAGGCTGAGGACGCGCGCCAGGCGTTCCAGGGCGAACGAGAAGCCATCATTCGTCTGGCGCAGCTTGCAGAGCTCGCATTCGACGGTCAGGGACGAGGCGCCGGCGCGCACGCCGTGCTCACGGACGGGAGCGAAGTGTTCGTGGCGCTGTCGGATGCGATCGACGTGCAGCAGGAGTGTCGGCGTCTGTCGGGCGAGCTCACCCGGCTCGAGCAGCAGCTGGCGGGGCTCGCCGCCAAGCTCACCAACCAGCAGTTCGTCGCCCGGGCGCCCGCCGAAGTGGTCGCCAAGGAGCGCGAGAAGGAGCGAGCGTGGCACGACCAGCGGCAGGTCCTGGCCGACAAGCTCAAGTCGCTGGGCTGCTCGTAAGCGCTCTGGCGTTCGGCTGTGCGAGCCAGGGTGCGCCGCCGGGCGGCCCGCCCCGCACCACGCCGGCCGCCATCTTGCGCACGACACCTGAGTCGGGGGCGGTCGTGCCCGATTTCCGGGGCAAGGCCGTCGTCCAGTTCGACGAGGTGATCGACGAGGCGCCGGGAAGCCCCGGCGGCGGAGGGGGGGGGACGGGCGCCATCACCGGCCTGGCGCAGAAGATCGTGTTGTCACCGGTGGCAGGGGACGTGAAGGTGTCCTGGCACCGCAGCGAGATTCACGTCCAGCCGGAAGAAGGGTGGAAGCCGAACCGGGTGTACCACCTCCAGGTGCTACCCGGCATCGCGGACCTGCGGCGCAACATCACGAAGACCGGCACGACGATCATCTTCTCGACCGGCGGCGCTCTGCCCGGGGCCGCGCTCAGCGGGACCGCGCTCCTGTGGGTGGAGCAGCGGCTGCTCACGCAGGCCGTCATCCGGGCCACCCCGCTCCCCGACACCGCGGCATACGTCACGTTGACGGACTCCGGCGGAAACTTCCGGCTGGGGGAGATCCCGCCCGGGCGCTATCGCGTATGGGTCATTCAGGACGCGAACAACAACCGCCGCCTGGACCGGCGCGAGCCATTCGACACCGTCACCGTCACGGTCGACTCGACGGCGAGTGCCGTCCTCTGGGCGTTCGTGCACGACACCGTCGGCCCGCGGATGCGCACCGTCGAATCGGTGGACTCGGTCACGGTCCGCGTCACCTTCTCCGAGCCGCTCGATCCGGCGCGTCCGCCCGACACCGCCCGAGTGCGCGTGTTCGCGCTGCCCGACACGACACCCGTCGCCGTGCGGGCCCTGTACCGACCGGCGGTGTTCGATTCGCTGCAGGCGCGGGCGCGGGCGGTGGCCGACTCGCTCAAGCGGTTGCGAGATACGACCGCACGGCGCGACACGTCGCGCGCCCGGCCGACGCCGCCCACCGCCCCGCCGCCGCGGGCGCCCGCCGCGCGGGCTCCGCGAGACACATCGGCCGCGCGGGTCGACACCGCCCGCGTCCGGAAGCTCCTGGGCCAGCGGCCGGTGCCCTACGACCGGATCATTATCCAGACCGCGCAGCCGCTCACACCCGGGGGGAAGTACCTCGTGCGGGTGCACGGAGCGATCAACCTGAGCGGCGTCGCCGCGGACGGCGTCGGGGTGGTCCAGGTCCCCGTGCCGAAACCGCCGCCGCGCGACACCACCAAGGCCAAGGTACGGTGACCGACCCTCGCCGCCGGCTACCCGCGGTGGACGCCCTCCTCGCCGAGCCCGACGTGGCGGCACTCCTCCGCGCGCATCCGCGCGGCCTGGTGGTGCGAGCCGTGCGGGACACGATCGAGCACGCGCGGGCCAACGGCGGCGCCGCCCCTCCCGAGGGCTGGGGCGCGGCGGTCCACGCGCAGGCGCAGCGCCTCGCCGCACCGTCGCTCCTGCCGGTGATCAACGCCACGGGCGTGGTGCTGCACACCAACCTCGGCCGGGCGCCGCTCGCCCGCGCCGCCCGCGAAGCGATGACCCGCATCGGCGCTGGATATGCGAATCTCGAATACGATCTGACGGAGGGAACCCGCGGCTCACGCCACACCCTGTGTCGGGACCTCCTCGCGGAGCTGACGGGGGCGGAAGACGCGCTGGTCGTGAACAACGCGGCTGGAGCCCTCCTCGTCGCTCTCTCGGCGCTGGCCCGCGACGGCGAAGCGGTCGTATCGCGCGGCGAGCTGGTGGAGATCGGCGGCGCGTTCCGGATCCCGGACATCATGGCCCGGTCGGGCGCCACGCTGGTGGAGGTGGGGACCACGAACCGCACGCACCTGCGCGACTATGAAGGCGCCGTCACCGACCGCACCCGCCTGCTGCTCAAGGTCCACCGCTCCAATTTCCAAGTCACGGGCTTCACGGCCGAGGTCTCCGCCCAGGAGATCGCAGGCGTCGCGCGTGCGCGAGGTGCGGTGAGCCTGTACGATCTGGGCAGCGGACTCCTGGTCGACCTCTCGCGCTGGGGCCTCACGGGCGAGCCCAGCGTGGCGGAAGCCCTCGCGAGCGGCGTGGACGCCGTCGCCTTCTCGGGAGACAAGCTGCTCGGCGGTCCGCAGGCCGGGATCCTGCTGGGCACGCGAGACGCGATCGCCGCGTGTCGCAAGGATCCGCTGGC
>WNGP01000604.1_pt1 | contig 28138 bp, 26 predicted proteins | sample 5407671 | NCBI WGS metagenome assembly WNGP01 (sample SAMN13153381, study PRJNA577476) | soil metagenome | isolation source: 40 cm soil or saprolite under Garry oak tree replicate 2 | place: USA:California | collected 2016-06-15
GTCGCCCACAGCGACGCGCGGACGCCGACGAACTCGATCAGCAAAAACCCGGCGAGGGCCGTACCCGTCATCGCGCCGAGTGTGTTCAGGCCGTACAAGCGTCCCAACGACGGCTTGAGGAGTGCGCGATCCTCACCCATGAGTGCGCGTGTCAGGACAGGCAGGGTTCCACCCATGAGCGTGGTCGGAATGAGGAGGACAAGGGCCGCCAGGCCAAACCGCAGCGCCACACTGGCGGCTCCGCCGAGCGCCAGCGCGCCGGCGGTGCCGATGTACACCCAGTGCGCGAGACCGAGGACGAGCGGCGAGAGGATGCCGAAGATGCCGATCGCGATCTCGAGCCGGCCGTACAGCACCGCCGGTCGCGGCGTGCGGTCCACACGCCGTCCGAACAGCCAGGCGCCCAGGCCGAGGCCGCCCATGTAGGCAGCGACGACGGTGGTGACAGATTGGATCGTGGAGCCGAATGACTGATAGAGGACGCGAACCCAGAGAAGCTCGTAAATCAGGCCGGTTGCGCCCGACAGGAAAAATAGAACGCCGTATGTCAGCGCCGGCCTAGAACGCATGCAGCTCGCGCATTGCCTGCGCGAGGTCCTCCACTTGTGGAAGGATGTAGTCCTCGAGGTTGGGCGCATACCCAACGAACGTGTCGGTCGAGGCGACGCGCTTCACCGGCGCGTCGAGCCAGGGGAAGCAGCGATCGGCGATCCCGGCGGCGATCTCGGCGCCGTAGCCCCATGAGAACGCGTCTTCGTACGCGACGATCACCTTGTTCGTCTTCCGAATCGACGCCTCGATCGTCTCCCAGTCGACCGGCGACAGCGACCGGAGATCGATCACTTCCACACTGACGCGGTCTTTCTCCTCGAGCTCCTTGGCAGCGACGAGTGTCCGCTGCACGACGGCGCCGTACGTCACGACGGTCAGAGCCGTCCCTTCCCGCACGACCTTCGCTTTCCCGAACGGAATCATGAAGTTCGGGCCGGGATTCGGGGCTTTGTTGTAGGTCTGGCGGTAGAGGTGTTTGTGTTCGAGGAAGATGACGGGATCGTCGGAGCGGATGGCGGTGCGCAGCAGCCCGTTGGCATCGAGGGCCGTGGATGGACAAATCACGCGTAGCCCCGGGACCGACGTGAATACCACAGCCCCCGTCTGCGAATGATAGACGGACCCACCCTTCAGATACCCACCGTACGTCACGCGCACCACGACCGGCGCGCTGAACGCATTGGCGGACCGCCAGCGTATGGTCGCGAGCTCGTTGCGGAGCTGATGATAGGCCGGCCAGATGTAGTCGAAGAACTGGATCTCCACGACGGGCTTGAGGCCCCTGGTCGCAAGTCCGACGGCTCGGCCAATGATGTTTGCTTCCGCCAGGGGCGAGTTGTACACGCGGTCGCTGCCGAACTGGCGCTGCAGGCCCCAGGTGACCTTGAAGACACCGCCCTTGCCTTTGACTTCCTTCAGGTACTGTTCGCGGCTGACATCGGCGACGTCTTCTCCGAAGACGAGAATGCGCGGATCGCGGGTCATCTCGTCCTTCATGCAGGCATTGAGCAGATCGACCATGGTCGTCGGCTCGCCGGTGAAATGCGGATCGTCCTCGGTGTCGAACTGCTCCGACGTCGGATCGACGTCGGGCGAATACACCCACTGGAGCGCTGTCTCGGGTTTGGGTTGCGGCGAGGCGAGCGCCATGTCGGTGGCCACCTGGATTTCTTCTTCGACTTGCGCCTTGATCGCTTCGATCTCGGCCTCGGTCGCAACGCCCTCCTCGATGAGTCGCTTCGGGAAGGCGGTCACGGCGTCGCGTTTGGCTTCTGCTTCACGCTCGCGCGGTGGCTTGTAGAGGATTTCGTCGTCCGAGAGTGAGTGCGAGTACGGCCGTATCACGTGGGCGTGGACGAGCGCGGGCCCCTTGCGATGGCGGCACCATTCCGCGGCGCGGGTCAGCGCCGCATACGAGGCGATCGGGTCGCAGCCATCGACTTCCTCGATCAACAGGTTGGGGAAGTTCGCGACGAGCTTCGACACCGACCCACCGGCTGTCTGCACCTCGATCGGCACCGAGATGGCGTACTTGTTGTCCTCGATCAGGAAGAGCACCGGCAGCTTGAGGTTGCTGGCGCTGTTCATGGCCTCCCACCATTCGCCTTCACTCGTGGTGCCATCGCCGGCGGAGACGTAGACGACCTCGTCCCCCTGGATCGGCTTGTCCTTCAGATTCTCGATTCGGGAATAGCGGAGCCAGGCTTCGGCGCAGCCCACGGCCTGGAGGAACTGTGTTCCCGTCGGGCTCGATTGGCTGACGATGTTCAGCTGCTTGTGGCCCCAGTGGGAGGGCATTTGCCGGCCACCGGAGCTCGGGTCGTCGGCGGCTCCCACCGCGGCAAGCAGCATTTCCGTGGGCGTCATGCCGAGCGTCAGGGCCAGCGCGCGGTCGCGGTAGTAGGGATAGAACCAGTCGTACGCCGGCCGCAGCGCCTTGCCTGCGGCCACGAGCACCGCTTCGTGACCCGCGCCCGAAATCTGAAAAAAGATCTTGTTTTGGCGCTTGAGCTGGATCTCCTTGTCGTCGATGCGCCGCGACAGGAAGATCAGCCGGTACACATCGAGCAGATCGGCCTTGGAGAGCGCCGTCGCTGCTTTCGCCGGTCGGACGGCCGCAGCGGGCGCGCGGGAACGTGATGCCATGGGTTGGAAAATAGCCTACTTCCGGGATGTCGCGGGAGCCAGCAACTCGCGCAGGTGCGCAAACTGCTCGGTGGCGAGCCGAATGGTGCCGTCGTTCCGTACCAGGAATTCCTCGCGCGCATCCGGCCCCCAACGGACTTCCGCAACGCGGAGCGCGAGAGTCGCGGCCAGGCGTCGCTCGAGCAGGTTGTCGGTCGCCGCCGTCACGCCGAGTCTGCTCCGCACGCGCGCAAGAAACGGCGGCACCAGCTTGGCGCGCCATTCGCTTTCGGCGCCCAGCCAGGCGGCGCGCGCAGCGGGGGTCGCGGGCAACGTCTGCGCCACGCTGTCGGACACCGCGTCATCGAATCCCGAGTCGGCGGCTGCGCTCCACCATACCGGCAGGGGCGCGGAGATCGGCAGGAGGATGTCGGGCGCGATGCCGCCGCCACCCCGCACGGGGCGGCCCGCATCGGTCTTGAACACGTCCGCCGTATCCCCTTCCGCTCCAGGTTTTCCGGCGAAGCTCAAGTACTGCTCGTAGCCGAGCCCGTGATAGCGACGCTGAATGACGCGGCCGCTGGGCGTGACGACATGCCCGATCGTCAGCCACATCGCGTCGCCATTCGGCAGCAGGAAGAAGGACTGGATCAACGCCTTGCCGAAGCTGCGCCGCCCCACGAGCAGCGCGCGATCGTGATCCTGCAACGAGCCCGCCAGTGCCTCGGCGGCGCTCGCGCTGCGTTCGTCGATCAAGACGACCAGCGGCAGGTCGCGGAACTCGCCATCGCGTTTCGTGACGTACGTGGTGTCGACATCGCGTTTGCGGCCGCGCGTGCGGAACACGACGGCATTCTGGGGAAGAAACTCGCTCGCGATCTCGACGGCGTAGGTGATGATCCCGCCGGGATTGGCGCGCATATCGAGAATGACCTGCTTCGCGTGCAGGCCGCGCAGCTTCTTCAGCGCGGCGTGTACTTCATCGGGCGCGCGCCCCAGAAAGTCTTCGAGCCGTAAGTATCCGGTAATCGAGTCGGCCAAGCGCACGATCGACACCGTCTGCACATCGAACGGATTGCGCTTCAGCGTCACGCTGAAGGTGTCAGGCTCGAGACGGGGCCCACGCTCCAGCTGCAGACGAACCTTGGACCCCTTCTCGCCGGCCAGGCGCAGCTCCAGCGTCCGCATGTCGAGTCCCGACACCGACGTGTCGTTCACCGTCACGATGCGATCGCCAGCGAGGACGCCGCCCTTCGCCGCCGGGCCACGCGGCGCGACCGCGAGTACGGTCGCCACGCCTTCGACTTCTTCGAGGGCGATACCCACGGAGGCGAGCTCGCCGTGCTCCAGCGCGGTGCTCCGCTGGGATTCCAGCCGCGACAGGTAATAGCTGTGAGGATCGAGGGAGCGCAGCACGCCGCGGATGGCGGCCGCCACGAGCTCGGAGTAGCTGACCGAGTCGGGGTAGTTGATCCGGATGTGGTTGAGCACACCGGAAAAGGTCTGGAGCTCCTCGTAGGCGGAGCGCTGCGGCGTCTGCGCGACCGATAGGGGCGCGAGCAGCAATGCCGTGAGAGCAGCGATGACCGTCACCTTACCCGTCACGCAAGCACGTCCGGTAGGATTGCCGCAATATATTCCGTCATGGACGAAGCCGCTAAGAAGACCATCCTGCGCCACTTCCCCTATGGGCTCTACGTCGTCACCGTCGCCGCGGGCGGCGCGGGCGGCGAGGACCATGGGATGACGGCCAACTGGGTCATGCAGGCGGCGTTCGATCCGCCCATGGTGGTCGTCGCCCTCGAGAATACCTCGAAGACCCTCGGCATGATCCGGGACTCCCGCCATTTTGCCGTTAATGTCCTCCTCGACAGTCAGCGTGAGCTCGCCGGCAAGCTGGGGCGGAGCTCGGAGCAGGCGCCGCAAAAGCTCAAGGGGATCAAGACGAAACCCGCGCCCGTGGCCGGCGCACCGGTGATCGCGGACTGTCTGGGCTGGGTCGAGTGCCGCGTCGTGGCCACGCTCCCGTCAGGCGATCACACCCTGGTGCTCGGCGAAGTCGTGGCGGCAGGCGTGGAGCACGAGGGGAAGCCGCTGACGCTCCAGGACGCCGGATTCAAGTACTCGGGGTGATGGTGTCGGAGCCTCACCCTCACCGTTTCGTCAGCCGCGCCAGCCGTTGTTCCGCGTCCCCGCGGAGGTCACCGAAGCGTAGCGGCGCGAGCGCCAGGAACTTCGTGTAGTGCTCGCGCGCCTCCTCGGGAAGACCCAACTCTTCGGTGACTCGGCCCAGCAGGTAATACGGCGGCGCGAACCGCGCGTTCAGTTTGATCGCACGACGCAGCGGCTCGTCCGCCGCCACCGTCTGTCCGGTATTGAAGAGCGACACAGCCAAGTCGAACCATGCGGTTGGATCGTCTTCGGTGACCTCCGTCGCGCGGTGCCGCTCGAGCATCGCGTCCGCGGCGCGGCCGCTCTCATCGTACACGGTTGCCAGGTAGGTGTGCGCCATCACGAGACCCAGGTCGTGCTCGAGCGACTCCTGATACCGAGCGATGGCACTATCCGTGTGGCCGGCCAGCTGATGAAGCCGCGCAAGAATGAAGCGATAATCGTTGTCCTCCAACGGCACGTGCACGATCTCGTCGCGTTGCGCCTGCTTGAGGGTCCGGTCGAGCAGGGCGCGGAAGTCGGCGATCGCGGCGTCGTACTGCAGGGTGTGCGCCTCGGCGAGCCCACGGTAGTTCAGCAGGAAGTCGGGAACCTGTTCGGGGTGTTTTGCTTCGTCGAACTCGCGTTGCGCGAGCTTTGTCAGGCGCTCGCTGGCCAAGCGATACCGGCCCAGGCCGAGATCGAAGTACCAGGCGCAACAGCGCTGGTACACCAACCAGCCACTCGGCGTGAAGTCGCTCACCCGCGGCTCCTCCAGGCCGTTCACGATCGCCATGACCGACAGGCTGACCAGTGGATCGGTACGGAACGCGCGCTTGTAAAAGCGCTCGGCCTCCTCGACAATCGGCTTCCAATCTTTCGGCACGTTGTGACGGATTTCCTCATCAGCGAGCGAGGTCCGCCGGGCGTACGGGAGGAAACCCAGGGCGAGGTAGGCATCCGCAAAACGCGGGTCGAGCTGGATCGTGAGCCGCAGCAGGCTGTCCGTCTGCCGCCAATCCTGATGCTTCCAATGCGCGAGCGCGAGGTAATACTGCCGCTGCGAGTCGTTCGTGTCCTCGCGTACCCACGCCTCCATTTCCTTGATACTCCGATTCAGGAACGGGAGCTCCTGACCGTACGCATGGGTAGGCGTCGTGGCGCTGCACAGGGCGAGCCATACGAGCGACAGGCGGTTCATCACGGTCTCCGATACACCACTTTCCCGCCGACGATCGTGAACCGTGGCTTGATGGTGCCGAGCGATTCGGCTGGCACGCCAAACGGATCGCGATCGAGCACCACGACATCCGCGAACCGCCCCGGCGCCAGCGTTCCCCATTTCTGCTCGTTGAACGTGGCCCAGGCATTGCCGTAGGTGTAGGCACGCAGCGCCTCTCCTACGCTGATCTTTTGCTCAGGCACCCAGCCACCAGGATTCTTGCCGTCCAAGGTGCGGCGTGTGACCGCGGCGTATACGCCGAGCATGGGGTCGAGCGGCGCGACGGTCCAGTCCGAGCCGAAGGCGAGGGGCGCCTCCGTATCGAGCAAGGTGCGGAAGGCATAGGTCGTCTTGATGCGCTGGGGTCCGATGCGCTGCTCGACCCAACGGCCGTCATCGATGGCGTGATAGGGTTGCATCGACGGCACCACGCGGCGGGCACCGAACAGCGGAATCTCCTGCGGCCGCAGATGCTGCGCGTGCTCGACGCGGAAGCGCCGGTCGCGCCTGCCGTGGGCGCGCGCGACGCTGTCGTAGATCGCCAGAATGATGGCGTTGGCACGGTCGCCGATCGCGTGCACAGCGATTTGAAGGCCGGCCGAGTCACCCGCCCCGACCCAGGCGCGCATTTCTGATTCGGGCTGCCGCATCAAGCCGTAGTAGCCGGCCGAGTCGGAGAACGGCTCGAAAAAATACGCCGTGCGTGATCCGGCCGATCCGTCCATGTAGCCTTTGAGGCCACCGATGCGGACCCAATCGTCGCCGGCGCCGTTGCGGGCGACCGTGTCGGCGACGGTCCGCCAGTCATCGAGCGGCAGGTATAGGAAGACCCGCAGGGTCATCCGGCCAGCGCGCTCCATGCGTTTGTAGGCGGCGAGGTTCGCCCATGAGGCCGACATGTTCGCGGTCGCGGTGAGGCCAAGCGACGCCGCATGCGTCAGGGCGCGTGCTAACGCGGAGTCCTGCTGCTCGGGCGACGGATCCGGTATGGCGGCCTGGATCAGACCCTCGGCGTTGTCCTTGAAGACTCCTCCGCTTGTGATCTCGCCGCCAAAAGGCGCCGGGGTCGCGTCCGTGACACCGGCGGCGCGCATCGCCGCGGCGTTCGCGAGGGCCATGTGTCCGTCGAGTCGATCGACGAAGACCGGATTGTTCGGCGTGACCGAATCGATCCACTCGTGACGCGGCAACGGCGCCCCGCGCCACAACGTGTGATCCCAATCGCCGCCGAGAATCCATTCGCCCGGCTTGAGATGCGCGGCGTACGCTTTCAGGCGTCGCACGAACTCTTGTGGTGTCGCGGCGTCGCGCAGATCCACCGACGCGAGCTGAAAGCCCCCGCTGATGAAATGGGTGTGGCCATCGACGAATCCCGGCATGATGAGCCCGCCGTTGGCACGCAGGACCTCCGTCTTGGCGCCGACGTAGCGCGCCATCTGTGCAGAATCGCCGACGGCGAGGATTTTGCCGCCCGCAATCGCGACCGCGCCGGGCTGGCCGCGCCCCGTCGAGAGACCAGTCCAGATCGGACCGCCCTGGATAACGATGTCCGCTGTGGAACCGCAGGCGGCAAGCAGGGCCAGCGTGACTACGCACCACGTACCACGCACGACGCACCTCCTAGCGGAGCTTGGTGATCCGGCGAATGGTGTCCAGCGCGGCGATCGGGTTGCTCGTCGCTTCCGGTTTGGGGGGCGCGGGAGCGCGCAATCCGTCGCGAATATCGAGGAGGACTTCGAGCAGGAGTTGTTCACGCTGATAGGCGGCATCGAGATCCGCCATCCGGCGATCGTCTTTCGCCGCCTTGGCACGTTCGTAAGCCTCTCGATACACCGAATCGAGATTTTCAAGAATCTGTTGTCTCGGCCGTGGACTCACAGCGGCGAAAGATATAGGTTCCGGCCATGTCTCTCAAAGGCAAGCGCGTCCTCTTCTTTGCGGCGCCGCTCTACGAAGATCTCGAGCTGTGGTATCCGAAGATCCGCCTAGAAGAAGAAGGGGCCAGCACGACCGTCGCCGGAATGGGAGAGAAAACCTATCCCGGCAAGCGCGGCTATCCGGTCACCGTGGACACCAACGTGGAGCAAGTCGAAGCGTCCGACTTCGACGCCCTCGTGATTCCGGGAGGATTCGCCCCCGATCAGCTGCGACGCTCCGATACGGTCTTACGACTGACACGTGAGATCTACCAGGCGGGGAAGCCGGTCGCCTTCATCTGTCATGCCGGCTGGGTACCCATTTCCGCGAAGATTCTCAAAGGCAAGCGGGCGACGAGTGTCCGCGCGATCAAGGATGACATGGAGAATGCCGGGGTCGTGTGGGAGGACAGCGCGGTCGTGGTGGACGGCAACCTCATCTCGTCGCGCACGCCCGCCGACCTGCCACAGTTCTGCAAAGCGTTGATCGCCGCATTACGACAGGGGCCGCAGGACTAGGCCGCTCGGTACCTTCGGAACGAAGTACGTCGACTTCGGCGGCATCACGTCGCCGGCGTCAGCCACCGCGAAGACTTGTTCGACCTTCGTCGGGTTGAGCAATACCGCCACCGCCGCGCCGCCATGCCGGACCATGCCCAACGCTTCGTTCGCGTCCGCCACGTAGCGGACAATCGGCGTCGACATGCCCGCGCCGAGGACTTCTTTCACGACCAGCGACTCGATCTGGGCGACATCGAGATCACGCACCGCGGTGCTCTGCGCCAGGCTCGGCAGCCGGTCGGGCAGCGCACCCGGCTTGAGCAGGAGCGCGAGGATCTGCGAGCGATCTGCCACGAGACACGCCGTGCGGTCGTGGCCGATTGACGCGAGCGCGGCCACCGGATCTCGGTCCGCCGCGAGCGGCTGCACCTCGAACCATTCGCGCCACCGCGGCAGCATCCGATCCAGCTCCCGCCCCGTTCCAAAGATCACCCGATGGGTCGGCAGCACCGCGAGTCCCGGATCCTGCGCCGACACGATCAACGCGAGGACGCGATCGGCGGCGGGATTCTCGAGCGCATACGCGCTCGCCGTTTCGTAGCGGTGATGGCCGTCGGCGATGTAGAGCGGGGAATCGGGAAACGGGAAACGGGACACGTCACGCACGATCCACAGCCGGATTCCCACACCATTCAGCTCCGCTGTCGCGTCTGGCGTCCCCTGTGAGACCGCCGCTACGGCGTTCGCCAAGGCGCGATCACGATCGGGCGCGAGCACGAAGATCGATTCGATGTTCGTCGCGGTCGCGCGCATCAGCGCCAGGCGATCGGCCTTGGGTCCGGCATGCGTCCGCTCGTGCGGCCGAATGCGGCGCGGCTCGTAGCCTTCCGCGGCGATGGCGGCGAAGACGCCGCGGCGGGTGAGGCGCTCACCCGTCGGTAACGTGAAGTCCTGCGCGAGCACATAGAGCACTGGTTGAGGGTCGCGCCGCAGTACGCCGGTGCGACGCCAGGTAGCCAGGCGTTCGGCGGCGAGCCGGTAGCGATCGTCGTCCGGACCGCCCGGCGGGGCGGGCGGCGCTTCCGGCAACATGACGTGCACGATATTCTCTGCGGCGAGCGCCGCGTACCGTGCCCGCTCCGCCTGATCGATGACGTCATAGGGCGGCGCGATCAGCGCGCCGAGGCGCTCGGCGGCGGCGTACCGCTCACCCCTGAAAGGCGCGACGAGGTCAGACATGAGCTTTCGTGAGGCGCAACAAGCGGTCGATCAGTGGGTCGGCCAGTTCGAGCAGGGCTATTTCTCGCCGCTCGCGAACGTGGCGCGCCTGGCCGAGGAAGTCGGGGAGTTGGCCCGCGAAGTCAATCATCAATTTGGACCCAAGCCGAAGAAGCCGGACGAACCGCCCGGATCGATTCCGATGGAGCTGGCGGACATTCTCTTCATCGTGATCTGCGTTGCCAACTCGCAGCACATCGATCTCGACGCCGCGTTCGCGCAAATGATGGCCAAGGTCACCTCCCGCGACGCCGGCCGCTGGACCAGGAAGGCTCGCTGACTTCCTCGTAGATCCGCTCGTAGGACACCAACCGATCGGGATCGATGGCGCCGGCCGGCGCCCCGCGGACGGCACAGCCGGGCTCGGCAAGGTGCCGGCAGTTGTCGAACCGACACTGATCGAGGTACGGGCGGAATTCCGGAAAGCAGGCGCCCAGCTCATTGGGATCGATGCCCCAGGCACCTATTTCGCGGAGTCCGGGAGTATCGACGACGTAGCCGACGCCGGCAACAGGCACCAACTCTGCGGCGGTCGTTGTGTGCTTGCCGGTCCGCCACTTCTCGCTGATCGCGCCGACTCGCAGCTTGAGCCCAGGCTCGAGGGCATTGAGCAGACTCGATTTTCCCGCGCCCGACGCTCCCGTAAAGACCGAATGCCGACCGCGCAACAAATCGCGCAGCGCGGGGAGGCCTTCATCCGCCTTGACTGACGTTGCCAGTAGTTGATAGCTGGCGGTCTTGAAGCGGCGCGCCAAGCTTTCCTCGACGGCGCGGTCGAGCTCGATCTTGTTGAGGACCACCGCCGCGGGAAGACCGTTCGCTTCCGCAATGACCAGGAAACGGTCGATCATCCGGGGGCTCGGCTCCGGGTCACGGGCGGAGCTCACGACGATCACTTGATCCACGTTGGCCGCCACCGGCTGTGCGCGCCGGGGACCCGCGCCGCTGCTGCCCTGCGCCGCTCGACGTGCGAGTACCGAACGCCGCGGGCGGATCTCGGCGATCGTCGTTCCCTCGAGGACGACGACGTCGCCCGGGACGACGCGGTCCGAGTCCTGATACTTCAGCTTGCCCCGGAGCGTCACCGTGATCTCTCCGGCGTCGGTGTGAACGCGGTAACCGCCGGCGGTGCGCGCCAACACGACGCCGCTCGTGGAAGTCATGCGCTGGTCCCCGCGACGCACCGATCGAGATGGGCCTTCACCTGCTCCAGCGTCAAGGCCAGGACCGGTGCCAGCGCTTCGTCCGGCGTCGCGCCGAAGGCGAGGTAATCAGTCTCCAGGTGGCCGACCGGTCTTTCTCCTTCGCCCCAGCGGACAAAGAGCAACGCTGCACCGTACCGGCCCGGCTCGGCCAAGTCGTCGGCAAAGGTGTCGACGGAGTACGCCTGGCCGTCTGCCGCACCGAATGCCGGAGGACGCCCGTGTACTTGCTGGTAACCGCCTAACGTCGTGTCGTCCACTCTTTGAGAATGTTCGCCGTGATGAACGCGATGTTCGCGGGGCGTTCGGCGAGGCGGCGCATCAAATACGGGTACCAATGGGTGCCGAACGGGACGTACACCCGCATGTTGTAGCCTTCGCGCCGCAGTTTGTACTGGAGGTCGCGCCGCACACCGTACAACATCTGGAATTCGAATCGTGCAGGCGAGATGCCCTTGGTTTTCGTGAACGCCTTCGCGTGATCGATGATTCTCACATCGTGCGTCGCGATGCCGGGGTAGTTCCCGCGCTCGAGCAACCGCTCCATACACGTGATGTAGTTGGCATCGACGTCGCTTTTCTCGGGAAAGGCGACGTCGTCGGGTTCCTGGTACGCTCCCTTGCACAGCCGCACGCGTGCGCCGAGCGCGATCATCGCCTCCACGTCGGCCGCGGTCCGCCGCAAATAGGATTGCAGCACGACCCCGACCGCGTTCCCGAACGCGGGATAGAGCACGTCTGTGAACAGCTGCAGCGTCTTGGCGGTGTAGCTCGACTGCTCCATGTCGATGCGCACGAATGACTCGTATTGCTTCGCCTTGCCGATGATCGCGCGCAGGTTGTTCACGCACAGCTGCTCGTCGATATCGAGCCCCATCTGCGTGAGCTTGACCGAGACGTTGGCATTGGCCCCGGCGCTGTGAATCCGCTCGAGCAGCTCGAGATAGATATGGCAGGCGCGGTGCGCTTCCTCGGCGTGCAGTACCGACTCGCCGAGGAGATCGAGCGAGGCGGACAGGTTATTCGCGTTCAACTCCCGCACCGTCGCCATCGCTTCGTCGATTGTCTCGCCGGCAACGAACCGCGACGCCAGCTTGCGCGCAAGCCGGTTCTTCCGGACGAACCTGAAGATGCGCGGTTGCTCGCTCAGCCAGAGAAAACCGGCGCGCAGCATCAGGCGTAGAACTTGGTCCCGGCGCGGGCATGCTCCTGGAGGACTTCACACGGCGCGAACCTGGCGCCATACCGCTCGGCGAGCCGTTCCAGATCGGTGACTACGCGCTCGGCTCCGAGATCGTCCGCGTACCGGAGCGGCCCGCCGCGGAACGGAGGAAATCCGAATCCGAAGATGGCGCCGATGTCACCGTCGCGAGGGTTCCGGACGACGGACTCACCGAGTGCCCGTGCAGCCTCATTTACGATCGGGAGCACGAGCCGTTGCAGAATCTCGGCGGGGCGAGGGCCGCCATTGGGATGCACACCGAGCAAGCTGTAGACGCTGTCGTCCACGCCGCGCTTCTTGCCGTCCTTGTAGACGTAGAAACCGCGGCCTGACTTGCGACCCAAACGGCCTTCCTTCACGAGGACGGCGATCCCGGGACCAGGCGCGGGCAGAATGTGGTCGCCGTAGGCCTCTTGCATGACGCCGGCGACTTTGAGGGCGACGTCGAGCCCCACCTCGTCGAGCAGCGTGACCGGGCCGACGGGAAATCCGAATCGCACGGCCATGCTGTCGATGTCCTCGATCGACGCCCCCTCGGCGAAGAGATGGCCGACTTCGTTGGGGTAGGGCGCGAGGATGCGATTGACCCAGAAGCCCGGGCTGTCCTTCACGACGATCACCGTCTTGCCCATGCGCCGCCCGAACGCCACGGCAGTGCTCACCGTTTGCGACTCCGTGCGGGCGCCCGGGATCACTTCCAACAGCGGCATCTTCGCGACCGGCGAAAAGAAGTGCATGCCGATGACGCGCTCCGGCGCGCGCGCCGCTTCCGCGATGCGGGTGATCGGGATGGTCGAGGTATTGGACGCAAAGACGCCGTCAGGCGGCAGGACGGCCTCGACTTCGCGTAGCACCTGCTGCTTTACACCGAGCTCTTCGAACACGGCTTCGATCGTCAGCTCCGCGCGTCCGAAACCGGCGTACGTGTCGCCGCCCGAGAGCAGCGCGACGAGCCTCGCGTATTCGAACTTGGTGATGCGACGCCGCTTCAGCCGGTCGTCCAGAATCGCTCGCGCCGCGAGAATTCCCTGCGCGACGCGCCCCAGGTCCGCGTCCTTCATGCGCACGTCGACTTCCGCCTGTGCGACCGCGGTGCCGGCGATGCCGGAACCCATGAAGCCCGAGCCGATAATGCCAAGCCGCTCGACGCGCCCCGGAGGTGGCGCGTTGGTGACGCCGGAATCCTTTTTGAGCTGATTCGTCGCGAAGAAGATCTGCACGAGCTTGCGAGAGACGTCCGTAACCGCGAGCTGGCCGAACAGCTGTGCTTCGCGTGTCAGTCCCTCGGCCATGCCGTGCCGCAGCCCGTACTCGACGGCTTCGAGCGCCGCGAGCGGGGCGGGGTAATGGCCGCCCGTGCGCTCGAGCACCTGCTTGCGCGCCATCCGGAACACGATCCGCCGGCCCAGCGGATTGCCGTCGAGCAGAAATCCCACGAATCCGCCCGGACGCTTGCGCTTTGGACGCCAGCCGCCCGCCAGACGTCGCGCCGCGGCGAGTGTGACGTCCGCGAGGATTGCCGGGGGGACCAGTTCGTCCACGATGCCGAGTCGGAACGCTTTCGCGGCGCGTTCGGTCTTGCCGGCGAGGATGATGTCGAGCGCGGCACGCAGGCCGATGAGCCGCGGCAAGCGTTGACAGCCGCCCGCCGCGGGAAGGATGCCGAGCTGCACCTCGGGCAAGCCGATCTGTGTCTTGGGATAGTCCGTCGCGACGCGATAATGGCAGGCGAGTGCGAACTCGAGTCCGCCACCGAGACACGCACCGTGAATGCCGACGGCGATGGGCTTCGGAAAGCGGGCGATGCGCTCGAGCATCTCCTGGCCGTCGGCCGACAGCCGTTCGGCTTCGGCAGCCGAGGTGAGTTTGACGAACTCCTCGATATCGGCGCCTGCGACGAAGTTCTCGGGCTTGCCGGAAAAAAAAGCGACGGCACGCACCTGCGAATCATCGGCCAACGCCGCGAAGCAGGCCAGGAATTCGTCTTTGACCGCGCGCGAAAGGACGTTGACCGTCTGACCCTTGACGTCGAGCACGACGGTCGCGATGCCGTCCGCGACGTCCCAGGTGACGGCGGGCGCGGTACGCGTCGACGGCGGAGCGATGGTCGACACTAGCGGCGTTCCAGCACGATCGCGATGGCCTCCCCACCCTGCGCGCAGATCGATATCAGCCCAAACTGCACATCGCGGCGCTTCATCTCGTTGGCGAGGGTGGTGACGAGGCGCCCGCCCGTGGCGCCGAAGGGATGGCCGATCGCAATCGACCCTCCCATGACATTGATGATGTCCTCGTTGATCTCCCACCCTTTCGCCGCGAATCCCTGGAGATTCGACAGTACCTGCGATGCGAATGCCTCGTGCAGCTCGATCAGGCCGAGCTCCTTCCACTGGATACCGGCGCGCTCCAATGCCCTGGGCACGGCCCAGACCGGCGCCTGCAGCAGCTGCCAACCGGGGTCCACCGCCGCGACGGCGTGCGACCGCACGTAGGCGAGCGGCGTGTAGCCACGCGCACGCGCCGCGTCGTCGCTCATCAGCAGTACGGCTGAGGCGCCGTCGGTGAGAGGCGAGGAGTTGGCGGCGGTAACGCTGCCGTAGCGGCGATCGAAGACGGGCTTGAGCTTCGCCATCTGCTCGAGCGACGTGTCCGTCCTGATGCCGTTGTCCTGCCGCACGACCTGCCCACCGGGACGGGTGGGAAGCCAGGGCACGATCTCCGCCGTGAGACGGCCGTCGGCCGTGCCTTGCGCCGCCAGCTTGTGGCTGCGCAGCGCCCAGCGGTCCTGCTCTTCGCGCGAGATGTGATTCTCCTTCGCCATCTTTTCCGCCGACTGGCCCATCGTCTCTCCGGTGGACGGCTCGGCGATCGCAGGCGAGACCGGGACCAGGTCGCGCGGGCGGAGCTTGGCGAAGGTGCGCAGCCGCGCCCCGAGCGATCGGGCCTTGCTCGCTTCCACGAGAATGTCCGCGAGGCGGCGGGAGGCGAGGATCGGGATGTCGGAGAGCGATTCCACGCCGCCCGCCAACACGATGTCCGCGTTGCCGGTGGCGATGGCGTCGGCCGCGTCTGCTACGGCTTGGCCGCCGGAGGCGCAGGCGCGGTTCAGCGAATAGGCGGGGATCTCTTTGGGGAATTGGGGGAGGAGACTCACCTCGCGCGCGACATTCGGAACGAGCGGTGAGGCAACGACCTGCCCGAAAATCACGTCGTCCACATCGGCGCCATCGAGATTGGTGCGCTCGAGCAGCTCACGGGCCGCATAGCGCGCGAGATCCACAGCCCGCGCTTCCTTCAGCGACGTGCCGGCTTTTGTGAACGGCGTCCGGACGCCCGCCACCACTGCGACGCGCCGTCCGTTGAGACCGGGCATTAGATTCCCCCGTTCCTTTGTCCTCACTCCCTGACCCCTCTCCGCACGCGGAGAGGGGGAACGGAAACCTACCATCAGCCCCTAGTGGAGGGGAGTTGGAGCAAACGCGGGCCGCAGCCCTGGCGTCCATGGTCGAGACGCCCGTGGACGTACTGATCATCGGCGGCGGCATAACGGGGGCGGGGATCGCACGCGACGCCGCATTGCGCGGGTTCCGCACGGCGCTCGTCGACAAATCCGACTTCGGCGCCGGCACCTCATCACATTCATCGCGCCTGATCCACGGCGGCATTCGCTATCTCGAGCAACGCGCCTTTCATCTGGTCTTCGAGGCAAGCCGCGAGCGGCGCGTCCTCCTGACGATTGCGCCGCATCTGGTCCGGCCGCTCGCATTCCTGTTTCCCGTCTATCGCGGCGGCCGGATCCCCGCGTGGAAGCTGCGTGCGGGGATGTGGCTGTACGATCTCCTGTCGGTATTCCGCAACGTGCACTGGCACCGCTGGCTCCGCGCCAAGAAGGTGCGACGCGTCGAGCCCGCGCTGCGCGACCGCGGTCTCGTCGGGGCTGCCCTGTACTACGACGCGCAGACCGATGACGCCCGCCTCGTCATCGCGACGGTCCGCAGCGCCATCCGCGCCGGCGCGCTCGCGGCCAATTATGTCGAGACGACGGCGCTGCTGAAGCCCGACGGACGCGTACGGGGCGCCGTCGTGCGCGACGTCTTGACGGGCCAGACCGCGAGCATCCGCGCGAATGTCGTGGTCAACGCGACCGGCCCCTGGTCCGACCACCTCCGCCAGCTCGATGACTCACAGGCTGCGCCGATGCTGCGGCTCACCAAAGGCGCGCATGTCACCGTGCCGCGCCGGCGCATGGGCAACGAGCACGCGGTGACACTGCTGTCGCAGATCGATGGCCGGGTGATGTTCGTGCTGCCGTGGGGTGAGCTGTCCTACATCGGGACGACCGACACCGACGCTGATGGTTCTCCTGATGCGCTCCGCGTGACGGCGGCGGACGTGACGTACTTGCTGCGCTCCGCCAACGCGGCGTTTCCGGACGCGCACCTGGGCTCGACTGACGTCATCTCGGCGTGGTCCGGGTTGCGACCACTGCTGCGCGAGGACCACGCGAATCCGTCGCAGGTGTCCCGCGAGCATCGAGTGCTCGAAAGCCCGCATGGTCTGATCTCGATCGCCGGAGGGAAGCTCACAACGTATCGCGTGATGGCACGGGATGTGGTGGATCGCGTTGCCACGCGCCTGCACGAGCTCGACGGGCGGCCGGCCCCCGCGCGCGCGCGCACCGATCGACTGCCGCTACCCGGTGGAGAGGCCGCGGAGCTCGAGGTACTCGTCGAGGCGGCGCGGGCGCGCGGCGCGGCCGAGGCGACGGCGCGGCACCTGGTCGCGTACTACGGCAGCGAGGCCGCCGCCGTGCTCAATCTCGTGGATCGTGAGCGACCACTCGGCGAACCGATCATCGCCGGCCGACCCGAGATCTGGGCCGAAGTCAGCTACGCCGTCGAGCGGGAATTGGCGGTCCGCGTCCAGGATATCCTGATCCGGCGCCTGCACCTGTTCTACGAGCTTGCGGACCAGGCGCGGTCAGTCGTCCCGCGGGTAGCCGCCCGAATGAAGCAGCTCCTCGGCTGGGACGACGTCACGGAAGCCGAGGAGCTGCGGGACTACTTTCAGATCGTCGAGCGAAGCCGCATCAAGGCTTGACCTTCACGCGCGGGCGCACGTGCACGTGCACGTGGTGGTTGTCGTCATTGTCGTCGATCTGCCGCAGCGCCCACGTCGCCGCGCGACGGACCGAACCCACCTCGTCGCGCTGCGCCGCGGTCAATCCATCAAAGGCGCGGGGGCTCTCGATTTCTCCCAGCGCCCAGGCGGCGGTGGCGCGGACATCCTCGTCGCTGTCCTTGAGCGCCACCAGCAAGGGCTCGACTGCCGCGCCGTTCTCGATCTCACCCAGGGCCCACGCGCTCAGCGCGCGCACGTCCGGATCGGAGTCCTTGAGCGCCGTCGCGAGAGCGGGAACCGCACCGCCGTCTTCGATCTCGCCCAGCGCCCAGATGGCCGTCTTGCGCACATCGACGACGCGATCGCGCAGCAACGTTTCGAGCGTGCTGATGCCCTGCGCACTCTCGATTTCCCCCAACGCCCACGCAGCCTGCTGCCGCACGCGCGGATCGGGGTCCTTCGCGGCCGGTGCGAGCACCGGCACCGCGGAGGCGTCCTCGATTTCGCCGAGCGCCCAGACCGCGGTGAGCCGCACCTCGACGGCCTGATCATCGAGCGCGGTGCTCAACGGCCGCACCGCGCGCGCATCATCGATCTCGCCCAGTGCCCATGCCGCCGTCCGGCGCACTTCCGGCGCGCGATCGTTCAGCGCGCGCGATAAGGGCTCGATCGAGACCTTCTCTTCGATTTCACCGAGTGCCCAGGCCGCGGTCATCCGCACTGCGGGGCTGTCATCGCGATTCAGGGCGTCGCTCAGCGGGCTGATCGCGCGCGAATCCTCGAGCTCACCGAGCCCGAGTGCGCCGGTTTCGCGGAGGTCCGCGCGCGCGTCGCGCAGCAGTCCGAGGAACAAGTCGTAGGTTCCGGAGTCATGGTGATTGCCGAGGACGCGTGCGGCGATGTTGCGAATGCAGCGATTGTCGTCGCGAATCACCGCGCGAAAAGCGCGCAGCACGGCAGGGTCCACGTCGCGGGATCTCCCGTGCATGGCGAAGTGAACTCCACCGCCGCCACCGCCGCCACCGCCGCCACCACCGCCCGGCATCGGCATGGGCGTCGGCATCGGTTGCGGCATGGCCAGGCCCGGTTGGCCGAACGAATGCCCCCAGAAGCCCCCGTAGTTGGTCAGCGCTTCACCGGTGAGTGCACAGACAGTCGAGTCGCTGGTGCGCAACTCGTTCAGCACACGGGTGACGGTTGCAGAGTCCATCGGGCCGCGGGTCTGCAGGACGAGCAGCAAGGGCGCAAGGAACGGCGCAGTCATGAGTAGTCCCGGGTGGAGGAGACGTGCGTTTGGATAGGCGCACCGCCCGAAAGGTTGCCGCCTTCGGAAATGCCGGTATTATCTGGCCCAGTGCGCCCCAGTACGTGCGTTCTCATCTGGATCATCTGCATGACCGGATGTCGTCGAACCGACTCCTCGCGTCCCGCGCAAGCAAGCGGCGTGACGGGAGCCGCCGACTCGGTCATTCCTTCAGGTCCCTACGGCGACGCGGTGCGACGGGGACGCGCGCTGCTCACCGCAACCCGGGACAGCTTGCCGCGGCACGTGGGCAACAGGCTGCGGTGTACGAGCTGCCATCTCGACGCGGGGCGCCGCGAGACCGGCTCCTGGCTGGGCGTGTTCGCGCGCTATCCGCAGTATCGCGCCCGCAGCGGCACCGTCGAGACGATCGAATACCGCGTCAACGATTGTTTCCGGCGGAGCATGAACGGTGCGGCGCTCGATCCAGCCGGACCGGACATGCGGGACATCGTCGCGTATTTCGCGTTTCTTTCGCGCGGTATCGCGGTCGCGTCGCCGGTGGGCGGCAACGCGCGTCTGCAGAAGTGGGCGGGCTTCACAGCCGACACGGCGGCCGGCGCGCGGGTCTTCGCGGCAACCTGCGCCAAGTGCCACGGCCCAATGGGAGAGGGAACGGCGGGCGCGCCTCCGGTGTGGGGGCCGGAGTCCTACAACGTCGGCGCCGGCATGACGCGCGTTCGGACCGCCGCCGAGTTCATCAGTCGCAATATGCCGTTCGATACGCCCGGCACGCTCACCGACAGCCAGGCTTTCAACGTTGCGGCCTATGTGAACGCGCGTCCCCGGCCGGACTTCCGGGGCAAGGAAAACGATTGGCCCAACGGCGATCCACCACCCGATGTCGCATATCCAACACGGTCACATCACTGAGGAGGCTTCGCATGTACAGGCGTGGGTTTCTTGGTCGTCTCGCCGCCACGGCGGCCGCTGGAGTCGCAGGGCTGACCCCGCTTCGCCTCGAGGCGCAGCCGGCGCGCCCCGATCCCATCCTGGGGGCAGACCCGTCGTTCGAGACGTGGCTCAATCGCATCAACGGGAAGCACAAGATGATCTTCGACGCACCCGAGGTGAACGGCGGCATGCCGGTCGTCTGGCCACGCGTCTGGCTCAACGGCAACAACGAGAATTACGGCACGAAGGACGCCGACAATTCGGCGGTGGTCGTGCTCCGTCACTCGGCGATCCCCATTGCCATGCAGGATGCGCTGTGGGCGAAGTACAAACTCGGCGAAGCGCCGTTCGGCATCAAGGAGGGCGAGGCGGCGGCGACACGCAACATCTTTGCCGACGTGATGCCGCTCCCGCTGCCGGGCACGGGACTCAAGGCGTTGCTGGCGAGTGGCGTCCAGGTCGGGTGCTGCAACGTCGCGCTGACCGTCTACAGCGGAATGGTGGCGCAAAAGATGGGGATGGACGCCGCGGCAGTGAAGGCGGAGTGGGTCGCGGGACTGCTCCCGGGGGTGCAGGTCGTACCATCCGGGGTGCTGGCCGTCGCGCGGTCGCAGGAGAAAGGGTGCGCGTACTGCTTCGCGGGCTGACGCATCACAGGTTGTGACACGGCTCACGGGACCACGGGGCGCGGGGCGGGAACCCGCGAACCCGTGGCCGGTCCCCGGGTAGAGGACGCGCACTTAAACCGGAGGACCGGACATCATGCGACGCATTCTCATTGCGCTCGTGCTGCTCCTCAGTGCCGCCGGCGTTTCCCGCGCCGTGGCCCAACGCTCGCATTTCGGCGTGCACGGCGGTTACAACTTCGACAGCGATGACTGGCTGATCGGCGCGCAACTCCACATGCCGGTGTCGCGGTCGATTGAGTTCTACCCTTCGTTCGACTATTACCTGGTGGACGTCGGATCGCTCGTTGGCTTCAATGCGGATCTCAAATTCCGTAGCTTGGGCACACCGCTGTACTTCGGCGGTGGATTGAACATCCTGCGGGCGAGCGGGAACTCGGACACCGGCTTCGATCTGTTCGGGGGCTTCGAGACGCGCTACGGGCGGACCCATCCGTACGTCGAGGGGCGCGGCCTCTTTCACGGCAATTCGTCGCTTCAGCTGCTTTTTGGGCTCAACGTCACGCTCTACTAGCGCCATCCACGCAGACTGCGGACGAAGTCGTGCAGGACGAGGAACTTCTCGTACAACGGCACGCCTTTGCGCTTCCGGCCGAACTCCGCGAATAGCTCGCGGAGCCGGCCGCGGCGTGCGACGTAGAAGCGGAACGTCTCCGCGAAATCTTCCTGCGGGTGGGTCGCCGCATACGCGCTGACGTAGTCGGTCAGCGTCGTCGCAATGCGGCGCCGCTCGAAGTCCACCCAGTGCTCGTCCGCCACGCGATAGGCTTTGCGCACCTCGCCGAAGGTGCGGCGGAAGCGGCCGGTACGCGTCCATGCCCAGTGATGATAGAGGAATGAGTGACCGAGCTCGTGCAGCAGCAGGCCGGTGAGCATGTTCCACGAGATTTCGTCGCGGCGGCGTTTGCCGGTCACGTAGCGGCGGTCGAGCTCGATGACCTTCGGCGCGCGCGGCGCGACACCCGAGACGCCGGGCCGCAGCGCCACACGGTAGTGCCAGTCGCGGATTCGGGACACGATCAGCAGCCGCCGCGCCCGCCGCAGCGCGCGGGGGATGAGGTCGCGACCGGTCGCGTCCTCGCCGCACCACGGGCACGTCGCCATCCAGTCGTCGACGCCGCGATCGCAGTGGGGACAGACGTTCTGGAAATCATCGTAGCGCCACGTCTGGGCGCGCCCGCACCACGGACAGAACCGCATGGGGTACATCACGCCGCCGCCGCAGCCCCAGTCGCAGCGCGCGTGGTACTTGAAGCCTTTGGGCGCTTTGAGCGGCTCGTCGCTCGAATCGTTGTCCGTGATGTCGCGCCCACACCACGGGCAGAACGACGACGCGTCCGATACCATCCACCCGCAGTACGCGCACTCGGCATTCGTTTCGCGCTGCGTGTCGCGCCATTCGAGCCGCCGGCTGCAGCTCGGGCAATAGCTCCAGAACCGCTCCAGCTCCGTGTGGCAGCGGGGGCAGCGCAGCTCGGGGGTCGGGACTTCGCGCCGGCTCACCGCGCCATCGCCTCGTCGACGATGCGTTGAATGAAGGCATTGTACTTGAGGCCCGCCTTCTCGGCTGCCTCGGCCAGTTCGTGCTCGGCCGCAATGAACGGGTTGGGATTCACTTCGAGGACATAGACTTCGTTGTCGTGCGCCAGCCGCACGTCCACACGACCGTAATCCTGGAGCCACAAGGCGTGAAATGCCGTGCTGCAGATCTCGCCGATGCGGCGCGTCAACTCGTCGGAGACCCCCTTGGCGAACACGTTCTTGATCTTCTTTTTCTTGCGATACTCCTCGTCCCACTTCGCCTTGTACGTCGCGATCCGGTGCTCGGCGGTCTCCGGCTCACCAAAGGTCATCTCCGTCAGCGGCAGGACCTGGAGGTCGTCGTTCCCGATCAGGCCCACGTAGACCTCGCGTCCCTCGACCAGCTCCTCGACGATCGCCGCCTGGTGGTACTTGCTGTGGATGAACTCGACCCGCTGGGCCAGCGACGGATCGTCTTCGACCACCGATGCCTGGGCGATGCCGATCGACGCGTCTTCCAGGAGTGGCTTGACGATCAATGGAAACCGCAGCTCCGACGGCCGCACCAACGTGTCGCCCTCGTGGAACTCGGCGAACGCCGGGACCCGAATGCCGTGATAGGCCAGGACCTTCTTGGTCAGCGACTTGTTGCGCGCGACCAGCAGGGCGGTCGGCGACGATCCCGTGTAGCGATAGCCATAGATGTCGAGCAGGGCGGCGATCGCGTATTCGTGGCGCGCGTTCTTGCGGAACCCCTCGCAGCCGTTGAACACGAGCTTGGGCTGAAAGTCGGCCAGCTTGGTGAGGAGCGGCGCGACGTCATCGCCGATGCCGATCATCACCACGTCGTGCCCGCCCGCCAGCAGCGCGCGCGCGACATCGTACTCCGCCTCCTCGGCCTTTTGCTCGACCTCCCGCTTGAACGCTGCGTCTTCCCACTCGGGGTGCAGCGAATCGAAGATCACCGCGATCTTCACGACACCACCTCAGCCTTGGCCGGACACATGGATGTCGAGCGCGATCACACGCCGCATGTCGCGCGCCACCGTCTTTAACGCAATGAGTATCACCAGTCCTCCCAGCAGGCCGACGGCCGGCAGCAGCAACATCGCCGTCCGCAGATCGCCGGTGCGATCGGATAGATAGCCGATGAGCGGCGGCGCCAGCGCGTCACCGGCCAGATGTGAGAACAACACGAACGCGCCCAGCACCGATGCCTGAACGGCAGGCGGAACGACGTCGAGAATGACCGCTGCGAGTGGTCCGTTGTACCAGGTGTACAGGAAATATGTCGCCAGGATAAGCGGGCCGAACCAGCGGAGATCGTGCACCAACAGCAGCGCGGCGCACACCGGCCCGCCCAGCACGAACCCCGCGCCCGACGTGAGCACGCGTCCACCGTGCCAACGCTGCTGCAACCGATCCGCCAGGCGGCCGCCGACGAGCGCGCCTAGCACACCGCCGCTGAGCGCCCATACGCCGAACTCGGCACCCACCTGTGCGACGGAGAGCCCGTGCATACGCTGCATGAATGCCGCCGCCCACGCGACCAGCCCGTTGACCGCAAATGTGACCATGGCGCCGCCGAGAAATATCCAGATCAAGGTCGGAGTCCGCAGCACGAGGATCGCGGCGTCCTGAAAGTCGTCGAACGCGCCCGCGGCGACCGCGCCCGCTGCGGTCGTGCGGCGCACGGCGAGCGGCACGAGCCGCCACACCGTCCACGCGATGCCCACGCTGGTCCCGATTCCGAACAGCGCGGTGCCGAATTGCGAAGGGATTCCCTCGAATAAGGAAAAGAATCCGGCCAGCGCCGCGCCAATTCCCGCGCAGATCGCGAGCGGCATGACGTAATGCGTCACACCGTGCATGCCGTGCTGCCACCATTGGCGCAGCGTTTCGACGATCGGCGGCGGAGGCCGGCGGTCGAGCTCGCGCAGGCGCGACGCGAGCAACGCCAGTACCAGTCCGGGCAAACCCATCCAGATGAAGGCCCAGCGCCAGCCGTAGCGCTCCGCAATGACACCGCCAAGCCAGATGCCGAGCACGCCGCCTAACGCCATGCCGACCGAGTAGACCCCGATAGCAAACGCCCGACGCCGCCCCTTGTAGTACTGCGCGATGATCGCCTGCGATGCCGGCGCGTAGCCCGCCTCACCGAAGCCGACGAGCGCCCGGCAGGTGAACAGCTGCCAGAACTGCCTTGCGATGCCACCCGCTGCGGTTGCCGCACTCCAGACCGCGACGCCCCACGTGATCACGAGCCGGCGCGAGCGCAGATCGCCGATGACGCCGAGCGGCAGCGCTGCCAGCGAGAGCACGATGATGTACGCGGACCCAAGCCAGCCGAGCTGCGCGTCGGAAAGACGCAGATCGCGCTTGATCGGCTCGAAGACCGCGTAGACGACGTTGCGGTCGAGATAGTTGAGAAGATTGACGAGAGTCAGCAGACCCAGGACGTAAACGGCATACGTCCTGGTCGACGCAGCGGACTTCTGGATCTCAGGTCGCTCGGCCGCCAGTTGCCGCCTCAGCGCGCGCGTCGCGATCCGCTTTTGCCTCGAGATACGAATCAGTCAGCTCGCGCATCATCTCTCCGCGCCGCTCATACAGGCGCTTCAACTTGCGGGGCTTGCGGCGTGCCAACGCGTACGCCGCCAGAATCGGAAAGGCGACGGTGTTGTCGAGATATGCCACGACCGTCCCCGGCAGCTTGTCCGGATCGACCTTCCCCCAGCTCACCGCTTCCGCCGGCGTTGCGCCCGACAAGCCGCCCGTGTCAGGCCGCGCATCGGTGAGCTGCAGGTAGTAGTCGTGACCCTTCTCGCTGATGCCGAGGACTTCCTGAATCTGCGGCTCGGTCTGCAGCACGAAATTCTTGGGGCTCCCGCCGCCGATGATCAACACACCGCTCTTGCCGCCGCGCACCTTCGCCGCAAACACGATCGACGAGGTCTCGTTCACGTCGGCGCTCACGTCAAAGCGCAGCTTGCTTCCCGACAGCGCCTGCTCGGCGACGTTCATGCCGATCGACGAGTCGCCGGGCGAGGAGGTGTAGATCGGCACGGCCGCGGCGTACGCCGCCCCGAGCACCGATTTCCGGGACAGACCCAGCGCCTTCTCGCGCTCCAGCACGTAGCCGCCGAGCAGGTAATGGTATTCCGCGGTGCTCATCGGCCGCTGGAACTCCTCGCGCGCCGAGACCTCACGCACGAAGCGATCCGTGGACAGCAGCACGTCGTAATCGAAGAAGATGTCGTAGATCCGGACGACACCTTCTTCGCGGAGCACGACGTCGTCGGCGAAGGGCGTGCCGCGATGCATCGCCATGCCGAGGCCAAAGTGCGCGTCGTGATAGAGATTGGCCCCCGTGGACACGATCCAATCCACAAATCCCGCTTCGATCAGCGGGATGATCGTGGACATGCCGAGACCAGCGGGCGTCATCGCGCCGGTGAGGCTCATGCCGACGGTCACGTCCTCGTCGAGCATGCGCTCGGCGAACAGCCGGCAGCCTTCCGCCAGGCGGCCGGCGTTGTACGCCAGGAACGCGTTGTCGACGAGATCCGCCACCGTCTCTTTGCCCGTGACCGGCTTCGGATTGATGCGCTGGCCGCGCAGGAATTCGTTCTGCGTCATCGGCTCGCCTGGGCGGACTTGCTCATCGCACGAAAGGCGCGGGTGCGGCGCTCGCGCGCATCCACGATCCAGCCGAGTGCTTCCTTGGGCTCGTCGGTGACCAGAAAGAGATTCAGGTCTTCGGGCGAGATCTTTCCCTCTCCCGCGACGCGTTCCTTGAGCCAATCCGCGAGACCGCGCCAATAGTCGCGACCAAATAGCACGACCGGAAACTGCTTGACCTTGCCCGTCTGGACGAGCGTGAGCGCCTCGAACAGCTCGTCCATTGTCCCGTAGCCTCCGGGAAAGGTGATGAAGGCCGTCGAATACTTCACGAACATCGTCTTCCGGACGAAGAAGTAGCGAAAGTTGATCGAGCGCTCGACCCACCGGTTCGTCCCTTGCTCGAACGGGAGCTCGATATTGCAGCCGATCGACAGCCCACCGCCCTCCTTGGCGCCGCGATTCGCCGCTTCCATGATGCCCGGCCCGCCGCCCGTGATGATCGCAAACCCTTCCTTGGCGAGGATGCGCGACGTCTCGTGCGCTGCCTTGTAGTAGGGATCGCCTTCGAGCGTGCGCGCCGAGCCGAAGACCGTCACGGCGTTGCGGACGTCGGAGAGCGTATCGAACCCTTCGACGAACTCGCCCATGATGCGCAGCACGCGCCAGGGGTCGGTGCTGGTGAAGGACGCCCGCCGCTCGACCGGTACGACCTGCGGCGGGACGAGGAGCTGTTCGTCCTCAGTGAGCGGGCTGCGAGGCGAGGCGCTCGGTTGCTCTGACATAGTCATCCTGCACGTTATAGAAGAAAGGCGAGAACCGGACGTGCCCGGGCCGGCTATCGACGATCACGCCACCCGCCGCCAGGTGGCGCACGGCCGCGGCGGGATCGGACATGGGAATCATGACAATCGCCGAGCGCCGTTCGGGCTCGGCGGCCACCTTGGGTGTGAAGCCGGCGGCTCGCACCGTGGCGATCAGATCCTCGGTCAAGGCTGTAGTGACCTCCCGGATCCGCGGCATGCCGATTTCCTCGATGTACTCGAGGCCGCCGAGCTGCGCGTAGACGGCCGCGAGCGCCGGCGTGCCCATTTCGAACCGTCGCGCATCGTCGTGGAAGGTCAACGCCCGCGGGTCGAAGGCGAATTGCTCCCGCTGTCCGAACCACCCCGAGATCCGCGGCTCGAGCCGGCGGGCAACAGCCTCACGCACATAGAGAAACACGATCCCCGGTCCGCCGAGCAGCCACTTGAGGCCGCCGGCGACCAGGGCATCGACACCCGCGTCCTGTACGTCCACGGTGATCTGGCCGACGGATTGGTATGCATCGATGAGACAGAGGGCACCGTGCGCGTGCGCGACCTCGGCGACCCGTTTGATGTCCTGGATCGCGCCCGTCGTGAAGTAGACGTGCGAGGTCACGACCAGCGCGGTACGATCATCCACGGCCCGCGCGATCGCTTCGATTGGCACGCTGATCTTGTCTGGACTGTCGACGACGACGAGCTCCACTCCCGCTGGGGCCTTGGCGAGCCACTGATACGCGACCGTCGGGAAATCGAGGGACGTGATCACGACTTTCGGCCGGCGGCGATAATCGAGCGATTCGGCGATCGCACTGAGCGCGACCGAGATACTGGGTGCCAGGGCGATCTCCGTGGCGGCAGCGTTGACGAGGCGGCCATAGCGCGCGCGCAAGTCGCCCAACGCCTCCCACCACACGTCATACCACGCCGAGGCGCCGCGGCTCTGCCACAGGTCGAGGAATTCCGCTACCTTGCGGCGGGATCGCTCGCCCAACGCCCCAAGCGAGCAGGTGTTGAGGTAGACGCTCGACTGAAAGATGGGAAACTCGCCGCGGTACCTGGCGAGTCCAAGCGCGCGCGGTTTTACGCTGCTTGCGAGCGTCATAGGCCGGGAATATACAGAAGGAATGCAGCGTATCGCGAGTTGGTCTGCACTGTATCTGCGTTTGGCGCTGCGGGCGCTGGTGCGTCCGCGACTCGCCGTCGACTTGGTGCGCCTGGCGTGGAGTTTTCGCGCCCGCGACTGGTATCGCCGCCCGCCGTTTTTGCCCATCCCGCCGCGCGACTACATGCAGTGGCGCATGTTCACCGCGTATGGCGACGAACGAGCAATCCCCGCGGTCGATGACGTCGTGAACTTCGCGCGCTGGCGGCGCGAAACGATGGGACTATGATCGAAATCAAACGCCGCGCCGCCGAGCTGGGCTTCGCCGCCAGCGGTATCGCGCGACTCGATCGCAATCCGCACGCGGCCGAGCTGGACCGCTGGCTCGCCGACGGCCACGCCGGCACGATGACGTACCTGCAGCGGCAGGCGGAAAAGCGGAAAGATCCGCGCTTGATCATGCCCGAGGCCAAAACGGCGGTCGTGACGCTCACCAATTATTTCCATGGGGCCAGGGTAGCGAGCCCCGCGGCCACGCCGCGGGGCCAAGTGGCTCAATACGCCTGGTCCTCCGACTACCACGACGTCCTCGGTGAGCGGCTCGAGCAGCTCGCGACGGCGATCCGCGAGCTCGTCCCCGGTGCGACGACGCGCTGCTATGTAGACGCCGGGCCGGTCCCCGAGCGCGAGCTGGCGCAGCTCGCCGGGCTCGGATGGATCGGCAAGAACATGATGCTCATCCATCCGGAGATCGGCTCGTTCACGTTCATCGGCGTGGTGCTCACAGACGCAGGACTAGAGCCGGATCTGCCGTTCGAAGCCGATCGCTGCGGCACGTGCCGCCGCTGTCTTGATGCGTGTCCCACCCAGGCGTTCGCGGGGCCACGCGATCTCGACGCGTGCGCCTGCATTT
>WNGP01000624.1_pt1 | contig 28107 bp, 23 predicted proteins | sample 5407671 | NCBI WGS metagenome assembly WNGP01 (sample SAMN13153381, study PRJNA577476) | soil metagenome | isolation source: 40 cm soil or saprolite under Garry oak tree replicate 2 | place: USA:California | collected 2016-06-15
CAACGCTCCGGAATCGACGACCGTGTCGGGGTTGAGGAAGACCAACACGTCGCCCTTCGCCTCCGCAGCGCCACGGTTGCAACCGCCTGCGAAGCCGAGGTTACGACCGGGCTCGACCAACCGGACGCCGAACTGCTCGGCGATCGCGCGATCGCTGCCGGCGTTGTCGACCACGATCACCTCAGCCTCCGGCTCACCGTCGCGCAGCGAGCGCAGGCAGCGCTCGAGCGCGGCGCCGGAGTCGTACGCGACGATGACGGCCGAGATGCTCAGCGCGACGCGGTCAGTACGCCCCGCGGCCTGCGAATACGGCCGGGAGTGTCTTGACCAGGATCGCGATGTCCATCCAGAGCGACCAGTTTTCCAGGTAGTAGAAGTCGAGCCGCACGAGATCGTCGAAGCTGAGGTTCGAGCGGCCGGAGATCTGCCACAACCCGGTCACGCCGGGGAGGACGTTGTCGAAGCTGAGGTTCGAGCGGCCGGAGATCTGCCACAACCCGGTCACGCCGGGGAGGACGTTGTAGCGCTTGCGGTGCCAGTCCTCGAGCTGGTCGTAGTCGCGGAGGGGCAGCGGGCGCGGGCCGACTAGGCTCATCTGGCCGCGGAGGACGTTCAGGACCTGCGGAACCTCATCGAGCGAGAACCGCCGGAGCAGCTGACCGAGCGGCGTCACCCGCGGGTCGCGGCGCATCTTGAACAGCGGCCCGCTCGCCTCGTTCGCGCGTTCGAGGTATGCCTGGTGCTCGGCCGCGTCCGCATACATCGTGCGGAACTTGAGCATGTCGAACTCGCGTTCGCCCAGGCCGATGCGGCGGTCGCGGTAGAGGACGGGTCCCGGCGACGTCAGCGTCACCGCGGCCGCGGTCAGCAGCCACAGCGGCAGGCCGACGACGACAACGACGACGCTGACGACCAGGTCGAAGGTGCGCTTCAGGACCCAGTCGCCGCCGGCGAAGACCGGCGAGCGGACCTCGAAGAGCGGGACGCTCTGTCCCGGGATGTAGTCGGCACGCTGGACGAGCAGCTCGGTCGTCTTCGGCGCGATCCGCACCTTGACGCCTCGGCGGTGAGCCTGCTCGACCGTCTCGAGCAGCTCGCGCTCGCCGAACTCGGAGTCCGCGAGGATCACCTCGTCGACGCCGTGGGTGGCGAGCACGCGCGGCAGGGCCTTCAGATCGCCGAGCAGCGGCAGGTCGACTCCGTCCGCCTCGGGCGCCAGTGCTCCGACGAACTCGTAGTCGATGCCGCTGCGCTCGCGCCCGAGCATCTCGTGCAGGTGAGTCAGGTGGTCGCCGGCTCCGACAAGTAGCGCCCTCCGCCGGACGCCGAGCCGGCGGAGCAGGTTGCCCGTGATCCCGTCGTAGGAGCCGCGCAGCAGCGAGATCAGGACCGCAGTCAGGACAAACGCCGTCGGCGCCAGCCCGTAGGTCGAGAACCTGTGGCCCGTGCCGAGACCGAAGGCGAGCGCGATCAGGACGACGAGCAGGAGCGAGGAGACGATCCGGCCGATGCCGGGGCGACGCTCCCGCTCGGCGTAGAGATCGCCCTGTGCGAAAACGAGCAGCGTCACCAGGATCAGGAACGGCAGCCAGTCGGTCTCCGCCTGCCAGAGCGATCCCCACCGCAGGCTGCGTCCGTAGTAGACCTCACGCAGGACGAGCGAGACGTACAGCCCTGCCGTGATGCCAACCGCGTCGATCGCGGCCAGCACGGCAATGCTCGTCAGTCGCCGCGCGACCGGCGCGAGATGACTGCCGCGGAAGATCGGCGGGGTCGCCGAGCGGACATCAGTCGGCTGCGACGCCGGCGCCGGCAGCGTGCGCACCGGCTCGTGCGGTTCGGGCCGGTGCGCGCGCGGTTCGGTCACTTAGTGCTTCAACGCTCGGAAGGTGTAGTAGGAGGGCTTCCGCTTGCCGGCGGTGGTGAAGAAGCCGGACTGCCACCCCGCCAAGCGCGACTCGTCCTTGACCAAGAACCAGATCATCATCTGGATGCGCGGGTTCTTTCGCGCGATCGAGTACGCCTGCGCGAGGTACCTCGCCTGCGTCTTCCAGGCGACGCCGAAGGTGCGATCCGGCGGCCTGGTCTGGTAGCCGTACTCGGTGATCCAGAGCGGCTTCTTCCCGTACAGCCGGGACAGCTCCTTCGTGAGGACGCCGATGTTGCCGAGGATGACCGTGCTCTTGTCATTCACGTTCGGCTTCGAACTCGGCGTCAGGCTGGCGCGGGGCGCGTACGGATGGTGCGCCCAGGCATCGAAGCGGCGCAGACCGTACTTCTTCACCGAGCGTAGGAACGCAAGCGGCGAGATCGAGGCTCGCCTGCTGCGCGGCTGGTTGTTCCCGCGCGGATCGGTGGCGCCGCAGGCGACCTTTGCCGCCCCGTGCTGAACGCTGTGGACCCCGTTGTAGATCGCGTTGCAGATGCGCACGTACGAGTACGCACTCTGAGGGAACCAGCGGCCGCTCACCTTGCGGTACTGCGGAGAGAGGAACACCGGGTTGTTGGGCTCGTTCCAGGCCAACCAGAGGCGGACCGCCGGAAGCGCCGGTTCATCCGTCGTCGGCTCGAACGTGCCGCTGTAGCGCTTCGCGGCCGCGGTCGCGAAGTTCTGCAGGGCGACCGGCCTCGTCGGCGCGTACCTCGCCGCGCGTCCGCCGTTCGCCCAAGCGGGCGTGCCGACGATCGAGAAGAGCACCTTGATCTTGTATTTCGCGGCGTCCTGGACGGCGCGGTCGTAGGCGTCCCAGTTGTACGCAGGATCGGCCGGATCGGTCGCGTTCTTCGGCTGCTTCTTCGCAACGCCGATCGGCCCGCCCCACCAGAGCGTGATCCGGACGACCTGCGCGCGCAGGTTGTGCAAGATCGGGAAGCCCTTGTCGGGGTTCGCGAGGGTCATCCCGTCGTCGTAGATGCCGACGCTGAACGGCCGGGCCGCGCTTTGCTTGCGGCCGGCGGTCGCGCCGGCGGAGATCAGAGCTGCGACGAGAATCGTCGCGAGCGTTAACAGAATCAGCTTCTTAGACATGTACAGCCTCAGCCTCCCTTTCCTCCGAGGGCAGCACTCGGCGCAACCCCTCTTCTAGTGGAATTTTCGGCTCCCAGCCGAGGACCTGGCGGGCGCGTGTGATGTCGGGCTCACGCACCTGCGGGTCGTCGATCGGGAGTGCTTCGAACACGATTTCACTCTTGGACGAGGTGACGCGGATAACGGTTTGTGCGAGCTCGAGCAAAGTGAGCTCGGTTGGATTCCCGAGGTTGACGGGGAGATGCTCTCCGCTCATCGCCAGCGCGTAGAGCCCCTGGATGAGGTCGTCCACGTAACAGAAGCTCCTCGTCTGCGAACCGTCGCCGAACACGGTCAGCGGCTTGTTCTCGACTGCCTGACGGACAAATGTCGGAATCGCACGCCCGTCGTGCGGCCGCATGCGCGGTCCATAGGTGTTGAAGATGCGGGCGATCGCCGTGTCGACCCCCTGCTGACGGTGGTAGGCCATCGTCATCGCCTCGGCGTAGCGTTTCGCCTCGTCATAGACGCCGCGCGGACCGATCGGGTTGACGTTGCCCCAGTACGTCTCGGGCTGCGGATGCACCTGCGGGTCGCCGTAGACCTCGCTGGTGGAGAAGAGCAAGATCCGCGCCCGCTTGAACTTCGCCAGCCCGAGCGCGTTGTGTGTTCCATACGAGCCGACCTTGAGCGTGTGCAGCGGCAGCCGTGCGTAGTCGATCGGGCTGGCCGGGCTGGCCGCGTGGAAGATCACGTCGACCGGCCCCTCAACCTCGATGTGCTCCGTCACATCCTGGTTCACGAACGTGAATCGCTCGTCGCGAATGTGCTCGATGTTCTGCAGCGAGCCGGTGTCGAGGTTGTCAAGACAGACGACCCTGTGGTCATGCTCGAGTAGGTAGTCGCAAAGGTGCGAGCCCAGAAAGCCCGCACCGCCGGTGACGACGGCAACTGGCACCGGGTCTAGGTTACTGGCGCTTCCGGCGTTTCCTGGCGGAGTTAACAGACTTCGAACGCGTTAGGTAAAGGCCCTGGAAAGAGCGGAATTCTTGTTAGAGAACTGAGGGGGGAACCGGGAGGTGCCCTGAGCACACCTACCGCAGGTCTTTGTTCGACTCCATGTCGAACCACATCGCAAACAGCGTGAACTGCGAGCCGAAGATCAGCAGCAGCGCGACGAGCACGACCGTGCCGGCCGAGACGGCGTTGCCCTCGATCCGCAGCACGACCTCCAGGATCCCGAGCGCGAGCCCGAGCAAGGTCATCACGAAGCCGAAGATGTAGAAGAAGACGAGCGGGTGGAAGTCGCGGATCACGTACTTCGTCCGCAGCCGCCAGAAGAAGCCCTTCAGCAGCAGCCAGGAGATCGTCGGCACGACCTTCCGCAGGCGGATCCCGGAGCGCTCGCCGACGCCGTAGATCGGGCGCGACGGCACATCGCGGACACGCGCGTTCCACACGTTCAGGTGGACGAGCATGTCGTTCGGGAACCCGTAGCGCTTGTAGAGCTTGTCGAGATCGAGCAACTCGAGATACTCGAGCGAGACGGAGGTGAAGCCGGACTGCGAGTCGGCGATGTGCCAGTAGCCCGAGGCGATCTTCGTCAGCATCGACAGGACCGCGTTGCCGAGGTAGCGGTAGCGGGGGATCAGCTGCCAGGCCTGGCCGGTGAAGAGGCGGTTCGCCTTCGCGTAGTCGAGCTCGCCTCGCGCGACCGGCTCGACGAGATGCCGCAGGTCCTCGGGGTCCATCTGGTTGTCGGCGGCCATCACGGCGGTGACGTCGATCCGCTCCGCGAGCGCCGCCTTGTAGCCGGTGACGATCGCCGCACCGACGCCCTGGTTCCGCTCGTGCTCGATCACCTGAACCCGCGGATCGGGCAGCGCTCGCGCCCGCTCGACCGTTGCGTCCTTGGAGCGGTCGTCGACGATGAAGATCCGGTCGACGAAATCGGGCACGCCCTCGACCGTCGGGCCGAGCAGCTGCTCCTCGTTGTACGCGGGGATGACAACCGCGACCCGCTTGCCGTCGAGCACGGCTTGAAGTTACACAGCGGTTCGGCGGACGACCCTGGCCGCGGGCTCCCAGAGGAGCGCCGCCAGGATGCCGAGCACGAGGCCGATGAGGGCCCCGACGAGCACCGAGTTGCGACGGCTGCGCGCGGTCGTCTTCGTCGCCCGGGCGGGCGTGATCACCTGACTCTGCTCGACCGTCTGCGCGAGCGTGAGCAGTTGCTCGTTCTGCGTCTGGTCGGCGATCACCTGGCGCTGCTCCTGCACCGCGAGCCCGATCTGGTTCGCGAACAGGAGTCGCTCCACGGTCGAGAGGCCGCCGTTGCTCTGAACGGCCGCCTGCAGCGACTTGATGCGCTCGTTCGTGCTCTCGAGCTCCGTCCGGTCAGCGGCGATCAGACGTTTCAGCGTCTGGATCTTCTTGGCGACGTAGACGCCGGAGACCTGGTGGACGGAGATGTTCCCGAGCGCGTCGGCGGCGCGGGCAATCTTCGCGGGCTTCTTGCCGGTGACGACGATGTTGACGAGGGGGTTCTGGCCGACCCGGCCCAACGCAGCGGCGACGCCGGCTACGGCCTGAGTCGAGACATGCGCGCGCAGCGAGCCGTTGGCGAGCCCGGCCCGCTGTTCGGCGACGTGCTGCCAGTACGGCGAGAGGACAACCTGCTTCACCGTCGAGGGATTGGTGGCGAGGCTCTGGATCTGGCCCGTGCCGGTCGGGTTCAAGGGTTGGCCGAGGTAAATGGTGGCCTTGGCCTGGTACACCTGGTGGCCCCCGAGCGAGAGCAGGTAGCCGATCGCGATCCCGGCTACCAGCCCCGCGAGCGGCAGCCACCAGCGCGTGATCAGCGCGTTCCAGTAGCGCCCGAGCTCGAGCTCTTCCTCTGCGTCCACGTCGGGGAGAGGCCGTTCGCGCTGCGGGCGCACTCGAGTCTCCGGCCCCATTCCGTGGCCGACTTTAGCGGCCGCGCCCCCCAGGCTGACGGATCAACGCGTAGAGCTTCGAGTAGCCGATGACGTAGAGACGGCTCTTCGAGGCCACCGCGGCCGCGTACTGCCCCGTCGGGTAGCTCCAGACCAGCTTGCCGTTGCGTGCATTCAGCCCGAAGGTGCGGCCCGACAGCGTCGAGAAGTAGACGACCCCATCGATCACGCTCGCCGAGCCGGAGATCTTGGCGCCCGCGTGGAATCGCCAGCGGATGTCCCCGGTCGCGGCGTCGAACGAGTAGAAGTAGCCGTCGTAGGAACCGACCAGGACGTTCCCGCGCCAGACCGCAGCAGAGCTGTAGATGAAGTCGCCGGTCCCGTTCGACCAGCGCAGCTTCCCGGTCGTGGCGCCGAAGGAGTACATCTTCCCGTCGGTCGCGCCGATGTAGACCCGGCCGTAGGCGATCGCGGCATTGGCGTAGAACGTGCCGGTGCGGCCGATCCGCGGCTGCGAGGACGCGCGCCAGATCTGCTTGCCGTTGTGCAGGTCGAGAGCGTAGACGTGAGTGTCGTAGGCGCCGAAGTAGACGCGGTTCCCCGACTGGGAGATCGCACCCTTCACCAGCCCCCCGGACTTGAAGTGCCAGCGCAGGTTCCCCGACGCTGCCGTGAACGCGTAGATGTCGTGCGACCAGTCGCCGACGATCACCATGCCGTCCGCGAGGAGCGGCGAGCTCTCGCTGGGTCCGATCGTCCGCTGCCAGCGAATCCGGCCGGTCTCGGCGTCGAAGGCGATCACCTTCCCGTCAACCCCGTGTGAGGCGTTGCAGGGCGGCTTGTTCAGGAGCGAGACGAAGACGAGATGGTTGCCGACCGCCGGCGAGGCCGCCGAGCAACGATGCGTTCGGTATTTCCAGAGGACCTTGCCGTTCTGCTGGTGCAGGGCGAAGACGGTGCCGGCGTTGTTGACGATGTAGATCCGGCTGTAGGCAACCACCGGCGGGAACTCGAGCAGCGCCTGCGCGCGGAAGGTCCAGACGGGCGCCCGTCTGAACGGGGGGTGCACCTTGAAGCCCAGCGGGGCCCGCAGGCGCGCGGCGTCGTAGCCGTACATCGGCCACGTCACGCCCACCGGCTCCTTCGCCGCCTTCGGCTCCGTCTGGACGAACTCGACCGAGGACGAGCCTCGGATGTCGCGCCCCTGGTGCTTACGGTAGAGAAAGCCCGCGCCGCCGAGCGCGGCGAGAAAGACCACCAGGCCTGCCGCCGAGTACTTGACACGTTTGCTCATCGGCGACGATGTTCGACAGCGTAAAGCCTCGAGAAGCCGTGTAGGAGGAGTTTGCCCCCGTTACCGGAGACGGCCACGTACTGGCCGTCGCGGAAGCGGAACACTCTCCGGCCTGTACGCGCTTTCAGGCCGAAGATGCCGTTGCGGAGGTTGCTGAAGTAGACGATGTTCCCGACGACCGCCGGCGAGCCCGAGATCGGCGCCCCGCTCCCGAAGCTCCACAGCACCCGGCCGTTCGCCGCCGAGACGCAGTAGAGCAGGCCGTTGTGCGAGCCGAAGTAGACGCGGCCGCCCCAGATCGCGGGCGACGAGTAGACGTACGCGCCGGTGTGCACCGTCCAGAGCCTCCGGCCACCTGTGGTGAAGGCGTTCATCGTGTCGCCGTCGGAGGAGGGGACGAAAACGCGGCCGCCCGAAACCGCCGGCGTCCCGTAGATGCGGCCGTTGACGGAGGCCGACCAACGTCGCCGACCAGTGCGCGCGGACAGCGCGACCAGACGCCCGCCGTAGTCCCCGATGTAGATCGTGCCGCCGCGCCGCGCGGCGCTCGACGTGATCTTGTAGCCCGAGCGGTAGACCCAGCGCACGCGGTGCGTGGCCAGGTCGAGTGCGTAGACGTTCCCGTTCCACGATCCAAAGAAGTCGAGTCCGTGCCAAACGAGGGGTGACGACTCGATCGGCGCGCCGATGTTGCGGTGCCAGAGCAGCCTGCCGTTGCGGCGGTTGAACACCCAGACGTGCCCGTCCATGCCGTGGACCACGAGCTGATCCCCGACCACGGCCGGCGAGGACGCCAGCTTCCCGTGCGGGATGTCGAAGCGCCAGGCGAGCGTCCCGTTTGCCATCGACAGCCCCCGGACGCTGCCCCAGGCATTGCCGATGTAGGCCACGCCGTCGGTGACGACCGCGGGGAACTCGAGCAGGCCCCCAAGCGGCCTGCTCCAGACCACCCGTAAGGGCGGCCGCACGTGGATCGACGGCTGCGTCTGCGTCCTTCCGTCGTTCGCTCCGAAAAGCGTCCACTGGAGCGAGCGCCGGAAGATCCGGACCCCTGCGAGGGGGCGCTCGCGAACGTTGACGTGGAGGTTGCGGCCGTTGTACCCCTTTGCCGAAATACGCACCGGCAGCAGGCGCCGGTGGCGCGGCCGGAGGATGGCGACGCCGTGACGGTTCGTGCGTGCGGCGACACGGCCGAGCCGGACGCGCGCACGCGCGACCGGGCGGCCCAGATCGCCGTCGAAAACGACGATCTTGACGCCTCGCGGGACCTGCCGGACCTGCGCAACCTTGTGCGCCGGAGGCGGCCGCATCGCTGCGTGGCGGGTCGTCTCGCCACAGCCTGCGGCGAGTGCGGCAGGCACGGTAACGAGCAAAATCGCTATCGGAAAGCGGCGGCGGGCGACGCGATCACGGTAGCGAGTCGCCCGGTCGGGCGCGCTCTTGAACCAGCTCCGCGTAGATGGCCTCGTGCTGCTCGGCCGCGGCCCCCCAGGTCAGCGCCTCACGGGCGCGACCGGCGCCCCGGACCGCCTCGTCACGGCGCCCGTCGTCGCCGAGCAGGCGGATGCACGCGGCCGCGAGCGCCTCGACGTCCTCGGGCGGAACGACCTCGCCGGCGCCGAACTCCTCCACCGTCTCTCCGAGACTGCCCACGTCGGAGGCGACGATCGGCAGGCCGTGCCCTACGGCCAGCGCGAGGATGCCCGAGGCATCCACGCGCCGCCGGTAGGGCAGTACGACGACCGATGCGTCCGCGAGCACGTCCTCCACCTCGCCGTCCGGCAGGTAGCCGAGACGCCAGTCGATCCGCCCACCCACGCCGAGCTCGCCCGCGAGCTTTTGCAGCGGCTCGACGGGATCGAGCGGATCGCCGGCGACGACCAGCCGCACGTCCGGGCGATCGCGCGCCACGAGTGGAAGCGCGCGGAGCAGCAGGTCGACGCCCTTGTACGTGCGGATCAGACCGAGAAAGAGGAGCGTCTGCCCCGGCCGACCGCCGTCGCGGACGGGTCCCGCGCTCTCGAAGACGGGATGAGGAATCCGCGCGATCCGCGTGCGTGGCACGCCGAGCTCCGCGAGCTCGGCGGCCCCGCGCCGTGAATGCACGACGACGCGGTCGACGGTCTCGAGCACCCGCAGCAACGCCTCTCGCCGCCTGGAGAGCATGCCGGCGAGGTCGTGCGCCGTGAAAACGACCGGCCTGTCGGCCCCGACAGCGCGCAACCAGCGCAGATCCGACTCGGGCCGGACGAGCCACTGCACGTGGACGACGTCGGGCGCGAGGCGCTCGAGCCGCCGGCGGGCGCGCCACATGGTCGGGCCGTATTCGACGGCTTTCAACGGCAGCCGCGCCCGCGAGCGAGGGGCGCGTCGGAAGAGCGCCGAGCCGAGCGGAAAGAACAGCTCTTCGCGCCGGTAACCGGCGGGTTCCGGCGCCTCGCCGAAGCGGAAAGGCGCGGTCAGGAGCGTGACTTCGTGGCCGCGCGCGGCAAGCGCTGCGGCGAGCCGGTGGTCGTACGGCGGCGTGTACGCTCCTGCATCGATGAGTGCCACGCGCACCGGCCGATGGTAGCCCGCGCAATCAAGCGGATCGCCGACCCGATCCTGGCCTTCTTCCTGCTGCTTCTGTTCTCGCCGGTGCTGCTGGCGATCGTGGTCTGGATCCTCCTCGACACCGGCAGACCAGTGCTCTACACGCAGGTACGGGCCGGCAAGGACGCGAGGCCGTTCCGGATGCTCAAGTTCCGGACGATGGTTCGCGACGCGGTCGAGCGCGGCCGCGCCGAGGGGCTGAGCGAGGACCCGTACGGCATCGTCCCGGACGACCCGCGAATCACGAGCAGCGGGCGGTTTCTCCGCCGCACGAGCCTCGACGAGCTGCCGCAGCTCGTCCACGTCCTCCTGGGCCAGATGAGCCTGGTCGGCCCGCGGCCCGACCTCGTCGAGCAGGTGGCGAACTACGACGAGCAGGACCGCCGGCGGCTCGAGGTACGGCCCGGGATCACCGGCTGGTCGCAGGTGCAGGGGCGGGACGAGATCCCCTGGCCGGAGCGCTTCGAGCAGGACGCCTGGTACGTCGAGAACTGGTCACTGAGGCTCGATCTCAAGATCCTCTTGCGGACGCTGACGCAGCCCTTCCGCGAGGAGCCGGTTCCCGTCGAGGACACGATGAACATCGAGCGCGCCCGGCGCGCCTCGTCAGCCCCGCGCCCGTGACCTCGAGCTCAACGGGCACGGCGGCCCTCGTCGAGGTGGCGGCGGAGCAATGGGATCCGCTGCTGGAGCGGATCGGCTGCAGCGACGCCTACCTGCTCCGCGGCTACGTCGAGAGCGCCCGCCTGCTCGAGCGCGGGAGGCCGCTGCTCCTCCACCTCTCGGAGGACGGCGGCGACGTCGTTTTCGCGCTGATCCTGCGCGAGATCGACGGCGGGCCGGGCCGGCTGGACGCGATCACGCCCTACGGCTACGGCGGGCCGGTCGCGGTGGGCCCCGAGCCCCCGGTCGAGCGCTTCTACGAGCTCTACGAGAGCTGGTGCCGCTCGGCGGGCGTCGTCTCCACCTTCATCCGCTTTCACCCGCTGTTCGCGAACCAGCGGCAGGCGCCCACCGGCGTCCACGTCGAGCGGCTGGCCGACACGATCGCCTGGTCGCTCGACCCCGAGCTCGACCTGTTCGCGGGCCTGCATCCGAAGCACCGCAACAAGGTGCGCAAGGCGAGGGCGGCGGGCCTTGAAATCGCCGTGCACGAGTCACCGCCCAGCCTGTCCGAGTTCGCGGCGCTCTACGACGCGACGATGAGCCGGCTCGGCGCCGACGAATTCTACTTCTTCCCCTCGGACTACTGGCAGGCCCTCGCCGACGGCCTGGGCGAGCGGATCGTGCTCGTCGAGGCTCGCTTCGACGACGAGCTCGCGGCGTCGGCGCTCTGCTTCGCGACCCGGCCCTGGCTGCACTACCACGTCTCCGGGACGAGCGAACGAGGCCGCGAGGCCGCGGCGGCGAACCTCGTCCTCTTCGAGGCGGCGTGCTGGGGACAGAACCAGGGGCTCGAGCAGTTCCACCTCGGCGGCGGAGCGGGCGGGCGCGAGGACACGCTGTTCCACTTCAAGCAGCGCTTCTTCCCCGACGGCCGGCGCGAGGCGAGCGTGGGCAAGCTCGTCCACGACGCCGAGGCCTATCGCGCCCTGACCGGACTGCCCGAGGTGCGGCTGGACGGCTACTTCCCCGCCTACCGCGAAAGCTAGAATCGCCGCCCGCCCCATGCGGATCCTCTACATCGATTCGAAGTTCGGAAGCCCGAGAGCGTCCTCACACGCCCGCGTCTACCACTTCGCGCAGCGGCTGCTCGAGCGCGGGCACGAGGTGACGATCATCGGGCGGGACTCAGGGCGGATGGAGCTCGAAGGCCAGCGGCGCCGGGGCATGGTCACGCGCGGCCGGCTCGACGGCCTCGAGGTCGTCCTGCTCAAGGTTCCCTACGCGCAGTCGTTTTCGAAGCGGATGCGTATGGTGTCCTACGGCGGCTTCACGCTCGGCGCGGGACTGCTCGCCGCGACCGCCGGCCCGGCCGACGTCGTCTTTGCCTCCTCGAGCCCGCTCACGATCGGGATCTCCGGGGTGCTCGCCTCGCGCCTGCGGCGGACTCCGTTCGTGTTCGAGCTCCAGGATCTCTGGCCGGCGGTGCCGATCGGCATGGGCTTCTTGACGGGGCGGACGGAGATCAGGGCGGCCGAGGCGCTCGAGCGGAGCCTCTACCGGGCGGCACGGCGGATCGTCGTCTGCAGCGCAGAAGTGCGTGACGTGCTCGTCGAACGCGGGATTCCCGCCGAGAAGATCGTCCTGATCCCGAACGTGAGCGACGTCGAGCATTTCAGCCCCGAGATCGCGGATCGCTCCTTCCGGGAGCGGCACGGCCTCGACGGCAAGTTCCTGGCCGTCTACGCGGGCGCGATGGGCGTCACGAACGGAATCGACCAGCTCGTCGACGCGGCCGTCGCGCTGCGCGAGGCCGGCGAGGGCGGCGTCGCGATCGTGGCGGCGGGAAACGGGACGGAGAAGGACCGGATCGAGCGGCGCGTCGCCGAGCTCGGGCTCGAGAACATGATCGTCCTCCCCGACATCCCGCGAGACGAGATCCCGCTGCTCGTGGGCGCGGCCGACGTGACGCTCACGGCCTTCGCGCCTTATCCGATCCTCCAGACGAACTCGCCGAACAAGTTCTTCGACTCGCTGGCGGCAGGGAAGCCGCCGATCGTGAACCTCGACGGCTGGCTGCACCGGCTCGTCGAGGAGAACCGCGTCGGCGTCTTCGTCCCGCCCGGCGACGGCAAAGCGCTCGCCGAAACGCTCAGCGACCTGGCCGGGCAGCCCGAGCTCGTCCGCGAGCTGGGCCGAAACGCCCGCGCGCTGGCGGAGCGGGAATTCGCCCGCGACCTGCTCGCCGATCGGCTCGCCGACGTGCTCGAGGACGTCGTCGCCGGCCCCAGCCGCACCTCGTCACCGGCGAGAGCGTGAGCGAATCGCGGCCGGCGGTCGTCTACGGCCTGCTCTGGGCCGGCCTCTCGCTCGCGCGGGCACTGGGCCGCGCCGGCGTCCGCGTGACCGGCATCGCCTCCGACCCGAACGACTTCGGCCTGCGCTCCCGCTACCTCGCCGAGAGGCACCTGACCACCGAAGAGGACGACGAGCGCACGCTCTCGCTCCTGCAGGACGCGGCTGGCGCCGGGCGCCCGATCCTGTTTCCGGAGCGAGACGAGAACGTCCACTTCGTCGTGCGGCGCTGGGACGAGGTGCGGGAGCTGGCGGATATGCCCCTCCCGGACGACGTCGAGACCGTTCTGAGCCTGCGGCGCAAGGACCGCCTCCGGGTCGAGGCCGAGCGGGTCGGGCTCTCGATTCCGGCCACGGCCTCACCCAAGGACGAGATCGAGCTCCGCAACCTCGCCTTCCCGCCCCCCTACCTGATCAAGGCGGTCACCGGCCAGGAGTTCGCGTACGCCTTCGGCCACAAGGTCTTCGTCGCGGACGACGCCGACTCGGCGGCGAACTTCTGGCGTCAGGCCGGCGAGCGCGGGTTCGAGACGGTCGTGCAGGAGCTAATCCCGAATGCGTACGAGCGGATCTACTCGCTGTTCAGCTACATCGGCCGCGACGGGCGCCCGCTCGCGAACGTGGTCGGACGCAAGGTGCGCCAGGGGCCGCTCCGCTTCGGGACGAGCGCAATCTTCCTCGTCCAGCCGGAGCCGCGTGTGCTCGAGCTCGGCCTGCGCCTGCTGGAGTCCGTGGGCTACCGCGGCTTCGCGCAGGTCGAGTTCGCGTACGACGAGCGCGACGACGAGTTCAAGCTGCTCGAGGTGAACACCCGGCCGCCGATGTGGGCCGGCGTCGCTATGAGCCGCTACTTCGACATCGCGCGGATCGCCTACGACGACCTCTCGGGTCGCCCGTCGCGGGGGCCGCAGACGTTCACCGACGAGGTCGCGTGGGTCTACTTCGCCAAGGACGCCTGGGTCGGCGTGCAGATGATGCGCGCGCGTGAGCTGTCGCCACGGGCCTTCGTTGCGCCGTATCTGCGCCGCCGCAAGGTCGCCTCGACCCTCGCCGTCGACGATCCGCTGCCGGCGGTCGCGTCGCTCAGGTACCTGCGCTCGAAGCTCGCCTGACGTCGTCGTAGACGGCGAGCGTCAGATCCGTCGTCCGCTGCCAGGAGAAGTGCTCCCGGACCCGGTCTCTCGCCGCCGCGCCCAGGCGGCGGCGGAGCTCTTCGTCGTCGAGCAGCCGCAGCAGCGCCGCGCGCAGCGCGCCGACGTCGCCCGGCGGGACGAGGAGTCCCGTCTCGTCGTCGACGACGAGATCGAGGAGCCCTCCGACCGCAGCGGCGACGACCGGCCGGCTGTGCGCCATCGCCTCGGCGCAGACGACACCGAAGCCCTCCCGATGTGAGGGAACGGCGACCACCGCGGCGCGCTCGTAGAAACCGCCGAGCTCGTCGTGCGCGATGAACCCCAGCGCCCCCGGAACCTCGGCGCGTAGCGGCCCATCCCCGGCGATCGTCAGCTTCATCCCGTCCGCGGCGGCCAGCAGGTCGAGGATCCCTTTCTCGCGCGACAGCCGGCCGGCGTAAAGCACCTCGGGTGGGCTCGCCTCGGCGCCGACCTCAGCGGGGACATCGACACCGCTCCCGATCACGCGCACCTCGCCGGCGCCGAGCTCCTTCGCTGCGTCGGCGAGCGAGTTCGAGGCGCAGACGGTCATTCGCGCCCGGCGCAGGATCTGCCGCGCCAGCTTCGGCGCTCGCCGGGCGAGCTCGACGTCCGTCCCCCAGAGCTGGACGACGAACGGCCGGCCGAGCGTCATCGCGATCCCGCCGAGCGGGAGCCAGTGCGCGTGGACGAGGTCAGCGTCGCGCGCGGCACGGCGCGCGGCTTGCCGGAACCCTCCGAGCATCAGCGGCAACAGGAGCGCCCGGGCCGGGTTCCGGCGCAGGTTGCCGACAACGCCGGACCCGTAGGCGATCCCGTAGTGGCGGACCGTGGCGGGCGAGACGACCTCGACCTCGATTCCGCGCTCGCGAACGTGCTCGACAGCGTCGGCGACGAACCGGCCGGCCGTGTCGCCCGGCGCCCGCGGATAGGAGCTCGTGAGGACGGCGACCTTCATGCTCCCGCTACCCACGTGCTCAACCGTGCGGCTTGTCTGATCGGGTTTGAACGGCCGCGGCGGCAAAGCCGCCACGACCTCCAGATCGGCATCGCAAGCGACGCCTCACACGAGCGCCTGCAGCCGCCGCCCGAAGACGACGGGCAGGGCGATCACCAGCAGAATGAACCCGTAGAAGAAGAACGCCGTCATCGTCAGATAGAAGGCGTTCGCCGCCATCGTTCCCACGAGCGCTGCCGTCAGCCCCCAAGAGACCGGCCGCAGGCGCGCGGCCGTCGGATCGTGGGCCACGGCGAGCGCGCGCCCGATCGCGCGGGCGGCGCGCAGGCGGCGGAACACGTACCAGAGGAAGACGGCGAACAGGGCCGTGCCGACGAGCCCGGTCTCAACCAGCAGCGAGACGTAGAACGAGTGGGGCCCCCAGTTCGTCTTGCCGGTGACGAACTGGTAGTAGACCGAGAAGTTGTTGAAACCGAGCCCGAAGAGCGGATGCATGTGGAGCACCTGTGGGATGAAGTCGTAGACCTGGAAGTGCGCGGTTGTCGAACGCCCGCCGCGCTGCAGCCGCGAGGCGATCACGGTGTTGAAAAAGTGTGGCCGTCGGTGGATCTCGTAGGCCACCAGCGCCGCGACGAGCGCCAGCGGTACGAGCATCGCCCGTGAGATCAGCAGCCGCCGATACGGGATCAGCAGCACCAGAAAGCCGACACCAAGCCCGAGCAGGCCGCTGCGGGAAAGCGTCGCCAGCTCGACCGCGAGCAGTCCCGCGATCAGCAGGGCAAGCGGGACGCGCAGCCGGTGCTTGGGCTCGAGCCGGAGGTAGAGCGGTCCGAGCACGAGCAGCGGCACGATCAGCTGGATGCCGAGGTGATTCGGATCTGGGGTCAGTCCGTCGATGCGGTAGACATTCGAGCCTCCGACCGCTCCGTAGATGTTGATCTGGGTCGAATGGCCGGTGATCGGCTGGATCAACGTCGCATCGAGGTTGCGACCGGCCTGCGCCGCCGCGAGCTGGATGACGCCGTAGGCGGCGTTCGCGGCGACCCCGAGGCAGAACCAGGCGAGCATTCGCCAGTAGACGCGCTCGCTCGAGCGGAAGAGATAGTCGACCGCGGCGACGAGGAAGGCGAAGTGGAGCACGAACTTGCCCATCCCTTTGCCGAACTGCGTCAGGCCCTGGGTCGTCTCTAGGTTGTAGAAGCCGACCAGGTAGACGAGCAGGAAGGCGGCGAAGAAGGCCAGCACGATCCCGGATGTCCGCGGCAGCGAGCCGTCTCGGCGGCCGAGCCGGCGCAGTGCGTAAGCGCCGACGAAGAGGATCGAGAGCACCTCGGTGAGGGCGATCTTCCCGGCGACGTTCCAGAAGATCTTCTCGAAGCTCATCGTGAAGACGGCCGCGAAGAGCAGAAAGTCGGTGACGCGGCGGGAAGGCATCAGGCTGTCTGGAGGATCAGCTCGGAAAGCTCCTCGACGCGCCTGCGTCGGGAGATGCGGTCGCGAAGTTCGGGCCTGAGCGGCGTCCCGTTCAGCTGCCCGGCTCGCCAGCGCGCCTCGAGCCCAAGCAGCGCCTCACGGATCGCAGCACTGTCGTCGGGCGGGACGACCACGCCGGCATCCGCCTCCCGGATCAGGTTCGCCGCGGCGCCGGCCGTCGGCACGGCGGCGAGGATCGGCCGCTCGGCGGCGAGGTACTCGAAGATCTTCCCCGGCAGCACCGGCGTCCCCCGCTCCCCCGCCTGCGGCAGCAGCAGGAGCAGCGCCTCGGAGTCGCGCTGGTAGGCGAGCGAGCGGCGGCGGGAGCCGAATGGCAACAGTTCGAGCCGGTCGCCGAGCTCGAGCGTCTCGGCCCACTCGCGGTCGCGTGTCGTCAGGTCGCCGACGAAGCGGGCGACCACGCTCTCGAGCCCCGACTCCTTCATGGCGGTCAGGAACGGCCGCGGGTTTCGCTTGCCGAAGAAGCTCCCCGTGTGCGTGATCCGGAAGCGGTCGCCGGGGTGGTAGTCCAGGCCCTCGAAATCGTCGTAGTCGGCCCCGTTCGGGATCACGGTGATGCCGGCCTTCGGCTCGTAGGCGCGAATCTCCTCGGCGATCCCTTCCCAGGCGGTCACGATCGCGTCCGCCTGCGAGGCGACGAGCCTCGCGATCACGCGCTGGACGTTCTCCTTCATACGCGCCGGCAGCCGCTCGACCGGATGGTCAGCGTCGGCGATCAGCGGGTCGCGCAGGTCGGCGACCCACTTGACCCCGGTGGCCTTCTTCACCGCCGCGCCGATCAGATTGATCGAGTTCGGCGGCGACGTGGTCAGGACGACGTCGATGTTCTCCGCCCGGACGATCCGGATCGCGGCCGTGATCGCGTTCGGCGCCCAGGTCACGGAGATATCGGGAACGAGCGCGCGGCGGAAGAGGGCGCCGGCCTGGTAACGAAGCCGGTCGGCTCCCTCGAGCGCGTAGAGCTCTTCCGAAGGGATCCGGCCGCGGGGGCCGTGGTAGCGGACGCGATGCACCCAGGCCTGGGTCGGCGGCGTCGCCTCGTCGTCGCGGTGCACCCACTTCGGGTCGTCGGGTGTGAGCACGTGCGTCTCGATGCCGAAGCTCGGCAGGTGCGTCGCGAACTTCAACGGGCGCTGCACACCGCCTCCGCCGGCGGGCGGAAAGTACATCGTCACGAGCAGGACCTTCATCGGAGCCGGTAGAGAACGTACCGCCGGTCCGCGTACGCGCGCGGCAGGTCCAGCGTCAGCCGATGACGCTTGCGGTCGACGATGATCCACTGCGCGCCGTAGAAGCGTGGGATCGCGAGGTCGCCGCCGCGGGCGTAGAAGCGGTAGGCGTCGCGCAGGCGCTGCTTGGGCCGGTTCTTCTTCGTCACCGCGACATGGCCGTACGGGGCGTCGGCGAGATAGACGGGCGCGTAGGCGGCGAGCAGGTAGCCGGTCTCGGGATCCGCGAAGAGGACGTCCTTCGGCTTCGCGTCCGCGCGGAAGGCCTTGATCAGGCCCCGGGTGAGGGCGCCGGAGCCGCTGCCGACGCGGTTCCAGTGCGAGAAGCCGTGGACGGCGACCGGGATCGCGAACACCGCGACTGCGACCGCAGCGAGGCCGTGGCGATGGAGGTGTACACCTACATCACTTCCTTTTCTGAAGCGTCGAACCGCACCGATCAGCAGCGCAACCAGCCCACCGATGAGCGCGAACCAAGTCGGCCAGGCGGGCGTCGTCCCGTGAAAGTGGTAGCCGAAGTCGCCGGGATACGCATGCTCGAGGACGATCCCGGCGGCGAGCGCAAGCGGGATCGTGAACACGCCGAGCAACCCGGCGAGGACCGATGCGCCCCCTGCGACGGCGTACGGATACGGGATGAAGCCGACCAGGCGGCGAGCCTGTGAGATCGAGACGGCGTCCGCGAAGTGCGGGAAGACGAACGGCACGAGCGTGAGCGCAAAGATCGCGAGGGAGCCGCCGAGCACCCAGGCGGCCCACCGCCGCGTACGCGCAAAGTAGGCAAGCGGCACACAGAGCAGGGCGGCGACGGCAACAGCCCCGCTGCGGGTGAACAGCCGCTCGGCGACGTGATAGTGGTCGAAGTTGCCCGTCAGCTGGCCGGGGTACCGGGCGAACGCGCGCCGGACCTCCTGCCCGGAGGGATTGTGGACGGTTGTCGCCTCCACGACCGGCCGGAGCCAGGCGAGCGCGATCCCGGTCGGGATCGCCAGCGCAGCGATCCCGGTCAGAGCCGGCGCCAACTCGCCCCGGACGAGCAGCACCCGAGCGATCGCGAAGCCGACCAGCGGCACGCCGACGAAGAGCGCGTACGTCGGATGGACCAGCGCGAGAGTGCCCGCAGCGGCCGCCGTCGACAGGAGCAGCGCCCCCGACGGCCGCCGGACGTGGGCGAAGAAGAGCGCGAGCAGCCCCGGCACGAGCAGCTGCCGAGAGACGGTCGCCGGCAGCGCCAGCGAGGTGAACGCGCCGCCGTGTCCGGCCGCGATCCCGGTCAGCGAGATCTGCGCAACCACGACTGCAACTCCGGCCCAGGCGGAGCGGAAGAGCGCCTTCCCCGCCTCGTAGAAGAGCGCGAACGAGAGCGGCGCCAGCACGGTCGGCCCATTACGCCCGACCGCGATCGGATCGACGTCCGCGAGCCGAGCCATCAGGGCCAGGAACCCGTGCCAGAGCGGAAACGCGTAGCCGGGATGCAGGCTCCCGTCCTTGAACTCGCCGACGTTCTGGAGCGAGAGCGAGCCGAAGACCTCGAGCTTGCGGACGCGGGCGAGGTGGAAGAACGCGTCGCCGTCGAGCACGGCCACGGACCAGAGCGCGATCCCGAACGCGATCCCCGCGGCGATCACCGCCAGCTCGGGCCGGTCCAGCTTGTGATCTAGATCATTTGCTCGCAGGGCCAACGGCAGCGCCACCAGCGCGACGGCTCCCAGTAGCGCCAGCGTCAGCCAGAGCGAGCTGTGGACGGCGAAGGTGATCGCGAGCGCGAAGAGCAGCGCGGCGAGCGACCACGCAACCACCGGCGCGAGGCCGCGCACGCGAAGCGCACGGGAGATGAGGGCACCGGGAATCAGCAGGCAGGCGGTCGCCGCCCCCAGCCGCAGGCCGAGGCCGACTCCGTCCGCGGGAAGCAGGCGCGCGAGAGCAAGCGCCGGCACGGCCAGCAGGACGAGCGGCAGGCGCCTCACCGCCGACGCAGATTCGATTCGAGGAGAAGACATCTCCAACGACGGGTTCGAGACGGCGCGGCGGCAAAGCCGCCACGCCTCAAGGTCTGCATCGCAAGCGATGCAGACGCGAACGAAGCAGTGAGCCGGCGTTGCCCGACGAGAGCCAGCGCGCAGCCTCGCGATAGCTCCGGCGGCGCTCGCCGCGGAAGAGCAGCAGCCGCAGCCTCACCCCGGCGAGCAGGAGCCGACGGGCCCGTTCCGCCTCGCGTGTGCCGCGGTGCTTGGCGAGGAAGCGAAGGTGCCCACGCACGTTCTCGGCGAACAGGCTGCCGCCGTGCGAGGCGCCGCCGACGTGCATGGCCTCCGCGCCGGGGAAGAAGAAAACGCGCCAACCCGCCTGTTGGAACCGGTAGCACCAGTCGGTCTCCTCGCTGAACATGAAGAAGTCCTCGTCGAACAACCCGACCTCGTCCGCGGCGTCGCGGCGGACGAGCAGGCAGGCGCCGAAGAGCCAGTCGACCTCGCGCACCTCGTCGTGGTCGAAGCCGCCCTCATAGAAGGAGTTCAGGGCCTGCGACCGCGGCGCCAGCTTGCGCAGGAACAGGTACTCGGTCGCGAGCCGCCAGAGGGTTGGAAACGAGCGCGCCGAGCGCTGCAGCGACCCGTCGGGATTGAGCAGACGCGGTCCGACGACCGCCGCGTCCGGATGCTGATCCGCAAACCCGGCGAGCTGCTCGGCGCCGTCGCCGACCAACCAGGCATCCGAGTTCAGCAGCAGGAAGTAGCGGCCGGAGGCCAGGCGCATGCCCGCGTTGTTGCCGCCGCCCATGCCGAGGTTCTCCTCCTCGATCACGTGTGCCTCAGGAAACCGCCGCCGAACGAGCTCGACCGTCCCGTCGGTCGAGCCGTGGTCGACCACGATCGTCTCGTAATCGCGCACGCTCTCGAGGCAGCGCTCGACCCACTGGGCCGAGTTGTATGTCACGACCACGACCGAAATGTCTCTCGTGGCCACCCTTAAATCTCCCGAGCGGAGCGACGGGACAAACTAGCCCCGCGCCAGGCATCGCTTGCGATGCCGTGTAAGAGGGCGTGCGATTCACTCGCTCGCCCGTTAACAATGCGCAGCATTTTTCGCGGATGGTCAAACATCGGGTTGCTGAAGTGGAGCACGCCGGGCGCCGCGGAGGCTCTCCCAAACGAAGATCCCGAGACCCGGCAGCGCGAGTGCAATCGTGACGAAGAAGAAGAGGAACCCGGTCGCAAAGGCCTTGTCCGCACTGACGCCGAGATTGCTGAGGAAGCTGACGAAGAACGTCTCGCGCACCGCCAGCCCGTTGACGGTGAACGGTACGAGCAGGACGAGGAAGAGGAGCGGGCCCATCACGTAGTACGGCCGCGGCGAGAGGTCGACGCCGACAGCCTTCCCCGTCAGCCAGATCGCGAGCACCCGCACCGCTTGCACCACCAGCGTCAGCGCGAAGACCCAGACGAGCAACGGGACGTTGCCGCGGTAGGCGTGAATCCCCTCGTAGACGGCGCGCACCGGCCGCTCGACGCGAAGGAACCGCAGCAGCGGCACCGTCCGCGCCAGCAAAGGCCGTAGGCGGCGCGAGAAGAGCAGCACGGCGAGCACGATCGTCGCGACGACGAAGGCGCCCTCGACCCAGAGGTAGGCGCCGACGTCGTAGCGGCCGATCGCGAGCGCGAAGCCGACGGCCGCGAGCGTCAGCGTCGCCGCTCCCCCGAGCGCCCGCTCGAGCAGAACCGAGGCGGCGACCGTGCCGCCGTTGCCCGGGTGGCGGCGGGAGGTCTCGTAGATCCGGACGGCGTCGCCCCCGACCGCCGTCGGTAGCACCTGGCCGCCTGTGTAGGCGACGAAGTAGGCTCGGACGAGCCAGCCGAGCCGGTCGTCGATCCCCTTCGCGGCGAGCAGCCGCTGCCAGCGCCAGGCCATCGGCCAGACCGAGAACACAATGATCGCGACCGCGGCGGCGAAGTACGCGAAGTTCGCGTGCACGAGTACGTGCACGGTCTGGCTGACGTCGATCTTCCAGAAGATGTAGGCGGCGCAGAGACCCGTGACGACGAGCGTCCCGGCGAGCCGGATCAGGCGCCGTTTCACCGGCTCAGCGTAACGACGGCGCCTGCGAGCGCACCGGAGTGGCTACGCGGCGACGGAGCCGGCCGCGGCCGCGAGTGCCGACAGGCGCGCGTTCAGCGCCTCGATCACCGCCGCTGGATGAAATCGCTCGTTCGCCCGCCCAAAGGCCGCGACCCGCAGCTCCCATAGCCGGTCGCGGTCGCCGGCCAGCTTCCGCAGCTCGGCCGCGAGCGCGCTCGCGTCACCGGCGGGAACGTAGGCCGCCGCGTTCCCGAGTTCCTGCCGCTGCGGCGGCGTGTCGGAGGTGACGATCGCCGTGCCGGCGGCAGCGCCCTGAAAGACCTTGTTCGGGACGACGCGCAGTGCCTTCGGGCCGGTCCCGAAGATCCCGAGGCAGATGTCGTGGCAGGCGACGAGGTACGGAAGGTACTCCGGCTCGACCCAGTCGATCCATTCGACGTTCGCGGCTCTCGCGACCGCGCGAGTTTCCTCGTAGTCCTGTCCGCGACCGACGATCGTGAAGGCGAACCGCTCATCGTCGGCGAGGAGCCGCAGCGCCTCGCCAATCACAGGCGCCCCTTGCAGCGGGGTGAAGCTGCCGAAGAAGACGACCCGGACGCGTTCGCTCGCGTGCTGCACCGGTGGGTAAAACCAGTCGCTCGGAGCGCCGACCGGAACGACGACGGCACGGCCGCGGGCTGCCGCGCACACGCGCTCCCGGTGCTCGGCAGTGTCGACGCAGGGGAAGTGGGCGGCGTGGACGGCGGCACGGTCGAGCCAATCCAGCACCCGGACGAGCCAGCGGGAGGAGACGCGCCGATCAAGCGCTGTGTCTCGAGCCGAGACGAGATGGTCGAGCGCCACAGGCGTGCGAGGCCAGAGCAGGCGGGCGAGATGGACATCGAAATGGCCCATGTAGCCGACGACGACCACGTCGACGCCGCGGCAACGCCGCGAACGGGCGATCAGGCGGATCCAGGTGGACGCAAGCTTTGCGGCGAGCAGCGGCACGAGCCACGGCCGACGGAGCATCTTGACGCGCGCGGCGGTGTCCAGCCGAAGGGGGACGTTGCACTCGAGCACCTCGTCGCCGAGCGCGGCGAAGCCTTCCTGCAGCACGCGGACGCGCGGGTAGCGGCGGGCGTCGTAGGTGCCGAAGAACAGCACGCGCCGGCCCGTCCGCCTCGTGCGAGGCCTCGGAATCGCGACCGCGGGCGCATGGCTGATCGCCATGCAAGAGGAATCGTCCGATCAGGCGCGGGACTTGAGCGCCAGAAGTGGGGCAGTTAGGCGGCTTGCGGCCGCCGCAGGAGCTCGTCGAGCGCGATCGGCTCGCCGAGCGCCCCTTTCAGGGCCAAGTCGTTCAGGTCGACACCGGTTGCGGCGCGCGCCAGCTCGACCTCGGCCGGGCTGCCCAGACGGGCCGCCAGCTCGATCACCTGGGGGCCGCGCGGGGTGATCCGGATCCGCGTCGAGGTCGGTCCCTCGCGAATGCCGAGAACCGACGCCGCCCGTTCCGCCAGCGCGGCGACCCCGGCGGGACCGGACAAGGCGTGGAACTCGCCGGCCAGGCTGAACGCCTGGACGGTCACCTCCGGGCCGTCTCCAAGCCAGGCGTCGTTGGGCACGCCGGCCTCTTCGAAACGCTCCCGTTGCTTCAGCCAGGAGGACGCAAGGGCCGCCGTTTTCGGGTCGAGCGGGTGCGGCAACGCCAGCCTGTGCGCGATGCGGGCGGCGATCCCCACCGACCAGTCGTTGGCCGGCGAGATCACTCCGTCGATGTGCTCCGCCTCGGCGAGACGGTGCAGCGACGGCTCGTCCTCGAAGGAGATCAGCGCACGCCGGTCGGCGAGCCGAAACCCGGGCGCGGCGGAGTCGCGGTCGACCGCCACCACCAGCAGCCCCTGCTGTCGGGCGGCCTGCAGCAACCCGAGCTGCTGGCGCCCGGCACCGAGAACGAGCAGGCGACGGTTCGCATCCACTCGCGGGATTGTCACGACCGCACGGGACGGTGCCCGTGAGTCACTAGCTTGCAGCTTCGAACGCAGGCTCCGGTGCTTCGGCCTCGCGCCGCCGGCCAGGGATTGCCAGTGCGGCCAACGCGCCGACGCCGACGAGCCCGGCGCCGACCCAGACAGCAGGCCGCAAACCGTCGACGAAGTGCTGCGGGGCGCCGTAGCCGCCGTAGTGAGCGAAGATCGAGGCCAGCACTGCGACGCCGAAGACGCCACCGAGCTCGCGGATCGCGTTATTGGCGCCGGAGGCCTGGCCTTCCTCGACAGGGCGTACGGAGCTCAGCACGACGTTCGCGACCGGCGCGAAGAAGAGCGCCATGCCGATTCCGGAGAGGAAGAACGGCGCGACGACGTCGGAGTACGGCATCGTCGGCGAGGAGACGGTCGCGATCCACGCGAGCCCGACCGCCTGCAGCGCCAGCCCCGCCGCCATCAGCCGCTGGCCGCCGATCCGGTCCGACCACGCGCCGGCGATCGGAGCGATGAAGATCGGCATCGCCGTCCACGGCAGGATGCGCAGGCCCGCCTGCAGCGGCGAGTAGCCCTGGACGGTCTGGAAGAACTGGATCAGCAGGAAGATCGAGCCGAACATCCCGAAGAACATGAACAGCGAGGAGACGTTCGTGAGCGCGAAGGTGCGGTTCCGGAAGAAACGCATCGGCAGCATCGGCGCCGGAGCACGGAGCTCCCAGAGCACGAACAGCACGAGCACGATCGCGCCGGCGACGAGCGAGCCGACGATCTCGGGCGAGCTCCAGCCGACCGAGTTGCCGCGAACGAGGCCCCAGACGATTCCCAGGAGTCCGGCGCTCGCGAGCCCAAGTCCGGCGAGGTCGAGGCGGTCGGCTGGGCCGTGAGATTCGCGCAGGCGGAAGAACGCCAGCGGCGCGAGCACGAGCCCGATCGGGACGTTGACCCAGAAGATCCACTCCCAGGAGAGCCCCTCGACGATCGCGCCGCCGACGAGCGGACCGATCGCGACCGCGAGCCCGCCGATCCCACCCCAGGCGCCGAGCGCGAGGCCGCGCTTCTCCCGCGGAACCGCTGCCGAAAGGAGCGTGAGGGTCAGCGGCGTCACGATCGCGCCGCCGACTCCCTGTAGCGCCCTGGCGAGATCGAGCCCGGTCGCCGTCGTCGACATGGCCGCGACCGCAGAGCCGAGCGTGAAGACGCCGATCCCGATCGAGAACATCAGCCGCCGGCCGTAGCGGTCGCCGAGCGCGGCGCCTGTGAGGAGCAGCACGGCGAAGGTCAACGTGTAGGCGTTGACCGTCCACTCGAGCTGCGTCAACGACGCGTGCAGGTTGTGCCGGATCACCGGCAGGGCGCTCGTCACGACGAGGTTGTCGAGGGTGACCATGAACAGCGCGACCGAGGTGATCGCAAAGGTCCACAGCGTGTTGCTCCGGCTCTCCATCGCTCCTCCTTGCTCTTGAGTACTCACTTACTTTGTTCCGAAAAAAGGGTCACTTCGTCTTCACGCCCGCGACCAGCCGCGCGGCCCAGGGCTCTTCGAGGTTCTGGAGTCCCATCGAGGCGATCACGTTCAGCAGCATCCCGGTCGCGAAGAACCGCCCGACCGCCTCGGGCGGCAGGCCGGAGACCCGTTCCGCATACGCGACGAGATCTCCGTAGCCGTGGCGAACGACCTCCCGGATCTCGTCGTCCTCGCAGGCTGCGTACGCCTGCATCTGCGAGCGCAAGAACGTCCGGTCCGGCAGCAGCTCTTCTACGTATGCCTTTCCCATCGCCTCGAGGGCCTCCTCGCCTCGCTTGCCCTCGGCCGCTCGCTGAAAGCGCTCGAGCGTCTGGCGGAAGCAGCGGCTCACCACCGCCTTGAAGAGCTCCTTCTTCGTTCCGAAGAGGCGAAAGACGTACGGCTGGGAGATGCCGGCCTTGGCCGCGATCGCCTCGGTCGAGGCGCCGTCGAGGCCGCGCGCAGCGAACTCCTCGAGTGCGGCTTCGAGCACGGCCTCGCGCCGTTCTTCAGCCGATTTGCGCTGAGCGGTAACCGCCATGTCGAGTAAGTTACTACTTACTTACTAGGCTTGTCAAGGCTTCAGCAACGCGATCGAGGTCGCTTTCGCTCAGGCGCGTGTGGAAGGGCAGCGCGACGGCGCGCTCGAAGACCCGGGAGGCCCCTGGGAACTCGCCTTGATCCCGGTAGGCGGCGAGCCGGTGGAGCGCGTAGGTGCCGACCTGCGCCTCGATGCCCTGTTCGCGGAGGGCCGCGATCTTGTCCGCGGCGCCGTCGACCTGGATCACGTAGGCCTGCCAGCCGTGGACGTCTCCCTCGTCGGCCGACGGCGTCTCGACGATGTCACGGAGGCGCTCGGTGTACCCGGCGGCGATCCGGGTGCGAGCCTCGAACAGCTCGCCGAGACGGGCGAGCTGCGGAATCCCGACCGCGCAGAGGATGTCGGAGAGCCGGTAATTCAGTCCCGCGTGCGCGATCTCGAAGCCGCCGCGCGGCTCGATCCCGTGGTGGCGCATGCGGCGAATCGCGTCCGCCAGCTCGGCGTCGTCGGTCGTGACGGCGCCGCCTTCGCCGGTCGTGACGATCTTGCGCGGGTGGAACGACAGGCAGGCGAGAGCGCCGAGGCTGCCGCACGGACGGCCTTGGCGTTTGGCGCCGAGCGCGCCGGCGGCGTCTTCGAGCACCGAGACACCCCCCGGAAGCTGCTCGATCCGCGCCGGGCGACCGAAGAGATCGACGGCCACGATCGCCTTTGTCCTTGGGCCGGGCTCGAGCTTCTGCGGGTCGAGGTTCATCGTCTCGGGGTCGACGTCGACGAGCACGGGCTTCGCGCCAACGAACGCGACGACGTTCGCGGTCGCGGGGAACGTGTAGGCCGGCACGAGCACCTCGTCGCCTGGTCCGATCCCTAGCGCGAGCACGGCCAAGTGCAGCGCCGCGGTGCCGGACGAGACGACGACCGCGTGCTCGGTTCCGCAGGCCGCGGCGAGCCCGCGCTCGAACTCCTCGACCTTCGGGCCCATCGTCAGCTGCCCGCTCTCGAGCACCTCGGCGACAGCCTCGGCCTCGGCGGCGCCGACGTCGGGCCAGGCGAGCCGGATCAGGTCAGTACCGGCGTCTGTTCTCTGTACCACGCGATCGTCCGCGCCAGGCCCTCGTCGAGGTCGACCTTCGCCTCGAATCCGAGCACCTCGCGCGCCTTCTCGACGTTCGGGATCCGCAACTCGACGTCCGCGTAGTGGAGCGGCTGGAAGACGATCTCGCCCGGTGCGCCGGTCAGCCGCTTCACCCGCTGGGCGAGGTCGAAGATCGTCACCGCCGAGCGGGCGTTGCCGACGTTGAAGGTCTGGCCGATTGCCTCGTCGCGCTCCAGGCAGAGCAGCAGCGAGTCGACCATGTCATCCACGTAGCACCAGGCGCGGATCTGCGAGCCGTCGCCGTGGATCGTCAGGTCGCGCCCCGCGAGCGCGGCCTCGATGAAGGCGCGGATCGCGCCGCCGCCGATCTGACCCGGGCCGAAGACGTTGAACGGACGGACTGTGACGACCGGGATCCCGTGCTCCTCGCGATAGGCGTGCGACATGTGCTCGCCGGCAAGCTTCGAGACCGCGTACGTCCAGCGCGTCTCGCCGACCGATCCGATCGTCGAGACATGGCCCTCGGCAACGTTGTACGCGTGCGTGCCGAAGATCTCGCTGGTCGAGATCTCGACCAGGCGCTCGACGGAGCCGCGAGTTGCAAGCGCCGCCTCGAGCACGTTGTACGTCCCGATCACGTTCACCCGCATCGTCCGCACCGGGCTTTCGCGGACGGTGTCAACACCGGCGATCGCGGCCAGGTGGACGATGTGGGTCGCGCCTGCGGCGGCCTCCCGCACCGCCTCGGCGTCGAGCACGTCGGCGTGGACGAAGGTCAGATTCGGGTGCTCCGCGACCTCGCTGCCGGACATCGCATCGCGGTGCAGGTTGTCGAGCGCGACCACCTCGTTGTCCTCGACGAGGCGTCGCGCCAGCGTCGAGCCGATGAAGCCCGCCCCGCCGGTCAAGAGGATGCGCTTTCCGGTCAGCGCCACGGCGGCGAGTCTAGCGGTGCGAACCTCCTGCTCTTCGACGGTTAGCATCGTCCCGCTTGAACGGGACTGTTCTCTTCGTCGGCGCGGGCCGGCACCAGCGGCGCGCGATCCGGCGGGCGCGTGAGCTCGGCCTGCACGTGGTCGCGGTCGACCGCAACCCGGACGCTCTGGGACTTGGGGAGGCCGATCTCTTCGAGGTCGTCGACTTCATGGACGTCGCGGCGGTCACCGAGGTGGGGCGGCGTCATTCGGTCGACGGCGTTCTCACCGTCTCCGCCGACCGCGCGGTGCCGGTGGTCGCCGCGGTCGCGGAGGCGCTCGGGCTGCCGGGGATCGGCACCGAGACAGCTCACCTGATGACCCACAAGGTC
>WNGP01000605.1_pt1 | contig 28101 bp, 23 predicted proteins | sample 5407671 | NCBI WGS metagenome assembly WNGP01 (sample SAMN13153381, study PRJNA577476) | soil metagenome | isolation source: 40 cm soil or saprolite under Garry oak tree replicate 2 | place: USA:California | collected 2016-06-15
ACTTCGGGCTCGTCGGTTGGCCCAAGACCTCGGGGTCGCGGGGGATGCATCTGTTCGTCCGGATCGAGCGACGGTGGGGGTTTGATGAGGTGCGTCGCGCGGCGCTCGCGCTCGCACGCGAGGTGGAACGCCGTGGCGAGGGGCTCGCGACGAGCAAATGGTGGAAGGAGGAGCGCCAGGGCGTCTTTGTGGATTACAACCAGAACGCGAAGGACCGGACCGTCGCCTCGGCCTACTCGGTGCGGCCTGTGCCTGACGCCCGGGTGTCCGCGCCGCTCTCCTGGGATGAGGTGGACGACGCCGACCCCGAGGACTTCACGCTCGGCACGATGCCGAAGCGATTTGCGAAGATCGGCGACCGCCATGCGGGCATCGAGGAGAGTGCCGGGTCGCTCGAGGGGCTCCTGGAGCTCTCCGCTCGACAGGAAAAAGAGGGGCAGGCGGATGCGCCCTGGCCACCGCACTACCGCAAGCAACCGGGTGAGCCGCCGCGCGTGCAGCCGTCCAAGGCTCGCACCGGCACTCGGGTCTCGAAGTACCCCTTGATCGAGGTCAGTCGCGGGAAGGATAAGAAGGAAGCGCTGGCTGGATTGTCGAAATGGAAGAAGCGGCATCCGCGGGTGGCGAAGCTGCTCGAGCCGGCGGATGTGCTGGTGGACCAGATGCGCGGGCGCTCGTCAGCCTGGTACCGGATTCGGATCAACTTGCAACACGTCCCCGAAAAACTCAGGCCCCCCCCGCGCCGAACACCTTCTCCAGCTCGTAAGCAGGGGTGACCTCGAGCTGGTCATAGCGGCAGTCCTTGGGCTTCTTGTCCGGTCGCCAGCGCTGGAATACCGGCGGGTGTCGGAAGCGGTCCCCCTCCATATGATCGTACTTCACCTCGCACACCCGCTCGATCCGCAGCGGCTCCCAGGAAAGATCCTTGCCGGCACTCCAGCGGCTCTGGCCGCCGGGCATGCGGCTCGATTGAGCTTCCAGCCCAGCCCAGGCACGCCACGGATGCTTCTCGAGCGCCTTCTTGCGCAGCGGCGCGAACTCTTTTGCGAGCTGCTTGCGCATCTCCATCGTGAACGCAGATGTGACGCCGACGTGCTGGAGTGTCCGTTCATCATCGTAGAGTCCGAGGAGCAGCGACCCCACCGCATCCTTCCCACTCTTGTGCCGGCGAAAGCCTGCCACCACACAGTCGGCGGTGCGCACATGCTTGATCTTGAACATCGCGCGCTTCCCCGGCTGATATGCGGCCGCCGCAGGTTTGGCGATCACACCGTCGAGCCCGGCGCCCTCGAAGCGCTTGAGCCAGTCGACCGCCAGATCGCGGTCCCGCGTCATCGGCGTGAGGTAGAGGGGACGACGAATCTTCCTGAAGAGCTTCTCGAGCCGGACCCGGCGTTCCTGTTGTGGCACGTCCAACAAACTTTGGCGATCGAATTCCAGCAGATCGAACGCCACAAACGCGGCAGGATTGGCTTTGGCGAGCATGGCGACCCGGGAAGCGGCGGGATGCAGCCGCATCTGCAGCCCGCCGAAGTCGAGCCCATGCGCCGTCGGCATGACGATCTCGCCGTCCACGACGACGCCGCTCGGCAATTGTTCGAGCAACACGGCGTGCAGGTCGGGGAAGTAGCGGTCGAGCGGCCGTAGGTCACGGCTCTGGATGAACACATCCTTCGCGCCGCGAAACACGATGGCGCGGAATCCGTCCCACTTGGGCTCGAACAGGAAGTCGCCGTCGTGCGGGATCTCCTCGGCGATCTTGGCGAGCATCGGTTCAATGGGGGGGGAAACGGCCATTCTGTAAACTAGCGAGCCAGGTGTTTCATTTCTCAACCCGGACAAATGGGTGCTCGTCAGTCGCGTGATCCGGGGTACCTTTATGACGCTATGACTCGACCTTTTGCAGTTGTCCTGGCGCTCGTGGCTGCCTCAGCCGGGCCGGCCGGGGCGCAGGCTGCGAAGAACTACACTCCGGCCGACGTGCATTTCGTGGCCGGGATGATCGGCCACCATGCGCAGGCCATTCAGATGGCTGGATGGGCGCCGTCGCACGGCGCCGGCCCGTCGGTCCGGGTGCTGTGCGAGCGCATCGTCGTCGCCCAGAATGACGAGATCGTGTTCGCCCAGCGCTGGCTCAAGGAGCACGGGGAGTACGTGCCGCCCGCCGATCCCCGCGGCCACATCATGCAGGGGATGGAACATCCGATGTTGATGCCCGGCATGCTGACGCCGGAGCAGATGGCGCAGCTCGACTCCGCTCGCGGGCCCGAGTTCGATCGGCTGTTCCTGACGTTCATGATCCAGCACCACCAGGGCGCCATTACGATGGTGCGGCAGCTGCTGGCGGTGCCCGGCGCCGCGCAGGACGGCCCAATCTTCCGCTTCGCTTCAGACGTGAACGTCGATCAGACCACCGAAATCAATCGTATGACTCTGATGCTGAATGACCTCAAACGGAGCTCTCAGTGAAATCGAGACTGGTACTCGCTCTTGCGTTTGTCATATGGGGACGCGCGGCGGCGCAAACCACCGCGACCGCACCGCGCCAGGATCCGCGGATCGGGTTGCGCGCGGGGTGGTTCAATGCTGGCACAGCGAACTGGAACATGCGCCTCGTCTCGACCACACCGCCCTCTCCCCAGTTCATCAATCGCGATACGGCCGGCGATTTCCGCTTCATCAACTCCGACTTGTCGTTCCGCGGCAACTACGTCATTCAGGGCAACTTCAACGGCATACAGATCTGGGACATCTCGAACCCCAAGATCCCGAAACTGTACAAGGGGTTCGTCTGCCCGGGATCGCAGAGCGACGTCTCGGTCTATCGCAACTTCCTCTTCGTGTCGGGCGAGGCGCTGAACGGCCGCACCGACTGCGGCACCCAGGGCGTCACGGACACCGTCAGTCATGACCGGCTGCGTGGGATCCGCATCTTCGACGGTACCGATCTCGCCACTCCGAAGCGCATCACCGACGTGCAGACCTGCCGCGGCTCCCACACGCATACGGTTGTGACGCAGCCAAACGACACCGACAACGTCTACATCTACGTCTCCGGCTCGGCGCCGGTCCGCTCGCCCAACGAGCTGGCCGGGTGCGCGGTGGGAGCACCCGATTCGACGCCGAACACGGCGCTGTTCCGCATCGAAGTGATTCAGGTTCCGCTCGCGCATCCCGAGCAGGCGCATATCGTCAGCTCGCCCCGCATCTTTCAGGATCTCGTCGCGCCGCCCCGCCACGGTGAAGCACCCGAGGACATCGCCGAGCAAAAGCGCGAGGTCGATTCCACGCGCGCCGCCGGTGGCTATGTGGTGACGTTCGAAGGTCGTGACCTCATCCTCGGCCCCCAGCTCGTCACGTCAACGCTCGACAGCATCGTCAAGGCCCGCGGGGGCACCGGGGCACCGACCGCCGCCGACACCGCCACGCTGCGCGCCAACGCCCAGGACATCGTCACGAAACGCATTGAAGGGAATCGTCGCCGTCAGGGCTTCAATCCCAATGCCGGGCCAACCCAGTGCCACGATATCACGGTCTATCCGGCGATTGGGCTGGCGGGCGGCGCTTGCGGCGGGTACGGCCTGTTGCTCGACATCCGCGATGCCGCGAACCCCAAGCGGGTCGGCGCCGTGGCCGACTCCAACTTCTCGTTCTGGCACTCGGCCACGTTCAACAACGACGGGTCCAAGATTCTCTTTACCGACGAGTGGGGCGGCGGTTTGCAGCCGCGCTGCCGCGTGACCGACAAGCCCGAGTGGGGCGCGGATGCAGTCTTCACGCTGTCCGGCGCCACGATGGACTTCAAGGGCTATTACAAGCTGCCCGTCGCGCAAACGTCCTTTGAGAACTGCGTCGCGCACAACGGCACACTGATTCCGGTGCCGGGGCGCGACATCATGTCGCAGGGCTGGTATCAGGGCGGCGTCTCGGTGTTCGATTGGACCGATCCGGCGCATCCCAAGGAAATTGCGTACTTCGACCGCGGACCGATGGATTCGACCAAGCTCGTCGGTGCCGGCTCGTGGTCGGCGTACTGGTATAACGGCTACATCATCAGCTCCGAGATCGCGCGCGGCCTCGACATCTTTGAGTTGACGCCGAACGCGCTGCTGACACAAAACGAGATCGATGCGGCCAAGCTCGTGCATTTCGACTATCTGAACGCGCAGGATCAGCAACAGCTGGTGTGGCCCGCGAGCTTCGTGGTGGCGCGCGCCTACGTCGATCAGCTGGCGCGTTCGCGTGGGTTGCCGACCCCGCGGATCAACGCCATCCGCGACGCGCTGACTGGTGCGGAGCGGGCGTCGGGCCAGGCCCGGCGCGATGCCTTGAGCGCGCTCTCCACGCGGTTGAGCACTGACGCGCAGGCGTCAACGGATCAGCCCAAGGTCCGGATGTTGATCGCGGTGGTGAACGACCTCGGCAAGTAACGCAGTTGACTAAGGTCCCGAGCGGGGTTCACGTTGTCTCGTGAGCCCCGCTCGTTCTTCCCGAAAACGCTACCAGGAGTTCGTCCAGGACTATAAGCACCGCCGCCTGGACCAGGTGGCGGAGCAGGACGATGGCGGGCAGCCCGGACCCGAGCCGAGGCGTCCGGGTGCGCGGCGCGCCTACCTGCGGGACTACATGCGCTGGCTGCGGCCGCACCGCTACGCCCTGGGCGGGGTGTTCGTGCTCGCCCTCGTGGTCGCCGGTCTGCAGATGATCGAGCCACTGTTCGTCCGATTCATCGTTGACCACGTGATCCTGAACAAGGATCTCGACAACCACGCCCGCCTCACCCGTCTCAACCTCACCGGTCTCGTCTTCCTCACCGTGGTCATGCTCTCGCACGTCGGCGGGGGATTCAAGGATTACCGCCAGCGGATCCTCAACGTACGGGTCATCCTCTCACTCAGGCGCTCACTGTACGAGCGGTTGCTGCATCTCCCGTTGCCGCGGCTCTGGGACATGAAGACCGGCGGGATTCTGTCGCGCCTGACCGGCGACGTCGAGACGACGACGGGCCTGCTGCAGATGGCGATCGTGTCACCGGCGATTTCGGTGATCCGGCTCGTCATCGCCGTCGGCATTCTGATCGCGCTGAACTGGCAGCTCGCCCTGACGGCGATGGCCATCATTCCCGGCGTGATGGTGTTGAGTCTGATCTTCGCGCGCCGCATCCGGCCGATTTATCGCTCGGTGCGCAAGGACGTGGAGATCGTCGATGGCAGAGTCGGCGAGACCTTTTCCGGGATTCGCGTGGTGCGCGCGTTCCGGCAGGAGATCCAGGAGCTGATCAGCTTCATGCTGGGCCGCCATACCGTGTTGCGGAAGGAGCTGTTCGCGCACCGCCGCGAGTTACTGCTGTGGACGTCGTGGGGCCTGTTGGAGGCGGGAATCAGCGTGGTGATCGTCTGGTTCGGCGGCTACTTGAACATCGTCGGCCGCGCCACCGTCGGCGATATCATGGCCTTTCAGTGGTACATGTTCCTGCTCCTCAATCCCGTCTGGAACATCGTCAACTCCTTCTCGGAGATGCAGCGCTCGCTCGCCGCGATGGAGCGTGTCTTCGAAGTCCTCGCGATGGACGACGACAAGCCCGACCGGCTCGGCGCCGTCGATGCCCCACCCCTGGTGCAAGAGCTGCGCTTCGACGGGGTGACGTTCGAGTACCGGGAAGGCCAGCCGGTGGTGCGCGATTTCAACGTCGCGGTGCCGGGCGGCTCCGTCGTTGCGCTGGTGGGACGAAGCGGGGCGGGGAAGACGACGGTTACCGACCTCGTCGCGCGCTTCCACGACCCCACGCGTGGGCGGCTGCTCCTCAACGGCACCGACATCCGCGACCTGAAGCTGCGCAGCTACCGCGACCTGCTCGCGATCGTGCAGCAGGAGGTGTTTCTGTTCGATGGCTCGGTGCGCGACAACATCGCCTACGGCCGACACGACGCGACCGATGCCGAGATCCAGGATGCGGCGCAGCGCGCCAATGCGCACGAGTTCATCGTGCGGTTGCGGCAGGGCTACGAGACGTGGATCGGGGAACGGGGCGTGAAGCTGTCCGGGGGCCAGCAGCAGCGGCTCGCCATCGCGCGGGCGATTCTGGCGTCCCCGCAGATCTTGATTCTCGATGAGGCCACCAGCAATCTCGATACTGAGAGCGAGCAGTTGATTCAAGCGTCGATGGCGGATCTTCTCGCCGACCGCACCACGTTCGTCATCGCCCACCGGCTGTCCACGATTCGAAGAGCCGATCTGATTCTCCTGATGGAGAACGGCGCCGTCATCGAGCGCGGCACGAATGAGGATCTGATGCGCGCCCGCGGGGTCTACTACGAAATGGTGAAACGGCAAATGGCGGCCGCAGATCACGGAGATCGAGAACAGATCTTCGCTGACGAGTGATTCGTGATCTGCGGAGATCCGTTGTGGATCTGCGTGATCTAGTGGCCGGGCTAGCGGAACGTGAAGCCGATGGACCCCTGATACATCGTCGCGATCACATCGTCGATCCGCTGCCCGGGTAGTACCACGTCACCCACGGCCGTCACGTAGGCCGCGAGGTTCGTGGTGATGGCAACCTTCCGAGAGATGGCGAGGTCCCAGCCGAAGCCGAACGTCAGGCCGATTCCTCCGCCGTTGCTGGTATCGACTCCGGCCGTGCCGGGGACGGTGAATTGCCCCGCCGCCAGGCCGACGCCGCCTTTGAAGAAAAAACCACGCCGGCTGGGGAACCAGAGAATCACGACTGTCGCGGTCGCGGTTTCGGCCGTCGTGGTCGTGTCGCCCCGTGAGAAGCCAAACGCGCGATCGAGCGACGAGAACACCTCGACCCCGATGAGGACGCGGTCCGACACGGTGCCACCAATTCTGAAGTAACTGCTCGGCGCGCTGGCGACGACGACGTCGGTACACCCGGAGCACGCGATGCGGACGCGTCCCGGTCCAGCGCCGAGCTCCGCCCACAACCCGCTCCGGTGCGGCCGGTCCGCCCGTTGCGCCCCCGCGGGAGCGGTGAGCAGCACGGTCAGGGCGATCCCGCAGATCGTGCGTTTCAGGACTTGAACCCGGCTTTGGTCCACGTCAGCAGGAGGCGCGCTTCCGGGTAGTTCCGCTCGTCTTTCGGTGCGGTGGAGTAGCGGCTGATACGATGAAAGACCGTGCTGTGCGCGGCGATGCCGAACCCCCGGCCGATTGGGATGTTGGCTTCGATGCCGCTGAAGTCCACGATGTGGTCGGCGCTCGCGCCGCTCACCGCATGGATGTACTCCCACTGCCCGAACACCCGGACGAACCGCGCACCATGACGGTCGATCGCGAACTCCCACCGGGCACCCCCGCCCGGTCCGAAGTCATAGGTGCGGGTCCCGAGGCCGGTTCCGGAAGCATCGATGGCGCCGAGCAGTATTCCGTCGACGAATAACGAGGTCCGGAACGCGTACCCTCGCGAGCCGATCGGCCAGCGCGAGTTGATGCCAATCTCGACGCTCTGCCCGCCGACACTCTGTGCCCGATTCTTGAAGAAGTCATAGCGCGTATTCACGGCCAGCACATGCCGCGCGGTCCGCGCCGGATTGTTGAGATTGGTGCCATAGATTCGGCCGGAGGCACGGAGTGAGCTGAATCCCCCGTTGGAGCTCAGCATCAATCGCACGCCGAACTGGTCGAATGGACTCCGATACTCCGTGGTAAACGGGTCACCGTACAGCAGGTCGACCAGCATCGCGCCCATCCTGGCGGCGCCGCTGTCAGCGATCAATCCCTTCGCGAAGCGCGCCCCTGCTCCGATGCGAAGCACGTATGAACCCGGGTCATGCTCCGGCGGATTGGCGCCGCGCGCCCGCCATTGACCCCGCACCAGACGATTCAGGCTGCCGATGGGATCCATGGGTAAGGCGGCTAGCTCACGCAGGGTGCGTCCTCGCCCCGTGGCGCGGTTGTCGCGGATCGTCGCTGTGATACGATGAAACACTTCGCCGAGCGTGATGCCGCCGAAGCTGGTCATGTACCAGTCGTTCAATGATGGTCGATACTTCTCGCCGAAGTACTCCCAGGTCCAGGAGCCCATAACAGCGTACGGCACCGCCTGAAAGAAGCCAATGCCGTTGGCGCGGGCCGCGTTGAAGTAGAGGCCGCCGTGATACGGATGGGCGAACATGTTGGTCGTAAAAGCGTCTTCATCCCATTCCCAGCCGAGTCGCAGATGCTCACCCCAGACCCGCGTTCCCGAGCGCGCCCAATCATGTTTGAAGACCCATGCGTCGACGCGATTCACGAAGGTGTTGATCAGGGCGACCTGCCCGATGGCCATGACGGTGCGAGGCTTTGGCACGCTGTCGAACTGGACTGCCATGAGAACGGCGAGGAAAGGGGCCGTCATGATCAGAAACTACGGCCTAATCCTTTCGATGGATAGGCTCCGTCACTCCTTTCTCTAGGTTGCGGGCAAAGGAGAGCCTCCATGGTCCTGTCCTCGGGAACGAACGCCCCCGATTTCACACTCAAGAAAGGCCCTGACCAGACGCTCAGCCTGGCGGAGTTGCGTGGCCGGCCCGTTGTGCTCGTCTTCTACCCGGCTGACTGGAGCCCGGTGTGCGGTGATGAGCTCGCCTTATTCAATGAAGTTCTCCCCGAATTCCAGCGTTACGGCGCGCAGGTGATCGGGATTTCCGTCGATGGCGTGTGGTGCCATAAAGCGTACGCGAAGGCCCGCAACCTCGAGTTCCCGTTGCTCGCCGATTTCGAGCCGAAGGGAGAAGTGTCGAGGAAGTACGGCGCCTATCGCGCGCCGGACGGCTTCTCCGAACGGGCCCTGTTCGTCCTGGATGGCGATGGCGTAATTCGCTGGAGCTATCTCTCCGATGTCGCCACGAATCCGGGCGCCGATGGTGTGCTCGCAGCGCTCGAGGAAATGTCACAGCCAGCCGGCGCGGGAGCCCCATGAGCCGCCTGACACCGCCGCTGGGCCCGCGCGACCACACGCAAGGATCTCCGCGCGCGATCGTCCAGCTGGTCGAGTATGGCGATTTCGAGTGCCCGCATTGCGGCGCGGCATACCCGATCGTCAAAGCGATTCAACAAGCCATGGGTTCGAAACTGGTGTTCGCCTACCGCCATTTCCCGCTGACCAGAATCCATCCCCATGCAGAGCACGCGGCGGAGATAGCCGAGGCGGCGGGCGAGCAAAACAAGTTCTGGGAGATGCACGACCTGCTGTTCGAGCATCAAGACGCGTTCGAAGACGAGCAGCTGGTCGTGTACGCCAAAACGTTGGGGATCGATCCGGCGTGGGCGACGCAAGCACTGCTGGATGAGCGGTTTCAGCCGCGCGTGCGCGCAGACTTCGCCAGCGGCGTGCGCAGCGGCGTCAACGGCACCCCGACCTTTTTCATCAATGAGTTCCGGTACGACGGCGGTGCCAACACATTGCTCGACGCCTTGATGGAGGCTACGATTGACGCCCCCCTGAAATCGGGAGGCTAAATGACCGCGTTGACCGCCCTGTGGCTGCCGATCCTCGTGTCGGCGGTGGCGGTGTTTGTCGTCAGCTCCATCATCCACATGACCCCGTTGTGGCACAAGACCGACTACCCGCGGTTTGGCAGCGAAGACCGGGTCTTGGACGCGTTGCGTCCGATCGGCATTCCTCCCGGCGACTACCTCATGCCCCGGCCGGCCAACCCCGCCGAGATGCGCTCGCCCGAGTTCCAGGAAAAGATGAAGCGCGGACCCGCGGTGATTCTGACGGTGCTGCCCCCCTGGACCGGCTCGATGGCCCGAAATCTGGTGCAATGGTTCGTGTACTGCATCGTCGTCAGCGTGTTCGCCGCCTTCATAGCGGGCTCCGCGTTGCCGCCGGGTTCCCCACCATTTCTTGCCGTCTGCCGCTTCGCAGGGACGACCGCGTTCGTCGGCTACACGCTGGCGCTCTGGCAGATGTCCATCTGGTACCGCCGGTCGTGGGCGATGACGCTCAAGTCAACGTTCGACGGCGTAATCTTCGCGCTCGTCACCTGCGCCGTATTCACCTGGATATGGCCGCACTGATCGACCGTTGCTGACATACATCGCGATGAGCGCGGCGACGTTGGCCGTGCTGCTGCTCGCGGTCAATGTTTGGACGCGGCTGAGTTACCGGAGAATGGCGCCAAGACTCGTACCCGGCATCCAGGCGATGCGGAAACTCGCCGGGCAAGCGATTACCTACAGGCCCAGAAGGCCGGGTGAGTCGCTTCCTGGGGATGCCGCGCCGCGCTTCGACGCCGCGCAGCGGGAGCTCACGGCTGCCGGATTCACCGTGCTCGGCGACCTCATGGAGGTCGGTCCGGAGGGTGATGCGGGGATCTCGCGGTGGTTCAGCGACGCAAGCTGGACGATTTGCGGGTGGTTCGGCGTCGTGCGCAACAAGCCGGTGATGATGCTCTTTTCGGAAGCCGAGGGGGACACTTTCTTCCTCACCGGCCGTGGCGCCACGAGTACGGCGACCGCACAGCCCCCGACTAACCATCGCGAGTTTCTCGCCTGGGATGTCGGACTTCCCGAGACAGTCGCGCGCCACAACGCTCAGATTGCCCAGACGCGCCTGGCAGCGATCGTTCAACCTGCCACGCTCGACGGAGCAACTGCGTTGGTGTCCCGGCTGCGGGACTCGACCGCGCGGTGGCGACAGGCACAACCGTACCACGAGCTGCTCGAGCGAGACGTTCGGGCGATCGTGGGGAATAAGTGGAAGTATCTTGGCCCGACTCTGGTGCGTCTGCTGGGTGCTTTCGCCGCACTCGTCACGCGCGTGACGGTGGTGAGCACCCTGGTGGCAAGCATCGGTGTCGTGCCCGGCGGGGCACAACAATCCGCCCTCACGGATGCCGAGCGGGGCGGGTTGCTGTTCGCAAACACCGCGCTGCGACATCCATCCTTCGGCTTCGTCATCCCGCTACCCGGTCCGCGCTTTGCGCCTGACACCGGCATGCAGAACGCAGTCCGCGAGATGCTGGGGGAACGCCAGGATCTGTTCGCGTGGTCGTTTCACGTTCCCAGTGATTCGTTCTTCAGCATCTCGGTCATCGTGTACAAAGGGTTCGACGGTACCCAGGGAGGCTTTCGGCGCTTCTTTACGGAGATCATGCCTTCGGGTCGCGCGGAGGACGAACCAGTCTACCGGGACAGCATCTACTGGGAGGCGCAACGGCGAGAGTACCGGCTCTTTTCCGAGGACACGCGGGGGGTTACGACAAACGAGCGCTGCATTCCATCACCCCCCTCGCGCAGGCCGGGTGTCATCGTATGCGCGCTGCTCGTCGGCGGAGATCCCAACCAAATTCAGATTGTCCGAGACGGACTGCGATTCACCACCGCGCCATGAGGGGAGCGCCTCCCGTCCTCTGCTACCACCGCATCGGCGGCCCGCTCGAGCTGGGCGTTACTCGGGTGGGCCGGTCCGTCTTTGCGCGGCAAATGACCGCATTGGCGCGTGCCGGATGGCGGACGCTCACGCTGGACGAATTTGCTTACCGGCGCACGGCGTACGGCGCACCGCGCACGTTTTTATTGACCTTCGACGACGGCTACGCCTCCCTCGCGGGCTCCGCCTACCCGATCCTCGCCGACCTCGGCTTCTCCGCCACCACGTTCCTTATTACCGACTACGTCGGGAAGACGAATACGTGGGACGTCCAATACACCTGGAATCGCCTCCAACATCTGGGGTGGCCCCAGATCGAGCAGTGGCGGGCGCGCGGCTTTGAATTCGCTTCCCACGGCGCGACACATCGGCGCCTCACGTGGTTGGATGAGGCGTCGATTGAGGCCGAGCTGCGGCGTTCGCGCGAGACGCTGACGGCGCGACTCGGGCCCCAAGCCGGTCGGGCAGTCGCCTATCCGTTCGGGGCGGTGAATCCACTGGTGCTCGGGATCGCCCAACGGGTGGGATATGCGCTGGGGTTTGGCGGGGTGAGGGGAGGCGGGAATCCGCTGCAGTTGCGGCGCGTGCCCGTCTATTTCTGGGATGCGGGCGATGTGCCGTTCGGGCTACGAACTGATGCACTCGGATCACTAGGGAGATTCGTTGCGCACGCAGCGAATCGGTGTGCTGTGGGGACGCCGGTAATCAAAGGTGTCTGGTCTCTGGTGTCTGGTGTCAGACCAGAAACCAGACACCTGACACCAGACACCTAAACGAAGAATCTCGCTGCTACCGGAATCAGCTGTGGATGTCTGATCAGCGCGTGGGTGAAGACCCTTCCTATGGTCCGTTTGCCAGGCGCGATGTTGTTGACGGTGCGCGCGAGTTTGTTGAAGGACGCGTCGTCCACACCTTCGAGCGCCTGCTTGATCCGGTAGTACTTGAGGTGATCGTCGCCGAGTAGCTCCATCCAGGCGTGGTGATAAGCCGCCAGGCGGCGTTCGCTCGTATCGCCGGCGCAGATCGCGGCGGCGGCGGTCTTGCCCGCCAGACGTCCCGCTTTCATGGCGTTCGTGATCCCACCGCCCGACAATGGATTGATCATGTGCGCGGCATCTCCCGCGACCAGGACGCCATCGGCGTACGTCTTCTTGATCGTGGTATGGACGATGACACCGCCGACGGTGTAGCCGGTGCGCGTGCTGCCGGGAAAACGCCGCGTGACCCAATCGTCGAGATACTGGCGCGCGTTGCGGCCATCCGATTGCAGGGCGACGACTCCCAGTCCCACGTTCGCGATGCCGACCCCCTTGGGAAAAATCCACGCATACCCACCCGGGGCGATCGCGTTGCTGAACTGCAGGTAGATCGCGTCAGGGTTGAAGTCGATGCCCTGGAGCACGTACTGCGCGCAGGATTCCATATCACGCGCCGGCACGCGGGTGTCGAGCCCCGCCCAACGGCCCACCATCGTTTCGACGCCGTCGGCGCCGATCACCACTCGGGCACGATACACGTCGTCGCGGCCGCGCTCCTTCACCCGCACGTGCCAGCGCTGGTCGCCGTTGCGCGCCATGGCGGTCGCTTCCGCGCCGACGAGGACGGTGGCACCCTCCGCCGCCGCCTGCGCGGCCAGAAAGGCGTCGAAGCGCGTCCGGTCGAGGATCCAGCCGAGGCCGCAATCGGCGAGCACCACTTCGGTGTCATCCGGCGCCTGAAAGATGACGTCCGTGATGCGGCGCGAGACCCAATCGGCCCCGTCGGGATTCGCAAACTCGCGCAACCCGGCGTCGCCCACTCCCTCGGCGCAGCGCACAGGAGCTCCGACGGCCCTGTCGCGCTCCAGCAATACGACATCGAGCCCGGGGGCCGCTTGCTTCGCGTGCCAGGCCGCGACGGCCCCGGCCGGCCCGGCACCGACGACCAGGACGTCGACGTCAGGCATAGGCGACCATTGCGAGGGCTCCAACGGGGCAGGGACCGACGCATTTCTCGCAGCCGGTGCAGGCGGCGCGGTCCACCGTCAGGACGTTCAGCTCCAGATGGATCGCTTCGGGAGGGCAGAGCGGCAAACATAGGCCGCACCGGTCGCAGACCGCGAGGTCCACCACGGCAATTGTGTCGGGCGTCACGCGACGCATGGGCGAAAGGCTAGCCGAGCGAGAAAGGGTCGTCAAGCTTCATCCTTGCTTGGGGTTACGCATTTCATTACTTTGTGCCCGTTCGCTAGAGCCCGCCAACTCTTTTACCGACGATCATGTGCCACCACGCTGGCTGAATTTCAAAATGGGTGCATGGAGCCCGGCGAACGAAATCGCCGTGGACCTTGGCACAGCTAACACGCTCGTCTACGTCCGCGGCGAAGGGATCGTGTTGAACGAACCCTCCGTCGTCGCGATCGAAAAAGCAACCGGCAAAGTCAAAGGCATCGGCCTCGAAGCGAAGCGCATGCTCGGCCGCACTCCCGACGGCATTCTCGCCGTCCGCCCGCTGAAGGACGGCGTTATCGCCGACTTCGACGTGACCGAAAAGATGTTGCGGTTTTTCCTCAAGACTATCATCGATCGCCATTTGTTTCGGGTTCGTCCGAAAGTCATTGTCTGTGTACCCAGTGGCATCACCGAAGTGGAGAAGCGCGCGGTGCGCGACTCCGCGCAATCGGCGGGTGCCAAGGAAGTGTACATGGTCGCCGAGCCGATGGCGGCCGCGATCGGCGTGGGACTCCCCGTCGAAACGCCGACGGGCAACATGGTGATCGACATCGGCGGCGGCACGACGGAGATCGCGGTGATCGCGCTGTCGGGCATCGTGTCCGACACGTCGATCCGCACCGGCGGTGACGAGCTCGATCAGGCCATCGTGCAGTTCATGCGCAAGAATTACAACCTGCTGATCGGCGAGCCGACGGCGGAACAGATCAAGATTCAAATCGGCTCGGCCGCGCCCATCGGTGAAGAGCGCGAAATGGAAGTGAAGGGACGCGATCTCGTGTCGGGCATTCCGAAGATCGTCCGGGTGCACTCGAGCGAGATTCGCGAGGCAGTGCAGGAGCCGATCCAGCAGATCGTGGACGCGGTCCGTCGCGCCCTCGAGATCACGCCGCCCGAGCTCGCTTCCGATATCGTCGATCGCGGCATCGTCATGACGGGAGGCGGCGCGCTGATTCGCGGGCTCGATCTGCTGCTGCAGCAGGAGACCGGGTTACCGATTCACCTCGACGAGGACCCCATGACCTGCGTTGTGCGTGGGGCGGGGCGGATCCTCGACTCGCCCGAGAAATACCGCAACGTCTTGACCACGTAGCCGCATGGCGATCGGAACGGATCGCTATGCTTCCCGGGGCGACACGCTGTTGTTCATCGCCTGCGTGGGATTGTCGATCGCGGCGCTGAGTCTGCCCGATCAATGGCGCGACCCGCTCGCGCAAGGGTTGCGGCAGAGCGTCCTCGCTCCGTTTCTCTTTCTGCAACGGCAAACCGAGCTGCTGGCGGCCGCCCGCTACCGCTACGACGGCGTCGTCGCGCAGCGCGATTCCGCGGTGCTCGCGGCCACGTTCCTTCCCGAGCTGCGCAGCGAGAACGCGCGCCTGCGCGGGCTGCTCGGTCTGAGCGCACGGCTGGGCAGCGGTTACGTCTCCGCCGAGGTCCTGCATCAGCCGGAACCGACCAATCCGCTGAGCTTCGTGGTGTCGGCCGGCAAACGCGAAGGCGTGCGGCCGCTGTCGGCGGTGGTCAGCCCCGAGGGCCTCGTGGGCCTGGTCGCGTCGGTGGACGAGCACACCAGCGTCGTGCTCAGCTGGGCGCATCCCGAGTTTCGCGCCAGCGCCGTGGCCCAGGACGGCAACGTCGTCGGCATCGCCGCGCCGCATGGGGCGGAAGGCCCCAATGTGTGGCTGCTCGAGCTGCAAGGCGTGCTGTACCGCCAGCAAGTCCCGGCGGGGACGGTGATCGTCACGTCGGGGCTCGGCGGCGTGTTCCCCCGCGGGATCCCCATTGGCGCGGTGATTGGGCCAGCGGGCGAGGAAAAGGGGTGGGGCCGCACGTATCTTGTGCGTCCGCTCATCCATCCGGCGGAGCTGTCACACGTGATGATTCTGACGTCTACGCGTCCCGCAGGGTCGGACTTGCGTAACGCCTTCACCGTCCCAGCGGACAGCGCGCTTCCGCGTGAGGCACCGCCACGATGAGACGATCCGATCGCTATCGCTACCCGATCATGATGATCGTGCTCGTCGTCCTGCAGTTCACGGTGCGCAGCCATCTCGGCGGCGATCGCGTAGCGCCTGACTTTTTGCTGCTGGCGCTGCTCATTTACACGATTCGGGCGGAGCCGGGCAAGAGCGCCGCGGCGGGATTCGTTCTCGGCTTGCTGCGTGATGCGCTGACGCCCGCGAGCTTCGGGGCGGGAGCGCTGGCGCACACGCTCGTCGGCTTCATGTCGTCGTGGGCCAAGGCGGTCTTCTTTGCCGAGCACGTCTTCGTCAAAGGCTGTCTGTTTTTCGCCGGCACGTGGCTGCGCAACTTCATCGTCGTGATGGTCTCGGGCCGGCTGCAGAGCTCGCAAGTTGCGTGGGAACTGCTGGTCTGGTCGCCGCTGCAGGGGCTGACGACCGCCCTGGTCGGTGTCGTCGTGCTGTGGTTCTTCCGCGGCTGGCTGTCGCCCCGGCGGCCGGGGGCCACGGGAGCGCTGGGAGCCTCGGCGTGAACGCGTTCCATCCCCACCTGCTCGACCGCCGCCTCGGGATGGCGCGGACAGGCGTGTGGATCGTGCTGGGCGTCATGGTGATGGCGTTCTTCCGCACGCAAATCCTCGGGCACGGCAAGTATCAGCTGCAGTCGGAGACGAACCGGTTGCGGCCGATTCCGCTGCCGGCGCCGCGTGGCGTCATCTACGATCGCAACGGCAAAGTGCTGGCGGAGAACGTGCCCGGGTACACGGTGTCGCTCTTGCCGGGCCCGGAAGCGAACCTGCGCTCCACCCTCGCCCGCATCGCGCCGATCGCGAACATCGACAGCGTCGAAATCGAGCGCGTGCTCCAGCGCGCGCGGCGCGCGCCCTATCAGCCCGCCCTCGTCCTCGGCGACGCGCCGTTCAGGGTCGTCTCCGCGCTGGAAGAACGGCGCGTCGCGATCCCCGGATTGCTGATTCAGGCCGAACCGAAGCGCTACTATCCGGACACGGCCGTTGTGGCGCATCTCGTCGGCTACGTCGGTGAAGTCACGGAAGTCGAACGCACGACGCGCCGCTTCGCGACGGTTCGTTTGGGGGGCCTGGTGGGAAAGTACGGACTCGAGCGCGAATACGACGACACGCTGCGTGGCTCCGAGGGCATCCATTTCGTCGAAGTGAGTGCGCGCGGACAGATGGTGCGGGAAGCAGACGCCGCCGCGAACCTCGCGCCCGTGCCCGGCACCGATCTGCACACCACGATCGATCTCGACCTGCAGCGCTACATCTCCCGGACGTTTCCCGCCGGACAGCGCGGCGCGGTGCTGGCGCTGAATCCCAATACGGGCGAAGTCCTCGCGCTCTACAGCGCCCCCGGATTCGACCCCAATGCCTTCGTCGGCGGGATTTCCACCTCGTACTGGCGTTCGCTGAACGAGAGCGCAGCGCGCCCGCTGCTCGACCGTGCGATTCAGGCTCGCTATCCACCCGGATCGACGTGGAAACTCGCGGTCGCGGCGATGGCGTTGAAGCGCGGGATCGTGGGGCCGCGGAGTCATATGCCGATCCCGTGCCGGGGCGGCCTGCAATACGGCAATCGGTTTTTCCGCTGCTGGAACGCGCACGGGCACGGGGATCTGACACTCACGGAAGCGATCGCGCAGAGCTGCGACGTCTACTTCTACCAGCTGGGCATCAAGCTCGGCGTGACGTCACTGCTCGAGGACGCGAACGAGTGGGGCTTCCGCGGACGCACGGGGATCGACCTGCCGGACGAGATTTCCTCCGAGTTTCCCACCGGTCCGGAGTATTACGACCGCTTGTACGGCCCGCGCCGCTGGACGTCGGCGGTCGCGTTGAACCTGGCGATCGGACAGGGCGAGAACGCTCAGACGCTCGTGCAGATGGTGCGGCTGTACCAGCAGCTCGCGAGTGACGGCCGGGTGCGGACGCCGTTCATCGTGCGGCGGGGAGCAGCGCCCGGAACGAGCGCACCGTTGGATCTGAACCCCGATCAGCTCGCGATCCTGCGCCGCGCCATGATAGCCGTCGTCGAGGAGGGGACAGCCCGCAGCGGGCGCCTCACGGGATTGCAGATCGCCGGAAAGACCGGGACGGCGCAGAACCCCCACGGCGCCGACCATGGCTGGTTCATCGGGTTCGCGCCTGCCGAGAAGCCGGAGATCGTCGTCGGGGCCATCATCGAGTTCGCCCAGCACGGCACCGCGGCGATCCCGATCGTCAGCCGCACGATCGCACACTACCTCGGCCTTGAGGAAACCGCTGCCACAAGAATGCGCGTGACCGTGCCGACAGACTCGGCGCCGCAGCCGTTCCAGATTCCCGTGCTGCCCGACACGCTTCCTCCCGTCATTCCGGTCGACAGTGCTGTCCCGCGTCCGCCAACTCGATAAGGGCCTGGTCGTCTCGGTCGTCGCGCTCGCACTGTACGGGCTGGCGACGTTGTACTCCGCGGGCCAGACGGACGTCCCGTCGTTTGTGACCACGATTTGGAAGCAACAGGTCGTGTGGCTCGTGCTTGGGCTCATCGTGGCCGCGTTCACGTTCCGCACGTCTCCCCGCATGCTGGAATGGGCGACGCCATACGCTTACGCGATGACGCTGTTTCTCCTGCTGCTCACGCTCTTCATCGGCACGGGCGCGGGCACGGCGGTGGGCAGCAAGTCGTGGATCGCGATCGGCGGACATCGCTTCGGACAGCCTGCCGAGCTCGCGAAGGTCGCCACGATTTTGATGCTGGCCCGCTGGCTCGCGGCGCAGCGCGAGGCGCCGGCCACACTGCGTGATCTGATCATCCCCGGCATCATCGCCGGATTGCCCTGCCTGCTAGTCCTCAAGCAGCCCGACCTGGGCAGCGCGATCGTGTTCATCGCGATTCTGTTCTTGGTGCTGTTCTGGGCGGGCACGAAGCCATCGCTGTTGGTGCTGCTCGCGTCCCCCGTCATCGGGCTCGTCCTGGCGGTCTCGACCGTGGCGTGGGGCATCTGGATTGCGGTGCTCGCCGCGCTGTTGCTCTGGTGGCGACCCTACGTCTGGGAAGGCGTCGCCATTATGGGGCTGAACGTGCTGGGCGGCGTCCTGGCGCTGCCGTTCTGGAATCGGTTGGCGCCGTACCAGCAGAACCGGCTGCTGGCGTTTCTGAATCCCGACGTCGATCCGCGTGCGGCGGGATGGCACGTGATCCAATCGAAGGTCGCGGTCGGCTCCGGCGGGCTGCTGGGGAAGGGATTCACGGAGGGCACGCAGAAACGGCTCGCCTTCCTCCCCGCGCAGCATACCGATTTCATCTTTTCGGTCGTCGGCGAGGAGCTGGGATTCGTCGGCGTGCTGGTGGCGTTGTCGCTGTTCGCGTGGCTGCTGTTCGGCTTGCTGCGCGTCGCGCGGAAGGCCACCGATCCGTTCTCGAGCCTCTGCGTGTTCGGTATCGCCGGCCTCTTTTTTACGCATATCGTCGAAAACGTCGGCATGACGATCAACCTCATGCCGATTACCGGCATCCCGCTGCCGTTCTTCTCCTATGGTGGGTCCTTCCTGCTCGCGTGCTCGATTGGCGTCGGTATTGCGCTGCGCGTTGCGTGGGAGTCTCGGCAGTCCGGCTATGCCGAACTGGGGCAATAGCTTAGCGACTCGGGGCTAGCGGCGGTACAGCTCCGGTCACAAATTGTGCGCTTCGTCACTATATGGCGCGAATGGCCTGGTTCAAAAAGGAACGTAAGCCGCGCACTTCCGAGCGTGTCAAGCTCGAGATCCCGGCAGACGCCTGGGAAAAGTGTGATCAGTGCGGGCACGTCGACATCCGCGAACGCTTCGTTCGCGCGCTCAACGTGTGTCCCAACTGTGGCCATCACCGGCGCATCAGCGCGCAGGAGTACATCGACCTCCTGGTCGATGAAGGGTCGTGGCACGAGCTGTTCGCCGCCTTGAAATCCGCAGATCCCCTCAAATTCGAGAACTACGCCGACCGGGTGCAGGCCGCCATCAAGAAGGCGGGTCCGCTCGACGCGATCCGCACCGGCTACGCGCGTCTGCACGGCCTGGCAATCAGCCTCGGCGTGATGGACTTCGGGTTCATGGGTGGCTCGATGGGATCTGTGGTGGGCGAGAAGATCGCCCGGCTGACGCGGCACGCGATCGACAAGAAGACGCCGTTGATCCTGGTGTCCGCCTCGGGCGGAGCCCGAATGCAGGAGGGCGTGCTGTCGCTCATGCAGATGGCCAAGACGTCGGTGGTGATCGCGGAGCTGCAAGGGGCGAGGGTGCCGTTCATGTCGGTACTCACGAACCCGACGACCGGCGGCGTTTCGGCGTCCTATGCGATGCAAGGCGACGTCATCCTCGCCGAGCCGGGTGCCGTCATCGGGTTCGCGGGCCCGCGCGTGATCAAGCAGACGATCGGCCAGGACCTCCCCGAAGGCTTCCAAACCGCCGAGTTTCTCCTCGATCATGGGATGATCGACGCCGTCGTTCCCCGCGGTGAGCTCCGGGACACGGCCGCGCAGCTGCTGCGGCACATGACCGGCGCCTGGCCGGCCGAGGCCGCCGACTGACCTTCGAAGACGCCGTCCAGTATCTCTTCGCTCGACAAGCCGGTCGTATCAAATGGAGCCTTGGGCCGACCGAGGGCCTCCTCGACGTGCTCGGCCATCCGGAGCGCCACTTTCCCACGATTCACATCGGCGGCACGAATGGGAAGGGCTCCACGTGCGCCTTCGTCGCCAACGAGCTGCGGGCGCAAGGCTGGCGCGTGGGATTGTATTCCTCGCCTCACCTCATTTCGCCCGTTGAGCGGATCACCGTCGACGGCGTCCCGATCGGGGAAGACGCGTTCGCCGAGTGGACGACGCAGCTCAAACTGCACATCGAGCGTCTCGACGCCAGTTTCTTCGAGGCGACCACGGCGATCGCGTTCGCCGACCTGGCGGCCCGGGACGTCGATATCGCCGTCATCGAAGTGGGGCTGGGCGGCCGGCTCGACGCCACCAACGTGCTGACGCCCCTCGTCACCGCGGTGACCAAGATCGCGCTGGAGCACGTCGATTACCTGGGCAGCGACTTGAAGGGGATCGCGCGAGAGAAGGCCGGTATCGCCAAGCCTGAAGTGCCGTTCGTGACCGGCGAAGCCGATCCCGACATCCGCGCCGAGCTCGTGAAGGAAGCCAAGCGACGCGGCGCCGAACCGATCATCACGGTCGATACGACCCTGCGACCGCGGAAGGACACGCAGCTCGGCCTCCGCGGACGCCATCAGCTCGCCAACGCGTTGGTGGCTCACGCCGTGCTGAACGCGCTGCCAAAACCGTTCGGACCGGTGGGGAAGAGTCTCCCCGCGAGCTTCGCCCACGCCTACATCCCCGGGCGCTTCGAAGTTCGCGGCAAGTGGATCTTCGATGTGGCGCACAATCCGGACGGCATGCGCGTCGTCGCCCAGGCGCTCGCGGAATCGGGCAGGACGATCCGGCGGCCGTTGCACGCGCTCGTGGGGATTCGCAACGACAAGGATTGGCGGGCGATGCTGAACTCGCTCCGACCATTGGTCGACCGCCTCACCCTGACGGTCCCGCCGTCGATTCCGGTCCTGCAGCGCTGGTCGATCGAGGACATGGGGCCCGATGTTTCGTTCGAGCCGGACTTTGAGCGAGCGCTGCACGACATTCAGGAGGGAGCCGAGACCATTTTGGTGACCGGATCGTTTCACACCGTCGGTGACGCGATGGCTCGCTTGCCGGGCTTCGCGCCCGTCGGTTAAGTTGTTGCGATGCAAGGAAAAGCCCTACCCGGCTTTCGCGATTTTTACCCTGAAGACCTGAGCCTCCGCAACCACATCTTCGCCACGTGGCGCAGTGTGGCCGCGCGGTATGGCTTTGAGGAGTACGATGGCCCGCCGCTGGAAGCGCTGGATCTCTACACGAGAAAGAGTGGCGAAGAGATCGAACAGCAATTGTATTCATTTCGCGATAAGGGTGATCGAGATGTCGCCCTACGACCAGAAATGACACCCACGCTTGCCCGTATGGTCGCTGCACGGGGGCAAGCGCTGAAAAAGCCAATCCGTTGGTTCTCGATTCCGCAGCTGTTTCGCTACGAGCGCCAGCAGCGGGGCCGGCTGAAAGAGCACTTCCAGCTCAACATGGACATCATCGGCGAGACGAGCGCGCTGGCCGATGCGGAGCTGATCGCGGCCGCGATCGACATCATGAGGGCATTCGCATTCGGGCCGGGCGATTTCAAGGTGCGCATGTCCGATCGCCGGGTGCTGCGCACTTTGCTGCTCGGCTACGATATCCGGGAGGATAGCCTGCAGCAGGCTTTTGCCATGCTCGACAAGACTGGCAAGGACGAGGAATGGGTGACGTGGCAGCTGGGTGGTGCCTACACAGGTTCGGGCCAGACGTCGCGCCCAATCCCCCGACGGTCCCTGATCGGATTGGAGCCTGTCTCGGAGCTGCTCAGCTCGCTTCCTGGGGGGGCCCAGGCCATCGAGCCGCTGCGCGAGACGGTTGCTACCCTCACAACCATGGGACTGGGCGACTTCGTCGAAGTCGATCTGACGATCGTCCGCGGTCTCGCGTACTACACCGGCATTGTTTTCGAGCTGTTCGACACGCAGCACAAGCTGCGCGCTATCGCCGGCGGCGGACGATACGACGGGCTCCTCAAGGCCGCTGGTGGACCCGACCTGCCGGCACTGGGGTTCGGCATGGGCGATGTTGTACTCAGCGAGCTCCTCAAGGAGCGTGGCGTAGCCCCCAAGGCGTCGACCGAGCTCGGCGCCTTTTTGATAGCGGTGGGGGGCGACGATATGCCCTGGGTGCTGAAGCTCGCCCATGCGATGCGGGACCGTGGGATCGCGGTCGAATACGGGCTCCGCCACACCGGCGTCCGCAAACAGCTCGAGCTGGCAGCGGCACGCGGTGCGCCGCGCGCCGTGATCATCGGTCCTGAAGAGCGCCAAGCGGGCCTGGCTGTGGTGCGCGATCTCAATGCGGGAACCGAAGCCAAGGTTCCGCTCGACAAGCTTCTCAACGGATATTTCGATTGATGACACAAGCACAGAACGCTAAAGCGCAGCGCATCACGCCACGCGCGAAAGACTTCAGCGAGTGGTACGGGGACGTCATTACGCAGGCGCAGATGGCGGATTACTCGCCGGTGCGTGGCTGCATGGTCATCCGGCCACACGGCTACCGGATCTGGGAGCTGATGCAGCGCGCGCTCGATGACATGTTCCGCGCCAGCGGCCACCGCAATGCGTATTTCCCGCTGTTCATTCCGATGAGTTTCCTGGCCAAGGAAGCCGAGCACGTCGAGGGATTCGCGAAGGAAGTCGCGATCGTCACGCACACCAGACTGCGCGCCACAGGGAAGGAAGGCGCGGGCGCCGTGGCGGTCGATCCCGCATCAGCGCTCGAAGAGCCGCTGGTCGTGCGCCCGACGTCCGAGACGATCATCTACGCGATGTTCGCGAAGTGGATCCAGAGCTACCGCGATCTGCCGCTGCTCCTGAACCAGTGGTGCAACGTGGTCCGCTGGGAGATGCGCACGCGCCTCTTCCTGCGAACGACCGAGTTCCTGTGGCAGGAAGGGCACACCGCACACGCGGACGAGGCGGGCGCAGAGCAGGAGGCCCGACTGATCCTGGGGATATACCGCCGCTTCGCAGAAGAGTGGATGGCGATGCCAGTGCTCACGGGCCTGAAGACGGATAGCGAAAAGTTCGCCGGCGCCTTGCGCACGTACGCGATCGAAGCGCTGATGCAGGACAACAAAGCCATCCAAGGGGGCACATCCCACAACCTTGGCCAGAACTTCGCCAAGGCGTTCGACGTGAAGTACCAGACGGCCGCCGGCGGCCTCGAGCACGTGTGGAACACGTCGTGGGGCGTTTCGACGCGGCTGATCGGCGGACTGATCATGACGCACTCGGACGACAATGGCCTGGTCGCGCCGCCCAAACTGGCACCAGTACAGGTCGCGATCGTGCCGATTTGGAAAACGGACGAGGAGCGCACGCAGCTGTCGGCCGTCGGCCGTGAGCTGAAGAGCGATCTCGAGCAGACCGGGCTTCGTGTGGAGTTCGACGAGCGCGAGAACCTGAAGCCCGGCGCCAAGTACTTCGAGTGGGAGGGCCTCGGCGTACCCGTCCGTCTGGAGATCGGGCCTCGCGATCTCGCGAGTGGCCAGGTCGTTCTCGCGCGCCGGACTGGTGGCAAGGCGCCCGTGCCTCTTCAGGGCGCGGCGACCGCGGTGACGAAGGCGCTCGACGAGATCCAGGCGGCGCTGTTCGCGGCCGCGCGCGAGCGGCGCGAGAAGAACTCGCTTCGCGGCGCCACCAAGGCGCAGTTCCTGGAGTTCATCAAGGGCAGCGGTGGATTTGTCTATGGCGGCTTTTGCGGCGACCCAGCTTGCGAGACGGAGATCAAGCAGCAGACGAACGCCACGATTCGGGTTCTCCCCGATCCCGAGTTTCGCAGCAAGGAGGTGCCGAAGACCTGCATGTGGTGCGGTGCGCCCAGCATCGCGGAGGCCGTGTGGGCGCAGGCGTACTAGGATTCGATCCGGGATTGCTTCAGGCAATCGCGGATCGCCTCGGAACGCCAGCCTACGTCTACAGTGCCAACCTGATTCGCGCGCAGTACAACGCGCTCCACGACGCGCTCCACGGCATCCGCCATCGCATCTGTTACTCCGTCAAAGCCAACGGCAACCTTGGCGTGCTGCGCGTCCTCAAGCAGCTGGGGGCGGGTGCCGACATCGTGTCGGTCGGCGAGCTGCGGCGCGCGCGGATCGCCGGATTCGATCCTGACGGCATCGTCTTCTCGGGCGTGGGCAAGACGACCGTGGAGATCGAAGAAGCAATTCGCGCCGGCGTCGGCTTCATCAATATCGAATCCGCGAGCGAGCTCGCGACCCTCACGTCCGTCGCCAACGACATCAAGCTGCCGGCGCGCGTGGGGATTCGCGTCAACCCCGACGTCGCCATCGACAGCCATCCGTACACGAAGACCGGTGAGAAGACGGCAAAGTTCGGCATCCCGTTCGACGAAGTAGTCACGGTCGCCACGCGGATCGCCGCGGAGCCCCGGCTGGTGCTGCGCGGGTTGGCGATGCACATCGGCTCGCAGATCACCGATGTGTCGCCCTACCATCGCGGTGCGATCAAGCTGATCGAGCTGGTCAGCGCGATCCGCGCCTCCGGTATCACCACGCTGGAGGCGCTCGACGTGGGTGGGGGGTTGGGAGTCCGGTATCACAACGAGAAGGCGCCAACGCCCAAAGCGTTCGCTGAAGCCGTCGTCCCGTCGGTCGGGGCAGCGGGGCTGGGCCTGCTGTGTGAGCCGGGCCGCTACCTGGTGGCCAACGCGGGTGTGTTGCTCACCCGCGTCTTGTACCGCAAGCACGCCGGCGGCAAGGAGTACGTGATCGTGGACGCCGGGATGTCCGATTTCGTCCGGCCGAGTCACTACAATGCGCATCATGAGATCCTGCCGCTGCGCGACGGCAAGCGCCCGGAAGAAGTCGTGAATGTCGTGGGACCGATCTGCGAAACCGGCGATTTCCTCGCGCTCGACCGCAAGCTCGTCGCGGTCGGGCCGGGCGAGGTGCTGGCGGTGCTCGGCACCGGTGCCTACGGCTTCGTGATGAGCTCGACGTACAATCAACGGCCGCGGGCGCCCGAAGTCATGGTCGATGGCGACCGCTACTACGTCGCGCGCCAGCGCGAGACACTCGACGATCTCATCCGCGGCGAGACCGCCGAGCCGACCACCTGGTACAAAGCGTGAACCGCATCCTCATCCTCGATTATGGGTCGCAGTTCACGCAGCTGATCGCGCGCCGGATCCGCGAGGCGAGCGTCTATTGCGAGATTCATCCCGCGAGCAAGGGGTTGGATCTCGCCTTCATCCGGACGTTCGATCCCAAAGGCATCATTCTCTCGGGCGGTCCGAACTCGGTCTTCGATGAGGGCGCACCAACGGCTGATCCCGGGATTCTCGAGCTCGGCATGCCCGTGCTCGGCATTTGTTACGGGATGCAGCTCATCGCGCGCCTGGCGGGCGGGAAGGTCGTGCCGTCGAGCGAGCGAGAGTACGGCCGCGCCGAGATCGCGATTCGCGAGAACAAGGGATTGTTCGCGGGATTCGAGCCGCGCGCCACCGCGATCGTGTGGGCGAGTCACGGCGATCGTGTGGACGAGCCGCCGCCACATTTCCGCGTCACGGCGACCAGCGCCAACGCGCCCGTCGCCGGGATGCAGCACGACCAGAAGCCGATCTACGGCGTGTTGTTTCACCCCGAGGTCGCGCACACGCCGCGCGGCAGCGAGATCCTCCACAACTTCCTGTTCGACATTTGCGGGTGTGTCCCCGACTGGACACCCGGGCATTTCATCGATCACGAAGTCGGCCGTATCCGCGAACTGGTCGGCACCCAGGGACGAGCCATCTGCGGGCTGTCGGGTGGCGTGGACTCGGCCGTCGCCGCCGCACTCGTGCATCGCGCGATCGGCGACCGGCTCACGTGCGTGTTCGTGGATCACGGGTTGTTGCGCCGCGGCGAGCGCGAACAGGTCGAGCAGACGTTCCGCGCTCACCTCGGCATGGATCTGCGCGTCGTGGATGCGACGCATCGATTCCTCAAAGAGCTCAAGAGCATCGAGGACCCCGAGGAAAAGCGGCGGCGCATCGGCCACACGTTCATCGATGTCTTCGAGGACGCGGCCCAGCACGTCGAGGGTGAGGTTGGGTTCTTGGTTCAGGGGACGCTGTATCCCGACGTCATCGAATCGTCCTCACCCAAGGGCGGGCCATCGGCGACGATCAAGACGCACCACAACGTCGGCGGGTTACGCCCCAACCTGCCGTGGAAACTCATCGAGCCGCTCCGAGAGCTGTTCAAGGACGAAGTGCGGCAGGTCGGCCGCGAGCTCGGTTTGCCCGATGAGATCGTGGGGCGGCACCCGTTCCCGGGACCCGGGCTGGCCATCCGGGTCCTTGGTCCGGTCAACGAAGAGCGGCTCGACCTGCTGCGCCGCGTGGACGCGATCTACCTCGATGAGATCCGCGCGGCCGGGCTGTACGACCAGATCTGGCAAGCGTTCGCGGTGCTGCTGCCGATCAAGTCGGTGGGTGTGATGGGCGACGGCCGAACCTACGATCACGTCGTCGCGCTGCGTGCCGTCACGAGCCGCGACGGCATGACCGCAGATTGGTTTCCGTTTCCCCCTGACGTCCTGGGCAGGATCTCGAACCGCATCATCAACGAAGTCCGTGGCGTGAATCGCGTCGCGTACGACGTGAGCTCCAAGCCGCCGGCCACGATCGAGTGGGAGTAACGAGTCGCCAGGCGGTTCTGATTGCAGCTCTCGCCGCCGCAGCGGTCGCGGCCCCCTCGATTCGCAATGAGTTCGTCGCCGACGATCACTGGGTCATCGCACAGCGGCCGTTCCTACGCGACCCGCCGTCCGTCGGCGCCCTATTGGTTGAGCCCTATTGGCCGGCTACGTTCGGCGGCTCGATGTGGCGCCCCGCGGTCCTGACGTCGTTCGCACTCGATTATCGCATCTCTGAAAGCCCGCACTGGTTCCACGTCGAGAACGTGATCTGGGCGGCGATCGCGACCGCCTTACTGACGCTACTCGCCTGCGACCTCGCTGGCCCGCTGACCGGCCTGATAACCGGTCTGCTGTTCGCGGTTCACCCGGTCCACGTCGAAGCGGTCGCCAACGTCGTGGGACGCGCCGAGCTCATGGCGGCAGCTGCGTACGCGGGGGCGCTGCTCTGCGCCCTGCGCGCCGAGCAGCGGCCGGTCTACCTGATCGGTGTCGCTCTGGCTGCGGCGTTTGGCATGGCGTCCAAAGAGCTGGTGGCGACGCTTCCGGCCGCCGTCGTGCTGGTCTATGTCGCCAAACGGCTCGACTGGCGTCGATCCTGGCGACCAGCCCTCGCCGCCGCCGTGCCCATCGTGGGCTACTACATCGTCCATGCGCTGGTCAATCCGCACGGTGTCTTCTACGCCGGCGGCATCGCGGTCGGCCTGGAGGGACTTGGCGTCGCCCAGCGCGCGTCCGCCATGGTCCCAATCTCGGTCCAGTGGTGGCGCCTGCTACTCTTTCCCGCGCATCTCTCGGCGGACTATTCCCCCGGGGAGTTGATCGTGTCTCCCCGCTTCACGGCGGCGCACCTCCTCGGCGCCCTCGTCTGGGCGGGAGTCGGGTACGTCGCGTGGCGCACGCGGCGGATCGTGCCGGGAATTGCGATCGGGTTGGCGTGGTTCGTCATCACCGTATCGCCCGTAGCCAACATCGTGGTGCCGATGGAGCTGCTCATCGCCGAGCGCACGTTGTATCTCCCTTCGTTCGGGATCGCGTTCGCGCTCGCGTCGGCGGCTGTGGCGGCGCCCTGGTCGCCTCGCGGGCGCGCGGCGGTGGTCGCGTTCGTGGTACTCCTCGGCGCCGGGCGTAGCGTCGCGCGTATTCCCGCCTGGCATGATGACGAGCAGCACTACCAGGCGCTCAAGCGCGACGCGCCGCGCTC
>WNGP01000608.1_pt1 | contig 28051 bp, 27 predicted proteins | sample 5407671 | NCBI WGS metagenome assembly WNGP01 (sample SAMN13153381, study PRJNA577476) | soil metagenome | isolation source: 40 cm soil or saprolite under Garry oak tree replicate 2 | place: USA:California | collected 2016-06-15
GTCAGCGGTGCGCTGGCGTAACCAGGTAATCGCCAACCGTCTCCTCAACCGGACGAGCGACTCGCCGGAGCTCGCGGGCAATGCGCCTTCGGCTTCGAGTGCCAGCCTCCAGAGGCCTTCGTTCAGGCCGTCGAGCGCGAGTGCACGCTCGGCGAGCTCGAGCGAGATGTTGCCGAAGCGAAAAAATGGGCATTTGTGTGCCTTTTGTGGTGGAGTCTGGCCGGACCCAAGAGACGACCAGCTCGGGTGGGATGAGTCCCTTTCGCGGCTACTTGACCAAAACTTGACCACGGCGCGTTTCCGGAACTTTTCGTCGCCAATCCAGAGAACAAAAAGGCCCGCTGAGCGGGCCTTTTCTTTGTGGAGCTAGCCGGGCTCGAACCGGCGACCTCCTGGGTGCGATCCAGGCGCTCTCCCAACTGAGCTATAGCCCCGCGCGCGCCGAAGTCTAGCCGCCTCTACGGCGATGCAGGGGCGGCCGAGCCGGTGCCGCGCTTCTCGTTCAGGCGCCCGGCGCGGATCGTCTCGGCCATGTCTTTCGACTCCTCCCGGTAGACGGAGCCGTCCTCGAACTCGATCCATGGGTACTTCTTCTGGCCGGTGTGCTCAAGCGTGTTGGTGCGATCGCCCCTCCACTCTTCCTTGACGATCTCGTAGTCGATGCCCTGCTCGTCGAGGGCCTTTTGCACCTTCCAGCATGGGTGGCCCGGGAGCTTGACCCAGATGTTCGGGCAACGGTGCAGCTTGACCGCCATCAGCTTCCTCCCTTCGGACGGATGAGCGTGACGCCGTCTCGCACCGTCAGCATTACGGACGTCACCCTCGCGTCGGATTTGACGTGCTCGTTGAAGGCCTTGATCGCGCGGGTGCCTTCGTCATCGCTCTCGTCGAGGACGCGGCCACTCCAGAGGGTGTTGTCGGCGGCGATGAAGCCGCGCTCGCTCAGCCGTGGCAGCACAGCCTCGTAGTAACTGACGTAGTTCGGCTTGTCGGCGTCAATGAAGACGAAGTCGAATTCGCCCTCGAGCCGGCCGATCGTCTCCAGCGCCGGGCCGAGGTGGATCTGGATCTGGTCGGCGTAAGCGCTCTGGTCGATGTAGCGGCGGGCGACGGCGGCGCGGCTCTCGTCCAGCTCACAGGTGTCGATTCGCCCGTCCGGCGGTAGCCCCGCCGCCATCGAAAGCGACGAGTAGCCGCTGTAGGTGCCGAGCTCGAGCACGCGCCTGGCCCCGCTTGCGTAGACGAGCACCTCGAGAAAACGACCTTCGACCGTCCCCGTGAGCATCTGCGGCGACTCGAGCGTCTCTCGCGTTTCCTGCGCGAGCTCGGCGAGCAGCGGCTCCGGCGGCGTCGTGTGCTCCTCGGCGTAGAGCTCGATCGGCTCCGGGACGATGTCCACCGGCGGACTCTAGCCACGTTCCACGCGTGAGCCGCCGACGATCGCGTCCTCGCCGCCGTCGAACCGGACCCAGGCCTTGCCCTTGCCGTCGTAGTCGGGCGACCAGACGATCAGCGTCGCGTCCCGGCCGCCGACGCGGACGCGCTCGGTTCCCTCCGGGTCCTCCCCGCGCCAGACCCGGACGAACGGGTTGTGCTCCCACTCACGCCCGATCGTGGTCTCGTCAGTGTGACCGGGCAGGACGCGCGTCTCCGGCGGCAGCGTCATCAGCACGTCCATAACCGAATCGCGGATCTGCGCGAAGTTTCCTCCGCCGACTGCATCCTTGAAGAGCACGTCGCCGGTGAACGCCGCCTCGCCGTTGCAGACGAAGGTCAGGTGATCGTCCTTGTGGCCAGGCGTTGCCAAGGCCTCGAAGCTAAGGCTGCCCGTTTCCAGCGGCCCCTTGACGATCTCGAGTCCGTAACGCTCGCGCAGCTCGCCGTCGCCGGCGATGTGATCCGCATCGGCGTGCGTCGTCAGCAGGTACGTGACCGTAAGGCCGAGCCGCTCGACGGCCTCGTGAAGCGGCTCGAGCGGCGCACCGGAATCCACGAAGACGCCCGTCCCGCCCTCTCGGTCCGCGACCAGATAGGCGTTGGAAAGCCAGGCGGGATGCATGCTCCTCTCGACGATCACCGCGGGTACGCTACCCCGGAAATCGCAACTAGGAGGGCCAAATGGCCGGGCTGATGCAACGGACGATGACGATCATCAAGGCGAGGTACTCGAAGCTGCTCAACCGGGCGGAAAGGCCCTCCGAGACCCTCGACTACTCGTACGAGCGGCAGCTCGAGCTGCTACAGAATGTGAAGCGGGGCGTCGCCGACGTCGTCACGGCCAAGAAGCGTCTACAGCTTCAGACGCAGGGCCTCGAGCAGAACGTCGTCAAACTCGATACGCAGGCCAGGCAGGCGCTCGGGCAGGGGCGCGAGGATCTCGCCCGCCAGGCGCTCGAGCGCAAGTCCGCGGTTCAGCAGCAGCTCCAGGGTCTCGACGGGCAGGTCAAGCAGCTCGAGGCGCAGCAGGAGAAGCTCGTCGCGAGCGAGCAACAGCTCTCCACGCGGGTCGAAGCGTTCCGCTCCGAGAAGGAGGTGATCAAAGCGCAGTACTCGGCCGCCGAGGCGCAGGTACGGATCGGCGAGGCTGCGACGGGAATCGGCGACCAGATGGCCGACACCGGCGCGGCGATTCAGCGCGCGCGCGACAAGACCGAGGAGATGCAGTCTCGCGCAGACGCGATCGACGAGCTAACGGCGTCGGGCGCGCTCGAGGATTTCACCTCCGACCAGACGCCGCTCGACCGCGAGCTGGCACAGATGGCCTCGGAATCGCAAGTCGAGGAAGACCTCGCAAAGCTGAAGAAGGAAGTCGGTTCCGGCGCCCCGGCCGGACAGAAGGAGATCGAGAAGTAGCGGTTTTGGTGCCCTTTCGCGCGCCATGTGTTCGAATTTCGGCGTTAGGCTCGAGAACGGGGTGAGCGGGGGAAGCCCCGCGTCTCGCGTGCGCGTGAACTTCTAAGAGAGGCGGGCGAGCCCGCGCTTACTTCTGAGTTGGGCGGAAGGACTCGACGCCGATCCTTTTGCCCGAAGCGTCGCGGGCCACAGCTTCGAGGACCTCGTGCCCGATCCCGACGCGCGCCGGGGGGATCCCGTAAAGGACGAATCCGCTTATCGGCCTGATCGTGGCACGCGTGCCGTCCGCAAAGCGGAGCTCAACCTCGGCCACATCGCCCCGAACTCGCCCCATCACGAACTGCGTCTGGCGCCCTAGGGTGCCGAGTAGGAGCCCACGCCCGTCCTTGGTTGGCTCGCGACAGTCAGCACTCGAACCCGTGGCGCTGTCGGTGTCATAGCGAACGTAGAAACAGCGCCCACCGCTCGTGGACTTGCCGACGCTCAGCTCGGCGCTTGCTCCGTTCGACGAGACCGCACGCAGGAGGAGTCGAGCACGCCCGGGTGCTGGACTCGGTCCGCTGAACATGCCGGGCGGGGCGAGGATTCCGATCACCCGGTGCTCGCTGTCGTAGGCCACGAGACGGAAGGGCTGCCTCGCGCGCGGCACCTTGACGATGAACGCATTGTCGGCCAGCGGCACCGGGATGCTCGGCCCGGTCGCGAGGAACGCCGTGATCTCGCTGACGTCGTCACTCGCCAGCCCCGAGACTGTTTCGAATTCATCCGAGCCGCTCATCAGCGACATGTCGGCGGTGATCGGATTCTCGGCGAAGAGGTCGGCACGCACGGCGCAGCCGCCGCCGGATCCGCCTTCCTGGATCAGCCAGCTGCAGAGGCCGGTCGCCTTGCCGCCGTGGCGACTTGTCGAAAGCGTGACGGCGAGGCGAACGGGCAGGCTCGGGTCGGGAGCGATGACGCGACCGAAAACGACATGGCGCCGGACGATCGACATTCCTCCTCGATGCGGGAGCAGGCTGAGCGGCTCACCGCGTGGCTCGCGTCGATCGAGCCAGCCGATCGTCCCGTTACGCACGTGACGCTCGACCTCTGTCGGACCGGGGATCGGCTTGTCCTGTGCCGCGAAGCCACCGCCGCCGATAGCAAACGGTGCAGGCGCAAACGGCACCGGAACGAGACCTTTTGTAGTCCGGGCCCAGATGTGCGTGATGCGCTGCCCAACAACCGGATCAGGAGCCACGTAGAGGAAGGCGTTCGACTCGGCCCGAAGCGTATGCCGACCGGAGTCGTCCTCGACGATCACCTGCCGCACACCGTCAGCCGCAATTCCGGCGGTCACCTGGGTCGCCACCGAGTGATAGCGGTCCTCCCCGTACCAGGCCTGTTTCGTGCCCTTACCGAAGCCGGAGTCGACTAGCACGGGATGCACCGGCGAGATCGAGTGCCGGAGGTCACTGAGTGGCGCGCAGCTCCTCGTCGACGCGCGGGTCTTCCCGGAGACGACGATCTGGAGGCAGAGCGTGCCTCCCGAGCGAAAACCGAGCAGTTCGACAGTTCGTCCGTGGGGAAGGTCCGAGACCGTAATCAGGCGCCGGAGCTTGGTCCCTGCCGGGAAGCCCAGCCAGGAGCGGCTGTTTGCGCGGTCGAAGGCGCGCTGCTCCGGTTTGGAGACCGGCGAGCCCGGCTGGCCCGTGATCCAGGCCGAGAAACCGCCGACACCGTCGACGATCGCAGCACCCAGCGGCGTAGCGAGTGCGACGATCGCGAGCGCGGCAACGACTGCGGCCGCCACGAGCAGAGCCCGCGGGCGAGTTCGCCTCGAAGGCCGTCGCACCAGCACGTCGTTCCAATCGGAGTCGTCGTAGCCGTCGCGCGTCGCAGCGAAGCGGGCGGCAAGCAGACCATCGGCGTCCGTCATCATCGTGCGACCTCCTCGCTGATCAGCTGGTCGAGCAACGCCGCGTGTGCCTGCGACAAGGTGGCGGCGACCGTGCCTTCCGCGATCCCGAGCGCCTCGGCGATCTCGCCGTAGGTGAAATCGGCGTAGTAGCGCAAGAACAGAACCAGACGCCGCTGCGGCGGCAGCGACCGAACAGCCGCCGCGAGAGCCGGGTCACGCTCCTCGTCGAGAATCGACAGATCGGCGGGAATCTCGATCTCCATGCCGCGGCGCCGCTGGCGTAACGCGATTCGGAGGGCGATCTGCCAAACCCACGGAGCGAGCGATTCCGCTCGGCGAAGCTTCCCGACTTCGGCGAGCGCGTTCGCAAAAGCCTCCTGGACAACGTCGTGCGCGGCCTCACGGCTTCCCACTAATGGCGCGAGCGCATTGCGAAAGCCGACGTACCGCTCCCGATAGAGCCGTTCGACCAGGCCCTCGATCTGCGCCATCTACCAGAGAGAGTCAATCACCCGCTGGTTCCTTTAGTGGCTATTGGAAACTAGAGCGGCGCGTTGAAAAGGCCGAACCAGCGGGACAGGTCCGGCTCGATCGGAAGCTCGTTGTCGAGCTTCGCCTTCAGCTCGAGCTCCTCGGCGTTGTCGCGGTCCTTCTCGCCCGTCGGGACGAATGGCCAGAACGCGCCCTGCTTGTAGCCGTAGACCCAGTAGACGACCTTGCGGTCCCCGAACTTCGACTCGAACTTGAACGCAGCCGCGAGCAACTGCTCACCGAAGCCAGCTTCCTGCAGGCCCTGGGCGACCGCGTGCACGGTCGTCACCTGGTCCTCCAAATCGGCGTCGCGGACGACGATCCACTCGTAGCCGAAGTCGTCCGACTTGCGCTCGAGCCGCGACCCCGACTCCCCCGCGACGGCGTCGAGCACCTGCTGCAGGTCGTTCTCGGCCCGGACGAACTCGCCCGCCGAGAGCGGCTTGAAGACGATTCCGCCCGAGCCAGCGGTCTGCAATCCCAGTTCCGTGTCCAGCGTCACCCGCGCGGTCGAGAGCGCGAACAGGCGATCCTGCGCTGGACCCTTGAGCTTCTTGCGCCCGAGGAGGATGTCGGCCAGACCCACTCGCTGCTAGGCGCTAGGCGACCGGCCTGCCCATCTCGCGGGCGATCTTCTCCAGCGCGGCGAGGCGCTTCTCGAGCGGCGGGTGATCCATGAACAGCTCGGCCGTCCGGTGCTTGATGCTCGTCGGGATGATGAAGAAGGCGTTCATCCCGGCCACCTCGCGGAGGTCGCGGTCGGGGATCATGGTGATCTGGCTCGAGATCTTCTGGAGCGCGCTCATCAGATTCTCGGGCGCGCCCGTGATCAGTGCCGAGCCGCGATCGGCCGCGTATTCCCGATAACGCGAGATCGTTCGGATCAGGATGAAGCTGATCACGTAGGTCAGGATCGAGACCGCGAGGACGATCAACCAGACGGGTGTGTTGTTGCTGTTGTTGTTGCGGTTCCCGCCGCCGAAGCCGCCGAACATGCCGGCGTAGAGACCGAAGCGGGTCAGCAGCGCCGCGAGCATCGCGAAGAAGCTGGCGACGGTCATGACGAGCACGTCGCGGTTGGCGACGTGCGAGAGCTCGTGGGCGAGGACGCTTTCGATCTCTTCCTTGTCGAGCCGGCGCCAGAGACCGGACGTGACCGCGACCGCGGCGTGCTTCGGGCTCCGGCCCGTCGCGAAGGCGTTCGGAACGTCGGTGTCGACGATCGCCACCTTCGGTTTTGGCAGATCGGCCATTGCACAGAGCCGCTCGACGAGGTCGTGCAGTTCGGGCGCCTCATCCCGTTCCACGACCTTGGCCCCGGCGGCTCTCAGGGCGAGCTTGTCGGAGGTGTAGTACTGGAAGAACGCGAGCCCGATCACGATCAGGAGCACCGGCACGAGCCCGAAGTTCAGGTATTGGATCAGGACGACCCCGAACACGACGTAGAGCAGCCCGAGCAGGAAGCTCGTGGAGAGCATCCGGAACGTGAGCCCAGCGTCGCGACCGTATGACTTGCGCTTCATTGAGAATCGGCCTTTCTTGAGGGCAAAAGGTTTCAGCGGAATCGTAGCCGTGGGACTGCTGCTGTTGGCGTCGAACGCTGCTGCGGCGCCGCGGGTGGCCGTCCGCGTCGTCCCCGTCTTTCCGCCGAAGCTCTACGCCTCACGCGGTGCGGTCGGCTCGATGGTTCCGGCCTCCGGCTCGAGCGTGAGCCGCGCGACGGCGCTCGCCTCGCTGACGCGCGGCAAGCTCGAGAACGCCCTGCTCGGGGGAAAGCCGAAGGGAAAGCCCCTGATCTCGCTGGGAGGCCCGCCGGCGCCGGTGACGATCTACGTCGCGCTCCCGCCGGCCGGCAAGCACCACAATCTCGACCGTTATCCGATCGCAATCGTCGGTGGCGGCTATCACGGACTGCTCCTCTCGAGCTCGACGCGGGTCCCGGGACTCGTCTCGATCGCCGACGTGGCACCGACCGTGCGCTCGCTCGAGCAGGGCGAGAAGCCGATCCTGACCTCGCGTCCGGCTCAGGACGCGCCGGCTCAGCTCGAGCAGATGAACGCACGCCTGAACGCGGCGCACTTCGCGCGCAAGCTCAGCACCCGCGTCCTGATCGGCCTCGTCTTCGGCTTCGCCGCGCTCGCCTGGCTGCTCCGCTCGCCGTTCTTCGCGCGCGCGGGGCTGCTTGCGATCCCGGCGATGGTGCTCGCCTCGACGATCGCCTCGGCGCTCCACGTCGAGCATGGCGTCGCCTGGTGGAGCGGGGCGATTGCGCTCGTCTTGACGCTGCCGCTTTCGTTCGCGACCCGTACCACCCGCGCGCTCGCGCTCGCCCTGGCCGGTCTGCTCGCCGCCTACGCCGTCTTCCTCGGCGCCTCGCCGGCGACCGTCTCGCTCGCGGCGCTCGGCCCGCACCCCGAAGGCGGCGGGCGTTTCTTCGGGCTCACAAACCAGGTCGAGACGCTGCTGCTCGCGCCGACGCTCGCACTCGGTGCGCTCGTCGAGTTGCCGCTGCTCGCGATTGTCGCGCTCGCCTCGCTCGTCGTCGTCGGCTGGAGCCGTCTGGGTGCGGACGGGGGCGGCCTGATCGTCTACGCGGCGGGGTTTGCGACGCTCGCGCTGCTCGGCCTGCGCGGCCGCGTCACCGTCACTCGCGCCGCGCTCGCGGCCGTCGCGGTGATCGCGGTCGGCCTCGCCCTGGTCGGAATCGACGCCCTTACCGGCGGCTCGAGCCACGTCACGCACGCGGTCGGGGGTGGCCCCGACCGTGTTCTCTCAGACCTCGGCCACAGGCTCCGCCTTTCCTGGCGCGGGATCGTCAACAAGACCGACCACCTCGGGATCGCCGTGGTCTCGCTCATCACGCTCGTCGTGCTGGCCGTGCTCCGGCCGCGCTCGCGGACGCTCGACGCGCTGCTCGTCGCACTGGCCGTTTCGCTGGTCGTCAACGACTCGGGCTTCGACATCCTCCGCTTCGGCGCGCTCGTGGCGATTGCTGTTTTTACCTGGAGTCGAACAATGCGCTTCCGTGATTAGACTCACGCCCCATGCGCGTCCCCGTCGCAGTCCTCGCCGGAGTATCGGCGCTGCTGGTCGCGGGTTGCGGCTCGCAGGGCGTCGTCCTCCCGACCGCGAACGGCGTCAGCGGAACGCTGCCGAAGCAGCCGACGACGCCTGCGCTGGCAAAGGGCGATCCAGTCGCCGGGAAGAAGCTGTTCACGTCAGAGGGCTGCACCGGCTGCCACACCTACGGACCTGCCGGCTCGCACGGGACGATCGGGCCCGACCTGGACAAGCTGGCCCAGTACGCGAAAGAGGCCAATCAGGGCACGCTGCAGAAGTTCGCCGAGGAATCGATCACGACACCGGGCGCCTACATCCAGCCGGGGTTCCAAAACGTGATGCCGACGACCTACGCCAACCTGCCTCCGAAGCAGATCGCAGACCTGGTCGCGTTCCTGACCGAGAAGCAATAGAAGCGCCCACCGCTTGATCGACGCGAAGGCCGCGCGCAACGACCCCGATGCCTACCGGGCCGCGCTTGCGCGCAAGGGCGCTGCCGAAGCGTTCGATGCCTGGCTCGAGGCCGACGAGCGCTGGCGCGAGCTCGTGCCCAAGGTCGACGACCTCCGCTCGCGGCAGAAGCAGCAGGGTAAGCCCACACCGGAGCAGGTCGAGGAGCTGAAGCAGGTCAAGGAGGAGCTGCGTCTGACCGAGGAGCAGCTTGCGGCAGCGGCAGCCGCCCGCGACGCCGCGCTGGAGGCGCTACCCAACCCGCCGCACCCCGACGTTCCCGACGGCGAGACCGAGGACGACGCGGCCGAGATCCGCCGCTGGGGCGAGCCGCCGAGGCTCGAGCATCCGCGAGACCACCTCGAGCTCGGCCGCTTCGAGATGGAGCGCGCCGCCCGGCTCTCGGGCTCCCGCTTCGGCTACATCGTCGGCGACTCCGCGCTGCTGGAGCAGGCGATCTTCCGCCTCGCTATCTCCCGGCTCGTCGACGGCGGCTTCACGCTGATGCGCCCACCCGTGCTCGTCCGCGAGCAGGCGATGTACGGGACCGGCTTCTTTCCGACCGAGAAGTCGAACATCTACGAGATCCCGAGCGACGGTCTCTACCTGACGGGAACCTCCGAGGTCGCGCTGGCCGGGTTCCACATGGAGGAGATCCTCGAGGCCGACTCGCTACCGCTCCACTACGCCGGCTATTCGACCTGCTTTCGCCGCGAGGCCGGCGCCGCGGGCAAGGACACACGCGGCATGTTTCGCGTCCACCAGTTCGACAAGGTCGAGATGTTCGTCTACTGCCGCCCAGAGGAGTCGTGGGACGAGCACGAGCGGCTGCTGGCGATCGAGGAGGAGCTCGTCCAGACGGTCGGCCTCCCCTACCGCGTCGTCGACGTGGCCGCGGGCGACCTCGGCGCCCCCGCGGCGAGGAAGTACGACGTCGAGGCGTGGTTCCCGAGCCAGGAGCGTTACCGCGAGATCACCTCTTGCTCGAACACAACCGACTTTCAGGCGCGGCGGCTGCAGATCCGCTTCCGCCCCAACGGCGGGCCGCAGCCCGTGCACACGCTCAACGGCACCGCGGCGACGGACCGCTGGCTACTGGCCGTGCTGGAGAACTTCCAGCGCGAAGACGGGTCGGTCGAGGTTCCGGCGGCGCTGCTGGAGCACGGAGCCCCAGTGGAGATCAGGCCGTCGTAGCCTGCGGCCCGGCCGCACCGACGTTGAGTCGGCGCCGCTGCTCGAGATCGCTCTCCGCGGAGTCAAGAGCGTGCTCACGAGCGTTCAGGCTCTGCTCGAAGCGCTCGAGCTCGGTCTGGCGCACGTCCAGCGACCGCTGCCGCCGCTCGACCGACGCCTCGAGATCGGTGGCCTGCGCCTCGCGCGAGCCGAGCCCCTGCTCGGCGACCGCCAGCCAGGCGCCCCGCTCGGTCAGCTCGGCCGAGAGCTGATTCAGCTTCGCCTCGCGCTCGTCGAGCTCGGGGAGCTGCTGCTGTGCCTGCTCGACCCGCCGCTGCTCCTCGCGGAGATCGCGCAGCCCGTTCGCGACCTTGGCCTCGGCGGCGGCGAGCCGGCCTGCGCGGGCTTCGAGCTTCTCCGCCAGCAGGTCGATCCGAGGCTCACGCTCGTCGACCTCCGCCGCGCGGCGCCGCGCGTTCTGCTCGCGCGGCTCGAGCTCCGCGAGCCGCCGCTCCGCCTCTGCGAGCAGCTTCTCCGCGCGCGCTTGGTCGGCCTCCAAGCGCGCCCGTAGGCTCGACAACTCGGCCTCACGCGGTGCGAGCGCTGCCACGGCGGCTTCGCGGGCCTCGACCTCGGCAAGCCCGCGCGCCAAGGCTTGCTCACGCGCGGTCACGTTTTGCTCCCGCTCGGCGAGCTGCAACTCGGTCGCCGCGACCCATTCGCCCCGCTCGTCGACCTCGATCAGCCGCGCGCTCACCTCGGCCTGCATGGTCTCGAGCTCGACGAGCTGGCGGCGGCCCGCCTCGACGCGAGCCTCGGCGTCCTGGACCAGACCCTCGCGAAGCCGAAGACCTTCCCCCGCCGCCGCAAGCGCGTGTTCGCGCTCGGCGAGGTTGGTTTCCTGTGCGGCGAGCTCGGTCGAGCGCTCACCCAGCTCCTCCCACAGCGCCGCGACCCGGGCGCTCCGCTCCTCGAGCTCCGCCGCTCGCTGGCGCGTTGCCTCGTCCCCGCGCCGCTCTCGCTCTGCGAGCGCCTGCCAAGCAGACTCCAGTTCCCGCTGGTCGGGCATTGTCTTCAATTCTGCGTCGGGCCCCGGCTACCCTTCCCGCTCGGCCGCGGCAGCGAGCGAAGTCCGCCTCCGCGACAATGGGATTCGGCGGGGTGCCGGAGCGGTCGAACGGGGCGGTCTTGAAAACCGCTGGCGGCCGAAAGGTCGCCCGTGGGTTCAAATCCCACCCCCGCCGCTTTATCGGCGGGATTTCGCGCAGCGGAGCGGTTCCCGCGCGTAACCGAGCCCGGATCGGCGGCGCCTCCACGCGTCCTTGCGGTTGCGGCCGCCCGGTGAAACAATCGCCCCCGACGAGGAGAGTCGCCGTGACTGATGTGTCGCGATCTCGACTCTGCGGCAGTCGTTCTCCGTTGAGCGGAAGTTTCGCCTGCTGCGTTGCAGAGGGTCGTCGTGCTGGTCAGCCCCGCCGTTCGGTGGTCGCGCAGTGCGGCTCTTCTTCGCCTGGTCTCAATCGGCACGAGAAGGGGGTAGAACTGTGATCCGAAGACTCCTTGTCATCTGCTTATTCGGCGCCTTCCTCATGGTGGCGGTCGCGCCGGCCCAGCCCAACGGTGGTCCCAGTGGTAAGCGGGGCGGCTTCCTGTTCATCGGAACCGACGCGGAGGAGTTCGGGGGTGCCGTGTCTGCTGATCGGCTAGGTCGCTTTCAAACGCGGGGACCGAACGTGGTCGGCGGTGGGATCATCGCCACGGCCTTTCTGATCAACGGAATGACCAACGCCCACGGCTTTCTCTATTCCGGCGATCCCCGGAGCAACGTGATCCGCAGGATCTCCTACGACGGCAGCCTCCTCGGAAGCACGGTCGCGGGCATTCCGGCGGTCTGCTGCAGCGAGGACATGATCCTCGACGGCCGGTTTCTGTATCACGCGCACCACCCCTCGACGATCGAGAAGATAAACGCCGCGACCGGGGCACTCGTCCACACGTACGCCCAGCCCAACGTCGTGGGGATGACGTTCGTGACGACTGACAATGATGACGAAGACGACAACGACGATGACCATCACGAGGGCAAGAAATTCGCTCGCTTCGACTTGACCCAAGGCGTTCGGTTGTTCGATCACGGTGATAACGACGATGAGGGCGATGACCGTCAGATCTGGATCACCAAGTGGAGCGCCCGGCAGGTCGGTACCTGGGACCCGGCCACGAACACCTTCACGCCTCGCTTCACGACCCCCCAGAACGCCGGCGGGCTGGCGTGGGATCCGGGAAAGAAGGTTCTCTGGGTCGGCCTGGGCGGGGGCCTGGTCGTCCCTTACCATCTGAACGGGACGCCCTACAACGCGGGGTTCCGCCCCTTTGGGCCAATCGCCGACACGATCGACGGCCTAGAGTTCGTGCGAAAGATCCATCACCACGGCAAGCACCACAACGACCACTAGGGCGGGGGCTCCGATGAAGTCCACAGTTGGTTGCGGCTCTCGCAAGGGAGCCGCAACCAACGCCTGAGCGCTCGTTCGAGACGAGCGCGTGTTTCGGCTGCTCGTGCGCGCGTCGTTAGCTAGGACGTCTGAGGCGGAAGCGTTAGGTTTGTCGCCATGGGCCACTTCGAGAGTCCCACCGATCTCACCTTCAACCGGGGACTGATCGCCGATCCTGAGGCCTTCGCTCGCGAGGCGAATGCCGCCTCGTGGTTGTTCCTGTGCGGCGAGGAGTTCGCCGAGATGGAGGGAGGAATGTCGTACGCCAGCGTCGAGGCGGCCGTCCCGGAGTCGGCCAATGTCGTCAGCGATCCGCCTCGGGTGCTCGACACCGACCTGGCGAGGCAGCAGGTAGCCGCGCTCGACCAGTTGCCGCGGCCGACCCTCGTGACGTGTCGCGTGGGCCCTCGCTCGTCCGCGCTGGTCTACCTCTACGCCGGTCTCAGAGCGGGCGCATCGGCGGACGAAGTGCTGGCGCTAGCCGAGGCGGACGACGCGCCCTTCATCCGATCGGACGAGCTCAAGTCGTGGGTCGCGCAGAACCTCGAAGAGCTCTCCTGAGTAAGACCCGGGCCCTCAGTACGATCCACGAATGGCTACCCGCGATGCCATCTGTAGCTGCGGGCAACTTCGTCTGACAGCGGAGGGCGATCCGATCCGGATCTCCATGTGCCATTGCTTGGCTTGCCAGCGCCGGACTGGGAGCGCCTTCGGGATCCAGGCACGCTTCCCCTCGAATCGAGTACGCGTCGAGGGTCGCCACAGCGACTACGTGCGAACCTCAGACGAGGGCGAGGAGCGAACCTTTCATTTCTGTCCCGACTGCGGCGCGACCGTTTTCTACACGCTTGCGCCAGTGCCAGATGTCGTTGCGGTTCCGATCGGCGCCTTCGCCGAACCGGACTTCCCGCCACCGACCATTTCGGTGTACGAGTCCCGCCGGCATCCGTGGCTGGCGCTGACTGCCGAGATGGAACATCACGACTGAAGGCGCGGCTAGGCGGGCAAGCGCCAGCGGCGCCACAACCACCAGACGCCGGCCAGGGCAGCGATGGCGTAGAGGTAGCCGATCATGAGATCGACCACATAGTGGTTGCCCGTGTAGACCACCGCGAACGACTGCGCGAGCGGGTAGAGCACTCCGACGCAGAGAGCCCACCAGCGCCAGCGCGTCTTCCACACGAGCGTGACGACGAAGAGGAAGCAGAGGAACGCATAGCCGGCATGGAGCGACGGGATCGCCGCGTACGGGTTCGGGTCGATCAGTCTCGAGACGGAGATCGCGTGGTAGCCGTGCGCGCCCGAGGGATCGGGCGCCGGATTGTGCGGGATCCGGATCAGGCCCGGCAGCAGGCCCTTTTCACCCGCGGCCCACGGCGGAGCCGCTGGAAAGAGCAGGAAGGTCACCGCGCCGGCGAAGGAAAGCGCGATCATGGTCGCCGCGAAGCGGTAGAAGAGCGCCCTTCGCTTGACCCAGAGCGCGAATGCGAGCAGTGGCGGGACGATGAAGTGGAGCCGCGTTACTGCGAGCACGACTTGGTCGTACCATTGCTGCGTCCCGTTCCAGAGCCAGTGCTGCAGCGATTCGGAGGGAACGGCCCCGAAGATGAACTTGTCCGCGTCCATCTGGGGCAGGTAATAGGGATGCGGACTCAGAAGATGCGCAATTCCGCGAGACTGCGCGTAGATCACCAGCAACACGGCGAAGGGAACGAAATCGAGCAGATAACGACGTCCCCGGCGCAGCACGAGAGCGGGCACCAGCAGCGCGAGCAGGTAGCGGTCAGGCGTGAGCCCGAGCCCGAACAGCCAAATCGCGATCCCGAGCGCGACGGTCAGCCCGCCCGCCGCGAGCAGCGCCGTGCGGCGATCCAGGTCCTCGCGCGGTGGGCCCCACCTCTCGGCGGCCTCGCGGTCGCCCTCGCCGTACTCGTACGGCTTCCCTTCTGGAACGCTCCACTCACCGCCGACGAGGGGGGCTACGCCGAGGTGGCCCGGTTGTGGAGCCACGGCGCGACCCTCTACGGCGGCGCCTGGGTCGACCGCCCGCAAGGCCTCATACTCATTTTTCGCGCTCTCCATGTGTTCGGCGGCTCCCCGTTGGCAATGCGCGCAGCCGCGGCGGTAGTCGCGGCGCTCGTCGTCGCCGCGACGATGCTGCTCACCCTCCGGCTGGCCCGCGGGAGGATAACGGCGGTCACGGCCGGGCTGCTGGCGGCAACCGTCGGGGCCTCCCCGTTCATCGAGTCATTCACGCTCTCGGGCGAGCTCCTGGCGTCGCTGCCGGCGGTGCTCTCGCTCCTCTGCTTCTGCCTCTACCTCGAGGGCCGCGAGCGCGCCGGGCCAAGTGACAGTCTGTTACTAGGTTCGACACGGCCACAAGGGCGAAGGTGGTCGGTCGTTCAGCCGTTTTCTGCAAGTAACAGACTGTTGCTAAGTCTGGTCGGCGCCGGTGTGCTGACCGGGACCGCGGTGCTGATCAAGCAATCCGCCTTCGACGCCGGCCTGGCGGCCGTCGTCTACCTGCTCTGGCGCGAACGGAGACGGGGTCTTGCACCTGCCGCCGTTCTCGTTGCCGGCGCGCTCGTGCCCGTCGCGATCGCCGCGGCCAGCGCGGCGCGGCTGAGCGCCTGGCTCTACGCGGTCGTCCGCTACCGCTTCGATGGCGACTCGCTCCTGACGGGATCGCTGAGCGGCCGGGCCCACGAGTTCTGGCTCTCACTGCCGCCCGCCGGCAAGGCGCTCGGCCTGCTCGCGCTGCTCGCGGCCGTCGGCTGGCGGCGCTCGCCGCTCCTCGCACGCATCTGGCTGGGCGCGGCCGTCCTCGGCGCCATCGCCGGCGGCAACTTCCACCCGCACTACTACATCCAGCTCGTGCCGCCGCTCTCCTTGCTCGCGGCCGTGGGCGTGCGCACCTTGTGGCTCTCGGCGCCGCGACCCGCGATCGCGGCGGCCGGGGCAGCCGCGGCGGCGACGCTGGCACTGGCGCTGCCCGTCGCCTGGGCGACCCCCAACGAGCAGGCGAAGACGATCTGGCCGGCCGATCCGCACCTTGTCCACGACGCCGCCCTCGCGCGCTACGTGCGCGCGCACACGCTCCCGAGTGAGCGAGTGCTCGCGGTCTGGGCCGACGCGGACCTCTACTACCTCGCCGACCGCCGTCCCGCCGTTCGCTACCTCTGGTCGCGCAACATTGCGTCGATCCCGGGCGCCCTCGAGGCCGTCCGCCACGCACTGGCGACGCGGAGGGCGGAGCTCGTGGTCGTCGTCCAGCCGCCCGCGAAGCTCGATCCGAGCGGCCGCACCGCCGCTCTGCTACGGCGCGAGTACCGCCGTGTCGCTCGCGCAGGCGGCGCGTCCATCTACCGAAGCAAGAGCCACAGAAAGCCGAGCGCGACCAACAGCCCGAGCACCTCGACGTAGCGAACGACCGCGGAGTCGGACGGAGCCGCAAGCGCCTGAGATCCCCCGGACGGGGGGTCAAATGCGGTCGCGGTTCGCCAAAGATGAAGGGCGTGGATCGAGTGTCTGCGGCGGCCCTCTCCATGCCACCTTCGGGCGGCATCCCGACGACCGGAAACGGCCATCCCGATAGGCACGATCTCGTCGACTCGTATCGCCGGCTCGCGGACGTCTTCCACCACGTCCTCTCCGAGCAGGCCCTCGACACGCTGCTCGACCGGATCGCGGACACGCTGGCCGAGCTGATCCCCTACGACACGCTCAGCATCTTCGAGGCCGACGAGGCCCAGACCGAGCTCGTCCCCGTGCTGGCGCGAGACCGCTGGGCCGATGAGATCATGCGCAACAAGATCGGGTTCGGCGTCGGCATCGCGGGCTGGGCCGCGCAGCATCGGGAGCCGGTGCTGACGAACGCTGCCCACCTCGACCCGCGGATGATGGTCGTGCCCGGCACGCCGCCGGACGAGCGCGAGGCGCTGATCACCGTGCCGCTGATCGCACGCGACTCGGTCAAGGGCGTCCTCAGCATCTACCGGCTCGGCGAGCACGCCAGCTTCGACAGCGAGGAGTTCGAGCTTGCCAAGCGGTTCGGCGACGCGGCCGCGCTGGCGCTCGACAATGCCAAGACACGGGCGCGGCTCGAGCGGCAGGCCCAGACCGACTCTTTGACCGGCCTCTACAACCACCGCTACTTCCACGAGCACGTGCGCTCAGAGCTGACCCGGGCGAGCCGCAACCGGGACTCCGTGGCGCTGCTGATGCTGGACATCGACGATTTCAAGAAGGTCAACGACATCTACGGCCACGGCGTCGGCGACCAGGTGCTCCGCGAGCTCGCGACGCAGCTGAGGGCCGCCGTGCGCGGGTCGGACCTCGTCTGCCGGCTCGGCGGCGAGGAGTTCGGGGTCGTCATGGGCTCTTGCGGCACCGAGGATGCGGTTGCGCTCGCGAACCGCCTGACCGAGCGCCTGAAGGAGCTCGAGTTCGGCCCGGCCGGCAAGATCACGGTCTCGGTCGGCGCCGCGGAGGGGCCTTCCGATGCATCTAACCCACGCGAGCTGATCGCCTGCGCCGAGGCCGCGATGATGACCGCCAAGGCGCGAGGCAAGGATCTGATCGTGCTCTTCGACGAGTCGACGTACGAGCGTCCCGACTCGACGTCGGTCGCGAACTCCCGCGTCCGCTCGATCGCGCATCTCAAGATGCTCCAGAGCCTCGCGGGCAAGCTCAACCGGCTCAACGACGTCCGCGAGATCGGGACGGCGATCGCCGACGAGCTGCGGGGCCTGATCGACTACCACAACTGCCGGGTCTCGATCGTCGACGGCGACGACGTCATCCCGATCGCCTTCCGCGGCATCCTCTCCTCGCGCGGCGGGCACGAGGTTGAGATTCCCCGCTCGAAGGTCGGTGAGGGGATCACGGGCCACGCGGTTGGCGAGGGGAAGTCGCTCTTGATCGGCAACGCGCTCGACTGCGAGTACGCGGTCACGATTCCCGGCACCGAGCCGCTGGAGGAATCGCTGCTCGCCGTGCCGCTCAACTACGGCTCGCGCGTGATCGGCGCGATCGTGATCTCGAAGCTCGGCCGCGACCAGTTCGACGAAGACGACGTCCGGCTACTCGAGGTGCTAGGCGGCCACGCCGCGGTCGCGCTCGAGAACGCACGGTTGTACGAGTCGCAGCGACGGGAGGCCGAGCACTTCAAGGAGCTGCTCGGGTTCAGTCGCGAGCTGGCGACTGCGGAAGGACTGCCTGAAGTGCTTCGCCGGATGGTCGAGCTCTCGGCGATGATCCTGGGAGCGCCCAGGACGTCTGTGTGGGTCCAGGACGCTCAGACGCAGGAGCTCGTGCCCGGTGCGGTCTGGGGGTTCGAGCCTGACCGGCGAGAGCGGATCCTGGGGCTCCGCATCGCCCCCGAGCGCCTGGGGCCGCTCGCTGACCGCGCAGAGCCTTTCGTGCTGGACAACGCCGAGGCGGCGGCTATCCACGGGCTCCCGGAGCTTGACGACGGAACGGCGTTCGCGGTCGCACCGATCACCCTCGACGGCGGGCGGTTCTGCTGCATCGTCGCCGCGATCCCACCAGACGCGCCGCACGAGCTGGACGAGGATCACGTCGGGCTGCTTGCAGGACTCGCGCACCAGGCGAAGCTCGCGATCACCAACGCCGGCACCTTCGAGAACCTCGAGGCGACATTCGTTTCGACCGTGGCCGCCCTGGCGAACGCGCTCGAGGCGAACGACGAATACACGTCGTCGCACACCCGCTGGATCACCGACACGGCTTTGAAGGTGGGCGCGACGCTGGGATTCGACTCGAAGTCGCTGAAACAGCTCGAGCTGGCGGCACTCTTCCACGACATCGGCAAGATCGGAATCCCGACGAGCATCCTGCTCAAGCCGGGGCCGCTCACGCCCGACGAACGGCGGATCATGCAGCAGCATCCCGAGCTCGGAGAGAAGATCCTGGCGCCGATCGACCGCCTGGCGGAGGTGCGCTCGATCGTACGGAGCTGCCACGAGCATTACGACGGAGGGGGCTATCCCGACGGGATCTCGGGCGACGAGATCCCGTTGGAGGCGCGGATCATCCTGGTCTGCGACGCGTTCCACGCGATGACGACCGACCGGCCGTACCGGAAGCGCCTGTCGGTCGAGGAGGCCTGCCGCCGGCTGCGCGAAGCCGTCGGTACGCAGTTCGACCCGACCGTGGTCGAGGTCTTCCTTGCGCTGCGCGGCGAGATCTGGTCGCCTTCCGCGGCTCCGGAACTGCTCGCTTCCTAGCGATCCGACCCGGCGCCCGTTCCGACTACACGGCAGGAACTGATTGGGCAACCTTCGAACAGGAGGGTGAGATGGCACAACGCATGACGAGGTCCTAGCGCGGCGTTCGTCTACCTTGACCTCGCGTGGAGGTCATCGGCGTGCTGCAGATGCTGGACGAGGCGGGGGCCGAAGCAGACGTCAGGCCTGCACTCGCTCTGCTCGCCGCGCCCGAGCCGCTCATCGAGCCGGACGAGCTGACTCCGGCGCTGCGCCGCGCGATGCTCCTGCTCGCGGCGGGCGGCGATCCCCAGCGGGAGCTCGAGCTGGACGGACGCGCAGTCAGCGCGCTCGCGGCCGAGCTCGATCGCCCGGGGCGCCGCACAGAGGTCAGCCGCGGGCTGGAGGCCCTACGCGAGGATGCAGCCGGTCTCGCCAACGTCTCCTCCGCGCTGGACGAGCTGCTGCTCGACGCCGGCTTCGCCTGGAGGGCCTACGCGTGCGCGCTGCTAGCCGACGAGCTCGAACCGGACTAGCCCCACCAGAACGCGGACGCGATCACCACGTAGAGCCCGATGAGGACGACGCCCTCGGGCCACGTGCTTTCGCCGTCGTAGACGACAACCGCCGTCACGAGCGCCGCCAGGAGCAAAGAGATAGCTAGCAGAGTCGGGAAGACCAGGGTCATGCTCGTGGCGAAGAAGAGGCTCGCGAACAGGATCACGGGGGTCAGCGCCAGCGCCACCTGCAGCGACGAGTTCACGATCACGGAGATCGCGAAATCCGGCCTGTTACGCAAGGCAAGCTGGACGCCGACGACGTTCTCCACCGCGTTGCCGGCGATCGCGACGACCACCAGCCCGGCGAAAGTCTGGCTCATGTGCAGTGAAGCGGTCGCGGGCTCCAACGCGGAGACGAACCAGTCGCTGACGAAAACGGCGCCCGCCGCCGCTGCCGCAAGCACGGCGATCGTGGCCGTGAGCGACCACCGCGGCGGCTCCGGCGCCATGGCGTCTCCCGTCAGGAAGATCCCAAGCGTCGAGACGAAGACGACCAGCAAGACGCCGCCGCAGATCAGGCTCAGCGTCTGCTCGTGCGCCGCGGCGGGAGAGTGCAAGACGTCGGCGAACGTGGGCACGGAGAGGATCGCAGCGGCGAGAAGCGTCAGCGTCGCGATCGTCCTCGCGCGAGGCGAGTCGAACCGCTGGGCGCCGTTTCGGAGCCCTCCGGCGAAGAAGGCAAGCCCGAGCACCAGCAAGCTGTTGGCGAGCACGGAGCCGATCAGCGCCGCCTTGACGACACCGATTAGCCCTTTTTGGAGCGCGAACAGCGCTACGAACAGCTCGGGGAGGTTGCCGAGCGCCGACTGAACCGAGCCGGCGCCGCCTGCCCCAAGCCTGCCTCCAAGCTGCTCGGTAGCCGTGCCGACGAGGCGCGCGAGCACTGCCAACGCGACCGCCGCCGCGACGAAACGGAGAACCGCGTTCAGGCCGGCGTAATCGAGCACCCCGGCGATCGCAACGAGAGCCGCGGCGACCACGATTTCGACCTGCTCTCGCCGGGTCAAGCCTGCTCGCACCGCGCGACGCTATCAACGGGGGAGCCAGCTCCCCTAAAAAGGGGGATCCGAGGCTACAGCGGCGCGAAGGCACAGCCGATACGAAAACCGTGCGGCCAATTCTGTCTATGAGAGGGGTCTCTTTCGTGCGTACTCGCGCCCTGGTGTTTCTTCCGGTTCTCGCGTTTGCGGCGTCGCTCGCTGCTCCCGCTTCGGCTTCGCAGCTCGTCAACCGCGACGTCCGCAACATCCAGCTCGCCGTGAACAACAAGGGCGAGGCGCTGGTCACCTACCGGACCGTGCGCGGTAGGACGCAGCACGTGCTCGCCTGGGGTGCAGTCAATGCGCGGCAGCCCAACCGGACGCTCAGGCAACAGCGCTTCAAGCTCGACTACGCGGGCGGCTGGCGCAAGTACCACAAGCTCTACTGGAAGACCTTCCGGAGCAGCTGCAGCGCCTACGACGGCCCCGCGCTGGCGTGGATGGTGAGGGCTTGCAAGGCGCCCGACGGCAGCTATTGGGCACTCCAGAAGTGGCAGGTTCAGCTGCCCGACCTCGGCTTCACGCCCTGGACCGCCGGCCTGCGCCAGTGGGAGCTCCACCTCTCGCACTGGTCGACAGACCTCGCCAAGCTCGAGGTCTGGCAGGACTGGATTTACCACGGCCGCTTCCACCACCTGTTCGGGCGCTACACCTATCTCGGCAAGCCCGTCTACGGCTTCAGCACGACCCATTTCGGGGCGCCGACCGACGGCTACGGCCGGCTGCTCTACCTCGACACCCACAACTCGGTCTACGGCCCCGGCTGGAAGCGCGAGAACTCCTTCGTTGCGCATAACCCGACCGGTGTCTTCTGCTACGGCTTCTTCAAGCACAACGCGGGCGCGGGCGGCTACGCGCATCCCCCGGGCTTCACAGGCATGCGCCCTCAAGGCCACGGCGACATGTATCGGATGACCGCGGCGGGCCCGGGCGTGACCCCCGACGTGATGTGGAGCGACAGCGGCCTGCACGACTTCAGCGCGAGCAACTCCGCCGACGTCGCGTTCGAGGGTGCGATGAACTCGCAGCTCGACTCGATCCTCAACGGCGACAAGCTCTGTAGGCAGCACTAGGAGGATAGGCTCGCCGCCGTGGTAGGCGGCGATGAGCTTCGCGAGCTGATGCGGCGATTCCCGGCGGGAGTCGCAATCGTCGGCGTCGACCTCGAAGGTGAGCGCCTGGGCCTGACGATCGGCACGCTGATACCGCTCTCGCTCGAGCCGCCGCTGGTCGGCTTCGCCGTCCGGCGCGGGGCGGCTCTGCACGAGCTGCTGCGCCGCTCCGGGACGTTCGGCGCCAGCCTGCTCGCCGCCGGCCAGGAGGCGGTGGCGCAGCACTTCGCGCGCGGCGTGCCTCCGATCGCGATCTGGGAGGGCATCGACGTGCGCGAGGGCGAGGGCCCGCCGCTTGTGGCCGGAGCAATCGGCTGGCTGACTGGTCGCGTCAGAGCCGAAGTCCCGGCCGGCGAGGACACCCTCTTCGTCGGCGAGGTGCTCTCCGTCGAGGAGGGCGCGCGAGAGCGGCCGCTCGTCTACGTCGACCAGCGCTACGTCAACGCGTGATCGAGGCGGTCGTTTTCGACCTCGACGGAGTCTTGCTGGACAGCGAGCAGGTGTGGGACGAGGTGCGCGAGGAGTTGGTGAAGGAGCGAGGCGGCCGGTGGCACGATCGGGCGCAGACCGAGATGATGGGCATGAGCTCCATCGAGTGGTCGCGCTACATGCACGACGAGCTCGGCGTTCCCGACCCGCCTCAGGAGATCTCGGCCGACGTCGTGCGCCGCCTCGAAGAGGTCTATCGCCAGCGGCTGCCGCTGATCGACGGCGCCCATGAGGCCGTCGAGCGCCTCGCCGCCCGCTGGCCGCTCGGTCTAGCTTCGTCGTCGAACCGCGAGGTGATCGACCTCGTGCTCGACCTGAGCGGACTGGCCCGGTTCTTCCGCGTCACCGTCTCCTCGGAAGAAGTCCCGCGCGGGAAGCCTGAGCCCGACGTCTATCTCGAAGCGGCCCGCGGGCTCGGAGTCCCGCCGGAGCGCTGCGCGGCGGTCGAGGACTCGCACAACGGCATCCGTTCAGCGAAGGCCGCCGGCATGCGCGTGATCGCGATTCCGAACCAGCACTACCCGCCCGGCGAGGAGGCGCTGGCCCTCGCCGACGTCACGCTGAGCTCGCTCGCGGAGCTGACGCCTTCTATCGTCGCGTGAGCCTGCAGCGGCGCGGGTACCGCCGGCACGCCTTTCGCAGCCATGCCGGCGGTTTCATCACAGCCTGCGGCGGCGCGACCACCTGGAAGCTCCACGGGCTCGTGCCGATGTCGGGCGCGAAGTCGTAGGCGGGATCGGCCCCGGTCGCCGAGGCAGCGCCGATCCGGAAATGAAAGCGGGTTACGCCCCCAAGATCGCGGCGGTTCGCTTTCAGGGTCAGGGTCGAGCCTGCGAATGAACCGCCGAAGGAGGCCGGGCGCCTGGTGAAGTCCCAGCTGCCGTGGACACAACGGCCGAAGACGTAGCGGTCGGAAAGCACGTCGAGCGCGTACTCAGCGCCGAACGCCTCCCGCGCGCAGCCGGTGCCGGTCTTGCCGTCGGCGTCCACGAAGAGCGAGATGAGATCGGTGTAAGCGAGCGCGGCTCGGTTCGGGATCGAGATCCGGAAGAAGACGTTGCCGGCGTCGTCGTTCGAAACGTGGACAGCGGTCAGATCGGGAGCCGCCGCCGGCGCGTCGGCAGCCCCGTCGGCGTAGGGCGAGCTGTTCGATGCCCCCGCCAACGGCGCGAGCAGCAGCAAGCACGCCGTACCGGCCACGCCAAGCGCCAACCTCGGTCCCCGCAAGTCCTCTCCCCTCCTAGCCCCCGTCTCATTGTGGCCGGAGAGACCGTAAAAGCAAGCTCAGGCGACGCGGCCGAGCAGCACGCAGGCGTTGTGGCCGCCCAGGCCCATTGCGTTCGAGAGTGCGACGTCGACCTGGGCCTCCCGCGCTTCGTTCGGGACGTAGTCCAGGTCGCAGACGGGATCCGGGTGCTCGTAGTTGATCGTCGGCGGCAGCTTGCCCTCGTGCAGGGCCATGACGCACATCATCGCCTCGATCGCGCCCGCCGCCCCGAAGCAGTGGCCCATCATCGACTTCGTCGAGGAGACAGCGAGCTCATAAGCGTGGTCGCCGAACACGTCCTTGATCGCTTTCGTCTCTGCCGCGTCGCCGAGGGGCGTCGAGGTTCCGTGTGCGTTGATGTAGCCGACGTCCTCGGGCTTCAGGCCGGCACGGTCGATCGCCGCCCGCATCATCTCGCCGACGCCGATCGCCTCCGGCTCGGGCTGCGCCATGTGGTGGCCGTCGTTCGAGGTGCCGTAGGCGAGCACCTCGGCGTAGATCGTCGCGCCTCGGGCCCGCGCGGCCTCGAGCTCCTCGAGCACGAGCACGCACGCCCCCTCCCCCATGACGAAGCCGGCCCTGGTGGCGTCGAAGGGCCGTGAGGCATGCGGCGGATTCTCGTCCTCGGCGGCCAGGCCTCGCATGGCGACGAACCCGGCGAGGATGATCGGCTGGATCGCGGCCTCGGTCCCGCCGGCGAGCATGGCGTCCGCGTCTCCGCGCTTGATCAGCTCGGCCGCCTCGCCGACCGCGTGCGAGCCGGTCGCGCAGGCCGAGACGGGCGCGTAGTTCGGCCCCCGGATTCCCAGAGAGATCGCCAGCTGACCGCTCGCCGCATCGACCAGCACACTCGGGATGAAGCTCGGCGAGATCCGTTCGTAGCCGCGCTCACGGAGGACCTCGCCTTGCTGCATGATCCCCGCGATCCCGCCGATCGCCGAGCCGAAGGCGATTCCGACGCGGTGCGGATCGAACCCGTTCAACCCCGCGCTCTCGACCGCCTCCTTACCGGCGGCGAGCGCCATCAGGACGTTGCGGTCGAGCTTGCGCTGCTCCTTCGGCGAGGCGACGCCGGTCGGATCGAAATCCTTGACCTCGGCGGCAACCCGAACCGGGTAATCGCCCGCGTCGAAGGCGCGGATCCAGTCGATCCCGCTCTCACCGGCAAGCGCGGCGCGCCAGGTTTCGGGCGCAGAGTTCCCGAGCGGGGTGACCGCTCCGAGACCGGTGACGACGACTCTGCGCACGACTGCGCATTAGACCTGCCCGAGTCACGTTGCGGTTGCGCAGAGGGACTGTCCCCGGACGGGGACTGTCCCCGAAAACGCTCCGAACCCGGCTCGGCTTTTAGGGACAGACCCCTGCGGTGTCAGTCCCTAAACAGTGACGCGCTCTTCCTTCAGCGAGAGCTCGGCGAACTTGTCCCAGTGCGCGTCGAGCTTCTTCGCCATTGCCTCCTCGTCCTTGCGGTTCTGGCGCGCCACCTCGGCGGTCTCCTCGTCGCCTGCGCGCTGCGCGATCCGCTCGAGCAACTGGTAGCTCGCGATCTCCAGGTGCTCGGTCGCGTAGCCGTCGCGCGCGTTTCGGCCGGCTTTCTCGCCGCGGGTCAGGTCGAGGACGCTTTTCAGGAGAGCGCCCGCGATCCCGCCGGCTTCCCTGACCATCGACGGCGTGGCGCTGTGCGCCTCCAGCCGCTGCTGAATCCGCTCGGCGTGGCGCTCGGTCTCGAGCTTGTGCTCGCGGAGCTCGTTCTTGATCTCCGGGTCCTCGGTGGTCTCGATCATCCTGTCCAGCATCCGCAGGACGTTCTGCTCCATCGCGTAGGCCTCGTCGATGTGCTTGACGAGTTGCTCTTTCAGCTGGTCCGGAGCCATCTCTCCTCCTGTCTTGATCCGTTTCAGCTCGAACTTGCCGAACTCCCGCCCGCCAAGCATCGCGCGGCCGCGGTAGCCCTGTTCGTCGCGCTCGAGCACGTCGACGAAGCCGTCAAACGGCGCGCGGTAGCGGAGCGACAGCCCGACCACGTCGAATGGCACCCCTGGCAGCGGGCCGACGTTCGTCGTCCCCGCACCACCCGAGATCTGCTTGCGCACCCGGAGCAGCGGCGGCAACGCGCCGCCGGTCCGCTTGACCTCCCAGACCCCGTCGAGTTCTCCCACTCGGACTAGTCTGCCGACGAAGTGCCGCCGCGAAACCTTCCCTTCCCGCCGATGGAGGCGGAGCTCGTAACCGAGCTCCCCGAAGGCGACTGGCAGTACGAGCCGAAGTGGGACGGCTTTCGCGGGGTGATGGAGAACCTGAAGGGCGAGCTCGCCGTTTGGAGCCGAAACGCACGGCCGTTGCTGCGCTATTTCCCGGAGCTGCGTGAGGTCGGCGAGCTGCTGCCCCCCGACTCGGCGCTCGACGGCGAGATCGTGATCGAGCGCGACGGCGTCCTCGACTTCGACGCGATGCAGATGCGGCTGCACCCGGCCGAGAGCCGCATTCGCAAGCTCTCTGCCGAGATCCCGGCGGAGTTCATCGCCTTCGACGTCCTCCGGTGGAAGGGCGAGCCGGTGAACAAGCTGCCGCTCGAGAAGCGGCGCGCCAAGCTCGAGCGCGTCGGCAAGAAGTTCCGGCTCTCGCCGAAGACGCGTGATCCCGAGGAGGCACGCGACTGGCTGCAGCGGCTCGAAGCGGCGGGTCTCGACGGCGTCGTCGCGAAGCGGCTCGGCGTTCCCTACCTCCCCGGTTCACGTGAGGGCGTCGTCAAGGTGAAGCCATACCGGACCGCCGACTGCGTGATCGTCGGCTTCCGTTGGAGCGAAAAGGGCGAGGGGCGGATCTCGACACTCCTGCTCGGCCTCTACGACCCAAAGGGCGGGCTCGACTTCGTCGGGCACTGTTCCGGTTTCCCGGCGGCTGTTCGCCGCGAGCTCGAGGAGCAGCTCCCGAAACTGCGGGCGCCCGGTGCGATCAGCGGCGACCGAGTCCCGGGAGGCCAGAGCCGCTGGACGCGCGGCAAGGAGCTCGACTGGAACCCGGTCAAGCCGAAGCTCGTCTGCGAGGTGCGCTACGACAAGCTGGAGAAGAACCGCTTCCGGCACGGCACGCGCTTCATCCGCTGGCGTCCGGACAAGGACCCGAAGGACTGCACCTGGCGCGAGGTCAGGCCCCCCAGGCGCCCCGACGACCTGACCGTGCCGGCGCTGTTGGGCGAGTAGGCCAAGAGCTGTCGTCGAAGCTGTCCGGGTCGGCCGGCTCCAAGCCGAGCGTCTCGAACCGCGAAGCCAGTGCGGCTTTGCGCCGCCACATGCCCGACGTGGGGTCCCCGACTTGGCCGATCCGCTCGCGCATCGTCTCCAGCGTGAACGCTGCCGGGTCGGCGCCCACAACCTCGTCCCAGCGCAGCGGCGCCGAGGCCCTCGCGTCCCGGGTCGGCCGGATCGAGTACGCGGCGGCGATCGTCCGATCTCGCGCGTTCTGCCCGTAGTCGACGAAGACTCCCTCCCGATCGGCGACCTTCCACGTCGTCGTCGCGACGCTCTGGTCGTCGACGCGGCGCTCCACCTCCTGCGCGACCGCCTTCGCGAACCGTCGAACCTCGGGGAACGGCAAATCCGGCCTGATCGGCGTCAGGATGTGCAGCCCCGTCGAGCCCGAGGTCTTGGGATAAGTTGGGAGCCCGAGCTCGTCGAGCACCTCTTTGACGACGAGGGCGATCACCAGGACGTGCTCCCACTGGTCGTCCGTGGTCGGGTCGAGGTCGATCAGCATGTAGTCGGGCCGCTCGATGTCGTCCACGCGCGAGTGCCAGGTGTGCAGCTCGATGCAGCCGAGGTTGATCACCCATGCCAGTGCCGCCGCGTTGTCGATCACCGCGAAGACCGTCGAGTGCCCGCTCGGGAAACGGACGAATTGCTCGCCGACGTAGTCGGGATGAGCGGGCACGCGCTTCTGGTGGAAGAAGTCGCCCTCGACTCCGTTCGGATAACGCTTCATGTGAAACGGGCGCCGGCGGATGTGGTGAAGCGCGCAAGGCGCGACGTCGAGGTAGTACTGGACGAGGTCGCCCTTCGTCAGCCCACGCTCCGGAAAGAAGAGCTTCTCCGGGTTGGAGATGTTGACCTCGTGGCGGCCGACTCGCATTCGCGCCTAACTTAAGCCGAGATAGAGTGAAGCCCGCCTGCAAAGACGGGCTTCGTAAATGCCGGGAGGGAGAATTCGAGGGGAATTCGAGGGGAGCCGGCTTCTTCAGCATGTACCCGATCCGCTTCCTGCGCCTACCCCTGAAGGGTGATTTCGGTGGGGGCCGAAAAGGGGTGCGCTATCCTCAGCAGCGCCCGGAGAAGTGGCCGAGTGGCTGAAGGCGGCGCCCTGCTAAGGCGTTAGGTGGGGAAAATCCCTGCCTCGAGGGTTCGAATCCCTCCTTCTCCGCTTTGCGCGCGGTTGCGCCGCGCGGCGCTCGCTTTCACGGGGGAAACCATGTTTCCCCCGTGCGCCCCCTTCTTCTTGGCTGCGCTTCTGCGACCCGTTCTTCGCCTCCCGCCGAGGCAAGCTCGGCTCCGGCGGCGAGACGTTCGCGCATCGCGGCTTTAAGAACCAGCGGATACCCTGCCGTCTGGCCGCAAGGCTCCCGCGGAGGGGTGGCAGAGCGGTCGAATGCGGCGGTCTCGAAAACCGTTTCGGGCGGTTTCGTCCGACGAGGGTTCAAATCCCTCCCCCTCCGCCTTTCATCCTTCGCGATGGGCTCCCGAATGTCGGCGGAGCCGGGCTTGTCCCGGCGGGAGCCGAAGTTCCAGCTGCGACAGCGCTACGGCAGGAGGGGGCTCACGGGGGAAACCCGGTTTCCCCCGTGCTGGAATGCGGCGGTCTCGAAAACCGTTTCGGGCGGTTTCGTCCGACGAGGGTTCAA
>WNGP01000783.1_pt1 | contig 28037 bp, 28 predicted proteins | sample 5407671 | NCBI WGS metagenome assembly WNGP01 (sample SAMN13153381, study PRJNA577476) | soil metagenome | isolation source: 40 cm soil or saprolite under Garry oak tree replicate 2 | place: USA:California | collected 2016-06-15
CCCTCTCCCGGCGTCAGCGTCACCGCCGCGGGGCCGTGGAACCGCACGAGCCAGCGCCAGACCGCCGGCTCGAGGAAGCCGACCCCGTAGTGCCGGCTGTACTGCGGGAAGTTGGTGTGAAACGATGTGACGAGGGGCAGCTTGCGGGCCAGCGCGTAGCGCCGGCCGGCGACGCCGAGCGCACCTTCCGTGTGGACGTGGAGCAGGTCCGGCTGGAACTGGTCGAAGAACTCGGCGACGCGGCGAAAGCTGGGCCAGGACAAACGGATGTCCGGGTACAGCGGGAATGGCAGGGAGCCGATTCGCAGCTCGCGCTCGCCGGCGGCTCCGGCGAAGTCCGGATAGCGCGGCGCCACGACGGCCACCTCGTGGCCCTGCGCACGCAGCAACGCGACAATGCGGCGGACCACCGTCGTCACCCCGTTGACCTGGGGGAGGTACGTGTCGGAGACGAGTCCTATGCGCACGGGGGCACGATGCCCCGCGGCGGTCAAGCTGCGGTGACGAGAGTGTGACGGACGTGTAACAGGGAAGAGGGACGGGGGACGAGGGAAGGGTGACTACGATGCCGCAGCTCGGTCCGGGAAGAATATGCTCACGGTGGTGCCCTTGGCGACGGTACTGCGGGCCTCGACGCGCCCGCCATGCGCCTCGACGAGGTGCTTGACGATCGCCAGGCCCAGCCCGGTGCCCCCCTCCTCGCGCGAGCGGCCGGGGTCGGCGCGGTAAAAGCGCTCGAAAATGCGGGGCAGGTGCTCGGGCCCGATCCCCGAGCCCGTGTCCGCCACGGCGACGTTGACGCCCCCTCCCTTGAGCCGGTCCACCGACACCTTGATGCGGCCGCCCGGGGGTGTGTGGCGCAGGGCGTTGTCGAACAGATTCGTGAAAACCTGGCGCAGCGCATCGGGATCGGCGGTCACGCCACCGCCGGCGGTGGCGGCGACCGTGAATTCGACCCGGGCGTCGCGGGCGCGGTCGGCGAACGCGGCCCATGCCTCGGCCGCGATCGCGGCCGCGTCGGCGTGCTCGAGGCTGGGCTGCCAGTATCCCGACTCGATGCGCGACAGGTCCAGCAGGTCGTCCACCAGGCGCTGCATGCGGTGCGCGTTGTTCAGAATGGTGCGGGCGAAGCGCTCGGTTTCCTTGCCCGCGTCTTCCGTGGCGAGCGTTTCGGCGTACCCGGCGATGGAGGTGAGGGGCGTCTTGAGTTCGTGGGACACATTGGCGACGAAGTCCCGGCGGACGGCTTCCAGCCGCCGTAGCTCGGTGACGTCGCGGATCACGAGCAGCGCGCCGCCGTTCGGCACGGCGCGGCCGGTCACGAGCAGCGCGCGCCCGCCCCGCTCGAGCTCGTGCGGCTCGGCGTCGCCCCCGGCGAGGAGCGTCTCGACGAGGTCGCGCGCCGCTTTTTCGTGGAACAGCCCGGCCAGGGCGGGGAGGGGATCGTCCGCCCCGTACCCCAGCAGCCACCGCGCCGCGCGATTGAGGGTGACGATCGCGCCGCGCGTATCCGCCGCGAGCACCCCATCGGTCATGGTTTCGATCAGCGCGGCGGTCTCCTCGCGCTCGCGCACCAGCTCCGCGAACCGCCCGTCGAGCTGCTCGTGCATGGCGCGCAGCGCGACGACGTGCTGGGCGACCTCGGGCACCCGCGCGTCGGGGAACTCGGGCCGGCGTCCGTCCGCGATGGCGCGGGCGGCGGATCCCAGCTGCACCAGCGGCCGGGCGACCTCGCGCGAGACGATCCACGCGAGCATGCCCGCGCCCAGCACGGCCGCGAGTCCCGCGAGGGCCACAGCGCTCTGCACGGCGCCCACCTGCGCATCCACCGCCGCCAGGGTCGTCGAGACCCGCACGACGGCGAGCCCCGGCGGCCCGCCGCGTCGCGCCACGTACATGCGGCGCTCGTTGGTGGACGCGCTCAGCCGCCTTCCCCGTCCCTCGCCGCTCGCCAGCGCCTGCTGGACCTCGGGGCGCATGAGGTGGTTCTCGAGCCCGCCGAGCGACGCGCGGTCGAACTCGGTGTCGCCGCGCACTCGCCCGGTGGGGTCGATCAGCGTGACGCGGTGCCCGACGCTCTCGCCCAGCTGGCGCGCGAACTCGGGCCAGCGCAGCGAATCCGCCGGCAGCAGGGTGGCGATGAGCAGGGCCTCGCGCTCGAGCCCGTGGGCGATTTCGTCCTCGAGGTAGCGCCGCAGCAGCCGGTCGGCGGCGACGGCGAGGCCCGCCACGGCGAGCGCGGCCAGCAGGCTGCTCGTGACGAACAGCCGGGTGGCGAGCTTCACGCGCGCGTGCGGGGCCGCGCGTCGGGGCGCCGGAAGCGGTACCCCGCGCCGCGCACGGTCTCGATATGATCGCCCGCCCTTCCGAGTTTCTGGCGCAGGCGCTGTACGTGCATGTCCACCGTACGCGTCTGGATGTCGGGCTGGGCCTGCCACACCGTCTCGAGCAGCTGGGCGCGGCTCTGCACGCGTCCTTCGCGCTCGATCAGGGTCGTGAGCAGCTTGAACTCGGTCGCGGTCAGCTCGACCTCCGCGCCGTTCACCGTGACCCGATGGGCGTGACGGTCGACCGCGATCGGACCGGCCGTGACCAGCCCGCCGGCGGCGACGGCCGGGGCGGCGAGGCGGCGCAGCACCGCCGCGACGCGCAGCACCAGCTCCTGGGGCGAGAACGGCTTGGGGAGGTAGTCGTCGGCGCCGAGCGAGAGATCGTATCCCGACGCGCCCGGGAGCATCAGGTCGAGCACGACGAGATCGGGTCGCTCCTCACGGGCGGCCCGCAGCGCGTCGCGCCCGCTCGCGGCCGTGGTGACCCGATACCCCTCCTTGGCCAGGTGGTAGGCGACGAGCGCGGTGATGTCGGGCTCGTCGTCCACGACGAGGATGCGGTGGCTGGCGGGTTTGGTCGGCACTAGGTCCTTCGGCTCGGCGCGCTGCAAGGTAGCGCAACCCACTCGCGCTTGGCAATTTTCAGCGCACCATGTACGTGCCCCTGGTGCTCCTCGCCGCCGCGCAACCGCCCGTCCCCCGTCTGTCGCCATGATCCGGGTGTTCGTGAATGAGCGCCCGGTGAGCGTGGCGCCGGGCGCGCGCGTGCGCGACGCCGTCGAGCAGCTGGACCACGAGCTCGCGGAGCTGGTCGGCAGCGGCGCAGCGTACGTGACCGACGGTGTGGGCCGGCCGGTGGACGGGGGCGATCCGGTGGGGGAGGGCGGGGCGATCTTCCGCGTGGTGGTGAGCGCGCGCCAGGGGCCGCCGCGCCTCTCGAAGGAGCTGCTGCGGCGCTGGCCCAAGGCCGAGCTGCACGTGCATCTCGACGGCTGCCTCCGGCCTGAGACCATGCTCGAGCTGGGGCGGGTCCAGGGCATCCGGCTTCCGGCGGACACCCCCGAAGGGCTGGCGCGGGCGCTGTCGGTGAAACACGCGAAGAGTCTCGAGGAGTACCTGACCAAGTACGAGATCACGCTGTCGGTGATGCAGACGGCCGCGGCGCTGGAGCGCGTCGCCTACGAGTTCGTGCTCGACGTGGCCGCCGACGGCGTGCGCTACGTGGAGGTGCGGTATTCGCCGCTCCTGCACCGGCCCGCGCTCACGCTGGCGCAGGCGATCGAGGCGCCGCTCGCCGGCATCAAGCGCGGCGAGGCGGAAACCGGCACCAAGGTTGGGGTGATCGTGTGCGGAATCCGCACCCGGCCGCCGGCCGAGTCGCTCGAGCTGGCGCGTGCCGCGGTGGAGTACCGCTCCGCGGGCGTCGTCGGGTTCGACCTCGCTGGAGCCGAGCGGGGCTTCCCGGCGCGTGACCATGCAGGGGCGTTCGCCTACGCGGCGCAGCACGACATGGCGCGCACCTGTCACGCGGGCGAAGGAGACGGCCCTGACTCGATCCGGCAGGCCCTGCACGATTGTGGCGCCCGGCGGATCGGGCACGGCACGCGCCTGGGGGAGGACGGCCCGCTGCTCGAGTACGTGGTCGAGCACCGCGTGCCGCTCGAGATGTGCCTCACGTCGAATCTCCACACTCATACCGTGTCATCGCTCGCGGAGCACCCCTTTAAGCGCTACCTCGATCGGGGCGTGGTCGTGACCCTCAATACCGACGGTCGGCTGGTGGACGGGGTGTCGCTCAGCGACGAGTATTTCCTCGCGCACGCGCAGGGCGGTCTGACGCAGGAGGACCTCGCCCGGGTGGTGTTGAACGCCTGCGAGAGCGCGTTTCTCCCGGAGTTCGAGAAGGTCGCGTTGGTCTCGCGGGTGCAGAGCGAACTGGAGGCTCTCTAATGTCGCTGCGCCGTACGGTCGCGGCTGTCGCCGTCACGTTCGTGTGCGCGTTGCTCGTGTTCACGCTGCCGCGCTTCGCCTGGAACTCGGTGCACGGCGCGATCCGCGCGCAGCAGCCCACGGCGGACAGCGCGCCGCAGCCGACCGTTCCGCCCGTGCCCCAGGGGGCTCCCCGTTCGATTCCACAGCGACTCACCGGGATCTTCGGGATCGCGTTGATCCTGGCGATCGGCTTCGCGCTCTCGCGCAACCGGGGCGCGATCAGCTGGCGGGTGGTGGCCTGGGGGGTGGGGTTGCAGCTCGTGTTCGCGATCTTTGTGCTGCGAGTGCCGTTCGGTCAGACGTTGTTCAGCGGCCTCGGCGACGCCGTCAAGGCGATCCTCAGTTTTTCCTACAAGGGCTCGGAGTTCGTGTTCGGGGAGATCGGGAAGCAGCAGTCGAGCCTAGGCGTGGTGTTTGCGTTTCAAGTGCTCCCCGCGATCATCTTCGTGTCCGCCTTGTTCGCCATCCTCTATTATCTCGGGGTGATGCAGCTGGTCGTGAGGGCGTTCGCCGTGTTGATGAACAGGGTCATGGGCGCGAGCGGGGCCGAGAGCTTGAACGTCGCCGCGTCGATCTTCATGGGGCAGACGGAGGCGCCCCTCACCATCCGGCCGTTCCTTCCGGGGATGACTCGTTCCGAGCTGATGACCGTGATGACCGCGGGCATGGCGCATGTGTCGGGATCGATCATGGCCGCGTACATCGCGTTCGGCATCGAGGCCCGGCACCTCCTTACGGCCGTCATCATGACCGCTCCGGGCACCATCATGATGGCCAAGATCCTCGAGCCCGAGACGGAGACGCCGGAGACGCGCGGCGGCGTCAAGATCGAGATTCCGCGCACGGACGTGAACGTGGTGGACGCTGCGGCGCGAGGGACGAGCGAGGGTCTGTCCCTCATGCTCAACGTGATCGCGATGCTCGTCTCGTTCGTGGCGCTCATCTATCTGGTGGACGGCGGTTTCGGCTGGGTACACGGTCACGTCTTCGCGTGGTTTCCGGAGAAAGTCGAGACGGTACTCGGCTGGCTCTTCAGCCCCATCGCCTGGGTCATGGGCGTGCCCTGGCATGACGCGGGAACCATCGGCGGCCTGCTCGGCACGCGCATGGTGCTGAACGAGTTCATCGCCTACGCACAACTCGGGCCGCTCCGGGGACAGCTCGATCCCGTGTCCTTCACCATCGCCACGTTCGCGCTGTGCGGGTTCGCGAACATCAGCTCGGTCGGGATCCAGATCGGGGGCATCGGCGCGCTGGTGCCGGACCGCAAGCACGACCTCGCGCGACTCGGGTTCCGGGCCATGATCGCGGGGACGCTGGCGAACTTCCTGTCGGCGACACTGGCGGGGATGCTGTTGTGACCGGGAAACGGGACACGGGAAACGGGAAACGGGTCATCGAGGAGGCGGCGAACGCCGTCGCGGGGCGGCTCGGCAAGCTCAAGCCGCGCGTGGCGATCGTGCTCGGCTCAGGCCTCGGCGCGGTGGCGGACGCCGTGCGCGACGCGGTGCGCGTGCCGTACCGCGAGATCCCCGGCTTCCCCGAGCCCGGCGCGCCGGGCCACAAAGGCGAGCTGGTGGTCGGCACGCTCGAGGGCGTGCCGCTCCTGGTGCAGAGCGGCCGCTTTCATTTGTACGAGGGCCACGCGGCCGACGTCGCAGCGCTCCCCACCCGCGTGTTCGCGCGGCTCGGCGTCGAGACGCTGATCGTGACCAACGCGGCCGGGGGGATACGCCACACGTTCCGGCCGCCCACCCTGATGCTGATCGCGGACCACATCAACCTGATGTTCGGCAATCCGCTGGTCGGGCCGGTCGTGGAGGGCGATCAGCGCTTTCCCGACATGAGCGATCCCTACGATTCCGGGCTGCGCGCCAGCGCGCGCGCCGTGGCGCGCGCCGAGGGGATCCCGCTGGAAGAAGGTGTCTATGCCGCCCTGCTCGGACCCTCTTTCGAGACGCCGGCGGAGATCCGCATGCTGGAGCGGCTCGGGGCCGATGCCGTGGGGATGTCCACCGTGCCGGAGGTGATCGCGGCCCGGGCGCGGGGGATGCGCTGCCTCGGGTTCTCGAGCGTCACGAACGTCGCGGCAGGACTGTCGGCACAGAAACTGTCGCACGTCGAGGTGCTCGAGGCCGGCGCGCGGGTGGCGGGCCAGCTGGAGCGCCTGATCCGTGGAGTGTTGACGAGACTCTGACGCCCTCGGTTGCAACTCTCGTTTCGTCCCATCTGTCATAGTTCACGTCGCTTGAGAGCCTCGGACGCCGTCGCCGGGGGAACACCGACCACTTCCGAGAGCGAGGTGAGCCATGGTGGAGTCCCTGAGAGCCGTGCTCGTATGCGGCGTCGTGTGCGGATGCTTCGTTCCGGGGCCGTCGCCGGTCGTGGGGGAGGTCGTGGTGGGGCGGCTGGCATGGCTCGACCCGAACCAGGTGCCATGGGAGTACCGTCACGTAGCCACGACTCCGCTCCTCGGCCCGTATTACGTCCTCGTCAGCCTGTCGGGGCATTACTGCGTCGTGCCGGACGTCGTGTACGTCGCCGTGCAGGACAACGAGCGCTGGGCCTGCGACTGGCGACCACTGCGGCCGGCAGGCGTCAGGAGCGGGCCGCAGTCTGCGGCGGATACACGGTCACCTCGGATCCCGGAATGAAGATCGCCGATACGGGCCTCGCATCGTTGAGGAACCGCCAGTCGGCGCCATATAGGAATCCGAAGTCCACCCGGTAGTCGACCGCGCTCACCTCCCGCACGGCCCACGGCGGGTGCTCCACGCGAAACACGCCGAGCCCGCCGTCCCGGCGCGCCCGGCACGCCAGCACGCGCTCCTTGAAGTAATGCTCCGCGCTATCGGCCGGCGGGACGTGGGTGGCGCGCGATCCCGCGATCGTCAGGTGCCACCCGAGCTCCGGCCGTCCCAGCTGGTAGGAGGCCCGCACGCCCGACTCGTGCTCATCCAACCGGACGCGGATCGGCGCCGTGCCGAACGGCTCTCCGAACTTGAGCCACGCCACCGCGGCCAGCAGCCGACTGGGCACGAACTCGCGGATGAACCACACCCCCGGTTCGCCGCGATATCGGATATAGGTGCGGAAGTTCACCTGCAGGTGCGCGGAGAACCCGGGCACCGGCCAGCCGCGCACCCGCACCTGTCGCATGCCGAGAGCGACGAGGCTCACGTGGGTACGCCCGTGCCAGCGGTCCGGCTCGACTCCCGCGGGCACCAGGCGACCGATCAGGTCTGCCGGCGCTTCGAAGGTGAGCAGCAGCACGTCCGCCCAGCGCGCCGTGAGAAACGGGCGGGGCACTTACAACCCCTCGGTGGGTGGACGCGGCGGGGCGGGCACGAAATGGTTGAGCGGCCCGTGCCCGCGCTCGCCGCCCAGTCCCGGAGCGGCGGCTATGGCGCGGTGTACGAAGTCGAGCCCCTCGGCGACCGCCTGCTCGAGCGGGCGGCCGAGCGCCAGGCCCGCCGTCACGGCCGCCGAGAGCGTGCAGCCGGTGCCGTGCGTCGATGTCGTGTCGAGCCGCGGCCGGGTGAACCGGCGGGCGGCTCCGGCGGTGACGAGCACGTCCACCACGTGGTCGCCCGAGAGGTGTCCACCCTTCACGAGCGCCGCCTTGGCTCCGCGCCGCACCAGCGCGCGGCCGGCGCGCTCCATCGCGTCCGGAGTCGCGACGGGCTCGCCCACGAGGATCGTCGCCTCGTCCAGGTTGGGCGTGACGAGCGTTGCGAGCGGGAGGAGTCGCCGCGCGACGAGCTGCTCGGCATCTTGGTCCAGCAGGCGATCGCCCGACGTCGCGACCATCACGGGATCGAGCACGTAGTTCGGGAGGCGGTGCCGGGCGATCCCGTCGGCGACCGTCTCCACCAGGACGGCGGACGCGAGCATCCCGGACTTCACGGCGACCGGAGGGAGATCCACCGCGAGCGCGTCGAGCTGGCGCATGACGAGCGCGGCGGAAACGGGCTCCCACGCGAGCACCCCCACCGTGTTCTGCGCGGTGACCGCCGTGATCACGCTGGTCCCGAACACGCCGAACTGGTGGAAGGTCTTCACGTCGGCCTGGATCCCGGCGCCGCCGCCCGAATCCGACCCTGCGATCGTGAGGGCAATCTTCACGTAGCGCCCGTCCGCCGCTTCTCGACATATTGAAAGCCCGTGAGGAGACCCATCGCCAGTAATCTGCCATCGACGATCCGCGATCTCCAACGCCGCAAGGCACGCGGCCGGCGCGGGCTCGCCCTGATCGAGGGCGTGCGACTGGTGGAGGAGGCGCTCGCGGCGGGCCTGCCGTTCCAGGGAGCCCTGGTCGCTCCCGACCTGGCGCGCACGGCGCGGGGCGTGGAGCTCGTGGCCGAGCTGGAGCGGCACGCGGTCCCCGTGGAGGAGATCGGTGCCCGCACGTTCGCGCAGCTCGCGGACACGGAGACGCCGCAGGGTATCATCGCCGTGATCGAGCCGCGACGCTGGGCGGCGGCCGAGTTCGCTCCGCGGCCGGGCGCCGTGGCGCTCGTGATCGACGGGGTGCAGGACCCCGGGAACGTCGGCACGCTGATTCGTACGGCGCACGCGCTGGGCGCCGCGGGCACAGTGGTGTTGCGCGGCACCGCCGACCCCACGAGCCCCAAGGCGCTGCGGGCCGCGATGGGGGCGACCTTCCGCCACCCGGTCGTGCCGCTCGACGACGCGGGCTTCATTGCCTGGGCGCGGAAGCTTACGGTCACGCTGTGGGCGGCGGCGGCGGACGGTGTCCCGCTCCACCGGGCGATGGGGAAAGAGGAAGGGGGACGAGGGGACGGTCCCATTGCGGTGATCGTCGGCAACGAAGGAGCCGGGATCCGGCCGCAGCTCAACGCCCTCGCCGCGCAGCGCGTGGCGATTCCCCTGGCGCAGGGCGCGGAGTCGCTCAACGTCGCGGTGGCGGCGGGCATTCTGCTCTACGAGGTGACGCGTGGCCGTTGACCCGATTCTGCTCGTCGCCGTGGCGATCCTGGGGCTCTGTCTCGGGAGCTTTCTGAACGTGTGCATCGTGCGACTCCCGGTCGACATGTCGCTCGTGAAGCCCCCCTCCACCTGCCCGCGTTGCAAGCAGCCTATCGCCTGGCGCGACAACATTCCGGTCGTTTCCTGGCTGCTCTTGAAGGGCCGCTGCCGTCGCTGCGGCGAGCCGATCTCGCGGCAGTACCCCATCATCGAGGCGGCCGTGGGCGCCATCTGGGTGGCGGCGGCGCTGCTGTACGGGGTCACCCTCCACGCACTCGCCGCGGCGCTGTTCGGTACGATCCTGCTCGGCATCGGCGTCACCGACGCACGGCATTACCTGATTCCCAACGAATACACCTGGGGTGGTTTAGTGCTGGGACTCGCCCTGTCGCTCGCGGGCGGCGCCGACGGCTTTCTCAACGCCGTGCTCGGCGCGGCGGTGGGGTTCGCGCTGCTGTTGGCGGTGGCGCAGGTGGGGCAGTGGGCGTTCAAAGAAGAGGCGATGGGCGGCGGCGACATCAAGATGATGGCGATGGTGGGCTCGTTCGTCGGGTGGAAGGGCGTGCTGCTGACCGTGTTCCTCGGCGCCCTGCTCGGCAGCCTGATTTTCGTCCCGCTGTCGCTCAAGAAGAAGCGTCTGGTGCCGTTCGGGGTATTCCTCGCCCTGGGGGCGGCGGTGACGTTCGTGATGGGAGACGCCATCATCGCCTGGTATCAGCACTTCCTGCACGGCGAGTGACCGATGGGTGAGGCGTTCGAGGGACTGTTCGACTCCGGCAACGTACTCGAGCGCGTCGGAGTGGAACTGACCGCGCTGGCCCGTCGCGGCGACCTCGAGCCGGTGCGCTGCCGCGACGCCGAGGTGGCGCGGGTGGTGGACATCCTGCTGCGCCAGAGCAAGAACAATCCGGCGCTCATCGGCAAGGCGGGCGTAGGCAAGACGGCCATCGTGGAGGGGCTGGCGCAGCGCATCGCGGCGGGCGACGTCCCGCCCGCGCTCAAGGACGCCCGCATCCTCGCGCTCGACCACGTGGCGCTGCTCGCGGGCACGGCGTTCCGCGGCCAGTACGAGGAGCGCATCCGTCGCCTGGTGCGCGACCTCTCGGCCGATCCCGACCTCATCCTGTTCGTGGACGAGCTGCACAACCTGATCGGGCAGGGGACGGCGCTCGGGGCGGCTATGGACGCGGCGAACATGCTCAAGCCGGCGCTGGTGCGCGGCGACATCCGCGTGGTGGGCGCGACCACCGGCAGCGAGTACGACAAGTGGATCCGCGGCGACCCCGCCCTCGAGCGCCGCTTCCAGCCCGTGCTGGTCGAGGAGCTCGACGCCATCCAGACGTGGGAAGTGCTGGTCGCGCGGCGACCGCGGCTCGAGCGCCACCACGCCGTCGCCATCACGGACGACGCCCTCAAGGCCGCGATCGTTCTCACCGATCGCTTCGTGCCCGAGCGCGCGCGCCCCGACAAGGCGATCGACGTGCTGGACGAAGCGTGCTCTCACGCGCAGGCCACGGCCGCCGTGTCACCGGAGCTCGACCGATTGATCCGCGAGCGCCGCAAGGTGGACGCGATGATCCGGCGCGGGCTGACGCATGAAACGCCGCAGCACGAGCCGGCAGAGGATCTGGTGGCCGAGATCTTCCCGATGCTGGAGCGGATCGGGGCGGAGATAGAAAAGATGCTGGGCGGCACAGGGCGGCAGAAGGCGGCAGCGGGCGGCAAAAGCCCCAGCGCCACGGACACTGTGCCGCCCGTTGCCGCCCATTCCCGCCCGTTGCCGCCCCTCGCGGAGCGCCGTGCCGAGTTGGACCAATTGCTGCGCGCGGAGCTCGAGCACCAGGGGATCGTCGTGCGCGGTCAGGACGTCGCCCGCGTGGTCGGGACCGCTGTGGGCAAGGGGATCGAGTGGCAGGCATGAAGCGCCGCTGGCTCGTCGCCGGGGCGCTGCTGGGGTCGGTCGGAGCGGGCAGCACGGGATGCGAAAAGCGGGCGCAGGAGGTCCGCGGCGAAGCCGAGCTGCGGCAGTCGGTGCAACAGATGATGCCCGCCGTGGAGCGCGCGACGCACCTGCGCTTCAAGCAGCGCCCCGTGGTGCTGCGCCGTACCCGCGCCCAGGTCCGGGACTATGTGATCCACAAGTTCGACGACGATCTGCCGCCGGCCGAGCTCGCCGGGGCGCAGGCCGCCTACCGCCTGTTCGGCCTCATCCCGGATTCGCTCGACCTGCGGCGCAGCATGGTCGATCTGCTCACGGAGCAGGTGGCGGGCTACTTCGACCCCGACTCGAACGCCCTGTACATTCCCACCGACATCGATCCCAGCCAGGCGCGAGTCGTGATCTCGCACGAGCTGGTGCATGCGCTGCAGCATCAGTACCTGAACCTCGACTCGCTGGTCGAGCTCAAGCGCCAGAACGACCGCCGCACTGCCGCCCAGTCCATCCTCGAGGGCCAGGCGTCGCTGGCCCAGATCCTGGTGCTGATGCCGGAGCAGCGGATCGAGAGCCTGCCCAACTTCTGGGACCTGCGCACCGCACTCGGCGCGCAGCAGCAGGGCATGAAGGTGTTCGGCAGCGCGCCGCTCTGGCTGCGCGAGAGCATCATCTTTCCGTACCTCGGGGGTGCGGAGTTCGTGCGCTGGTTCGAGCGGGAGTACCCCGGCAAGCAGCCGTACGGGGCGCTGATGCCGATCTCGACCGAGCAGATTCTCCACCCGGCCCGCTACGCCGCGGGCGATCGGCCCGACCGGCTGGCGTTCGTGTCTCCCAGTCCCGACACCGTGCGGTACGAGGATGGCCTCGGCGAGTTCGAGATCCGTCTGCTGCTCGAGCAGTACCTGGGCGACGACAGCACCGCCGCGCTGGTCGCGACCGGGTGGAACGGGGACCGCTATCGCGTGCTCGGGAGAGGCGCCGACGTCCTCGTTTGGTACACCCTGTGGGACGACGCCGCCTCGGGAGCGCGGTTTTTCCGTGGGCTCGTGCGCGCCTGGGCGAAGCGGCGCTCCGGTGGAGCGGCGGTCCGGCGGTCCGAGATCAAGCAGTTGGTGCTGAGCGGCGTGCCCGTGGTGCGGCTGGTGGATGCGCCGGCGCGGTGGTCCGGTTGGCGCCACGTGCCGGCGATCCGCGTCGGCCGGGCAGCAGGCAAACCAGCGGGCAAATCCCCCCCACTTGGAATCCACCAACGCGCTAAGTAGTTTTGTGGGCTTATGTTTACGGCCCTCGCGTCGCAGCTCGCCGCCGTTCTGAAGCGCGTCACGGGACGCGGCGTGCTGTCGGAGCAGGACGTCAGCGAGGCGCTGCGCGAGATCCGGCGCCACCTGCTCGAGGCGGACGTGAGCTTCGAGGTCACGCAAGGGTTCGTCGAGCGCGTGCGGGAGCGCGCGGTGGCGGCGATCGCCCTGAAGACCGTGAGCCCGGGCCAGCAGGTGGTGAAGCTGGTGCGCGACGAGATCGCGCGGATGTTGGGGGCAACGGACGAGGACCTGGCGCGGAAAGTGGGGGCGCAGCATGCTGCGCCCCTACAGTTCGCCTCGGTCGGTCCGACAGTGATTCTGCTGGTGGGGCTGCAGGGCTCCGGCAAGACCACTACCGCCGCCAAGCTGGCGCGACGGCTCAAGCTCGAGCAGAAGGCGCCGGGGTTGGTCGCGGCCGATCCGTATCGCCCGGCGGCTGGGGAGCAACTGCGGCAGCTCGGTGAGCAGGTTGGCGTGCCCGTGTTCGGGATGGGGGATGAGGGACGTGGGACGGGTGTGGTCGAGTTCGTCCAACGGGCGGTGCGCGCGGCCGAGAAGGCGCGCTGCCGGACCGTCATCGTCGACACGGCGGGGCGACTGCAGATCGACGCGGCGTTGATGGGCGAGCTGAAGGACATGCGCGCGGCGGTGAGCCCGCGCGAAGTGCTGCTGGTGGCGGACGGGATGACGGGGCAGGATGCGGTGCGGATCGCGCGCGGGTTTCAGGAGGGGGTCGGGCTCACGGGCGTGATCCTGACGAAGCTCGACGGCGACGCGCGGGGCGGCGCCGCGCTCTCGATCCACGGCGTGACCGGCCTGCCGATCAAGTTCATCGGCACGGGGGAAAACGTAGGGGCGCAGCATGCTGCGCCCCTACTCGAGCCCTTCGACCCGCTGCGCATGGCGGGGCGCATCCTGGGCCAGGGAGACGTGGTGGCGCTGGTCGAGCAGGCGGCGGCCACCGTGGACGCGGAGGCAGCGCAGCGGCTCGAGCAGAAAGCGCGCTCGAAGCACGGGATGGACCTGGCGGATTTCCTGGTCGCGCTGAAGCAGATGCAGGCGATGGGGCCGCTCAAGCAGGTGCTGGGCCTCTTGCCCGGGGTGAACGCCAAGGCGCTGGCCGCCGTACCGGCCGACGACAAGCGCCTGAAGCACGTGGAGGCGATCGTGCTGTCGATGACGCCGGCGGAGCGGGCCGACCCGTCGATCCTCAACGGCTCGCGCCGGCTGCGGATCGCCAAGGGGGCGGGTCGCTCGGTGCAGGACGTGAACCGGCTGCTGGAGCAGTTCCAGCAGATGCGGAAGCTCTTGAAAAGGATCTAGGCAATGGCAACTCGCATTCGGCTGCGGCGTGAGGGGCGCAAGGGGCAGAGCTACTTCCGGATCGTGGTGGCGGACTCGCGCTCGCCGCGCGACGGGCGGTTCGTCGCGCTGCTCGGCCACTACAATCCGCGCACCAATCCGGCCGACATCAAGGTGGACGCGGAGCGGGCGCGGGCGTGGCTCGAGAAGGGCGCCCTTCCCACCGACACGGTGCGCTCGCTCCTGAAGAAAGCGGGAGTGCTGGGCCAACGCCCCGCGTAGTCGGGCGGCTGCGGAAGCCGCACGGGCAACGGGGGGAGGTGGCGGTGGTGCCCCTCGTCGAGAATCCGGGCGCCGTGTTCACGCCCAAAGCCCGGCTACTCGTCGTGAACGAGGAGCGTCGCGTCGTGGCGGGCCCGCTGGTGGTGGCGCGACGCCGCGCCTACCACCGGGAGTGGTTGCTCGGATTCGTGGGGGTCACGTCCCGCGCGGTGGTGGAGTCCTGGCGCGACCATCTCGTGGCCGTGGAAGAGACCGATGCTGCGGATTAACGTGGTGACGCTCTTCCCCGAGGTGTTCGAAGCAGCCCTGTCCGTGAGCATCCTGGGCCGGGCGGCGGAGCAACAGCTGGTGCGCTACCGGGTCGTGCAGCTGCGCGGCTACACGCACGACCGTCACAACACGGTGGACGACTATCCCTACGGGGGCGGCGCGGGGATGGTGCTCAAGCCCGAGCCGTTCTTCGAGGCGGTCGAGGACCTGCGGGCGGGGCCGCCGATCGTGCTGTTGTCGGCGCGCGGGCGGCCGTTGACGCACCGGGACGCCGTGCGGTTCGCGGTCGGGGCCGAGCTGACGCTCTTGTGCGGCCACTACAAGGACGTGGACCAGCGGGTGGCCGATGGTCTGGGTGCGGAAGAGCTGTCGGTCGGTGATTTCGTGTTGTCGGGTGGCGAGCCGGCGGCGTTGTGCGTACTCGATGCGGTGGTGCGCCTGCTGCCGGGCGCGCTCGGCGACCACGAGTCCGCCGCGACGGACTCGCACTACGACGGGCTCCTCTCGCCGCCCAGCTACACGCGGCCGCCGAGCTATCGCGGAATGGATGTACCGGCGGTATTGTTGAGCGGAGATCACCAAAAGATCGCGGCCTGGCGTGCGGCAGAAGCCGAGCGCCTGACGCGTGAGCGGCGCCCGGATCTGTGGGAACAGGCTAGACGCACAGACGCCTAGGCGCACTGACGCAGAGGGGGATTGCGGGGAAGCGTATGGATCGACTGCGAGCAATCGAGCGGGAAGGCCTGAAGACCGGGTATCCCGCCTTCGCGCCCGGCGACACGGTACGGGTGATGGTCCGCGTGAAGGAAGGCGACAAGGAGCGGCTGCAGGCGTTCGAGGGCGTGTGCATCGCCCGTCGGGGCGCCGGCATCAACCAGACCTTCACGGTGCGGAAGATTTCCGCCGGCGTGGGAGTGGAGCGGATTTTCCCGCTGCATTCGCCGTCGATCGCGGAGATCGGGCTGCTCCGCAAAGGACGCGTGCGGCGCGCCAAGCTGTACTTCCTGCGCCGCCTCGCCGGCAAAGCGGCGCGGATCCGCGAGAAGCGCGGCGTCGTCGTCCCCGAAACGGCGGAGAAGCAAGAGGCGTGAGAGGCCCCCGCCCCACGCTCCAGCGCGAGATCGCGCTCTGGCAAGCGGGGGGCGGACTCGTCGCCGGTGTCGATGAAGCCGGCCGCGGTCCCCTCGCCGGTCCGGTGGTGGCCGCGGCCGTGGTGTTTCCACCCCATTGCAAGATCATCCGCGGCCTGCGTGACTCGAAGCTGCTCCCGCCGGCGAAGCGGAGCCGGCTCGCACTGGTGGTACGGGCCCGGGCGCTCGCGATCGGGGTCGGGGCGGCGAGCGTGCGCGAGATCGACCGGCTCAACATCCGGCGCGCGAGCATCCTCGCGATGCGGCGTGCCATCGCCCGCCTCGCTCTCACACCCGACGTCGTACTGGTGGATGGGTTACCCTGTCCCGAGCTCGGCCGTCAGCACGAGGCCATCATCGACGGGGACGCGCACTGCCATTCGATCGCCGCGGCCTCGGTGATCGCCAAGACCGTGCGTGACCGACTGATGCAGTTGCTGAGCGGACACCACCCGAGGTACTGCTGGGCGAGTAACAAGGGTTACGCCACACCCGAGCACCTCGCCGCTCTCGCCACCTTCGGCTTCACCCCCCATCACCGCAAGAGTTTCGCCCCGGTGGTGCAACTCGAGCTCATCGCTTCGAGCGCTTCAATTCCTTCCTGAAGTCGGCGAGCGGCCGAGTGTTCAGAATGTCTCCGGCCTCGAGTCCCGCGCGCCGTGCCAGGTCCACGGCGTACTTCATGAACGGCAGATTGCCGGGCTGGTGGCTGTCGGTCGAGAGCACGAACCGCGCGCCATGCTGCTTGGCGGCGGCGGCCAGCGTGTCCGGCAGATCCATGCGCTCGGGATGCCCGTCCAGCTCGAGCGCGCATCCGTGGGCCACGCAGGCGCGTACCAGAGCATCGAAGTCGAACCGGTAAGGCTCGCGCTTGCCGAGCATGCGTCCCGTGGGGTGCCCGATCGCGTCCACCCAGGGGTGCTCGGCCGCGTGCACCAGTCGCCTGGTCAACTCCTTCTCCGTCTGGGTGAGGCCGTAGTGGATGGTCGCCACGACGTAGTCCGCTTCGGCGAGCACGTCGTCGGGGAGATCGAGCTTGCCGTTCTCGAGGATGTCGAGCTCGATGCTCTTCAGGATGGTGAAGCCGCGACTCGTGGCGTTCCGCTCGTCGATGGTCTGCCACTGCTCGCGCAGCCGCTTGGCGTCGAACCCCAACGCCATCGTGACCCGCTTCGAGTGATCGGTGATCGCGATGTACTGGTAGCCGAGCGCACGCGCGGCGTGCGCCATCTCGTCGATGGTGCCTTTGCCGTCGGTGGCCGAGGTGTGCATCTGGAGATCGCCGCGGATGGCGGTGAGCTCCACGAGGCGCGGCAGGCGATGCTCGCGGGCCAGGGTGATTTCTCCGCGCGCTTCGCGCAGCTCCGGCGGTATCCAGTCGAGGCCGAGCTTGGCGTAGATCTCTTCCTCGGTCTGCCCGGCCACGCGCCGCGTCCCCTTGAACAAGCCGTACTCGTTGAGCTTGTAGCCGTGCTCCTGGGCGATCTTGCGGAGCTCGACGTTGTGCGCTTTGGAGCCGGTGAAGTACTGCAGCGCCGCGCCGTACGCGGCGGGCTCGACCGCGCGCAGGTCCACCTGCAGCCCGCCGCGCAGCTTGACCGTGGATCGGGTGTCGCCTTTCGAGACCACGTCCGCCACGTCGCCGTAGGCGACGAAGCGGTCCATGACCCGGGCGCTGTCGTCCGACGTGACGAGGATGTCCAAGTCGCCGATCGTCTCGCGTCGGCGACGGTAGCTCCCGGCGACCTCGATCTGCCGGACGTGGCCACCCGCCTTCAGGTGCGCGACCAAGGCGAGCGCCTGGGTCTCGGCCTCGTTCAGGAGCATGCGCCGCTCGGTCACCTCCGCCTGACCGAGGCCGGCGCGCATCTTCTCCTCTATCTTGGGCCCGAAGCCTTTGAGCTTCTGGATCTTGCCTTGATCGAGCGCCTTCGAGAGGTCGCTGGCGGATTTCACCTTCAACTTCTTGTAGAGCAGCTTTACGCGCTTGGGGCCGAGCCCAGGAATGCGCAACAGGTCGAGCAGGCCCGCCGGGAGCTTGGCGGCGAGCTGCTTGCGGAGCGCCAGTTCGCCTTTGGTGACGATCTCGGTGATCTTCTCCGCCAGGTCGTCGCCTATCCCTGCGATGTCGGTCAGGTCCTTCGTCCCGGCCCGCACGAGCTCCTGCAGCGGCTCCGGAAAGTCCCGGATCGTGCGAGCGGCGTTGCGGTAGGCGCGCACCCGGAACGGGTTGGCGTCCTGGATCTCGAGGAGGTCGGCCACCTCGTCGAACAGGCGGGCGATGTCGGGATTCTGCATCGGTACTAAGATGGGGGCTCCGTGATGGGGCGGCAGAGGGCGGCAGGGGCGGCAATGGCCGGGATCTGCCGCCTTCTGCCGCCCGATGCCGCCTTGTGCCGCTCGGCCGCCTCTTGCCGCCCGTCCGTCCCGGTGCTAATTCACCCCCGCCCTTGCTTACCACCTCCCGGAGACCCTAGGCCATGACGTGCGGCATCCGCTCCCTCGCGCGCCGGCCAGCCGTACTGGTCGGCGCGGTGCTCGCCCTGCTCGGTACTCCCGCGGTGCTCGGCGCCCAGTCGCAGGCCACCACCGGCATCATCCGCGGCGTGGTCGCGGATCCGAGCGGCCGTTCTGTGAACGGCGCGACCGTGACGGTGCGGGACGTGCAGACCAACTTCACGCGCACGCTCACCACGGACGAAAAGGGGGTGTTCGTCGCCCCGCTGCTCCCGCTCGGCACCTACGACGTGGTGGCGAAGGCCGTGGGGTTCAGCCAGGCAACCGCCAAGGGCGTCCCTGTGCGCGTGGGAGAAACGGTCGATCTGAAGCTGGCGCTCGCGGCGGTCGAGCTCGCACCTGTGGTCGTCGAAGCGAGAGAAACCCCAGTCGAGGCGTCGAGGGTCGCGACGTCCGACCGGCTCTCCGCGGCGGCGGTGACCAACCTTCCCAACAACGGTCGCAATTTTCTCAACCTTACTCTGCTCACGCCGGACGTGGGGATCGTGCAGGGGCCCGATGGCGACGAGCTCAGCGTCGCCGGGCAGCGGGGCATTCACAACAACATCTCGGTCGACGGTGCCGACTTCAACAATCCGTTCTTCGGTGAGCAGCGCGGTGGCCAGCGGCCTCCCTTCACGTTCAACCTCGACGCCGTGCAGGAGATCGTGGTCACCGCGAGCGGTGCGACCGCGGAGTTCGGGCGCTCGTCGAGCGGCTTCGTCAACGTGATCACCAAGTCCGGCACCAACGAGCTCAAGGGCTCGCTGCACTACTTCGGCAAGTACGACTGGCTCTCGGCGGACTTGGCGCACAATACGGAGACGCTCACACCGGATTTCCGACAGCACCAGTTCGGGTTCACGCTGGGAGGCCCGCTCAAGAGGGACAAGGCGTTCTTCTTCGTCGCCTACGATCAGCAGGTCTACGACGACGTCAAGCAGAAGATCCGCCCAGCGGGTGCGGCGTTCGACTCCCTGATCAGCTTTACCGACACCGCATTCGGCGGTGCCCTTCGAAACGACTTTGGGTCGATCGCCCGCACCAATGACGCCCGCGCGGCGCTCGCCAAGATCGACTGGCGGCTGTCGGACCGGACCAACCTCTCACTCAAGTACAATTATACGTGGTCGCAGCAGCAGAACGGCACGTTCGACGTGGACACGTGGGGACGGAGCGCCAACGGCCTGGAGAAGGACTGGTCGAACGCGGTGAACGGGAGTCTGGTGTCATATCTGTCCTCGCGCCTCTCGAACGAGCTTCGCTTTCAGTGGTCGCGCGAAGACCGGCCGCGTCCGTATGACGGTCCCATCAACCCCGTGACGGGCCGGCCGTTCCCCGATACCGGTATGGATTTCGGCAGCGCGTTCCGGTTCGGAATGCCCTTCTTTCTGCCGATCCAAGACCATGACACCCGGTTGCAGGCGCTCGACAACCTCTCGTTCGCCAAGGGCGACCACTTCTTCAAGGCGGGCGCCGAGTGGAACCGCACCGAGACGGATCAGACGTTTATCGGTTTTGCGAACGGGCGGTTCATCTTCGGCAGTGTGACGTCGTTCATCAATTACGTCGAGAATGGCACGGGCGGCCCGCTGCTCTACTTGCAACAGGCCGGTGTGGGGGGGCTCTCGGTCGAGCAGGCGGGCACCCAGGCGATCGTGCAGAACGAGCTGGCGTTGTTCCTGCAGGATACCTGGAAACCGTCGGCGAAACTGACCGTCGATTATGGGCTCAGGTGGGAGGCGCAGATCGAGCCGGACCCGATCACTCCGCCGAGTCAGGTGTTCTTCGCACCCTTCATCGGCAAGACCAAGACGACGGCTGCGGGACCACAGGTCTTCCCATCGGACGGCACCATTCCGTCTGACTGGAAGATGTTCCAACCGCGCTTCGGTTTCGCGTATGACCCCGATGCCTCGGGCAAGCAGGTGATCCGGGGGAGCGCGGGCGTCCATTACGCGCGCATTCCAGGCTTGAACCTCGCCAGCGTCCGGAGCACCAACGGCTCGATCGGGCAGACGCTCACCGGCCCTGTCCCGCCGTATGGTCAGTTGATCTCCTCCGCGGGCCCGCCGAATCACCCCGATGTCTATGTGTACGACAAGGACTTCGAGAACCCGCGCACGATCAGTGCGACCATCGGGTACGAGCGCCAGCTGACGAGCGATCTCTCGGCGTCGATCAGCTACACCCACGCGAGCACCGACCACTTGACCCGCTTTTTCAACAGCAATGACGGCGCGTTCGGCAGTCCCTGGAGCACCGGGCTGCCCGACACGGCCGGCGGGTCGACGAACGGCATTGGCACACTGTGGACGGAAAAGAGCAACGCGAAGTCGCGTTACAACGGCGTGACCGTAGGGATCAAACGGTTGCTCGATCCCAACTTCCAGTTCGAGCTCAACTACACGTTGGGGTTCGACAAATCGGACGACGACAACGAGCGCGACCCCTTCACGCTGCGCTACGCCCTCGCCAACAATCTCGCACCCGAGTACAACTGGAGCGATCGGGACCAGCGACACCGCTTCAACGGTTGGGCGCTCGTGCGCCTGCCCGGCGACATCCATCTGGACAACCGCGTGAGCTACTATTCGGCTCAGCCGACGTCGGCCAGCTGTGGGCCGAGTCCCGGCAATCCGTTTGCACCGCCGGCGGGGCAGCGAGCCACGGTGCCGGCCGACCGTATTTGCGCCGATGGCTCCGTCTTGGTGCGCAATACGCTGCGCAAGGACAACGCATTCTTCTCCTGGGATCTGAGCGTGTCGCGGCCGTTCAGTTTCGGGCGCCAGGGCCAGGCACAGGTGATCGTGGAAGTGTTCAACCTGTTCAACACCGACAATTTCCGTGACCCGTCCTACGGCAACCTGTTGTTCAACTTCGACGGGACCATCCGCTCGGGCCTGGGCGACCCGCGGCAGCTCCAAGCGGGAGTGCGGTGGGTGTTCTGAACTGAAGAGCAGGTTGGGGAGGCGAGAGGAGGCTCGGGAGGTTGGAGGAGGTTGCACCTCCCCGATCAACCTCCCCTAACCTCCCGAACCTCCACAACCTCCCCAACCTAGCCTACTCTGATCTCCTTCCCCATCCCATGCATGATGTGCGGCTTGCCGTCCTTGGCATCCGGCCAGAAGCACAACAGGAGATAGCTCCCCGGCGCGAGCGTCGTCGCGAACTGGGAATGCCCGCCGGCGTCGAGCGTGGTCACGCCGCCGAGCCATTGTCCCGTCGGCAGCGGCCCCTTCTCCCCCCCCTGCTCCCAGGCGATGAAGTCGTGGAGCGTCTTTCCCGGGGCCAGGGCGGCGATCACGACCTCGTGCCCCTGCGCGCCGGCGTTGTCGACGCGCACCACGTGATGTCCCGCGGTGAGCGGCTGGGAGAGCTGGAAGTCGTAATCGGTGAGCCGGATCGTGACATCGGCCGCGGGCGCGGCGGCGACGGGGGCCTGGGCCTGGGACGCGGTGACCACCAGCGAGTGCAGCATCCCCTTCATCACGTGCGGCGTACCGTCGAGGCTCGGAATCCAGCACACGAACACGTACGACCCGGGCTCGACCACCTGCGTGGCGGTCGCCGTGTCACCGACCGTGACGGCGTTGGGTCCCCCGACGAACGCCATCCACGCGGGCGGAGGCGCGTGGCTCTGCATCGCGGCCGCCAGCCCGGCCTGGAAGTCCGCCGCGCTCTTGCCGGCCCCCAGTCGCACGAGCGACGCGTGGTGCAGCTCCTTCCCCTGGTTCACCAGACGGAAGGTGGTGAGCCCTGCGGGAATCGTGTCGGGCAGGGCGAACGCGTAGTCGGTCGCCGTGATCGTGACGACGTTGGGTCCGGCGGGGCGCGGCGGCTGTCGCGTGCACGCGGCTCCCGCGGCCAGGCCGGCGAGCGCCAGTCGGCGCAGCGTCATGCGCACTCCTTTGGTTCAGGTTCGCTCGAGCAGGACGATCCCTGACATGCGGCGGAACTCGTCCCGTTTGGACTTGGGATACAGCTTACCGACCAGATTCCACAGCCAGGCGAGCGGCATGGTCCGCCGCAACCGCAACGACTCTTCCCACATCGACCGGAACTCCGCCTCGCGCCAGCCGTGCGGCTCGAACACCCGGGTCCCCTCGGCCGGTGCGAATCGGAAGGGTGCGTTGCCCTGGGCCACGGCCCGCCCCCACGTCCGCTCCATCATCTTGAGCAGGCGGGGCGACGCCAGGTCGATCAGCCACCAGCGGAACGAGGGAGGGACGGCGAGGTCCGCGGCGAGCGCCGCGACGGCTTCGGGCGGGAGATAGATGAGCAGCCCCTCGCTCACGACCAGCACTCGTCGCGCCGGCCGGCCGATCCTGTCGAACAGCGCCCGGCGGCGCGCCACGTCCGTCAGGTCGATCCCCACCTGCTCCAATGCGCACGCCGGGCGCTCGCCGGCGAGCTGTGCCTGCTTGTAGGCGATCACATCGGGAAAGTCGACTTCCACCCAGCGCAATGACGGCGACAGGGGCAGCCGGTACGGACGGGTGTCGAGCCCGGCGGCGAGATTGAGCACCGCCTCGACTGCGTCGCGCTCGATCGCCCGCAGGATCAGCTCGTCCATCACCGCGGTGCGGACGATCATCGGCCACGCCCACGCCCGACCCTTCCGCATGGAGGCGAGGATGCGCTCGCCACGCTCGCCCGCCAGCGTGCGCGCGTAGGGATCGCGAAACAGCGCGTCCGGCCGCTCGGACTCCATCGCGCGATACAACGCGACCCAGCGGGCCGTGTCGGAGACGTGCTCGATCGCGGTGCTCACGGGCCGGAAACGTAACGTTCGTTCCCCCTCTCCGCATGAGTCCTCACCCCTTTGATCCCCTCTCCCTTCGGGAGAGGGGAGACTATGTACGAGCGTCGTGTCTGCCGGAGTCAACGTGCCGCGTCCAGCGCCGCCCGCAGGCCCGCCAGCACGTCGGGGAGCGGGCCGTCGGCCCAGAAGTGCATGTAGTAGAGGTGCGGCGACTCGTCGATCAGATGCGTGTGCACCGCGGTCGCGGCGATGCCGTGCGTCGCCAGCGCCGCGAGCATGGCGCTGACTTTGCCGGCCTCGACCGCGAAGTCGCCGGTCGCGACCGCGCGCGTGCCGTCCACCATCTGCACGTTCACGGGGCTGCCGTACGCCATCGCGGGCACCAGCGTGCGGCCGTGCAGGGTCACCGCTCCCTGGACGAGCACGAACCCGACCTGCGCCACGTTCCCCCGCGCCGTCCCGGACTTGCCGAGTGTGCGGAACACCAGCGCGGTGTCGATCGTGGGCGGCGCCGCGGGCTGGGCCGCTACCGGGCGCGGCGTCGCGGTGCGCGCGAGCAGACGGTCGAGGCGCGTGGCGAGGTCGGTCGCGGCACCCTCGCCATGAAAGTGCATGTAGGTGAGCTGGGGCTCCTCTCCGGCGAGATGGTTGTGCACCGCGGTGACGTCGAGCCGCTGGCGCGCGAGCTCGGCGAGCACGGGCTTCACCTCGCTTGCGAGCAGGACCAGGTCTCCCATGACCGTTGCGTCGCTCGGCTCTCCGCTGAACCCCGCCCAGCCGCCGAGGGCGAGCGCGGGGGAGACCGTCACGTCGCCGATCTTGAGCGTGATGTCGCGGCGCGGCAGGCCATACCGGTAGTAGCCGCCCGTGGCGCTCGCCGGCGCCTTGAGGATCTGCGCCACGGAGTCCCAGGCCGCGCCCGGGGAGGGCGTCTGGGCATGGGCGATCGCGAACACGAGGACCAGCAGGAGGACGGGGGACAGGAGCGGGGTTCGGGCGCGCATAACAGACTCCGATTCGGGGGTGGCGTGGACGGCCGTAAGACGATAAAGGATACCCAGCCGGCCGTGGCGACCCGTACATTGTCGGCGTGGCCGAGTCTCCCATCCAGCTGTCGGTGGTCGTGCCGGTGCGGAACGGCGCCGACCGCCTGCCGGTGCACCTCGAAACGCTGCGCCGGTACGTGTGCGCCCAGGCCCGGCCCACCGAGCTGGTGCTGGTGGACGACCACAGCGAGCCGGGCGCCGCCCGGCTGCTCGCCGACTTCGCCGGCACGCTCTCCGGCGCGACGCTGCTCCGTAACGATGCCAACCGGGGCAAGGGCTTTTCGGTGGCTCGTGGGATGGCGGCGGCACGGGGTGCCCGGCGCGTGTTCACCGACGCCGACCTCGCCTATCCGGTCGACGAGATCGACGCCATGGTGCGCGAGCTGGACGGCGGTGCCGACGTGGCGATCGCCTGCCGCGTGCTCCCCGAGTCGCGCTATCTGATGAGCCCGTCGTTCTTTCATTACCTGTACACCCGGCACCTGATGAGCCGGCTGTTCAACCGGGTGGTGCGTCTCGCGCTCCTCCCCGGGATCCTGGACACGCAGGCCGGCCTCAAGGCCTTCACCGCCCGCGCCGCCCAGCTGATCTTCCCGCGCCTCACCGTGGCCGGGTTCGGGTTCGATGTCGAGCTGCTGTACATCGCCCGCAAGCATCGGCTGCGGGTGCGGCAGACGGCGGTGCAGTACCGCTACGACGACGAGCCGAGCACCGTGCGCTTCGCGGCCGATGCGGCGGCCATGCTGCGCGACCTGGCGCGCATCCGCTGGAACGACTGGCGGGGGCGCTACGCCTAACGTCCGGCGCCTGGTCGTGAACGCCGACGACTTCGGGCTGTCGCCGGGCGTGAACGACGGGATTCTCGAAGCGCACGCCGCGGGCGTCGTGTCGTCGGTCTCGGTGCTGGTGAACGCTCCCGGGTGGGAGCACGCGGTCGCGGCGTTGCGTGGCACGGGGTCGCTGGGCGTCGGGTTGCACTTGAACCTCACCGCCGGGGAGCCGGTGAGCGAGGGCCGCTGCCTGGTCCATCCTCACACCGGTCGGTTCCATGGCCTCGCCGGCCTCGTGACGCGCGCACTCACCGGGCGCATCGATCCGGAGCACGTGGCGGAGGAGTGCGGCGCGCAGCTTGCCCGGCTGCGCGCGGCCGGAGTGCGCGTCACGCACATCGACAGCCATCGTCACGTGCATGCCTTGCCCGGCGTGTGGGCGAGCGTGGTGGCCACCGCCCGCGCGCACGGCGTGCCGTTCGTGCGGGTGCCGGTGGAGGACGGAGCCGGGGGGGGGGCCTGGGTCAAGCGCTGGACCATCCGAGCGGCGTGGCGCGTGGCGGCGCGCGGCGTCGCGCTGCCGCGCCATGCGGATCGCTTCTGCGGCATCGGGCTGCAGGGCGACCACCGGTTCTTGAATCGGCTGCTCGCCCTGATCGATCGGCTCGCGCCCCTCCCCGGCGTGACGGAGCTCATGGTCCACCCGGGCCGTCCCGATCGGGCGCTGGCAGCCTGGGACGGCTACGTAGCGCCGCGGGCGGCCGAGCTGGCCGTGCTTACCTCGTCAGCGGTGCGCGAGCGGCTCGGGCGGGGGGATGTCTGCCTGACCAACTTCGGCGCCGTATGAGCGGGGCGACCAGCGCCGCCACCCCAGCAGCTCCGTTTGCATCACGATCCAGGCGACGAGGCAGGGGATGGCCTTGACGCGATACTGGCCCAGCGCGTCGTGGACGGCCCACGGCACGATCTGCACGTCCTGCAGCACCAGCGCGATCAGAGCCGCGAACGCGATCGCGTTGCGCACCGGGTCGGGCTCGCTGGCCGCGTACCAGATGGCCAGCCCCGTGTAGGCGATCACGAACGAGGCCCGCTCCGACTGGTGGTTGAAGAGCACGAGGTAGACGAGCAGCGAGCACAGGAACCGGAGGCGGAAGGCGCGATCGCTCCAGCGTTCACGGTTGACGGCGATCGGAGCCAGCAACACCAGGGTGCCCGCGAGCTGCAGCGGCCAATTCGGCCAGTTCATTCCGAGCCACTGGTGGAGGTATTGCATCACCGAATCGCCGCGGTTCACGCGACTGGCGTCGGACACTTCGATGGCCAACCACGAGCGGTATTGGGCGACCAGCTCGTGCGGCGGAATCACGACCAGCGGCAGCAGCGCGAGGCCCGCGCCCACGGCGGCGAAGAGCAGCGTGAAGCGCCAGCGGCGGGGATGAAACAGCGCCAGCGCGGCGGCGCCGAGCGGGAAGATCTTGATGAATGCATCGAGGCCGATCAGCAGCGCCGCCCGCAGCTGACGTCCCTGCTCGAGCGCCAGGAAGGCGAGCAGGATGAGCGCCGTCACGAGCCCGTTGCTCTGGGTGTACTGCATCGCGAACAGCACTTCCAGATAGACGAGCGCCAGGGCCAGTGTCGCCTGGCGGTCGGGGAGCAGGCGCCGCACGGCGTACCACAGCAGCAGCGAGTTGAGGAGACTCCAGATCAGGAGCGCCGGCGCGAATGGCAGCCCCGCAAAGGGGGCGAACAGCAGCGCGAACGTGGGGCTGTACTTGTAGAAGTCGAAGTGCTGGTCGGGGTGGGCGGCGTACAGGTCGCGGTGCGCCAGCAGGTTCACCGCCGCGGCGCGGAACACCTTGAAGTTGTTGGAGCGACCGACGACTCCCTGCTGCACCGTGACGAACACGGCGCTGGCGAGGTACAAGGCGAAGATCGAGTGGCGGGCGCGACCGGCCATGGCGGACGCGGGGAAGTTAAGCCCCCCGGCGTGCCACGGAAGCGGTCAGGCGGCGCGGTGTCGAGCGAGGCGGAGGCGAGTGAGGTGGGTCAGCCAGCCGGAGACGCTGCCCTGCGTGTCCAGGAACTCCGCGGCGGTGCGCCGCGCCTCCTCGAACGCGTCGGTCACGACGGCGGCGACCTGTTCGGGGTCGAGCAGCACGGCGTACGCCGTGGCATAGACGGTGCTGCGGTAGCGCGCGAGCAGCTCGGAGAACGCCGTCTCGTCGCCTCGCGTGATGCGCTGGACGAGGACCCGATCGGTGGCCGACGAGGGGCGGGGGCGGGGGTAGGTGCGTTGGGCGCGCAGGTGCATATCGTGGCTAAAGAGTGCGGGAGGCAGGGTGGCGTAACGGTGGGCTTCCCGCGGCGCGGAAGGTAGACAGAGACTTGGTGCGCTGCGTCACGCGGTCACCGGTAGGGACGCGCACTCGATCGGTACGGGAGCCAGGTTATGAACGGCTACATGTTCACTGATCGCTGTTGCCGAGCTGCTCGGCGCGGCTGCCCCTGATGCGAACCGTCTTCGACAGCTCGCCACGGAGCTTAGCGGCCTGCTTGATGAACTAGGTCGACCGGAGTGAACCGCGCCTGAGCCAACACTACATTGGTTGCGCGTGGTTGCGCGGCGCGGGATGCCTCAGTTGCAGCCGGAGATGACGCCGAAGGCCGCCGTCGTTTCGGCGTGACCTGTGGACGTCTCCTGGAACGTCGCGCGCAGGTACCCCACATCAGTCTGCATCTGGAGGGTATAGCAGACTTGGCCCCAGTACTCGATCCAGCCGTCGCCCGAGCCATCGTAGGACTGGGTGTTGCCTGTTCCCCCAAGCGCCCCAGACCAGCTCGTGTTCGACTCGATGGTGAGTCGGCATGGCGACGATTGTGAACAGTCTGGGCCCAGCGAATCGCCGCACCCGAGGCAGGCGATGAGCGCGAGCGCGATCAGGTACTTCATGTGCGCACCTTCGGATTGCATTGCTACAAGTTAGCGACTGGGGCCCAGCGAATCGCCGCACCCGAGGCAGGCGATGAGCGCGAGCGCGATCAGGTACTTCATGTGCGCACCTTCGGATTGCATTGCTACAAGTTAGCGACTGGGGGGCGCGCGGCCCGTGACACGGATCTCCACGATGCCGTAAGGAGTGGGCCGAAGTCCGGCATGCACTGGAACGTGACGATGGGAGCGGCTAACTTGTTGCGCGGACCGACGTTCGACCCGGTAGCTCAGTTGGTAGAGCAACGGACTTTTAATCCGTAGGTCCTGGGTTCGATCCCCAGCCGGGTCACTGGAAGATCTCGGGATACCCCCTCCCTGGTCCCACCAGAAATCCCACCGGCGATGAAGGTCAGCAGCGTGGCCCGGTCGCGCTCGAGGTGCTCGAACACGAGCTCGTGCCGCCGGTACAGGTCGGTGATGGTCCTCGGCCCGTGGC
>WNGP01000692.1_pt1 | contig 28011 bp, 18 predicted proteins | sample 5407671 | NCBI WGS metagenome assembly WNGP01 (sample SAMN13153381, study PRJNA577476) | soil metagenome | isolation source: 40 cm soil or saprolite under Garry oak tree replicate 2 | place: USA:California | collected 2016-06-15
TGGCCCTGCATGGCATCAGCCGCGATGCCTGGAAGCGCTACACTGCTGAGGGATCCTGGTATTACGAGGTGTTACAAGCGGGCTATAAATATAATATGACGGACATTGCTGCTGCCCTTGGCCTGCACCAGCTGGCGCGCAGCGAATGGCTTTGGGAGCGCCGAAGGGCCATTGCGTTACACTACACGGAGGCTTTCTCGCAGTTGCCTGAACTCGAGCCACCTCCTTGCACTAGCGACAAGGGAGGCAGTAGAGTGCGGATTTATCCAGCACGTACGTCGCGTAGTGGATTTCCAGTCCCTCCAAACCCTGATCATGTAGAACATGCCTGGCATCTGTACCTGTTGCGCTTGCGCACAGAACGGTTGACGATCGGCAGAGATGCATTCATTCAGGAGCTAACGAAGGCGAATATTGGAACCAGCGTCCATTTCATTCCGCTGCACCTGCATCCCTTTTACCGGGACACCTATCAACTGGCGGCCGATGACTTTCCAGCAGCCTTAGATGCTTACCGGCGGGTCATTTCCCTGCCCATCTATCCAGGTATGACAGACGAGGATGTCGAAGATGTCATTGCCGCAGTTGAGAAGATTATTACAACACACAGGAAATAAGACAGACCAATTTACTTTATACGAATGGGGTACTATGAAGTATTTTATTGAAGCGATCGCAGCAACACTTGCGCTTAAAAAGACATCGAGTATTGCCCGGCCGGGGGCAGGGCTGTTCCCAGTTTATAATTACCGGCAACATGGGATTTCAATGCTGCTGTATGTGGCCGCGATGCTCTTAGGTTTTGATGCTGGGGTCGCACTAAAATTGTTCTATATCTTGCCTTTGAGCGCTATCTTGTGCGCCTCGTTGTTCTTTTTTCTTTTCTTTGGTCGCACCAAAATTACTTCGCCCTCTGCGTCAAGGCGTAATCCACACGAGATAAATGCTGCGGAGCTATTGGAACGCGAGGTTGTGCCGCTGGAAACCGGGGAAGCGCTGGCTGTTGTAAAAGGGCAGGTCATTCTTGTTACGGGAGCAGCAGGATCCATTGGTTCAGAACTGTGTAGACAACTGCTTGACTATGAACCAGAACTCCTGATAGCTCTGGATGTGAATGAGACCGGGCTGTTTGACCTGGCCGAAGGTCTACGTTCTCGTTCTCATCCACATAGCGCCCATTTATACCCATATATTGGCGATATTAGTGATGTGCAGAGAATGACGCGGTTATTTGCCGGGAAGCGCCCGAGTATTGTCTTTCATGCAGCCGCGTATAAACACGTTCCCCTGCTTGAAGAGTATCCCGATTTAGCCATTCGCACGAATGTGCTGGCAACCTACCATTTGTGTCGCCTGGCCGAGAAGTACGAGGTAGCGCGCTTCGTGTTTATCTCAACGGATAAAGCTGCCGAACCGGTCAGCATTATGGGCGCTTCCAAGCGCATGGGAGAAATGATCGTGCAATCCCAGGCAGAATCAGCATATTGCATGACCCGCTTTTGCGCGGTGCGCTTTGGAAACGTGCTCGGCAGCCGCGGTAGTGTCGTTCCTATTTTTGCGCAGCAGATCGAGCAGGGTGGGCCCTTAACTGTGACGGATCCCGAAGCAACGCGCTATTTTATGACCATTCCCGAAGCCTGTGGGCTGGTGATCCTCACAGCTACCACCGCGGACCAGGGAGGACTCTATCTCCTGAATATGGGAAAGCCTGTGCAGATCATTGACCTGGCAGAAAAAATGATTCGCCTGTCTGGTTTGCGTGTAGGGCAGGACATTCCCATTGTGTACACCGGTTTGCGTCCCGGGGAGCGTCTGCATGAAACATTAGTAGCCGCGCATGAAGAGTTAACGCCTACTGCCAACAGGAGTATTCTCCGTGTGACGCATAAAGGGCATCTGCCAACGCTTACAACGATCGATAAGTGGGTAGATACGATAGAGGATTGCCTGGTGCATGGGTATGATACACAGTTCCGCGAATATCTTTTTGAGATCGTTCGCGAGCAAGAGTTGATACCAACTGGTTGATTAAGTTTAAATTTTGTGGTTGAGGATGAAACGACACATATGAGTTCGTAACTCATTAGTAAATGAGGGGAAATGCATGACACTCGAACAGTTCTGGATCATTCTGGTAAAACGATGGATGGTGATCGTTATCTGTTTCTTAGCAGTAGGGATAGGAACATATACCGGTACCAAACTGATAACACCAATCTATCAATCAACAACACTCGTCCAGGTAGCTCTTCAAGCGCAGAATCCATCTGATGTTAATAGTCTGCTGGCGAGTAACCAACTCGTTCAGACGGAGTCGCTGTTGGCAGTTAGTAATCCGGTATTGGTGGAAGTTGCTTCACACTACAAGGGGTTGACCGCTGACCACCTCGCGAAACAAGTGACGTCAACTGTCCGGTTGAACACGCAATTGTTTGAGGTAGATGTACAGGACCCAAGTCCAACTCAGGCCGCGGCACTGGCAAACGATATTGCCGCGACACTGATCACACAGCAGTTCAAGGCATCCCAGCAAATCTATACTACGGCGATACAACAAATTCAAACTGATTTGAACAATACTCAACAACATATCGGCTCGAACACAACAAAGCTAGGTCAATTGGAAGCCCAAAAAGCAGCCGATTCGCTAAACCAGGCGTTACAACGAGACCCCCAATTCCTAGAACAAGAAGCTACCTTGCAGACAAGGATAAATGCCTTGCATACAGAGCTCAATAGCTTGCAGCAACACTACAACGATAGACAGACGGTCCTTGCTCAGCTTCAATTGACAGAGGCACAGAATAGCAATTTTCTGCGTGTGGTTCAGGCTGCTGTGCCTGGCAAAGCTCCTGTAAGTCCGCAAGTTCTGTTCAACACTGCTGCTGGTCTCGTGATCGGCATGCTGCTGGGTATCTTGATAGCTATACTCTTTGAGCAATTAGATACAAGGGTTCGCACTCCAGAGGGTATTGCCGAAGTGTTGGATTGGCCGGTTCTGGCGACAGTCTGGCAACAAGATGCCAGGAAGGATGTGCTTATAAATCCGCCGGATCAGAGCGCCAACGTAGAATGCTACCGCATTCTACGTACCAATATTGGGTTCTCTACCATAGACAAGTCGTTGCATTCCCTAATGGTGACGAGCGCTTTGCCGCGTGATGGCAAAAGCATGATTGCCGCTAATCTAGCGATTATTATGGCTAGAGCCGGCAAACAAACCCTTCTTATTGACGCTGACTTGCACCGTCCAACTCAGCATAAGCTCTTTAACTTGTTGCCCGACGGGATGGGTTTGAGCAACGCCCTCCTGGCTTTTAGCTTACCGGGCTTGAGCACACCCACAGCTTCTACTGATCCTCACTTCGAAAACCCCGCTTTGCAAGCGCCGAATGGAGTTCCGGCCGGTAGCGTGTCGCTTAGACCATTTGTCCATGCAGTAGGCATTCCAAACTTGTGGATTATGCCCAGTGGACCGCTGCCACCGAATCCTTCTGAGTTCCTTGACTCAAAAGCCATGCAGCGCTTTCTCGCGGCGCTTGCAAATTGCGGTGTTGAGATGGTGATCTTTGATAGCCCTCCTCTATTGGGTTTATCAGACGCGAGCATCCTGGCATCAAAGGTTGATGGGGCGATTGCTGTGGTCGATATGACGCGTGCCACGAAGGGGAAACTGAAGCTGTTGAAAGCAGCGCTGGCACAGACGAGTGTCAATGTCCTTGGTTGTGTAGCCAATAAACATCGCCGCTGTCGCGCTGATCCAGCCTATTCCTACTACTACTATCAAATGGAAGAGCAGAAGGGAGGCCCGGAGTCACGAAGAAACGGACAGATTTCTCCAATACCTGGAGCGCCTCTGTCACCTATGTCAGCCATGCCATTGGAACAGGGAAAAAAATATAACTAGAGAAATCTCTAGAACAAGGGGCGAGGTAGAGCGTATGGGTACGGCAGGGAATAAATGTGTGCGGGTACAAGAGAAGCGGGATCGCCTCTCTTTGGAAGAGGTGAATCGTGCCCACATCGAAGGGCGAGAACTGATACGGGTACAACGCAGGAAGCGGCAGTCAAAAAAGCGTTATGCGCTCACCGGCGTGCTTTTATTTTTGTTCTTAGCTGGTTCAGTTTCCTCGCTGGTTGGCTACCTGATGTACAACATGTATATGGCACGCTATCACACTGATCTCTCCCTGGCACAAGTGGGCATGCAGCACCTGCAAAAGGCCGAGGCTCTTTTAACAACATGGTCCAAGTTTCCTCTTGACGTACAGCTCACAGGCCAGACAAAACATGAATTTGCCTCTGCATTAAAGACTTTTAGCCTGCTGAATAATGACTTGCAGTCACTGCCGGGATTTGCCAGGCAAGTTCCAGTGTATGGCGCACGACTGAGCGCTGCTTTGCATGTTGTGCCACTGGCTATTGCTCTTTCTCAGGCTGGAGTAGCGGGCAGCGATATCTTGAATATACTCATTACAGGACTGCATGACCCGGTGACTCGCCAGGGACACGGCATTACCCTGTCGGACCTGACCATTGTCACCCAGGATGTGAAAGAGCTGAGGTCCGCGTTCGTATTAGCCAGCCAGGAGGTCAATCAATTACAACCAGGCGATGTGCAGTTCGATCCACGCGTTAGCAAACTGGTTGACACCTTGCATAAAGATGCGCCCGTGATCCAGGGCTGGCTTGATGCTATTGAGAAATTCCTTCCTGTAGCTCCGGCGCTCTTTGGCGTCGGCAGGCCGGCAAACTATCTGATTGAGGTACTTGACTCAAGCGAGCTACGACCTGCGGGCGGTTTCATCGGCAACTATGGTACAGCTACTTTTGCGGGGGGACGGTTAACGGCTGCACGTATTACGGATGTTGACCTGCTCGAGAGACCTTTTGAAGCTGTCGGCCATATTATTCCTTATCCACCTGGCTACTCGTGGTTTGACCTGGTGCCCAGCAGTTGGAGCTTCCGTGACTCTAATCTGGACGCGGACTTTCCAACAGCAGCACGCTATGGCGAGCAGACGTATATAAAGGAAGGCGGCAGTATGCCTGTGCAAGGGGTTATCGCCATCACGCCCGCGTTGATTGAGCACGCTATGACGATAACGGGGCCTATTGCCGTTCCCGAGTACCAGGAGACGGTCACGGCACAGAATCTGGTTGCTCGTATTCACTATCACCAACTAGGTGGAAGAGCTGCAGGTGAAGGAAGTGATCTTATTCCGTCCCCCGATGGGCATTCATCGCTGCGGAAGCGTTTTACAGAGTTACTGGCAGAACATTTTCTGGCTTGTGTGCGCCAACTCCCACCTGCTGATCTTTCCAAACTCTTACAATTGATAGCCAACGGGATGCGTACAAAGGATGTTCAGCTGTACTTTAACTCTAATATAGCTGAAAATGTGCTGCATCGTTTGCAGCTTGACGCGGCCATTCAAGCGCCTGTTGGCGACAGCCTTTTTGTGGTAGATGCCAACATCGCTGCAAATAAAGCAAATAGCTTCATCACCAATACGCTGGATGACCAGGTGATCATTGATAAAGAAGGCAATGTCATGCATCGGACCACTATGCGCTATGCGTGGACAAATGCCGGACGAAACTACGGCAACTCCCTCTATCGAGACTTTGTGCACGTCTATGTGCCACCTGGCAGTATTTTACTGAAGCAAGATGGATGGCAGCCACGTGGAACGAGCAACGCATTCAACAGGGAAGTATGGATGGGCTTTTTCACCCTTACCTACAGACAAAGCCGCAGTGTAACGCTTGTATGGAATGCACCGGCAGAGACGAGCAAAGGTCAAAACGGATGGCAATACCAATATCTAATACAGCGGCAGGCAGGAGCTAGTTGGAAACTGAATTTCCAGGTTATGCTGCCAGCGTGTGCAGCCGTCACCAATACATGGGGCGGGATGAAATCTACCAATAGACAGGACGAGAGACTGACGCAAACCCTTGATGAAGACTTAAATGTAGGGATTGACTATGCATGCAAATAGTTTTGCATGCAAACAAACTAGAAACTACGTGCTGGATAAATCCGCACTCTACGAGGGAAACAGTAATGAAAAATAGTGTGGTAAGTGAGGATAGCATTTGGGGCAAGTTGCCCATCTCTGCGCTTTTCCCAATCGTAGCGATTATTATTGGATTGCTATTAGGAGGAATGCTGGGAAGACTCAGCCCCTATGCGTTGGGCGCTGTCATCGGTCTGATCATTATGACACTCATCACTATTCTTCGACAAGATGCGCTAGCTGCTGTCCTTGTTGTCGTAGCCCATATTTATGTTGATTGGTACCTTGGATTGTTATTTGCTGCACAGGTCATAACACTTCTATTACTAGTGATCTACTTCCTGGCTCGCTCTCTTGAGCGTCCCTGGGGAGAACCACGCGCTTTATGGCTCTGGTTTCTCTTTCTCCTACTCGGCATTTATCCAACAATTCGAGGAACTACCAGGCTCTACGAGCTAGGCTTCTACTACCCCAATATTATTGGGGGAGCCTTGCTAACATTCTGGTTAGGCACAGTGATTGCCAAAGATGTGCTAAGCGTCCGAAGATTCTTCCAAATCCTTGCATTCCTTGCTGCCTTGCTCGCAATCCATACTATTATCCAGGCGCTGACCGGTAATGTTCTGTTCGGTTCACCGCGCTTCGATGCATATATTGCAAGCAGAGGAGGTTACACACTGGTCCCGGGTCTTGATATTCATCGTGTCGGATCGTTCTTTGAAGACCCGAACTGGAACGGAACCTTTTTCACAACGATGCTCTTCCTGCCACTTGGACTTTTTATGGAAAGTTCGTCTGTGCAGGGAAAAATACTACACCTGGCTGAAGTGCTTATCATCTTACCTGCTTTGCTTTTCACCTACAGTGGTGGAGCGTGGGTAGGTGTTCTTGGCGGTTTGGTTGTCTTTCTTATATTGCTTGGACGCACTCGCAATTCTGTGTTGCTTTCTTCTCTCCTTGGCCTGGTGGCATTGTTAGGAACCGTGTTCTTTCCCTCACAGATCAATCTCCAACTTCAACATGGAACGAATCCTCTTGAACTCTCGCTACGTGTGGGTGCATGGCAAACGGGATTAAACGTGATCCAGGCTTTTCCACTGACTGGGGTAGGTCTTGGCTTCGATGTTTATATACAGCGTGCCGAGCCATATCGCGTAGCTGCACAATACCTTCAGTTGAGCCATCCTCACAATTCATTTATTGAAATTGGCGCTAAGGCAGGTCTTCCAGTTCTTGCTGTGTTTATTACTCTCCTGTCATTTAGCCTATGGCAGGCTTTGCGTAATAGAGCCCTACTTAATACAGAAACACAGATCCTGCTCTCTGCGGGCATCGCTGCTATTGTAGCGTTGAGCGTCAATAGTTTCTCCATCAACGCGTGGACACTTCCTCCATTGGCGGCGGCTGGCTGGATTATTCTCGGCGTGATTTCGTCTCCGTCACTCAGGAAAAGCCTGATGAACGAAAGACAAGCAAACAAAGTCCTCCTTGCATCAGACACAAGTGACGCGTAGGTAGAGTGGGGATTTATCCAGCAGGTACGTGGGACCCTGCCTGGTAGGCAGGTAATAATGCATTTCAAGTATGAACGAGTAAAAGTTGTTGTGAGTATAGAAAGGCTGAAATGGTATATGAAGGAGAGCAAAGCCCTTTTGCAGGAAAGCAATGTAGGATTGCCCCTTGCGGGTACCTGGGTTTCCGAGTTATCTCTCTATCCTATAAATATGTCATCGTTTCTGGCACTGCCGAACTGTAACCTTGATGAGAAAGGCATACCGTACCATCTGAGCCCAGTTGGATATCATCCAACAACGATTGTGCAATATGCTCTGGCTCAATGGAACCAGTATCTCACAACACGTGAGGATCAGCACTGCCGCGTGTTCCTGGCACAGGCCCGGTGGCTTGTTGAGCAAGAAATAAGCATCGGTGAGGATGCAAGCGGATGGCCTATTTCTTTTCCTCACCATGATATACTTGGCAGTGGCTCGTGGTTATCTTCTACAGCACAAGGTGGCGCTCTCTCTGTACTCTTACGGGCACATCAGCTTACCCATGAAGAAATATTTCTTGAAATAGTACACCGTGCTGTTCGCACTTTTGAGCGCGATATTCTTGATGGGGGTGTCAGCGCACCTGTAGGGGAAGATGGTGTCTTCTTTGAAGAGATGGCTATTTATCCGGCAGCACATGCGCTGAGTGGCTTCATTTTTGCTCTCTTTGGACTCTATGACTATAGGCTATTCGCTGGCAGCGCCCAAATCGAAAAACTGATTGATCGTAGCATAAGAACGCTACACAATCTCATAGAGGCTTTTGACGTGGGTTTTTGGACATACACGGACCTGCTCCATAAACATCTCGCGTCTTCCTCAGATCTCAAGCTACAGGTAGACCTTCTTGAAGCGCTTGCAGACTATTCTGGATGTGATCACTGTTCATCTATAGCTGCGCGTTGGAAGGGCTATCAAAAACGCTTAGGGTCTCGCTTACGTTACCTGATCGCCAGCCGCTACGCCGCCGCACGTCATGCCCTCTTGAGTCGAGTACGGACTGGGCTGTTCCCAGCGCAGCAAGTATCGGCAGTAACACGCGTCTGTGTTGCTCTCACTGCATTTCCCGTGACCGGTGGTATACGTGCCGTTCTGACTGGGGTAACTCAAGCTACCAGCGACATTTGGCAAATTGAATACCTGACACATTCCGTCGGAGCCAACCCGGAGAAATTTATCGTTCATCAATTTGGTACGAAATATATGGCCTCGTGGCAATTCCCCGGTGTCTGGCTCTATATAATTGCTGGATTCCGCAAACTGGTCTCCCTCGTGCGTCATAGCGTTGGTTACCATGTTATTTTGCCACAAGATGGGGTCTTTACAGCCGCTTTTACCTCGCTAGCTGCCAAATTGATTGGTACACGTGTGGTATGCGTGGATCACGGTAACTTAACGTTACTTAAAAGCCCTATCTATCGTGCCGAAAGATTACACGCTTTAGCAACAAAGTCATGGTCTCGGCCTCGTCGTCTCCTGGCCAGCTTGCGCTATATGTGTTATTGGCCTTCCTTATCTATGCTTGCTGGCATTGCAGTACGCCTGGTTGATCATTTTCTGATTCCCGGTGTGGCGGGTGACTCAGTAGAAGAGAGTTGCAAACGACTGGGTATCCATCCAAGTCGTATTACTCGCTTTGGCAGCATGATCGACATCGAGCGTCATGTTGTACCTGACCCTGCATCAAGAGCAGCTATACGCGAGGAAAAAGGAATTCCTCCCAATGCGACTGTCATTACAATGATCTGTCGCCTTGCACCTGAGAAGGGTATAGACATTGCATTGGAAGCTCTGAGCCAGGCACTAGCTACTCTTCCTACCAGAAAGCGCACTCTCATTCGCGTCATCATTGCTGGTGATGGACCGCTGCGCCAACAGGTAGAGGCAGATATTTGCGAACGCGGACTGAATGATATTTGCGTACTGTGGGGTGAAACCTCTAGTGAGGAGGTTATCTCGCTGCTTGGTCTCACTGACATCTTTCTGTACACCAGCAGGCGAGGCGCATGTTTTTCGATGGCAGTCCTGGAGGCAATGGCCTCTGCTTGTGCAGTTATCGCTACAACGGAACCTCTATCTAATGCTCACTTACTCTCTGCAGGCCGCGGTATTGCTCTCCCCGCAAACGATTCAAAACAGATTGGCATGTCCCTTGTACGACTCATTAGTGATCCACCACTCTGTCGCCAAATGGGAGACTTAGCCCGAGACTATATTGCGATGTATCATAGCCCTGCTGTATTCAGGAGAAAATTAATGCGAACGACCTATTGGTCAGGCTTGGATGAGTTGTTAGATACAAAAAATATCAAACATTATGGCTAAAATAGAGAGCGAAATCCATTAATGAGACTCGTGATTGAACCAAACAAATATCGGAGCAATCTGAGCAAAAAGGTAAAGCTAGAGCGATTTAATGCTGAAGATACTGATCAGTTGTCGTTCCAGGTCAATGGCGAAGCAAATACTAAATCAGATCCATTTTTCTACTCTGATCAGATGAGCAGTTTTATGGTGAGTAGTTTGCCCATTGAAGAGCAGTCGACATTGATCATACCTGCAATTCGAGATTTGAAGAAAGTAACGGGACCTGTATCTCAAGCAGCTACGTCGGGCTATGCAAACCAGTTGCGCGCGTTGCTCAAAAGCTCAGGTATATATGCTCTGGCTTCCTTGGCATCGCCCCTTGTCTCACTAGTGCTCGCCCCGTTTTTGACTCGCCATCTCTCATATAAGGATTATGGAGCACTTGCTGTTATCACTACAGCCGTTGCTCTTACAGTTGGGCTAACACAACTTGGTCTGGGATCTGCTTTTTTTCGCTCGTATAACTACGATTATGAGTCTCGCAGTGATCGCTTGGGAGTACTCTCAACAGTTATCATTCTGTTGACGTTGCTCTCATTGCCTATCATTCTTGCAATCATACTAGCTGCTCCACAGCTGGCGATATTTCTGCTGAGAGACTCTTCTTTTACTGATGTCGTAAGACTAGGTGCGTTGGTTGTCCTCTTGCAGAATCTCAGTGTACCGGGATTTGCATGGCTGCGTGCGGAAAACCGTGCCGGGTTCTTTACTACGTTATCTATCATTAATCTGCTTGTCAACTTAGGTACTACGCTTGTCATGGTGGGTACTCTGCACATGGGGATCGCAGGCTCGCTCATTGGCACAGGAAGCGGCTTTGCAGTCGTAGCGATATGTACACTACCTCTCATCCTGCTCCGTGCGGGTATGCACCCGCGCTTCGATATCGCTAGAGGGCTACTCTCTTTTGGCATTCCGAATGCCTCCAGTTTCATATCAACATGGGTGTTGCAATTGTCAGATCGCTATCTCCTGAGCCTTTTTGCTACATTAGCTCAGACAGCGGGCTACGCAGTGGCCTATAGCCTGGGTGGAATATTAAATGTTGTGGTCCTGGTCCCCTTTACATTGGCGTGGCCTTCAGCTGTATACACCATCGCTAAAAGAGATGATGCTCCGCGAATTTTTCGGCTCGTTTTTCTCTGGTATAGCATCGTCTTGCTCTTCGCTGCCTTTGCCCTCTCGCTTGTCAGTACGATCACACTCGACTTGTTTTTCCCATCTACCTACCGTTCAGCGGCAGCTATCATTCCGATCATTGCTCTGTCTACCATGTTCTATGGAGTCTACAACATTTTCGCCGTTGGAACTGCTATAAGGCGAAAGACCTGGTTTGTGGTTTTCTTTACAAGTTCATCAGCTCTTGTAAACGTTGGCCTCAACCTTGTCTTGATTCCTCTATACGGGGCAATGGGTGCTGCTATGTCCACACTGCTTGCCTACGCATTTCTTTCTATGATCGCCTACATAGTGAATCAGCGGATTTACCCTATTCCATTTGAAATCAGCACTTTTATCATTGCATTGGTGATTGGTACTGGATTCTATGCTGGCAGTAGCTTTTTAGCCCGGGGGCGGGGAACATATGAGACCTGGAGTATCTTTCTTTGCGCTCTTGTTCTTTATGGCGGCTGCCTGCTGTTGTTGGGAATTCTTTCGACTCGCAGGAACAATATTACATCCCGATAAGCAAAGGAGGTTTTTCTCTTATGAAAACACATACTCATACTGATACTTTGGTAACGAATGAAGCGGACATTATGCATTCAGATGTGAAGATATGCATGCACGTGCGAGGAGTAGCGCGTACAGATGTTCGAGTGATGCGCGAGGCAATTGCACTTGCAGAAGCAGGCTTCTCAGTCAGTATCATTGATATCGAAAATGATCCCACTCGACCGGCTGAAGAAGATCTAGGTGAGATCCATGTGAAGCACATGCTTAGGCCTGATTGGTTCATTCCCCCACGTTTCAAGCCGTGGCGAATCATTAAAACCATGCAGAAGTTGCTCACTACTACTCTTAGTCTAATACGGACACCAGCAGACATCTATCACGCCCATGATATAAATGCGCTGGTGCCATGTTATATAGCCGCACAACTGCATCGTAAACTCCTGGTTTTTGATGCTCACGAGATGCCTTTACATGAACTGGAAGATATACGGCGGCGATGGGCTCATGCGTTGATCACACAACTTTTTGCAAGCATAGCGCGAACATGTGCAGGGGTGATTACAGTTTCGCCTGCCATCATCGCAGAGATGTACAGGCGCTATCATATTACAGAAGTATCCCTGATTCGTAACATTTTACCTTATCGAGTAGCCCCAAGAAGTGACCGCTTGCGGCAATATCTCAAACTCAGTTCAAATGTACGCATCGTTCTCTACCAGGGCAATTTGCAACCCAATCGAACCCTCGACAAACTTGTCAGAGCAGCAAGATTCTTGGAGCAGGACATCGTGATTGTACTGATGGGCAGAAGTGTCGGGTCCATTCAAGCTGAGCTTGAAGATCTGGTTGCCACAGAAGGCGTCGCTGAGCGTGTAAAAATCATCCCTCCTGTTCCCTACGAGGAACTGCTTGATTGGACATCCTCGGCCGATATTGGTGCGATTGCCTATGCACCCGATCACTCGATAAATGCCCGAGTAGAACTTCCCAACAAACTCTTTGAATATGTGATGGCCGGTTTGCCCGTGATTGCTTCTCAACTTCCTGCCGTCTCTGAGATTATCGAAACCTATGATGTCGGACGGGTACTATCTTCAGTTGAACCCGAGGCTATTGGAGCGGAGATAAATGCAATGCTAGCTGATCGTGCCCGATTTGAGCGCATGCAGTGCAACGCACTAGAAGCGTCCCAACATGATCTCAATTGGGAAAAGGAAAGTCAGCAACTACTCCATCTCTATTACGACATCTTAGACAAACAGAACAAGGGACACAACGGAAAAAAGACCTTTTAACCGACAGACACTGTGCGCTCTCTAGAAGGAGAACCGGATGCGCATTCTCTATATTAATAACCTGAACAGGGTTGCCGAAACCTTCGGTAAGGACCTGGTTCAACGTGGTCACTCTGTGAGAGTGTACGAACCAAGTTTGACGGGAGGTTCGGCACCACTACCGCTAAAACTTGCCATGATGCCAGGACGCATACTCGATATGAGGCACATTGTTGGCAAGCTCAGCTCGAGCCACTTCGACCTTATCCACATTCACTGGGCCAGTTACGGTGTGCTTGGATTAGCGAGCCGAGTACCGTTTATTGTGCATTGTCGTGGAAGCGATGTACGCTTCCGTTTGAAGCAGCCTTTCTTTCATTCAGGGTTAAAGTTTATTTTGCGTCAGTCCGCCATGGTTCTGTGCAGCACACCTGACCTGTTACCTGTTATTCAATCGGTACGTCCAGATGCTCTATTCTTTCCTGGGCCTGTTGATACTGAGCAATTCGCACCTGGCGAAAATGAGCAATCACGTCCCTGGACGCTTCTGCTATTTGCCCGTCTCGAAGCCATAAAGGGGTGTGAAATTGCGGTACAGGGGATTGCACGCTTTGCCGAGCGTCATCCAGAGGTTCGCGTGAAGCTACTTGACTGGGGCCCTGAAACAGAGAAATACAAATGGTGCTATGGAGACCGCTTTGAATTTGTTCCTTTTGTAACACCGGAGTTAGTGCAACGCCTGATCTGCTCGGCAGATGTCGTAGTTGGGCAGTTCTTCTTAGGAGCATTAGGAAATTCAGAGCTGCAAGCAATGAGTTGTGCTAAGCCTGTTATCACCTCATTCCGCTATGAAGAAGCCTATCCCGCACCACCACCGTTATGCCAGGCAACTACTGCTCAAAAAGTGGATGAGCACCTCGAATATGTTTTTCAGCATCCAGAAGCAGCAGCAGAGCTTGGGCAGAGTGCACGAAGCTGGGTTATTAAACACCACAGTCGTCAGTTCCTGGCTGCCAAGCTCGAAACGCTCTACTGGTCAATACTGGGTGGGCAACGTGGAGGACTAATTTCGGATAATGAGTTATCTAGGTAAAGATTCATCTGAGTAATTGCTCTTTTGATTCCTTTACATACTTTCAGGGGGGAAGTTTCCAGTCTAAACGTCAAATAGGACTTAGACATTATTAACGAAAGGGAAACCATGCAAAAATTTTCATTAGAAACCCTATCTTTCGATAAGACAAAGGAGAGGATGAAAGTCCTCCAAGAATTTTCGGAAGAGGGCTACCGCGAACTACTTTTAGCTTTCAAGAGGGCTAGCTATGCCTTCTGCAGCTTTGATGAGATCAACCAATACCTGGTGAAAGGACAACCTTTTATTGTACTGAGGCATGATATTGATATAAGCCTTCGCGCAGCCTTAGAGATCGGTCGTGTAGAACACGAACAAGGAGTACGAGCGACCTACTTCATCACACTTCATTCGCCCTTCTATAACGCTTTGAGTCGTTCTAATGCAGAGATAATATTACAGCTACATCATTGGGGACATCAAGTTGCGTTGCATGTGGATCATATGGTGTATGGAGGAGACTTCACTAAAGCTCTTTTGGAAGTCAATGCGTTCGCGCAATTCTATCCTTATATCAATACTCAGCTAGCGAGTTTACATAGCCCAACAAATTTGGAACGGATGCCGATAGCATCTTTCGAGCAGCTACAAAATGTCTATGGGCATGTTTTTAGCAAAGACATGACGTACATAAGTGACTCGACAGGCAGGTGGAGATATGGCCATCCTCTCGACTCTGAGGCATTCCTTGCAAGAAAACCCATTCAGCTCTTAACACACCCGATCTGGTGGATTCAGGAAGGTGAAACGGCCATACAGAAATTGAAATGCTGGCTCTACAAGGATTATCTGAATAGCCTTACTACCGCCGAAGCATTCCTGCCAAAGCTATTTACATTCAGCAATAGGAGAACAACCAAATGAAAACTGACCTAATGCTCAACCGTAACTGGCCAAGTATCACCGTAAACTGCGTCAGAGTGATGCAACGATATCGCAACTGGCCAGAAATACTCGCATCCATCGCAAAGAAACAGTATCCTATGCACCTCATTCTCAAAGACGGGACTCAATTTGAGCTGGCTGGAGGATGGAAGTGGAGAGGACAAGTGGAAAAGATTTTCTTCGAGAATGACTATCTTCCTGCTCCTCTTCATATCAAGCCAAATGACGTTGTGGTCGATGTCGGCGCCCATGTCGGCGTATTTGCCATCTTTGCAGCATCTATGACTTACAACAAAGTTTACGCTTTTGAGCCATTCCCCAGCAATTACGAAATACTCGCCAAGACTGTAGCAATCAATGGTCTGAAGCAGATCATTCCTCAGCAAGCAGCTGTTTCAGATAAAGTTGGTACAGCAGTCCTCCAACTTAGTCCCATATCAAGCACGAGACACTTTCTCTCTGATAGCAAGATACTTCAGACGCTTGAAGATTATCAAACGAGGAGTGAGTCCTTTCCGTTTGCAAAAGTGATGCCTGGTGAACTTAAGGATACATTGGAAGTTCCCACGGTGACACTTCCAGAGATTATGGACAAGAACCACATCGAGCAGATTGGATTCCTCAAGTTGAATTGCGAGGGAGCAGAGGGCTTGATACTCAATGCAACTCCCATCAAATATCTCAAGAAGATCCGGCAAATCTACCTTCATTTTCACAAGCACCTCTCACCTACAGACCCCAACGAGATGCGGAAACGGCTGGAAGAGTCGGGTCTTACCACCATATTAGAGTGGGATGGTGAATCACCGCTTGGGCACATTTATGGTTGGAGAGATTGTGATTAAATTTGCCCATCGAGCTGAGTTTGAGCAAGCTCCTGGTGGCCAATCAGCTTCGGCAATGCAAGTGAAAGAAAGGGAATACGATGAATAAAAATCACCTTCTTCATGCAATCCTGGTTATTGGGTTGGCTATCCTCATTACTGGATGCTTTAATAACCAGCAAACATCATCACATAAAGTGGTTACATCTGTAGCTACTACTTTTTTTAGCAACCATTTATCCGGTGGTTTTGGCATCAATACCCCTGAACAGGTAGCAAAAGCTGCATCAGATGGGATACAGATGGCTTTCCTCTACAATTATTCTGCTTCGCCACGAAGTTCCTTAGAGCAAGCCCTCAAGTTACACCACATGAGTGTGGTAGATGCATTTATATCTTCCCAGTTGTATCGCTACCAGCGTTACTATCTCTGTGCGACTCGTCATCTAAGCTGTTCAGCTTCCTACGCCAAAGAGACTGAGAATGCGCTCTATGCATCTATCAAAACACACCTGCAGAAAGTACTGAAGGATAACTCGTTAGTCAAAGGATACTGGGTCCTTGATGACCAAATCGACGTCTCGCTCTATGGATCATTAAAATACATCCTACAAAACATTCATAAGCTGATCCAACAATACACTCCAGGTCTTCCAGCCATGTGTGGATTTGGCGCAGAGATAAAGCTTAACCATTTTGTTTCCTGGCGCCCTGGCATAGCAGCAGACTTTTCGACTCAGGGATGTGATATGGTCGGATTGTATATTTATGCGTCCGCAAGCCCAGAAAATCCTGCACCACTTGCAACGTCTTATGACTGGACAATGTCAGATTTACTTCCTGCAATGTTTGTCAGCCTTCAACGACAAGGATGGGACATTACTAAAACTCCTTTAATTGGTGTAGGACATGCGTGGGGATTACATACCAAAGAGGGTAACTTTGCGGCATTAACTCCACAGAGTATGCTAGCCCAAAGTACAAGTTTTTGTCAGCATGGAGCAACCGGGCTTGCCTTCTATGGTTGGGCTGATTCGAGTTTTGAGGCAACTACACAGACCCCCATGAATAGTCCCGAGATAGAAACTGGTATCCGGAGTAGCGTAGCAGCATGTAATCAGTATTGGAGCGCGCATTCACGACCATAGAATAGCTCAGTGTTGTCTCACGAGAGTGCGGAGCCTTGACCTGTTCCCAAATTCAGCCTGGCAAGTCTTTTTATCTGTTTACCGGCAACTGATGGAGAGGTATTAGCACCATCCTAAATCAGCTAGATTCATGGGACAATAACGCTTTAGTAATGTCCTAATATGTCGATTTACTAAAGTGTAAAAGAACTCTGTTAAAAGCTAGCATGATTAAGAAAGAGGTGTGATATGAATCAGTTGCCACCTGATCATCAGTCTCAAAGGAAGCAAGAGCGAGCGCAACAGCAACCTCAGCGACAGAGGCACCAGGTGCTCCCCTGGCAATGGTATAGAGGAAGAACGCTGAAAGCGAAAGTGGCTCTCGGGAGTGCTTTGGTACTCGTTCTGCTTCTGCTTCTGGTGGGAGTCAGTGTACTCACAACCAAATGGCCGTTTTCTATACCACACCGGGTTGCGGGAGTGCACATAACGGTCACAGCAGGCGGACCCTTGTATGTCTCTCCTTCCGGTAACGATAGCAATGATGGCTCCATCGCTCATCCTTTTGCCAGCATCCAGCAGGCCTCTAAAGTCGCTCGCCCCGGCACCACTATCCATGTCCTGCCAGGGGTGTATACTAAATCAATTTACACCACAGCCAAAGGCACCGCACAGGCACGCATTACCTTCATCTCTGATGTTAAATGGGGCGCGAAAATCAGCACCACTGGGGTGCGCACCTCCTGGACGAACTTTGGCGATTTTGTAGACATTCAAGGCTTCGATATCACCGGTGATGGGGATATCGGCATCAACAACTATGGCTCCTACGTGCGCATCATCGGCAACCACGTGCACAACTATGCCATTGCCTCCTGCGGCGTCAATGGCGCGGCCGGTATTGACAACTCCACATATCTTGGCAATCATGATAACGATGTGATTGGCAATGTGATCGATCATATCGGGCCTCCGCTGACGACCTATTGCAACCTGGATCAAGGCATTTACCTTTCCACGCCGGGAGGCACGGTCGCCAATAATATTGTGTATAATGTCTCGGCTTTCGGGATCCAGTCCTGGCATGCGGCAGCCAGCGTGACCATCGCCAACAACCTGGTGTTTCACTGTGGACAAGGAGGGATCCTGATTGCAGCCAATCAGACCCTGGCCGATAATTTCCTGGTGGTGAACAACATTGTGGTGCATAATCTTCACCTGGGTATCTACGAATATGGCCAGACCGGCCTGCATAACCGCTTTCTGAATAACCTGGTGTATGCCAATCCGATCAATCTGTTACTCCAGCATGGCAATAAGGGTCAGGGAACGATTGTGGCTGATCCGCGGTTCGTCAATTTCCAACTGGATGGGAGTGGGGATTATCATCTGGCTGCCGGAAGTCCAGCGATCGGTGCTGGGACGAGTACGGGAGAGCCTACTGCTGATGTGGATGGGTTTTCTCGGACGATAGTAACAGCGGTCGATCTAGGGCCCTATGCATACAGGTCGAATAATGCGAGTAGAAGGCATATTCTGAAAAAACTGCATTAGGCCATCTTCACTTTGGTGAACGCCACTGATTGATATGGAGTGATAGATTGGTGATTGTACGCTTCTGCTTCTGACATCCACTCATAATTGGGGATGCAGGGGACTTCGCCCCCTGCATCCCCAATTATGCTTACCTTGACAAATATCTTCTGGCGGAGTTAAGCTACATATAGTTACCTGTTTTGTTTAAAGAAAGTTCAGACAGCCTTTTCTTCTCTCTTCTTCCTGGTTTCAGGGCTTTTGCCTGTCCAGGCATAATGCTACCTACTATAAATGTACGCGCGCAACGTATCATAGATGGATAGAAATAGAATAGACAAATCTGGGGGACATAGAGGCAGCATTTGAATTGTAGCGTTGTGATGCGTCTATTAGCATAACGGCCTGTTTTCGTATGGAAGAAGCTTACTTCAGCAATGCCTGGAGAGAGGGCGAGAGCATGGGTATCAAGATGGATAAGCCTGCCCACGATATGACCTTACCTGAGCTTGCAGACCAATGCACGAGTGAAATCGCTAAATACAGTCGTAAAGAGCCGCACGACGACCAGTATTGCCTGGAGATTTTCCGCCGCGCTATGGTGGAAGGTACCTCCGAGGCGTGGGTGGTTTTGCATCAACGTTTCAGCAGCATCCTCCTGGGCTGGGTGCGCCGCCACCCTCAAAGGGAAGCGGCGTATCGCTGTGACAACGAAAACAACTATGTCGATCGTGCCTTTCGACGGCTCTGGATGCGGACGGTACGTAACAAGTCCCTGGAATTCAATACGCTGGCTGGAGCGCTGCGGTTCTTACACACCTGCTTGAATAGCGATATCATCGACACCTTGAGAGCTCAATTACGACCGGAAGAGATGCCCTTGCCCGAACCTGGCTTCCCGGAAGAACCTGTTGCTGAGGATACCGATAACGCTCTTGAGCGGTGGGAGGCCATCAAAAGTTTGCTTCCCAATGAAAGTGAGCAAAGACTCGCTTATTTGCTCTACTATTGCGGTCTCAAACCCCGGCAAATCATACGACTCCGTCCAGAAGAATTTAGCGATGTGCAAGAAATCTTTCGCCTGACTCGCAACATCCTGGACCGGCTGAAGCGTAATAAAGATAGGCTGCGCTGGTTATTAGGCGATGAAGAGCTTTGAAGTTTCTAAAAATACGCAAAATTGAGGCGCAAAAAAAACAGGTTGTGTGCGTTTATAAAGCAACACAAACTGCATAGAGCCCGTCTGGCAGTTGAGTTTATGCTACTATGTAAGGAAATATGAAGATGGACTGTTTGCATGCAATGGCCCCCAATGACGAGGAACTTCTGAACTTTGCTCTCGATGAAGAGGCTTTGCCGGAGTCTAAAAGAGCGCACCTCGAGCAGTGCGAAGTCTGCCAGCAACGGCTCGCCAGATACAAGCAAGTCAACGCCCACCTGATTTCACAAGTCTATCGCCGCCTATGTCCCAGCGGCACGCAGCTCAGTTTCTATTGCGCTGACCTGCTGCCAGCCGTGGAGAAGACGCGCACAGCCGCCCATATTTTGGATTGCCCGCTCTGTGAAGCCGAGGTCGCGGATACGCGCCGCTTCATCAGAGAAGTGCATATCGACGACCTGGCGCTACCTGATCCCGTATTTTCGCCTGGCAAGGCTGTGCGCCGCATCTTTGCCAAACTTGTCAGGCAGCAGGCCCAACTGGTCACGCGAAATGGCGGCAGCGGCAAGCTACCAGAAAAAGGCTGGCCCCGTCAATACCGGGCTGACTCTATCGACCTTTCACTGCACCTCTCCCGGGCCAGCAGCGGCGCATATATGTTGCTCGGCATCCTCACCAGCGTAAACAGCGCCGAGAGCGTAGACGCCTTCGAGGGAGCGAAAGCAGAAATTTATCCGGCACCCTTTGCGGGTGACATGGGGGATGGAAAAGTCCCAACACCTATGCGTCAAGCCATAGTAGACGACCTGGGAAACCTCGTATTTAGCGCTGTGCCCGTAGGCGAATACACCCTGATTATCCACCTCCCGGGCCAGGAAGTGGTCATCGAGGGCGTAAATATCGAACACGGCTGACGACCCACTTATTACATCACCTGTAGTTACGTTGATCTGATCGAAAGTTGGTCACTGGGGGCTAACGACGCATATGGATAGCGATCTATTTCTGCAACAACTGCGCGACTTAAGCCTGGAGGATGGGCGTGCCTACATCCAGGCACACGCCGCAGAGTTAGAGGATCATGCTACATTCGGCAATTTGCTGGCAGACGAAGCTCTAGCTCAACTTTATACTCCTTTTGTCTCACTCAAGCTAGCCGAATTGCTCATTTTCTTTGGTGAGTATGTTTCTCATGCCTCTTCTCACGCTCTCGGTCTCAAGGCTAAAGGAGATGTCCTGATGATGATTGGGCATCATCGAGCTGCTATAGAGTGTTTGGATGCTGCTGGAGAAGAGTTTCTACGGCTGGGAGATGAAGGAAACTGGGCTCACTCTCGCATCAGCTGGATTATTTCTTGTGCCTGGTTGGGCCATGTTGAAGAGGCACTACAAGAAGCGGCTCGCGCTCGCGATATGTTTTTAAGGCTTGGTGAGTATTATTGGGTTTGTGTCATCGATAATAATATAGCACTGATCTACTATTACACGGGACGGTATCAGAATGCCATCAAGCTATACGAAAGTATGCGGGATATCTATTCTACTTTGACCGATCAAAGTGAACCTTTTATCAAGCGATCTATAGGCTTGGCTGAAATGAACCAAGCGATAAATCTGGCTTGGCTCGGTAATTTTGAACAAGCGTACACTCTTCAAAGGCAGGCACAGATAAGTTTTAGATCTCTTGAAGAAATAGATCTAGTAATTAACGCGGAGGTTAACCTAGCGGACCTCGATTATACACAGGGCTATTATGGCTCGGCACTACGAGGCTATTATCAAGCCAGTGATAGTCTGGTACAGAACAACCTCGATGACCCCGTATTGTTGGCAGAACTCAACCTCTGTATAGCGAATTGTTTGGTCAAACTCAATAGAGCCCAAGAGGCTTGCCAACTGGCAAATGACGCAGTTGAGATATACCGGCAATCGGGTATGTCATTGAGTACAGGCAACACACTCCGTGAATATGCCACCACATTGGTAGCCTCTGGCAAATTAAAGGAAGCTCTGGTCGCCCTCAATGAAGCATGGGCCCTTTTAAGCCGTGGAGGATTTGATCCCCTTGCCTTTGCTACCAAGCTTCAGCAAGCCGAACTCCTGCTTGAGATGGGATGTGTTAATGCTGCATATGATCAAGCCTGCATCGTCAAAGAGTATTTTGAAGCTAAGGGTTTAGTGGCACGTTATGTTCAAGCCAGCCTGGTAATGGCCAGCGCGCGTATAGAAAATGCACGACGGGCTACAGTAAACCAGGAGAAAGAGCAGCAAACCACATTTCTACAAGAGGCTTTATTGCTATGCAAGCAGGTTGCTTTGCAGTCTCGTCAGCACAATTTGCAAGAGGAGGTCTATAAAAGCCACAACCTCCTGGGACAAATTTTTGCTCTTCAAGCAAACCCTACAAAAGCCGCAAGGCACTTCGGAGCAGCTATTGCTCAGATTGAACGTATTCTGGATGACCTTGTATACGACTTGTCTCCTTCATTCCTGCGCACCACATGGGCGGTATATGAAGATATGATTGCTCTCTGTCTCGAGCAATCGCAGGTTGAGCGCGCTTTCAGCTATCTTGAACAGGCCCGTTCTATGGCCCTGCGTCAATATCTCAACAAGTCGCAGCACTCACTGGACGGAAGAGTAGAGCGAGAAGACATGGCATCCGCGCCTGTGTCACAGAAGAATAGCGTGGCGGTGCTGAGAGCACAATACGAACTCAGGGAGGAGCAGGAGAGACACCGCTACTACAGTGTTTTGCTTGTCGAAATCGATTCCTCGGTGTCTCCTACTATTGATCGAGAGGTAATCCAGCAGGAGCTAAAGCGATGCGAAGAGAAAATTAGCGACCTATCTGAACGCTTGTATCTCTACCAATCAGATATGCCACTCAAGTCACACATGAAGAAACGTACAAAGCGCCATACGAAACAGGTCGACAGTGCACAACTGCGTCAGCAACTTGCACCTGATCAACTTCTGTTGACCTATTTTCTCTATAAAGGGAAACTTGTCATCTTTGCAGTTACAACAGAAGGGGTGACCTCTTATGAAATTCCTGATGGCGTGGAGCAATTGGAACGTTTGTTGCCTTTATTACATGCTCATCTTCAGCCTGCCGGTTGGCCTGACATACAACATCCGCCACAGCAGGTTATTCGTCGCCTGCTGAACAGATTGTATAACTTATTGATCGCCCCTGTAGCAGATCTATTATCTTCGCAATCTGGAGCTTTGACGATTGTTCCTTATGGGCCGCTGCATAAACTGCCGTTTCATGCTCTGCACGATGGCTCTCATTTCCTGATCGAGGACTACCAGATCAACTACCTTCCAGCAAGTAATTTGCTTATACACCTTAACAGTCGTAAAGATGAACAATCGCACCGCTCTGCAGATACACTTACTACCTTCAAACAACCATTGGTGTTTGGTTACTCAGGCAACGGGCATCTGCAACGTACCATTGATGAAGCAAAGATGCTGGCGACATTGTTGAATGGCCGTTGCTATCTTGAAGGCGAAGCGACGATTGCTCGACTCGTCGAGCAAGCTCCCGGCAGTCCTATCATCCACATCGCAACTCATGGACATAGCCGGCTGGATGCGCCTAATTTTTCCTATGTGCTCCTGGCTGATGGGCAACTTAATGCAATTGACGCTTTCAGCCTGGATTTGCGGAGGTGTGAACTGGTTACCCTGAGTGGTTGTGAGACTGGTCTGGCTTTAAGTGGAGGAGGTGATGAACAGCTAGGCCTGGGAAGGGCTTTCCTGGCTGCTGGAGCTGAGTCGCTGTTGATGAGCCTCTGGCCAGTAGAGGATAACGCCACCAATGAGTTGATGCAGAGCTTTTATCAACATCTATTGAAAGGGGAGAGCAAAGTACAGGCTTTGCGGGCTGCTCAATGTAGTCTTTTACATAGCGCATCATCAGCCTACACTCATCCTTATTTCTGGGCTGCCTTCCGCCTGGTCGGAGATGTTGGCCCACTGCATTTTGAAGAAGCGAAAGAATCTTTTTTCGTGACTGAAAGTGAACCCCTAAAAATGCGATACCTCGGCGTTACATAAGTGAAAAAGTTGATGTAACTACTTACAGTGAGCCCTCTACAGATGAAAACTGTAGAAGAGAAGCATGGAGGCAAAAATGGACCCTATGGACACGATGGACGATGCAAAGGAATACATGCACACGGCATTCTGGCAAGAAGACGAGGTCGTTCTTGCGTATCATTCTGATTTACCGCTTATTACGGGCGGGAACGATGTTCCTATCTCCAGCAACAAAGAGCGTATTATTGAGGACTTGAATCTGCGCAATGTCAATGCATTTCTCAATCAGAAGGGTTTTAACTTGAAACCCTTCAGCGAGAAAGATACATTACGTTCTCAACAGTTGCCTTCATCACAACTGCAGGCTTCGGATGATCGGAATGACCTTAACAGTCCGATCGGCAAGTATCTGTTCCGTGCACCAAAGGGTGAGGGTACTAACGTCATTTGCTTCTTCCGCTTTGAATCCGTTAATGGAGGACAGCCCACAATGGCCGGTCCTACCTCTGGAATGATGCCGACTGAGATGATGTCAACGCAGACAGATGGTCAGGCTGATGACTATGCTGGTAAGGATGATAAGGGTGGAAATCCTAACATGGATACTAAAAGTGATGTAACCGATGTCGTCAATTTGCTCAATCAGAATCTGAAACAGTTTGTGACGGGAGATAGTCAACCTATTGGAGCCACGCCTAACTGGTACAGTGGTGCCACGAGTTTACCTGACGGCCCCAAACCACAAGGCTGCCCGCTTACTCCTCCTATTCCGGTACCGGCAGATAAGTATTGTCCCGATTCCCCTGGTCTCTGGCCGATTGATGTACCAGAACTCTCTCGTGATCCTAAACTCTCGCGTGAAATGCAATCCATGGCGGGCGATGGTGTGACGGTGTTTATACTCGATACACTGCCTAAGGCAGGGGAGATATCGACGGCGGTTGAAGGTGCTGAAAAGAAGAACCTGCTCTTGCTGGACGTTGCCAACAAAGTTACATTCAACCGCAACATTCTATCGGATGTACTAGATGTTCCCAGCCCGTTGCAGCCCGGGACGGGCAAGGATATCTACGGACGCATTATCGGCTTCCATATGCCAGACCATGGCCTGTTTGCTGCCGGTATCGTGCGTGACCTTGCTCCCAATGCGAGGGTTGAATGTGTTCGGGTGCTCAATGACTTCACTGTTGGTAGCATGGCTATGTTGACCAAAGCACTCGAAGACATCCATACTCGTATGTTACGGGTAGACCCTACGGGAAAAGAGGGAGATTTGCACAACAAGCCTGTTGTGATTAACATGAGCTTAGTCGTGGGACCTCCTGATGGGGATATACTGGATCAGGGATTTGACCCGGCCTTTATCCAAAATGTACGGGCCAGTCTTCTTGAATCTATCAAAAGTCTTGCTGACCTCGGAGTTGTCTTTGCTGCCGCTACGGGCAATGAAGCAGATCCTCGCAACAAAGTTATGAATCCAAAGGGGTTGCGCCCGGGACCACTTTATCCAGCAGCGTTTGCTTATGACCCTGATAACATTCAAGAGATGATTCCAGTTGGTGCTGTTAATAAGACTGGGGCAGCTGCTTCATATAGCAATTACCCAGGACTCAGAGGAATTGCAACATATGGTGGGGAAATTCCAACACCTGTAAGGCCAGTACCCCCTGATTGCATGACTGGAGCTAAAGACATCGATGCATTGATCGGCATCTATACTTCGTTGTCCTATCCGGCCCTTTCAGCGCGTGATTGTGAGTCAAGGTATCCTGTTCCCAATGCCAACGCCTGGGCCTATTGGTCAGGAACATCATTTGCTACTCCTATTATCAGTGCCCTGGCAGCACGAGTTTTAGAGTTGAAGCTGAGAGGGGGACTTCCTGCTGATACGAGTGTGCGAGACACACTTATCAACTCTATTGCCACAAGGCAGACTCAGTGGACAAGGTTGGAGCCTGCCCATGGAGTTGCAGATGGGCACATGATACTAGCCGTGCAGCAGTGTCCATCTGCAGATAACGATGGGGCAGGAGAAGATTCACAGTACACTGGTTAGTGTCATATAGGGCAAGTAGACATATGTAAAAGTACAATACCGGCATCCCCAGATGCCGGTATTGTATTATAGAACCTTTTTATTATTGTTCCCCGCTCGATACATTCGCAAGAATCCCTCCCCTTTTATGAGAAACTGGGGAAGCAACCCTGGCATCCTTTTCGCTTCGAGGTCCCTTACGCCACACGAGTTCTATCCATAGAGCGGCCAGGAAGAAACAGGCACTGCCGAGAGGCCCAAACGGAGTAGCATGAGAATAGGCAGACAATATTGCTCCTAAGAGAACAAAAACGGGCAAGCGGGACACACCAGCACCCTTTCTCTCTTTACGCCTGGATTATGGTGTCCTGCGCCGGCGTCCGGAAAGTAATTGCAGGACTGCGACCAGGATACAGGCACCGATGAAGGCGATGATAACGCTGCCCCAGAAGTGAAATGTGCCCTGGATGTCAAGGAGACTTGCCAGGTAGCCGCCAATGACGGCGCCAACGAGGCCGACAATGATATTCCCGATACAGCCGTAGCCTCGCCCACGTATAGCGGCGCTGGCGAGGAAGCCGGCAATTAAGCCAACGAATAGCCATGATAAGAGGCCTCCGGGGAAAAGGGTGGGGCCACCAGTTATAGAGGTTATATAGGCTGTTATCATAATGTATTTTTCCTTTTACCTCTGTATCTCTTCAAGACTTCTCGCCGCCTCCGGCGGTCCGCACCTCACATCAAAAGCTTGCGAACTGCCGCAGGCAGTGAGGAATCAAGAGGAGAGGAAACTTGAAGAGTTACTATTTCTCTTTATAAACACAGGTCGCTACAATGTATACGGAAGTCTCGGGTGACTACTCCCCACGGCTTTTAGCCGGGGGCTTCTACGGACAAGCCGAGGGCCTGTAGTCCCAGGCCACACATGTTTAGAGCTGCATTCAGATCACGATCAATCGCAAGGAGGCAACAGGGACAATGATACGTTCTTTAGTTTGCTGAAGAATTCCGACCACGAGGCATCTGCAATGCTTTTGGCAAGGCAATGGTTATGAGTCATTCTCTTCACGTGCAAGTCTTCAACGCAGATTATCCCGAAACGGTCGACAATCTGCCTGGACTCCTGGTGAGTGAAATTGTCGCGCCTAAACTTGATACGCTCATGCACCCGCGCAACGACTTTGCGATGTTTCCGCCTCTCAGGAGAACCTTTGGGCTTCTTCGCGTGCTTGCGTTGGACTTTGGCCAGAGCTTGCTCTTCCTGGCGGAAAAAGCGGGGATTGGCTATTTCTTCTCCCGTGCTGAGCGTGGCAAAGGTCTTGAGTCCTACGTCTATTCCGACCTGGGAAGACACTGCGGGCAAGCGTTCAGGTTCGCACTCGCACGAGAAACACACGTACCACTTGCCGGTAGAACTGCGTCTGATGGTACAGGTTTTCATCTTGCCCTTCACCGGCCGGTGAGAGACCATCTTGACACTGCCAATCTTGGAAAGCGTCACACGGTCATCATGGGTGAGACTAAAGCCGCTTTGTGGGAAGGTGAAGCTATCGTATCTACCTTGACCCTTGAAACGGGGAAAACCAGGGTCTTGGGCGTGCTCTCTGACTCGTCGGAAGAATGCCTTGAAGGCCAAGTCAACGCGCAGCGCAACGTTTTGCAAGATTTGGGAATGCACAGTAGTGAGGGAAGGACGTTCCTGCTTCAAAACAGGAAACGTATATTGTTGCTGAAAACAGGTGAGAGAAATACCGTCTCGTTCATAGGCCGTCTTGCGCATTTCCAGCAAGTGGTTATAGAGCCAACGACACTCTTCCAGGGTCTCGTCGAGCTTGTGAAGCTGTTTCTTGGTGGGATAGATGCGATACAGACATGTTTTCAGCATAATGGTATTGTAGCGCAAACTGAGCAGGCATGCAAGCGGAGAACCGCTCCACACCTGCCCTCTCCGAATAAGGAACGCTTTTCATCCCCGTGACTGAAGCCAGGGGCCTTCAAGCGATCTAAGAGGTAAAAGTTACTCTTGAGTCTATAGCAAAAAGGGTGATCCGCTGAACGGATCACCCTTTTTGTGTTTTAGATGAACGGGATGCCTTTCAAAGGCATCCTACTATCCGGCTATAACGTCCGGCGACGGGTGTAACCACCACTGAACGCACGGAGCAGGGCAATCAGTAGACAGGCACCGAGGAAGGCAATAATGATACTGCCGACGAAACCGGATGCCCCAAGTCCAAGCAGTCCTGCTACAAATCCGCCGATGATGGCACCGAGGATACCAACCACGATATCACCGACGATGCCGAAACCGCCGCCGCGCATAACCAGGCCAGCGAGGAAACCGGCAATCAATCCAACAACGATCCACCATA
>WNGP01001868.1_pt1 | contig 27973 bp, 24 predicted proteins | sample 5407671 | NCBI WGS metagenome assembly WNGP01 (sample SAMN13153381, study PRJNA577476) | soil metagenome | isolation source: 40 cm soil or saprolite under Garry oak tree replicate 2 | place: USA:California | collected 2016-06-15
TCCTGCTCTGGCTGCTGATTGGGGAGGGCGTGATCAGCGCGGCCGGGGACGCCGCGCGCTTCGCCCCCGGCCACGCGCTCGCGGCGGTCGTGGCCGCGCACAGCCACGGCTCAGCAGACATGCTCGCGGTCTGGCCGGCGGCAATCGTCGGGCTCCTCTACGTCGCCGTCTTCTGTGGCGCGGGCTTCCTGCTCGTGATCGGCTCGGACGTTCCGGGCAGCGGCGATTAGGAGGGGTTGGCGGAATACCGCTCGTCGCCGGGGCGCGATGGTCGTTCCCTGGGGAGGACGCAGGGAGCGTCCATGTCCATAGATATGGGCGCGATTGCGTAAACAGAGCGGAGCTGGTGGGCGAGCAGCGCGGCCCGGCGGCACAGACTGTATTTCGCCAAGCCCTCCTTGAACGAACACTTGTTCGATCGGCCAAGCGCGGCTAAACTGGCTTGTTCATGGCTGCTGCAGACGAGCTGGTCGTCCACGGCGCCCGCGAGCACAACCTCAAAGACATCACCGTCCGGTTGCCGCGGAATGCGCTGATCTGCGTTACCGGGCTGTCCGGCTCCGGGAAGTCGAGCCTTGCCTTCGACACGATCTACGCCGAGGGCCAGCGGCGCTACGTCGAGAGCCTGAGCGCGTACGCGCGCCAGTTCCTGCAGATGATGGAGAAGCCGGACGTCGACTCGATCGACGGCCTCTCGCCGGCGATCTCGATCGATCAGAAGACGACCTCGCGGAACCCGCGCTCGACCGTCGGCACGGTGACGGAGATCTACGACTACCTGCGGCTGCTCTACGCGCGGATCGGCAAGCCGCACTGCCCGGTCTGCGGCCGGCCGATCTCCGGCCAGAGCCAGGAGTCGATCGTCGACCAGATCCTCCAGCTGGAGCCCGGCACGCGCTTCACCGTCAACGCGCCGGTCGTGCGCGACCGCAAGGGCGAGTACAAGGACGTCTTCGAGCATCTGACGGCGGAGGGGTTCAGCCGGGTCAAGGTCGACGGCGAGCAGCGGCTGCTCGAAGAGGGCGTGCCCGAGCTCGACAAGAAGTTCAAGCACACGATCGAGGTCGTGGTCGACCGGCTCGTGATCAAGGACGACATGCGGACGCGGCTGGCCCAGTCGGTCGAGACCGCGGCCCAGCTCGCGGACGGCCTGGTCGTGATCGACCTCGTCGACGGCGGGGAGCTGACCTTCAGCGAGAAGTTCGCCTGTCCCGACCACGGCGTCTCGCTGCCGGAGCTGCAGCCGCGCATCTTCTCCTTCAACTCGCCGCACGGCGCTTGCCCGCGCTGCACCGGCCTCGGCCACCAGCAGGAGATCGATCCCGATCTGCTCGTCCCCGATCCGACGCTCTCGATCGGCGAGGGCGCGCTCGTGCCGTGGGCGCTCGGCAACTCAGGGTTCTACGAGTCGGTCGTCCAGGCGATCGCCGACCGGTACGAGATCGACCTCGAGCAGCCGTGGCAGGACCTGACCGAAGAGCAGCAGAATCTCTTCCTCTACGGCACCGACGGCGAGCGGATCTACGTCTCGTACCGCAACCGGATGGGCCGGCGCCGCGCCTACACGATGGCCTTCGAAGGGCTCGTCCCGAGCCTCGAGCGGCGCTACCGCGACACGGACTCGAGCCAGCAGCGCGAGCGGATCGAGGAGTACATGAGCTTCCGGCCCTGCCCGGTGTGCCACGGGGCCCGGCTGAAGCCCGAGGTGCTAGCGGTCACGGTCGGCGACAAGAACATCCACGAGTTCACGCGCATGTCCGTGACACGCGCGCTCGAGTTCCTCGACACGCTGCAGCTGAGCGAGACCGACCAGCTGATCGGCTCACGAGTGATCAAGGAGATCAAGGAGCGGCTGACCTTCCTCGACAACGTCGGCGTCGGCTACCTCGACCTCGACCGCACGGCGGCGACGCTGTCGGGCGGCGAGGCGCAACGGCTGAGGCTGGCGACCCAGATCGGCAGCCAGCTCGTCGGCGTGCTCTACATCCTCGACGAGCCCTCGATCGGGCTCCACCAGCGCGACAACGGCAAGCTGATCGCGACCCTTGATCGGCTGCGCGACCTCGGCAACACCGTCCTCATCGTCGAGCACGACGAGCAGATGATGCGCTCCGCCGACCACCTGGTCGACATGGGGCCGGGCGCGGGCGAGCACGGGGGACACGTCGTCGCCGAGGGGCCGGCGACCAAGGTCGAGCGGAACAAGAAGTCCGTCACCGGCCAGTTCCTGTCCGGGGCCCGCTCGATTCCGGTGCCCGAGCGCCGCACCGACGATCTCGGCTCGTTCTGGGTTCGAGGCGCCTCGATGCACAACCTCAAGGACATCGACGTCGAGTTCCCGGTCGGGAAGTTCGTCTGCGTCACCGGGGTCTCGGGCTCGGGCAAGTCGACGCTCGTGAACGAGATCGTCTACAAGTCGCTCGCCAACCGGCTGCACAGGATGCGGGTCAAGCCGGGCGACCACGACTCCGTCGAAGGGATCGACGTTTTCGACAAGGTGATCGACATCGACCAGTCGCCGATCGGGCGCACGCCGCGGTCGAATCCGGCGACGTACACCGATCTGTTCACGCCGATCCGCGAGCTCTACTCGCTGACGCCCGAGGCGAAGGTGCGCGGGTACAAGCCCGGGCGCTTCTCGTTCAACGTCCGGGGCGGCCGCTGCGAGACCTGCAAGGGCGACGGCCAGATCAAGATCGAGATGCACTTCCTGCCCGACGTCTACGTCCCTTGCGAGACCTGCAAGGGCGCGCGCTACAACCGCGAGACGCTCGAGGTCCGCTTCAAGGGCAAGTCGATCGCGGACGTGCTGGCGATGTCGGTTGAGGAGGCGCTCGCCTTCTTCGCCAAGATCCCGAAGCTGCGCCGGAAGCTGCAGACGCTGCACGACGTCGGGCTCGACTACATCAAGCTCGGCCAGCCCGCGACGACGCTCTCCGGCGGGGAGGCGCAGCGGATCAAGCTGGCCAAGGAGCTCTCGAAGGTGGCGACCGGCAAGACGCTTTACATGCTCGACGAGCCGACCACCGGCCTGCACTTCGCCGACATCGAGAAGCTGCTCGACGTCCTCCAGCGGCTGGTCGACGCCGGCAACACCGTGCTCGTGATCGAGCACAACCTGGACGTGATCAAGCAGGCGGACTGGTTGATCGACCTCGGGCCCGAGGGTGGAGAGGCCGGTGGCGAGATCGTCGCGGCCGGGACGCCGGAGCAGGTGGCCGAGGTCGAGGAGTCGTTCACCGGGCAATACCTGCGCGAGGTGCTGCCCGCGCACGCTGCCGCAGCCGCCTAAGGCGTCGCTCGCGACGCCGACCTAAAAGGCCGCGCCGACCTGTGCGGGACGGCCGCTAAACCCGGCTGAAGGAGACGAACGCTCGCGACCAGCTGCGAGCGCTGCTTAGACGGCTATTGGTTGGCGCCGGCCCGCTGGACGCCGGTGAAGGTGTAATCGATCGTCGAAGACTTGTTCTCCAGCGTGTTGTCTGCCGAGCTCGGCAGGGTGACCGTCACGCGAAGGTGGTCGGTCGAGCCGGCGGCCAGCGTCAGGTTCGAAAGGGCGATGGCGCTGCCGATCAGCGCCCGTGAGGCAAGCACGCTCGAGGTCGCACCGCCGCACGTGTAGGTGTAGGGCGGGCCCGACTCCGTCCAGGCCTGGGAGCACTTGTCGATCGCGATCTGGAGGCCGTTCGTGGCGTCGGTGTCGAGCAGGGATGAACTCGTGGCGCTCGTGGTCAGCGTCGCCGAGCCGAGTGAGATCGTGCCGGAATAGCTGAGGTCGATCGCGCGCTGCATCGTGTCGCCCGCAGCAATCGCGCTCGCGCCCGTGCCGAGGCGGCTGACCGGGACCGTCAGCGAGAGCGTTCCGCTGGCGATCGTATGGCTGGCGCTCGTGGAGCTCGTGAAGGTCGCGAAGGTGCCGAGGCCCGCGATCGAGGCTGCGGAGCCGAGCACCGCGATCGAAAGCAGCAGCTTCCGAGCAGGGAAACGATTCCGCCGCATAGTTGTGTCTTCGGCAGCAGAAGCGCCCGAGACGTCACCCGGAGGGGGGATAACGCGCGTCAATTGACGTAGTAGGTGAACGTCGCCTGCACCTGGTCGGTGACGGACCTGACGCAGTTCGGGTTACCTCCGCCGCCGCAGAGCGGAGCGACCCAGTAGTAGAACTTGATCGTCATGCTGTTCGCCTCGGCGACGGTGTCGACGAGCGACAGCGTCACGGTGTCGGTCTGCCAGGTCACGTTGCTGTTGTTGCAGGATTGCGCCGTTGCCTGCGTCGTGCCGCCGTGCGTCTCAACGAGGCTCGCACCGTTGTAGACCTCGAAGTAGTTGCACAGCGTGCCGCCGAGTCCAGGAGCGGTGGCGTCACGCCAGATGTTCTTGAGAGTCACGCTCTGAACGACCGCTCCCGCGGGCAGGTCCGGATGGTCGAAGGTGACCTGGAGATACTTCGCGCTCGTCGGCACCGTGGACGGCCAGGTGCTCGCCGCCGTGTAGATCGTCCCGGCCGCGCCTGTGCCCTCGGCGGTGGCGATCGACCAGGGGGTCACGGTCGCGGCACCGGTCGACTGGTCGGTGTAGGTCTTCTCGAACAGCGTCCAGCTCGCGTAGCTCGTGCCCGTGACGGTCGCGTACTCGATGTTCCAGCCCTTGGCTCCTGTCTCGTAACCGAAGATCTTGATCCGGAGATCGTCCGCCAGGTCGGTTGTGGTCACCAGGGACGAGATGTCCTCGTTGACGACTCGGTAAGTGGCTCCGGTGCTGCACAGCGGGCCCGCCGAATGGTCGAGCGTGCCGAGGAGGCTGTCGTCCGAGGCGCGCCGAACCTCGATCTTGTAGATGCAAGCGTTGCCCGAGCCGCCGCCGCCTTTGCTTGCGTACTTGATATTGAAGTTAACGCTCGAGGCAGGTAGTCCGGCCGGGCGCGGGCTGTTGAAATCGATCTGGTAGAAGCGGGTCGCCGAATAGGCGGCGGCCCACGCCCCGGTCACCGCCGGCGCCGCGTCGTCGTAGTCGGGCAGGTCGGACTTGTTCGCCGCGCTGCCGCTACTCGCGTCCCGGAGATCGCCGGGAAAGGTCGAGCGCGTTCCGGAGAAGATTCGCTTCGAGGACACCGTCATTGGGCCACCCGTTGCCGCGCTGTTGAAGGTGGCGAAGGCAAGCGACGCTCCGACTAGCGCGGCCGCGGCGGCTCCGGCGAGTGCGCCGGCGCGGACAGCGCCCAGTCGGGCTGGTCGCCTAGGCGAGCGGTGCGACCTGTGCCGGCGCATCGGGCGTCCTCTCGATCTCGTCCTCATCCGGCTCGTTCCAGATTCGCCGGATGGCGATGATCACGAACAGCGCGGGCGCGACGAAGACGGTCAGCAGCCTCAGCCACGGGCTGCGCAGCCAGACGATCAGCCAGCCGAGCTTCGGCACGACGAGCCGAACCTGCCAGGCCGTCGAGCCGTCGAGGCGGGCCGTCCAGGGGTCGCGCGCGTTGTTTGCATCGCCCTTCGTGCGGATGACGGGGTGCTCGCCGCCGCGAAGGACCTGGACGACCCGGTGCGTCTGGACGTGGTGGTCGCCGACGGGAATGTGGAGGCTGATCACCTGGCCGACACGAACATCTCGGGAAGGCTTCGGCGTCACGATCACCATGTCGCCCGCTCCGAAGTACGGCCTCATGCTTCCGGACAGGACCGTCTCCGGGCGGTAGAGGCCGGTATGCGGAATCAAGGCCAGCAGAGCGAAGACGGCAAGCGTCGCACCGAGCACGAGCTTCAGCGCGAGATCGGCTACGAGCCGCGTGCCGCTCACGACTACTTGTCCGTCGCGGTGCGCTGCGTGCCGGTGAACGTGTACTGGATCGTCGACGACTTGTTCTGGAACGAGTTGCCGGCGCCGCTCGGGAACGTGAGCGTCACGCGCAGGTGGTCAGCGTTGCCCGCCGTGAGAGAGCTGAGGTTGCTCAGAGTCACGCCGGTCTGGATCACTGCGCGTGAGCTGAGCACCGTCGACGGCGAGCCGCCGCACGTGTACGTGTAGGGCGGGCCGGCCTCGGTCCAGGCCTGCGAGCACTTGTCGATCACCATTTGGAGCCCGTTCGTCGCGTCGGTGTCGAGCACCGAGCTCGTTGTCGCCGACGTCGTCAGCGTCACCGAGGCGAGGTTGATCGTTCCCTGGTCAATCAGGTCGACGCTGCGCTGGATCGTGTCGCCGGGCGCGATCGCGGTTGCGTCGACGTTGAGACGGTTCGTCGAGGCGCCGGTGGCCCCGAGCGCGATCGTGACCGTGCCGGAAGACACGGTGTGGCTAGCCGAGGTGGAGCTGGTGAAGGTTGCGAAGGTTCCGAGGCCGGCGATGCTCGCGGCTGCGCCGAGGACGGCGATCGTCAGCAGCAGTTTCTGAGCAGGCGAGCGCCGCCGACATACGCCGGACTTCCAGCTAGGGGTTCGGGGGGCTCGCCAAGTCATCCCGGTGCGCAGGTGACGCAAATGGGTCATCGGCAGCTGCGCGAGTTGACTTGAGAGTCAATACAGCGCGTCCCATACGCTCCAGGCATGAGCATCCCGGCTGACCGGGCGCATCCGGACGGAGCCCGAGCGTGGTGGCAGCGGGTCCTGCTCGTCCCGCAGGCGCCGCGGGCGGTTTTCGGGGAGCTTCGCGACGACTCGCGGGAGGCCGCCGAGGATCGCCAGGACGCGATCGCCGCGGTCGCCTTCTTCGTGGGTGTCGCGCTGACGCTGTTCAGCTCGCAGGCGGCGTCGTTCGCGGACGATCCCTTTCGAGCCGGAATCGTGATCCCGGTCTGGCTCTTCATCGCCGGGCTGCTCGTCGGACTGGTCAACTACTGGCTCGCGGGCGGTGCGCTCTATCTCGCCCTCAGCCGCCTCGGGGCGAAGAGCAGCTACAGACAGGCGCGTCACCTGCTGGCGCTGGCGGCGGTGCCGCTCGCGCTGTCGCTGGTGCTCCTCCCTGTGCGGCTAGCGCTCTACGGGGGCGACATCTTCCGAAGCGGCGGTGCGGACTCCGGTCCCGGAGCGCACGTCTTCACGGTGCTCGAGGCGGGGTTTGGGCTCTGGTCGGTCGCGCTGCTCGCGATCGGAATTCGCGTCGTCGAGGGCTGGGGATGGCCGAAAACGATCGGCGCGATCGCGGTCTTCGGCGTCCTCGTCGCTGTCGCCGACCTAGCGCTGAACCTGTTCGGCGGCTAGCTCGGCCTCGAACTCGGCCAACTCCTCATCCGGGATCGAATAGGTGTGCTGTTCCTCCGGGAAGCGCTGTTCCCGCACTTCGGCGGCGTAGCGCTCGAGCGCGCCCCGGATCTCGGTGGCGAGGTCTGCATAGCGCTTGACGAAGCGCGGCGCCCGGCCTTCGTAGAGCCCGAGCAGGTCGTGGTAGACGAGCACCTGGCCGTCCGTCGCAGCGCCGGCCCCGATCCCGATCGTCGGCACGGTCAGCGCTTCCGTGATTCTCTCCGCGACCGGGGCGGGCACGGCCTCGAGCACGACCGCGAAGCAGCCGGCGCGCTCGAGGGCGACCGCGTCGTCGTAGAGCCGCCGGGCCTGGTCGGCGGTGCGGCCCTGCGCCTTGAAGCCGCCGAGGACGGTCGCCGACTGTGGCGTCAGGCCGACGTGGCCCATGACGCCGATGCCGGCGCCCGTGATCGCGCGTACGCGTGAGAGCGACGGGCCGGCGCCCTCGAGCTTGACCACGTCGGCGCCGCCCTCCTTGACGTAGCGCACCGCGTTGTGAACGGCGTCGTCGTCCGAGGCCTCGTACGTGCCAAAGGGCATGTCGCCGATGATCAGCGGCCGCTTGGCCGCACGCGCGACCGAGCGGGTCAGGAAGAGCATCTCGTCCATCGTCACCGGCACGGTCGAGTCGTGGCCGAGGACGACCATCGCCGCGGTGTCGCCGACCAGGATCAGGTCGATTCCGGCCGCGTCCGCGAGCCTGGCGCCGGGCGCGTCGTACGCCGTGACCATCACGATCTTCTCGCCGCGGGCCTTCATCTGGAGGAGCTCGGGGAGGGCCAGCTTCCCGGGAGCCGGAGTGGCCGGGCCGGGCTTCCTGGGACGAGTGCTCATGCTTTCTCCTTGTCGAGGACGACATTGTCGATCAAGCGCGTCTTGCCGACGCGAACCGCGGCAGCGAGCACGCGCGGCTCGAAGTCGGCGACCTCGACGTAGTCCATGTCGAGGCCGTTCAGGCGCGCGCGGGCCTGGGCCGCATCCTTGGTCGCGAGCGCCCGCGGCAGGGTCAGCGCGAGCTCGCGCTCCGCGGGCGAGAGGTAGGCGTTGCGTGACGAGAGCGCGAGCCCGTCGGCGTCGCGGACTGTCGGGACGACGCGGATCTGAACCTCGTGGTCTAGGTCGCGAACCATTCGCTTGACGACCGCGACCTGCTGGGCGTCCTTCTGGCCGAAGTAGGCCCGGTCGGGGCGAACGATGTTGAAGAGCTTCAGGCAGATTGTGGCGACGCCGCGGAAGTGGCCCGGCCGGTGCTCTCCTTCGAGGCGGCTGCCGAGCTCCTCGACCTCGACCCAGGTCTGGAAGCCGGGCGGATAGAGCTCGCTCGGCTCGGGCGTGAAGAGGATGTCGACGCCGGCCTGCTCGGCGACCCGGGCATCGCGTTCTTCGTCGCGCGGGTACCTGGCGAGATCCTCGTTCGCGCCGAACTGCGCCGGGTTGACGAAGAGGCTCGCGACGACGAGGTCGTTCTCGGCGCGGGCCGCTCGAAAGAGGGCGAGATGGCCCTCGTGGAAGGCGCCCATCGTTGGGACGAGGCCGACGGATCCGTCGCGCGGCTCGGCGCGCAGGCCGCCGATCGTTCGGACGATCTTCATGCGCGCGTGGCTTCCGCTAGGACGTCGTAGAGCGGCTCCAGGTCGGGACGAATGGCGCGGATCGCCTCGCGGTGGGCCTCGACGGTCTCCCAGTCGCCGCGCTCGATCGGGCCGGTCAGCTCGAAGCCGTTGTCGATCGTTCGCTGCATCAACGGGACGAGTGCCTCCGGCGGTGCGCCGGCGGAACGGAAGAGCTCAGATGCGACCCGGTGCAGCGTGACCAGGTAGTTCGAGGCGATCGCGGCGCCGGCGTGGTAGAGCGGCCGCGCCCCGTCGGCGAGCTCGAAGGGCGTCAGGCCGAGCAGCCGGGCCAGCTCGAAGCCGCGCTCGCGCGCTTCCGGGGTTTCGGCCGTAACCGCGGCGAAGGCGCCGTCGAGCTGTTCGGGCCCTCGCGCGCGCGTGAACGTCTGCAGCGGGTGGAGCCCGAAACGCCGCTCGTGCGGGTCGAGCGCCGCGAGCGGCGTGCCGCCGCTGACGTGCGAGATCCAGCCAGGTCCCGGGACCACGTCCCGGGCCACGTCCCGAATAGCCGCGTCGGGCACGCAGAGCAGCACGAGCTCCGCGCCGTCGTCCCGCAGTGCGACGCCGCGCTCCTCGAGCCGCGCGGCGACCGCCGAGCCGACCCGGCCGCGACCGATCACGTTGACGCTTTCGAACATCGTTTCGCTCCAGTTCCGTAGCGGATACCGGGCAGTAGAAAGCGTACCTGCCGGTATCGTGGCGGTTTCTCGATGCGGCTACGGGGTCTCATCGTCCTAATGGCGCTCTGTGCGGCGCTCGGCGCTCCCAACGCGGCGCCGGCCGCACGCACGCTCTTCGCGCCCTGCGGCGCGAACGGACTGCAGTGCGCGACGGTGAACGTGCCGCTCGACCGCAGCGGCGCGACTCCCGGCACCGTGTCGCTCCACGTCGAGGAGCTTCCCGCCCCGGGTATCCCTCGCGGAGTCCTGTTCCTGATCGCGGGCGGGCCCGGTCAGGCATCGGCAGGCGCCTTCACCCTCGGCGCGAACGCCCTCGACCTCCGCAGCGAGTATCCGGGCTACACGCTGATCGCCTTCGACCCTCGCGGGACCGGACGCTCCGGGCTCCTTCGCTGTCCCGAGCTCCAGGCTGATCCGTTCGCGGCGCTGACGAGGGTGCAGGCGCTGGTCGCGAAATGCGGGACGGAGATCGGCGCCAGCCGCGACTTCTACTCCACTCGCGACCACGCCGACGACATCGACGCGGTGCGCCGGGCGCTCGGCGTCGACAAGATCGCTCTCGAGGGAACGTCGTACGGAACCCAGCTCTCGGTCGCTTACGCGCTGACCTACCCGAGCCACGTCGAACGGCTGATCCTCGACTCGGTGGCCGACCCGGCGGGCCGCGACCCCTTCGCGCTCGACGACCTCCAGCAGATGCCGAAGGGGCTCGCGTCGCTGTGCTCGGGCGGGCTATGTAGAGCGGCGACGTCGAACTTCGTCGGCGAGCTCGTCAAGCTCGCGAACCGGATGGCCGCCCATCCGGTCGCGGGCAAGGTGGCCAAGCAGAGCGGCGGGACGAGAACCGTGCGGGCCACCGGCTTCGACTTCCTGGGCGGCGCCGTGCTCGATTCCGACCTCAACGCGGGCCTCGCGGCTGAGCTGCCGGCGGCGGTGCACGCGGCCCTCCGGGGTCGAACGCGCCCATTGCTCCGGCTCGTTCAGCTCGACCGGCAGACGGCAATCACGTCGGCGGAGGATCTGAGCATGGGGCTGTTCACGGCCACTGTCTGCGACGACGGGCCGTTCCCGTGGGCTCCGGAGACGCCGCTCGGGCAGCGCCCGGGCTTGCTCGCGGGGGCTCGGAGCGCACTGCCCAAGGGCTCGACCGGACCGTTCGGCATTTGGGCAACCGACCTCGGCCCGGCCCCCTTCTGCCTCCGCTGGCCGCCCCAGGCGCGCCGTCCGGGAATTGGCTCGGGGCCGCTGCCGAACGTGCCGGTGCTCGTCTTCGCGGGGGAGCGCGACCTACGCACACCCGCCACGAATGCGGCCGCGATTGCCGCGCGCTTCCCGCAGGGACGGCTCGTGACCGTGCCCGGCGTGGGCCACAGCGTCCTCGGTACCGACTTCACGGGTTGCGCGCAGACCGCCGTGTCGATCTGGCTCTCGGGCGGAGTGCCGCCTTCGCGTTGCCCGCGCTCGCCGATGCTCGTCAATCCGATCGGTGCCTTCCCGGCGTCTTTCGCGACGCTGAAGCCCGGCCGCACCGGCGGCGTGCGCGGCCGGACGCTCGCCGCGGTGGCGAAAACCGTGCGCGAGGCCGCGGCCTCGTGGGCGTTCTCGCTCACCGGCTTCACGCAAGTGCAAGCGATCGCCGGCCTCTACGGCGGCACGATTCGCGCGTCTGGAACGAGCTTCGTGCTCAAGGGCTACAGCACAGTTGCCGGGGTGCGGATCAGCGGAAGCCTCCGCCTCTACCGGCCGGAGGCACGCTCGCCTCTCCCGGCGAGGTTCGTGGGCTCCGTGCGCGTGGACGGGACGAAGGCGGCGCACGGGCGGCTCGCGGTCGGGGCGTCGACGCTCAGTGGTCGCCTCGGTGGGCGGCGAGTTCACGGACCGGCCTAGCCGCAGCCATTCGCGGTTAGCCCGGCGGGGGCTCGGCTCCGATCTCGCGCGATAACCGCTCACCCATGCGCCGGGCCAAGCCTGGGGCCAGGGCGATGATCGCCGCGCCGAGAACCAGCCACCCGAGCACGACGTAGGGGAACCACTTGTACGGATACGCGACGCCGTGGATGTTCTTGTAGAGCACATACACGAGGGCGGCGATCGCGGCGCCGATGATCAGCAACTGCGCCGGATTCTCACGCCGGTCGAGCGTGAGGAACTTTGCCGCGCCGAGGTTCGTGACGATGTAGACGACGAGCAGGCTGAGCACGCCGATCGTTCCCATGTAGAAGAAAACGTTCGTCGAGGTTGTGTTGTTGATCCGCAGCGCGACGAAGACCGCGATCGAGACCGCCATCACCACAGCCAGGGCATTCGCCGGCGCGCCGGTGCGGCGTGACGCTAGGCCCAGCCGCGGAGTCGCGAACCCGTCACGTCCCAGCGCGAAGAGGATCCGAGCCGCCGCCGTCGCCGTCCCGAGAGCGCTCGCAAAGGCGCTGACCATCGCGCCGAAGTTGATCGCGTCGGCGTAGCCGTGCGAGATGAACGACGTGGACAAGTCGCCGAGCGGCGCGCCCGAGCTTGAGAACGCCTTCACTCCGTTGGCGTCGATCCCGAACCCGAGCGACTGCGCCAGCATCACCACGACGTAGAAGACGCCGGTCACCGCGACGGCGGTCGCGATTGCCGCCGGGATGTTCCGGCGCGGGTTGTTCGTCTCTTCGCCGAGCGCGGCCGCCCCTTCGAATCCGGCCCAGGAGAGGAAGCCGAAGACGGAGGCAAACGCGATCGCACCGATGCCGACGCCGGCGGGCGGGCTGAACGGCTTCAGGGTGAAATCCTGGCCGTTCGGGGCGGAGCCGCCGATCACCTTGACATAGATCCAAACGACGAGAATCAGGATGAGCGTCACCGAGACGGCCTCGATTGCGAGCAGCGACCGGGTGGCGAATTTGACGTCGTTGTAGGCGACGATCCAAATCAGTGCCGCGGCGACCAAGGAGATGACGATCCACTCGGGCGAATGCCAGATTCCGGTGCCGTCGAAGAACGCCTCGCCGAACAAGCCCACCTCAGCTGTCGACGCAGCGGTAAAGGCTGTATACGTGCCTAGCTGCCCCCAACCCGAGAAGAAGCCGGCATGGGGACCGAGCGTCACGCCCGTGAGGGCATATGCGGAACCGGCGTGACTGAAATGACCAGTGAGGCGGACGAACGCGTAAGAGACGAGCGCGATCGCGATCGCCGCGAAGAGAAACGCGAGTGGGACCGCTCGTCCGATCAGGCCGGCCGGCGCGACGCCGTTCAGAGCCATTGCGGCGGTCGGCGCCATGATCCCAAGAGAAAGGGCAATCGCCTCCCAGAAGCGAAGCTCCCGCCGCAGGCCTCCCGGCCTTTCGGGAATCGCAGTCGTCGCGCTCGTCGATGCCATCAGCCGCCTCCTTCCTCGAAGATCTCATCCGGTAGGAACATCCCCACCACCCAGTTCGGCACGTCGACGACCTCGTGGATTCGCAGGTCGCCGGCCACGCTCGCGATCGCGTAGGCCTCCTCGCGCTCGAGGCCATGGCGCTCGCCGAGGTGCTCGATCGTCGCGTGGACTGCCTGCTTCGTCGCCTCCATCAAGTCAGGGGCGACCCCCGTGCACACGTGGTACCCGCTCTCCTCCGTCGACGAGAGCGTGCGGGGCGGGAGCCGGTACTGGGGCGCCCGGATCGTGAAGTCACGGCGCACAGATAACCGCAGGACGACGTCCATCGCCGTTTCGATCGCCGTCCCGCAAACTTCGCCGTCGCCTTGCGTTGCATGAGTGTCTCCGACGGAGAAAAGCGCTCCCTCCACGCCGACCGGGAGGTAGAGGCTTGTTCCGGCACGCAAATGCTTGGTGTCGAGGTTGCCGCCCCAGCGAGAGGGGGGCACGATCGAATGCTCACCCGGTTCGGCAGGCGCGACGCCAATAGTGCCGGGAAACGGCCGGTACTGGAGCTTGATCGAGTCGCTCCAGACTATGCACGACCGCTCTCGGTCGACCTCCGAGATCTTCAGCCACGGCTCCGTGAACTCGTCCGCGAGCAGGCCGAAGCCCGGAATCAGCGCCGTCCAGCCCCAATTCTGCGGTCGGAACTCGACGATCTCGACCTCGAGCACGTCGCCCGGCGAGGCGCCCTTGACGAACACGGGACCGCTGACCGGGTTGACGTGGGTGAAGTCGAGCTTCTCCACGTCTGCGGCGCCCGAGGTTGCTGTGATCTGCTCGTCCGAGGCGTCGCGCACGTGGAATTCGACAGAGTCGCCCGAGTTGATCTCGATGGCGGGCTCGATCGAGTTGTCCCACGCGTAGTTGAAGGCGTCGCGGCGAAGGTCATGGAGCGTTTGCGGGCCGCCAGGCGGGTTCTCCACCGCGCTTCTTTACCGCATCGGAGGTTCTCGGTGCAACCGTCCGCGGCCGCCCATGTCGGCTGCATGGAATCGACGACGTTCGCAGTGCGTCCGGGATACGGCTTACACTGCCGTGGCGATGCCGATCTACGAGTACGTGTGTATGGAGTGCGAGTCGCATTTCGAGGAGCTCGTCCGCAACGGTCACGACCCCGACTGTCCGGATTGCGGCGCCGAGAACGTGCGCAAGCAGTTCTCCGTCTTCGCGGCTCACGGCACCGCCGAGCAACCGAGCTTTGGCGGATCTTCTGCAGGCGGTTGTTGCGGCGGAAGCTGTGGCTGCGGCTGAGCTAAACGCCTTCGCGACCGAAGTCGCCGGCTGCACGAAGTGCCGGCTCGCGGAGGGCCGGACGCAGGTCGTCTTCGGCGTCGGCGATCCGAGCGCGGACCTGATGTTCGTCGGCGAGGCGCCCGGGTTCCACGAGGACCAGCAGGGCAAGCCCTTCGTCGGCCAGGCCGGCAAGCTGCTCGACAAGCTGCTGGCGGGAATCGGGCTCGGGCGCGAGCAGGTCTATGTCGCGAATGTGCTCATGTGCCGCCCGCCGGGAAATCGCGATCCGCAAGCCGACGAGATCGAGGCCTGCGAGGGTTACCTGTTCCGGAAGGTCGCGCTGATCGAGCCGAAAGTCGTCGCGACGTTGGGCAACTTCGCGACCAAGCTGCTCTCGGGCAAGCCGACCGGGATCACGCGCGTCCACGGCGCCGAGCAGGAAGCGACCCTCGGCGGACGCTCGGTATTGCTGTACCCGCTCTACCACCCGGCCGCGGCTCTCTATACGCCGGCGATGCTGAAGGTGCTCGAGGCCGACTTCGCGCGTCTGCCCGAGCTGCTCGGGCGAACGGCCGAGGAGCCGGAGCCGGCTCCGACGCGTGCGCCGCTCGCGCCCGAGCCGGCTGTTCAGCTCGGCCTCTTCTGAGCTCCATCGAGCTGACCTCTGCCTCCGTGGCGGAGACCGAGGCGATCGCCGCGCGGCTTGCCCGCAGCCTGCAGGTCGGCGACGTGGTCACCGTCTCGGGCGAGCTCGGCAGCGGCAAGACGACCTTCGTCCGCGGCGCTTGCCGCGCGCTCGGCATCGAAGTGCCCGTGACGAGCCCGACCTTCACCGTCGGCCACCGCTACGCGGGAAACCCGGACGTCTCACACCTGGATCTCTTCCGTTTCCAGGGCTTTTCGCCGGCGGAATGGGGGGACGTCGAGCCCTACTTCGCCGACGCGATCTGCTTCGTCGAGTGGCCCGAGGCGGCTGCGCACGCCCTCCCGCCGGTGCGCGTCGCGCTACGTTTGTCGCACGTGGATCGCGAACACAGACTGATCAAGGTCGAAAGCGACGACCGGCAGCTGTTGGCGGAGGTCTCCGGCGATGCTGACGCTCGCGTTTGACACCGCCACCGGCGTCGCCACGAGTGCGCTCGTCCGGGACGGAGAAGTGCTTGGCGAACGCGCCTCCCGGGCCGTGCGCGTTCTCGCCGACGCCGAGGAGCTACTCGAGTACGCCGGCGCCGAGCCGCGCGAGCTGAACCGGCTCGTTGTCGGCACCGGACCGGGCAGTTTCACGGGTGTCCGGATGGGGCTCGCGGCCGCCCGCGGGCTGGCGTTCGCGCTCGACCTTCGGCTCGCCGGTGCCTCGACGCTCGATGCGCTCGCCGCCGGCGCACCCGGCGCTCTGCCCGTGGTCGACGCGGGGCGGCGAGAGGTGTTCACCCTCGTCGACGGCAATCCGGCTGTGGCGGCCCCGGGCGAGCTTCGGCTCGAGCCCGGGACGACGTGCGTCGGCGACGGCGCCCTTCGCTATCGGGAGGTGCTCGAAGCGCTGGGCGCGAAGATCCCGCCGCGAGACAGCGAGCTGCACTTGCCGCGGGCTCGATTCCACATCGAGCTCGCGCGCGAGTTCGTCGACCCGGAGACTGTCGAGCCGCTCTACCTGCGGCTCCCGGACGCGGAGCGGGCGCGATGAAGGAGATGACGAGAGTCGAGCTGCGCCGCCTCGAGATGCGGGACCTGAACGCGATCGAGCGGATCGAGCGCGCCTCCTACCCGACACCCTGGTCGCGCTCGATGTTCGCGAGCGAGCTCGCGAAGCCGTCTTCGATCTGCCTCGGCGCCTTCGATCTCGAGACCCTCGAGCTGGTCGGCTACCTCGTTATCTCCCGCTACGTGGACGCCTGGCACGTGATGAACGTCGCCGTGGCGGCCGAGCACCGCCGCCGCGGGATCGCGACGATGCTGCTCGAGCGGCTGTTCGAGGCAACGGCCGGCCGAGGCCGGCGGGGCTACACGCTCGAGGTGCGAGTCTCGAACGCGGGAGCGGTCGCCCTCTACGAACGCCTCGGCTTCAAGCCCCGCGGCGTCAGGCGCGGCTACTACACCGATAACCGAGAAGACGCCTTGATCATGTGGAAGGATCCGATCAGCGAGCCGGACGACTGATCCTCGGGATTGAGACCTCGTGTGACGAGACCGCCGCCGCGGTAGTCACGCAGGACGGGCAGATCCTGTCGAACGTCGTCTCCTCGCAGGCGGAGCTGCACGCTCCCTTCGGCGGCGTCGTCCCGGAGGTCGCATCGCGGCGCCACCTCGAGCTCGTCGTGCCGGTGCTGCGGGAAGCGCTGGCGGAGGAGGACAGCGACCTCGAAGACCTCGATGCGGTCGCCGTCACTCAGGGCCCGGGTCTCGTCGGCGCGCTGCTCGTCGGTCTCTCCGCCGCCAAGGCGGTCGCCTGGGCGAACGGGCTGCCGCTGGTCCCCGTCAACCATCTGCACGGCCACGTCGCCTCGCTCTACCTGCAGCCCGAGCCGGTCGAGCCGCCTTTCCTCTGCTTGCTTGCGAGCGGCGGTCACACGCTGCTGATCGACGTTCCTGAGCACGGCGCCTTTCGGGTGCTCGGGACAACGCTCGACGACGCCGCAGGCGAGGCCTTCGATAAAGGCGCACGGCTGCTCGGTCTCGGCTACCCGGGCGGAGCGGCGATCGACCGGCTCGCCGGCGAAGGCGATCCCGATGCGTACGACTTCCCCGTCGCACGCGTGCCCGGGCTCGACTTCTCGTTCTCGGGCCTGAAGACGGCGCTGCTCTATGCGGTGCGGGATCTCTCGGAGGCCGAGCTCGATCGCCGCCGCACCGACCTCGCAGCGAGCTACCAGCGCGCGATCGTCCGCGCGCTCGTCGCCCGGGCGCACCAGGCTGCGGAGCAAACGGGAGCGCCGAGAATCGCCGTCGTCGGCGGAGTCGCGGCCAACTCGGAGCTGCGCGCCGCGTTGCCGGAGGCAGCCTTCGCGCCGCTGCCGCTGTGCACCGACAATGCGGCGATGATCGCCTCGGCCGCGCGATACGCAGAGGCAGTCCCCTGCCCGAGTTATCTTGCGCTCGATGCGTACGCCTCTGGCTAGGAGGGTTTGGCGGAATACCGCTCGTCGCCGGGGTGCGATGCTCGTTCCCTGGGGAGGACGCAGGGAGCGTCCATATCCATAGATATGGGCGCGACTGAGGACGGTGCCAGGGGGCGAGCAGCGCGGCCCGGCGGCACAGACGTTATTTCGCCGAACCCTCCTCGCGCTGCCCGGGTAGGCCGGATGGCGCCGTTCGGCATCGTCGCGCTCGGCACGCTGGCATTTGTCCTCGGGGCCGGGGGGACCGAGTCGACCCAGCCGACGCTCTCCTCGACCGCGGCGGCCTGGCGCGGGCTCGCGGGCAGCGCCCGGCCGCAGGTCGACGTCGGGCAACGCCAGATCGTCGTGCTCAAGGCACCGTCGCTCGCTCAGCGCGTTGCGCGCGCCGGCGGCCACGCAACCGACTCGGAGGAGCGGCAGTGGACGACCGCCGCGCTCGCAGCGCAACAGCAGGTTCTGGCGACGCTCGCGCAACACGGGGTCCAGGTGCGGGTGGACTACTACTACTCGCGGGTCATCAACGGCTTTTCGGCCGCGCTCGACTCCGAGGCGGTGGCGCTCCTCGAACGGGAGCCGGAGGTCGCCGGTGTCTACCCGGTGCGGGTGGCTTACCCCGCGACGGTCTCCTCCCAGCTACTCGCGAAGGACGAGCTTGCGCGCGGCGCCGCCCACGATCCCGAGATCATGCTGCCGGGGTTCGACGGCCGCGGGGTCACGATCGCGCTGCTCGACACGGGCGTCGACCGCGCGCAGCCGTTCCTGCGCGGGCGGGTTCAGGACGGGATCAACGTCCTCAGCGACGGCGACTTCCGCGCCCTTGCGGCGACCAAGCCCGACGACGCGACCAGGCTCGAGCGGCACGGCACCGAGATGGCGGGCCTGCTGGTGGGCGCCGGCGGGCCGCAGGGGCTGTCCGGTGTGACGACGGGTGCGACGGTGCTGCCGATCCGCGTCGCCGGCTGGCAGCAGGACACCGGCGGAGGCTGGGCCGTCTACTCGCGCACCGACCAGCTGATCGCCGGCCTGGAGCGCGCCGTCGATCCGAACGAGGACGGCGACGCGCACGACGCCGCCAGGATCGCCCTCGTTCCGCTCGCGGCGCCGTACGCGGCGTTCGCCGACTCCCCGGACGCCCGGGCCGTCGAAGGCGCTCTCGATCTCGACACGCTGGTCGTGGCCGCGGCCGGAAACGACGGTCCGGCCGGCCCCGCGTTCGGGAGCTTGTCCAGCCCCGGTGCAGCGCCCGACGCGCTCAGCGTCGGCGCTGCCGACCTGCGCTCACAGTCGGAGGAGGTGCGGGTCGTCGTTAGGGTCGGGCTCGAAGTGCTCGTCGACCGGTTGCTGCCGCTCGCCGGGGCGGTGCTGCCGAAGCATGCGCGGGAGCTTGCGCTCGCGGCGCCGCAGGAAAGCAGTTCACGGGCCAGCCCAGGCGGATTCCTCGCTCCACCGCCGCTGAACTCCTTCTTCAACCAGGCCGGCCTGAGCGTTGTCGCCGGCCGCGCGGCGCTCGTGCGCGCGGGTGACGACCCCGTCACGGCGGTCGAGAACGCCGCGCGCGCGGGCGCCGCGGCGGTCGTGCTCTACGGCACCGCGATCCCGGCCGGCGGACTAGGGCTAGACGAGAGCGTGCCCGTGCCCGTCGTGGCCGTTCCGGACGACGTCGCCCGCACGGCGCTCGACGCGCTTACGGCCGGACGACACCCGGCCCTGTCGCTCGGCGCGTCGCGCGTCGCGCGGAACGGCACCGGCGGTGGCACAGCACCGTTTTCGTCGCGCGGGCTCTCGTTCGACTGGCGCGTCCGGCCCGACCTGGTCGGGCCCGGTGTCGCCCTGATGACGTCGGAGCCCTCGGCAGCCGAGGACGGGACCCCGGCCTACGGGACGGTCAACGGTTCGAGTGCTGCCGCCGCGACCGTTGCCGGTGCCGCCGCGCTGCTCGCCGAGGCACGGCCCGACCTCGATGCGCGGGCGCTCCGGAGTATCCTCGCAGGCTATGCCCGGCCGTTCGAGGACGGCTCCGTGACGACTCAGGGCACCGGGCTCGTCGACGTCGGCGCTTCCGCGGCCGCCGAGCTCGCGGCGGATCCCACCACCCTCGCCTTCGGCCCTGCCGCTCGCACCAACTGGCGCTCGGTCCAGACGCTGACGATCCGGAGCCTGTCCAGCCGCCGGCTCGAGCTCCGCGTGGCGGTGCCGCAGACCGGCGGCGCCGGCCTTGCGCTCACCGCCTCCCCGGATCGCTTTCGGCTTCCTCCCGGCGGCAAGGTCACGATCCGCGTGAAGGCGTCTTTCCAGGGAACCCCGACGACCGGCCCCCCGGCGGAAGGGACGATCCAGATCGGCTCCCGTGCGACGCTGCCGCTGAGAATTCCGTGGGCGATTCCGTTCGGGCGCGATACCGCGCCGCTGCTCTCCGGTCTGCGCCTGTCGAAGAAGAGCTTCAAGCCCTCGGACACGACACCGGCCGTGCTCTCGTTTCGCGCCGGCGGCCTGTCGCCCGGACCGGACGGAACCGAGGTGCATCCGGTCGGCCGGCTCGACATGGTCTTGACGAGCTCGTTCGGTACCCACCTCGGCCTGCTCGTCCGGATGCGCGACCTCCTGCCCGGAAGCTACGCGTTCGGGCTCACCGGCCGCGACCCGAACGGGAATGTCATGCCGGCCGGCGACTACACCCTCGCGTTGGCCGCGATTCCGCCGGACGGCAGCCGCGCGACCTTCCGAAAGGTGACCTTCACGATCAAGTAGTTCCTTATACTCATGCCGCTATTTGCGGCGATTTTCCCAACTGCCGAGCGCCGAAGGAGCGTCAGTGACCACACTCGTAGTCCCCGAATCACATCTGCGCGAGAATCCCTACGACATCGCGAAGGAGCAGCTGCGCCGCGTCGCGGAGCTGTTCGGGGTCGACCCGAACCTCGTCAACGTTCTGCAGGAGTGCAAGAAGGCGGTCGTGGTCTCGGTGCCCGTGACGATGGACGACGGCAGCATCCAAGCTCTCGAGGGCTACCGGGTCACCCACAACATCGCCCGCGGGCCGTCGAAGGGCGGGATCCGCTACCACCCCGATGTCGAGCTCGACGAGGTCAAGGCGCTCGCGATGTGGATGACGTGGAAGTGCGCACTGATGGGGATTCCGTTCGGCGGCGCCAAGGGCGGCATCCGCGTCGACCCCAAAAAGCTCTCACCGGCCGAGCTTCAGCGGATGACGCGCCGCTACACGAGCGAGATCATCAACGAGATCGGCCCGGAGAAGGACATCCCGGCGCCCGACGTCGGCACCAACGCGTCGGTGATGGCGTGGATCTTCGACACCTACTCGATGAACAAGGGCCACTCGGTGCTCGGTGTCGTCACCGGCAAGCCTCTCAACGTCGGCGGCTCGCTCGGGCGGCTGGAGGCGACTGCGCACGGTGCCCTCTATTGCATTCAGGAGGCGGTTCGGAAGCGGGAGATGCGAATGGAGGACCTGCGGGTCGCCGTCCAGGGCTTCGGCAACGTCGGCAGCTTCCTCGCGAGGTTCCTCGCCGAGCAGGGCGCGACCGTGATCGCCGTCTCCGACTCGCGCGGGGGCATCTACAACGAGGCCGGGCTCGACATGGCCGCGGTGCTGGCGCACAAGCAGGAGACGGGCGCGCTCGAGGGACTGCGCGGCGCCGAGTCGATCACCAACGAGGAGCTGCTCGTGCTCGACTGCGACGTGCTCGCGCCGTGCGCGCTCGAGCAGGTGATCACGAGCTCCAACGCCGACCAGGTGAAGGCGAAGATGATCGCCGAGGGCGCGAACGGACCCGTGACTCCGGCAGCGGACGAGATCCTCGACGACCGCGGCGTGCTGATCCTTCCGGACGTGCTCGCGAACGCCGGCGGCGTCGTCGTTTCCTACTTCGAGTGGGTCCAGGGGCTCCAGGAGTACTTCTGGAAGGAGGACGAGATCAACTCGAAGCTCCGCGACATCACGACGCGTGCGTTCAACGAGACCTGGCGCACGACCGAGGAGCGCAAGACCAGCATGCGCCTGGCCGCGTACGGACTGGCAGTGCGGCGAGTCGCCGACGCGACGATCACGCGTGGGCTCTACCCCTGAGGCGTCGCTCGCGATGCCGCCTTGGAGGACGCGCGGGCTTTGCCCGTGCGTCCGTCTGATCCCGGGTTGCAAGGCCATGGGCTTGGAGCCCAAGGCTGACTAGGATCCTTGCATGGTCGTAGGGCAAGTAACAGTCTGTCACTTGCTCGGAAACGTCGCGAAGGGCGAAAGCACTGGGCTCGGAGCCTTACCGCGGCCCGATATCCAAGTAACAGACTGTTACTAAGTGGGTCGGTTCGGGGCAACACAGGCACCGCGGGTCGTCCTCTACAAGGCCGAGGGCTGCCACCTCTGCGGGCGGGCGAAGGCACAGCTCGCCGAGCTTCGTGACGAGTTGGGGTTCGAGCTGGTCGAGATTGCGATCGACAGCGACCCCGAGCTGGAGTCGCGCTACCGCGAGCTGATCCCCGTCGTCGAGATCGACGGCGAGCGCGTCTGCACCTACTACGTCCAGCCGGAGCCCTTTCGGCGCAAGCTCGCGGCTGCACAAGCGGCGGCCGAAACGACGGGTTTGTGACATCCCCAAGCGGCGTGCTGAGCGGAATTGGCAGAATGCTCGTGCCGTGTTACAAACACCAGAGCGAGCGGAGGTTTCCAACGACCGGCTGGGCGTCGGCGTCGCCGCTCGGCTGAGCCGCTACCTCCAGGTCCTGACCCAGTCGAAGAAGATGGGCAAGGACCGAATCTCCTCCCAGGAGATCGCGGACTACACGAACATCAACGCGACACAGATCCGCCGCGACCTCTCGACCTTCGGCAAATTCGGCAAGCGGGGCGTCGGCTACAACATCGACTCGCTCCTCGGCGAGATCCGCAAGATCCTCCGCACTCAGGGTCAGCACAACGTCGCGCTCGTCGGGGCCGGCCGGCTCGGACAGGCGATCGCGAGCTCGCCGATCTTCGCCGAGCACGGGATCAACATCGCCGCCGTCTTCGACACCGATCCCGAGAAGGTGGGTCGCGAGGTGGGCGCGATGCCCGTCAGCCACTACCAGCAGCTGCGCGACTCCGTGCGCGACAAGAACATCATCGTCGGCGTGATAGCGGTACCGGCCGACAGTGCCCAGGACGTCGCCGACGAGCTCGTCGCCTCCAACGTCAAGATCATCTTCAACTACTCCGAGGCGCTGCTGGACGTCCCGCACGACGTCCAGGTGCACACGTCCAACCCGGCCGTGGAGCTCCTGCACGCCTTGTACTTCCACCTGACCTAGTCAAGGCTCGGCAGGATCGGGTCGTGCGGATCGTCCTCTGGCACGGCTACCTGCTCGGCGGCACCGGCTCGAACGTCTACACGCGCGCGCTCGCGCGCGCGTGGAGCCGCCTGGGCCACGAGGTCGTGGTCGTCTGCCAGGAGCGGAACCCCGGCGCGTACGACCTCGGCGGCGCGCGCGTCGTTCGGCCCGAGCTGCCCGAAAACATCCTGCCGACCTTCGTGCTCGACCGCTACGAGGGGCTCGAGCCGCGGCTGCTCCAGGAGCTGACGCCCGAGGAACGCGAGCGCTACGTCGAGGCCAACGCCGCGGCCGTTCGGGCCGAGCTTCCGGCCGATCTCGTCTTCGCCAACCACGTCTTGCTGGGCGGTCCGGTGGCGGCCGCGACGGGCGCGCCTTACGCGGTCAAGGCGCACGGCTCGGAGCTCGAGTACTCGATGCGCGGCAACGCGGAGCTGGCTGCCTGGGGGAGAGAGTCGCTCGCGCCGGCGACGGCGACCTTCGTCGGCTCGGCACACATCCGCTCGGTGCTCGAGCAGGTCGTGGGCCACGTCGACCGCGTCTACGAGGTGCCGCCCGGCGTCGACATCGAGGAGTTCAAGCCCGAGCAGGCCGCCGCGGCGCTCGAGCACCTGCTCGACGAGGCGCGCCGCGATCCGCCGAACCCCGGCAACGCGGAGGAGAGGCTTCCCGACGAGGGCAACGCAGAGCGGCTCGCGGCCTGGTTCGAGAGCGACGAGCCGACCGTTCTCTACTTCGGCAAGCTGCTCCACAACAAGGGCGTCCACGTCCTGTTCGAAGCTCTCCGTGAAAGCGGGAGCCGCGCCGTCATCGTCGGCTTCGGCGACTATCGCGCCGAGCTCGAGCAGATCGCGCCCCCCCGGACGCTCTTCACCGGGCCGCTGGAGCACCGCCACCTCGCCCACCTGCTTCCGCTCTGCGAGGTGACGGTCGTGCCGTCGATCTTTCCCGAAGCGTTCGGGATGGTCGCGGCCGAAGCCGCCGCGGCCGGATCGCTCCCGCTCGTCGCCCGGCACTCCGGCCTCGCGGAGATCGCGGAGGGCCTCGAAGCCGAATACCCGCCCGAGCAGCGGGGGCTGACGAGCTTCGAGACCGGGGACGCCCGGGATCTGGCGGCCAAGCTCGGCCGTCTGCTCGACCTGCCCGAGCGAGACCGTCAAGCCCTGCGAGAGGCCGCGCGGCGGGCTGTTGAAGAGCACTGGAGCTGGGAACAGGTCTCCGCGAGATTGCTCCAACCCTTCACCAATTAAAGTGACGGCCCCCATGCGTACGCAGAAGCTCATCCCGGAAGAGCAGATCCGCTCCGCGCGCGAGGCGTACGAGAACGGCACCGACTTCACGCTCGCCGTCGAAGAGGAGTTCGCCGTCCTCGACCCCGAGACGCTCTCGCTCGCGAACCGCTTCGAGGAGCTCCAGGCCGCGGCCCAGGGAACACCGCTCGAAGAACACCTCGTCGGCGAGCTGATCGCCTCGGAGGTCGAGGTCCGAACCGGTCGCTGCGAAAGCTTTGCCGAGGCGGCCGCAAAGGTCGGCGAACGCCGCGCCCAACTCGACGAGCTCGCGGGTGGGCTCGGGGTCGCGCTCGCCGCCGTCGGCACCCATCCGTGGAGCCCGTGGCAGGAGCAGCGCATCATCGACACGCCGCACTACCGGATAAACGACGAGCTGCTCCGCTACGTCGTCTGGCGCAACAACACCTTCGGGCTGCACGTTCACGTCGGCATCCGCGGCGCGGACCGCGCGATCGCGGTCTGCAACGCGCTGCGGAACTACCTGCCCGAGCTGTTGGCCGTCTCGGCGAGCTCACCGATGGTCGAAGGCGTGTGTACCTACCTGCACTCGGCGCGCACCGAGATCTTCACACGCATGTTCCCGCGCTGCGGGGTGCCGGACGCCTACGACGGCTGGCGGGGATTCGAGGACTACGTCCGCTTCCTCTACGCGACCGGCTCGATCACCGAGCACACGCAGATGTGGTGGAGCGTCAGGACGCACCTCGCCTTTCCGACCGTGGAGATCCGGATCTGCGACGCGCAGCCCAACCTCGAGGAGTCGCGCTCGCTGGCCGCGCTTTGCTACGCGCTGACGGCGCGGATCGCACGCGCGCTCGACGAGGGCGAGCCGCTGCCGAACTACCCGCACCGGCTGATCGAGGAGAACTTCTGGCGGGCTATCCGCTACGGCCTCTCCGGCGAGCTGATCGATCTTACGACCGGCGACGTCCGCCCGGCCCGGGCGCACCTCGAACGCCTGCTCGAGTGGGTCGCGCCGGTTGCCGAGGAGCTCGGCGCGGCTCAGTATCTGGCCGTGCCCACTGCGAACTCGGCCGAGCGCCAGCTGGCGCAGTACGAGGACGGCGCGTCCCTGCAGGAGATCTACGCAGGCCTCGTCCGAAGAGGCGCTCCCGTCCGTGGCTGAGGAACAGCCTCCCGAGCCTTCGGAGAGCGAGCAGGAGCTCGTCGAGCAGCTGCAGGCCGAGCTGAGCCGGCTCAAGGTCTCCGACCTACTGCTGCAGACCGTCTACACGATCTCCTCGTTGGGCTACCACCGCCTGAGCGGCGAGAACAAGGACCTCGAGCAGGCGCGCCTGGCGATCGAGGCTCTGAAGGCCCTGCTGCCGGTGCTGGAAGGGGCGGTTCCGGCCGAGGCCGTCCGCGACTTCAACCAGGTCCTCGCGAACATGCAGCTCGCCTACGCGTCCGCCGCGGCAGAGGAGCCCGAGGGGACGGACTAGGCTGGGTGCTCGCCGCCTGACCTGCTAGAAGCTACTCCAGAGATGAAGCGGCCATCTCGAGCAGCTAGAGGGTGTTTGCTGCTTGCGCTCGCCGGGGCGTTGTTTGTATGTCCGGCGCCGAGCACGGCCGCGGCCCAACCGCGCGGGATGCTCCGGATCCAGCCTCTTGGTGGGGTTGTTCCGGTCCCGATTCCGCAGCCGTTCGCCAATACGGCTCACGCGCACCTGACGTATTACGGCGGCCCGATCATGGCGTTCACAGAGAACGCGATCGTGCTCTGGGGGGCAACCGGCCACTCGAGCACGCTGACGAGCGGCCTGCCCGACTTCTTCAGCTCGTTCGCGAACGCCGGCAACGCCAACACGTATGACACCGCGCTCGAGTACGAGACCCAAGGGCTTGCCGGGAATCAGCCGCTCACGCTGGCGACTCGTTATCTCGGCTCGTTCACGATTGCTCCGAGCACCACGTCGACCAACCTGACCGACGCACAAGTCGTGGCGGAGTTGATCGCGCAAATCGCAAGTGGAGCCTTGCCTCCGCCTCGGGTCGCTTTCAACGGCCCGGTGACTGAGTACTACGTCATGTTTCCGCCGACCTACAGGATCTGCCTCGGCACGGACTGCTCGAATACGCAATTTTGCGCCTACCACTCGAACGCGGCCTACCTTGGCACGCCGTTCACATACACCGTGCTGCCCGAGAGCACCCCGACGAACTCGGGCTGCGGCGCGAGTAGCGCCGGGGGCGGGTTCGGCAACCTCACCTCGATGACGAGCCACGAGCTGGTCGAGTCGGTGACCGATCCTGAAGTCGGCTCGGCAAGTGCCTTTGTCCCGCCCCTCGCCTGGTACGACCAGTCCAACGGCGAGGTTGCCGACATTTGCAACGGACAGCAGGCGACGCTGACCCTCGACACGAGCACCTGGACGGTGCAGAAACAGTGGAGCAACGCCGAAGCCGCCTGTATCGTCTCGCACGCCTCGAGCGGCCTGAAGGGGGTAAATGCCGACTTCACCGCCTCAACGGCTTCCGGCGGTCCGATTGGCTTCGACGCCGGCGCGACGAATTCGCCGAACGGAACCGGGGCGATCGCGAACTACGCCTGGGATTGGGGTGACGGGACCTCGAGCAGTGGCTTTGCCCCAACGGTCGCCCACGCGTACGCGACGCCAGGCACGCGGGTGGTGACGTTGATCGTCACCGACGCCGCCGGAGCGAGCGGCGCGAAGTTCCTCAACGTGACGACGCAGAACTTCAGTGTGAGCAGTGCGGGGAACGGACAGATAACAAGCGTCCCGGCGGGTCTTGTCTGCGGGGGCTCCTGCTCCGCCAACTTCCTGGACCAAGACACGGTTTCGCTGACAGCGACGGCTAATCCAGGAGCAGCTTTCGCGGGCTGGACGGGCGACTGCGCCGGCCAACCGGCCACCTGCATCGTGACGATGGCCGCGGCGCGAACTGCAACCGCGATCTTCACCAGCGCCAGCCCGCCGGCTCCACCACCGACGCCTCCTGCGTCACCGCTACCTCCGGCGCTATCGCCTGTCGTCTGCCTCGTCCCGCCGATCAGGGGTCGGCCTCTTGCCGCCGCCCGGACAACTCTGCAGGAAGCGCACTGCTCCGCCGGCGCGATCACGAGGCGCTTTTCGAGGGTCGCGAGGGGTCGTGTGATCTCTCAGGCCATGGCTCCGGGCAAGCAACTCGCGAACGGGGCCTCGGTCAATCTCGTCGTCAGCAAGGGGCGGGCGCCGTTCAGGCTGACGCTCTGCTACCGCCACCGCACGGTTCACGTGACGAGAGCGGTCGCGATCAAGCTCCGCAGGTTGGGCGCGAAGCTCGGCGCCTGCGGCCGGCGCTGACCTCCCTTCGGCGCGCCCGCGCCGCGTTTGATAGAAACTGCGCCGCGCCGGGGCATCCCGGCGCTGACTTTGTGAGGGAGGCGGATTGAGCGGGTTTTTCCACCACCACACCGTGCTGTTTGCGCTCGTCTGCGCGGGCGTGGCGATCGGATTCGGAATCGGGTTGACCGTCTGGGTGCTCGGCCGGCCCGCCGGCAACGAGCGGATGCGGGAGATCAGCCAGGCGGTGCAGGAAGGTGCGGCTGCCTACCTCCGGCGCCAGTACATGACGATCGGGTTGGTCGCGATCGCGCCCTTCCTCCTGCTCGGCTTCTACCACAAGCTCGGCTGGGGAACCGCCGTCGGCTTCCTGATCGGCGCCGGGCTGTCGGCCGCGGCCGGCTTCATCGGGATGAACGTCGCGGTGCGCGCGAACGTCCGCACCGCCGAGGCGGCCCGCCACGGCCTCAAGCCCGCCCTGAACGTCGCCTTCCGTGCCGGCTCGGTGACGGGACTGTTCGTCGTCGGGCTCGGCCTGTTCGGGGTCGCCGGCTACTACGGAATCCTGACGAGCTGGTTCAACAAGTCCCAGGACGCGGCGATCCGCGACCTGATCGGCCTCGCCTTCGGGGGCTCGCTTATCTCTGTCTTCGCCCGCCTCGGCGGCGGCATCTACACGAAGGCCGCTGACGTCGGCGCCGATCTCGTCGGCAAGATCGAGGCCGGGATTCCCGAGGACGATCCCCGCAACCCCGCCGTGATCGCCGACAACGTGGGCGACAATGTCGGCGA
>WNGP01000960.1_pt1 | contig 27963 bp, 27 predicted proteins | sample 5407671 | NCBI WGS metagenome assembly WNGP01 (sample SAMN13153381, study PRJNA577476) | soil metagenome | isolation source: 40 cm soil or saprolite under Garry oak tree replicate 2 | place: USA:California | collected 2016-06-15
GGCGGCCTTGCCGAGTTCGGCAGCGGCGCTGGTGAGTCCGGCGGTGGCGGCGGCCTGCTCCGCCGGGGTGGCGGCGGTGGTGCAGTCATGCCGGAAGGCCAGGAGCTGCTGCAGGCCGGTGGCGGCCTGCAGGGCGGCGTCCAGGAGCACGTCGGCGCCGCGGGCACGCGGGCCGGGTTCGAGCGCGGCCAGGCCGGTGACCACGCCCATCGCGCGGGCGGCCAGGTGCAGCACCGGGTCCGGCCTCCCGTTGACCGCGGCGGCGTGCAGCGCCAGCCCCCCGGCCGCCGCGATCTGCTCCGCCGCCACGCCCCGCTCGACAGCCAGGGCCCCGGCGGCCATCGCCTGCGTCTCGGCGGCACCGGGCAGCGCCTTGGACAGCCGCAGCCGGACCAGGGCGACCTTCTCCCTGCCCCGGCCGACGTCCAGCCCGATGCGGAACGTCCTGGTCAACAGCGCCTCCAGCTGCGCGACGTCCAGGACCACCGCCCCGCCCCCGGGCGCACCACCTCGGCTCATGCACAGCAACGCTACCCACCGCGGCCGGGCGAACATCCTGAAACGCCCGAACCGGCTTAACGTGCGTTCCGGTTCCGTTGCAGGTCCACCGCGGTGTCGGCGTCGCTGACCGGGCTGCGGTCGCGATAGGGCGAGGCAGCGCGCCGCGTACCGGGTCAGGACTGCCCGGTCAGCGTGACGATTCCCGGCGCGTGATCTGCCGTCCGACCTGCGGAAACTCCCAAAGGGATAATCTTCCTGCGGATGGGGAGCATCGAAATCCTCGCTTATCAGGACCGCTGGTCATCCGTTGGCACTCGCTGCGCGTCTCCCAGTGAAAGCAATCAGACTCGGCATGGAGGCCGGATGGGCTTCTCCGTCAAGATCGCGCCAGGCGTCAGGGTACGGGCGTCCAGCCGCGGCGTGCGGACCAGCATCGGGCCACGCGTGGCACGCGTGCATGTGGGCGCCGGCCGTACCGGCATCTCCACCGGAGCGGGGCCCGTCGGCTTCTACACCGCTATTGGCCGCACCCGCCGCAGAACGGGTTCCCGCGGCAGGGGCCCGTCGATCGCATCCCTGCAGCGGCAGGCTGCGGCGGCGCGAAAAGCTGAGGCGGCTGCGCAGAAGGCTGAGGAGGCGCAGCGGCTCGCGGCTGCCTTGCGCGAGATCCTCAACGTGCACCGGCAGGAATTCCCGCCCGCTCAGCGGCCCATCGCGTCGGCGCCGCCCCTGCCAGATGAGCATGAGGTGCGCTCGAGGCACGAGCATGCCGCGCTGCAAGGAATCGGATTGTTCAAGCGTGCCGAGCGCGCTGCGGCGAAGGAGCGCGCCGCCGTAGCGGCGGTCGCGGAACTCGCTGCGCTGCGGCAGCAGGCGAAGACGGCGGCAGCCCAGGCGCAAGCAGGACTCGACGCGCAGTGGCGGCAATTGCTCGCCAACGACCCTGATACCGTCATCTCCACCCTGGCGGAAGCCTTCGAGGACAACGAAGCACCAGCTGCTCCCATCAGCGTCGATAGCGACGAGGTGTCACTTGCGGTTCTCGTCCCTGCAGATAGCGTGGTTCCGGAGAGGATGCCAGCGACGACTCAGGCCGGCAATCTGACGCTGCGGAAGCTGCCGAAGGGGGAACGCGCTTCGCTGTACACGTTGCTCGTAGCTGGCTACGTCCTCGTAACACTGCGTGAGGCCTTCGCGGTGGCGCCGGGGATCAACGCCGCCAGGGTGGTCACGCTGCGGCCGGGCGGCGCAGACGCCTACGGCAATCCTCGCCTCGAGTGCCTCGTGGCCGGCCGTTGGACCCGGACCTCATTCGAGGGTGTGCGCTGGGAGGACGCTGACGCCGGAACGATTCTGCAGGACACCGCAGATGAGCTCATCGCGAACATGCGCCAGACAGAACTATTGCCCGTCGACCTGTCCAAGGAGTCCCAGATCGCGGCGGTCCTCGCCGACATCGACACGGCTGAACTGCTCAGCGAACAATGACGCGTCACGGCGCGCGAGTCCGCTGGTCTGCCATGGCACGAGGAGCCGAAAAGCAGGGCTAGAGTCGCCGCGTGAGGTGGATCGGGGTGACAATCGCCAGTTCGCTCCGCCTCGCGAGGACGGCCGATCCATCAATGCACTCATAGTGATCTGGCCGACCGATCAGCTGTCGGGGTGCCGGTAACAATGGACCCGTCAGCACCGCTAGAGCGTCCAGTTTCCTGAACTGCATTGGTGGTACGAGGTGGTCGTTAGCGTGGCCGGAGAGAGCGGGACAAAGTGGGGGAGGCGGAGCTGCCCGCGGAGTACGCCGGCCACCTCGCCCGGTGTAGGGGAAACGACCGTTACCCCTACACCGCCGTGCACCGCGGCGCCGCACGACGCCCGCCTGTGACTTTGGGTGGTAGGTGGCAGGAGACTTTCGGCGCTATCTGGCCGGGCTGCATACGTGCCACTTCGTGGTGGTGTCGGCCGTATGGGCCCGGATCCGCCCGTTGAGCTCGGGCCCGGTGAACGGGGACTGCACTGGTGCGGTCTAGCTGGTCCGGCCGGGGATATCGATCTCGGCCCAGGCCGCTTCCCACAGCGTGCTGACGGTCACTTTGATCCGCCTGGCCGCCGGAGGCAGCGGCGGCCAGAACCAGAACTCGAAGCTGCCCTCCGGCGAGGCGCCGCCACTGCCGCGTATCCCGTCGTGCTCGCCGCCGGTGTCATCGACGGCCCGGACCTGGAAGCAGGGCGTGATCATCGGCCAGTATTCGCCGGACACCCAGGGATGCCCGTACAGCTGGATGATCACCAGGTCATCGTGCGCGGTGATGTGCTCGATGACGGCGGTGGCCTGCCGCAACGGCAGCCTGGCGGCCAGGGCTGCCCGGTCCGGCTCGGCGGCGCGCGCCCGCTCACGTGCGTGGCGGCCCCATAGGTGCACAAGCGTCCCTCGCCAGCCAGGCTGGCCGCTGCTCCCCGCGGCCGGGTCGGCCAGCAGGGCGCTGTCGGGCGGTAGCGCGCCGGACCGGAGCAGCGCGTCGGCCACCGCGGCGGTGATCTGCGCGGTATCGAGATCTACCGTGCCAGCAGATGAGCCGATCGACATGGAGGTGACCTGGGCGAGAACCCCTAGGTAGCACTCGGCCGGCGTGGGCCACGGCGGTTCGGCCGTGCCTGCCGCGACATCGGCGGCCGCGGGCACGATGACGCGGGTGATCGGTCCGGGGCCGGTGGCGAACTCCAGCCAGCGGACCGCTTCACCCGTCCCGGTACCGGCAGTGCCCGGGACCGGCTCCGCGAGTATCTGGCCGTCCCACCACTGCCCGGCCGGCCCGGCACCGCCGGCGCCGCGCACGCCGTCCGGGGACACCTGGTATTGCTGGCCCGTGCTGCCGGTCACTGACAGCCCGGCCCGGATCACGTCGCCTAGGGTCCCGGCCATGCGCCCGTCGCGCTGCCGGGTGGCGCGGAAGTCCAGCCGCAGCCCGCCCGGAGTCAGCGTCACCCACCGCACGCTCAGGTTCACGCCGCCGAATGCCAGGTGCGCCGGGCCCGCCGCCACTGCCAGCGGAATCGCGGTCAGGTCATCCCGGTTGGCCGTGCGGGCATCCTGGAAGCCATGGGCGCCGGGGCGGACGCTCAGCTCACCGGTCAGCAGCCCGATCCGGAAACCCCTGGCCTCCAGTCTCCGCCTGGCCTCGGCCAGGATCTTCTCGGCGCGCCGCTCGGCCAGCAGGCCGAGCATCACGAACGCGTTAGCGACCGCCTCGGCGCTGAACGGGACACCCGGGAGCGGCTCGCCCGGCCGCGCGGCGCTGAGCGGCGCCGTCATCGCGCGCACGATCGCCTCCGCGTCCTCCCCGGCCACAAGCACACGGTACCGGGCCGCAACCGCGGCGCCTCGGATGTGCGTGCGCCCCCGGTTATGCTGGGCGCAATGCGTCAGCCCGGCCGGCGGGACTGCGGGCGGGCCCGGACTATCTCATCCCACCTGATGCTCAACTCAGTAAGCGCAACTGCCCTCGCGCGGGCAGGCATCCGGCTGCGGGCTCCCAGCAAGCCCGCCATGGTGAGCCAGGCCGCAGCTCAACGGGCCGCGCTGCGGGCGATGCCGGGAAGCACGGTCCGCGAAACCGTCCTGGCTGACTTCAGTGACACCCATCATGTGCCGGCCATCAGCACGCTGGCGTGGGCGATCTCGCTGACCGACTCATCCGGCTTCCGCCCGCATTCCGCAGGCCCAGCGCGGGGCCGCGTGGTGATCAAACCGTCATATCTGGTCGTGTTCATTGATGCCGGGACCGGGAAGTTCATCATGGCCACCAAAGAAGGCCAGCTCCTGGGCTAGGCAATACCGGCAACCCCTATCTGCCATGGCAGCAGCCCGGCCCGGCCTCGCGCCCGGATACTGGCGCGGGCAACTCCGGCCTGGCCGGCCGTGCGCGCTGCTCGCCCGTCAGGCCGGGTCCGCGTGATGGCGAAGATCGGGTACGCGCGGGTGCCCGCCCGCAGCCAGAAAGACGACAGCCAGGTCGATGACCTGACCGCCTGCGGATGCGAGAAGATCTTCACCGACACCGTGTCCGGCAAGCTCGCCGCCCGCCCCGAGCTCGACAAGGCCCTGGACTGGCTGCGCGAAGGCGACGTGCTTGTCATTACCCGCCTGTCCCGCGCGATGCGGTCGCTCAAGCACCTGCTCGCGTTCGCCGGCGAGCTGCGCGAGCGCGGCGCCGGCCTGGTCGTGCTGAAGCAGCAGATCGACACGACCACGCCGACCGGTCGGCTGGTCTTCCATATCCTCGGCGCGATCGATGAGTTCCAGCGCGAGCTGATCATCGAGGGCACCCGCGAGGGCCTGGACGCCGGCCGGGCCCGCGGCCGCACCGGCGGCCGCAAGCCCAAGCTGAGCGCCGCTAAGGCCGCCACCGTCCGGCGCATGTACCAGGCCACCGGCCCGGATGGCAAGAGGCTGCACACCGCCGCCGAGATCGCCCAGACCGTGGGAATCCACCGCACCACCGTGTACGACTACCTCAACAAGGAGGGCTGACATGGCCGCCGACCCGCAGGATGCGCCCCGGCACGCCGGGCAGGTCGTCCGCCGCGTGCTGCTCCGCCGCAACATCGCCATCGACGCGGAGACCGCGCACTGTTCTGACTCGGCACCGGCGCCCGGCGGCCGAAAGTCCGTCGTGAGCGGGTGATAACGGTCGTTTCCCCTACACCGGGATGACCGGCGGCCTGATCAAGATCATCGCTAGCGACAACGGATGCGCGGACCAGTACTGAACCCCAGGGACCCGGTCAGAAACCCCGCTACTTCGCCCCTGGTGACGCGCTCCTAACCGGCGCCCCTTAGGACGACACCGCGCCTCACTCAACCGCTACCGGCGCCTGTCCGGTATCAGCACCTGCTGGAGGGCGTCGAAGTCCTCAACGCATTTGCCCGTGCCGAGCACGACCGATTCCAGCGGATTATCGGCCAGGTAGACCGGCATCCCTGTTTCTTCGCCCAGCCGCGCATCGAGGCCGCGCAGCAGCGCACCACCGCCGGTCAGGGCGATACCGCGGTCCATGACGTCGCCGGCAAGCTCGGGCGGGCACTTGTCGAGCGTGGCCTTGACGATGTCCACGACGGCGCTGACGGGCTCGGCGATCGCGTGCCGGACCTCCCCGCCAGAAATGACGACGGTCTTCGGCAAGCCGCTGACCAGGTCGCGGCCGCGGATCTCGATGTGCGGCTACTCCGGGGACGGGCAGGCCGATCCGATCGCCATCTTGATCTCCTCGGCGGTCCGTTCGCCCAGCATGAGCGAGTACTCCTTCTTGACGAAGGCGATGACCGCCTGGTCCATTTCGTCGCCGCCGACGCGGATGGACTCGGAGGCGACGATGCCGCCGAGCGAGATCACCGCTACCTCGGTGGTCCCGCCGCCCACGTCCACAACCATGTTGCCGACCGGCTCGTGCACCGGCAGCCCGGCGCCGATCGCGGCCGCCATCGGCTCCTCGATGATGTAAACGCGGCGGGCACCCGCCTGGCGCCCGGCTTCCTTCACCGCGCTTTGCTCCACGCCGGTGATCCCGCTCGGCACGGCCACAACCAGCCGCGGCTTGGCCAGGTGCCGGCGCCGGTGCACCTTCTGGATGAAGTAGCGCAGCATCCGCTCGGTGACGTCGAAGTCGGCGATGACGCCATCCTTCAGCGGCCGGACCGCCACGATGCTGCCCGGCGTCCGGCCGATCATCCGTTTCGCCTGGACACCGACCGCGACGACCTTGCCGGTATTCGTGTTGAGCGCCACCACCGACGGTTCATTCAGCGCGATCCCCCGCCTGCGGACGTACACCAGGGTGTTCGCGGTACCGAGGTCGACCGCCATGTCACGGCCGAGGAACGCCAGCATGCTGCCCATGACAAACGAGCCTTCCAACGAAACCATCTGCTGATGACGCCGAATGCGGATACCGGCTGCTGCCGCGGTGACACCGTGTCATTCACCGACAGGCGCGAAAAGGGTGAACGAGCTCCAGGAAGAAGATCTTGACTGCCGGCCGGCTGACGCAGGCAAGCCGGGACCATGCACGAGGTTGTACCTGACACCAACGCATAGTCACCGCGGACCGTGCCCGGCGTCGCCGGCGGGCCCTGGTCCGGTCCGAGGCGGCCAAACCGGACCACTGATTCGCGCGCGAATTGGAGCTTATGACTGATCCGGCTCGCCCCTAGAGTCCGAATCATGAGTAGTTACCGAGGGACTTCATGAGCCGCCGCGGCTGGGCCTTGTTTACCGTAATGGGCGTGATCTGGGGCCTGCCCTACCTGCTGATCAAGATCGCGGACGGCGGGGTCAGCGTGCCCGTACTGGTGTTCGCGCGGGTGCTCACCGGGACGATGCTGCTGCTCCCGGTCGCGCTGCGCGGTGGCCGGCTCCGCGGGCTGCGGCCCTACCTGTGGTGGGTGGTGGCCTTCGCGGCCGTCGAGGTCATCCTGCCGTGGCTGCTGCTGTCCACCGCCGAACAGCACCTGTCCAGCTCGCTGAGCGGCCTGCTGATCGCGGCCGTGCCGGTCATCGGGGTCGGCGTGGCCCGGCTGGCCGGGGACCGCGAGCGGCTGTCCGCCACCCGCTGGGCGGGCCTGGCCCTGGGCCTGGCCGGGGTCGCGCTGCTCGGCGGCGGGGTCTCAGGCCGCGGCGCCGCCTGGCCGGTCCTGGAGGTGCTCGGCACTGCGCTGTGCTATGCGATCGGCCCGGTCATCGCCGACCGCAAGCTGGCCGGGGCCGACGACCTGGCGCTGACCGCGGTGAGCCTTGCCCTGGCCTCGCTGGTCTACGCGCCGGCCGCCGCGCTGACCTGGCCCCAGGTCATGCCGCCCGCCCGGGTGCTCGGGGCGGTGGCCCTGCTGGCGGTGGTGTGCACCGCGCTGGCGTTCGTGCTGTACTTCAGGCTGATCGCCGAGGCGGGCGCGGTACGGGCCACCGTGATCACCTACGTCAACCCGGCGGTGGCGGTGGCCCTGGGCGCGGCCGTGCTCGGCGAGCGCGTCACCCCGGCCGTGGTGATCTCGTTCGCGCTGATCCTGGCGGGCTCGGTGCTGGCCACCCGCGCGCCGCGGTCCCGGCGCCCGGTACGGACCAGGGAGGCACTGGCATGACCGCGACCCTCGAGGCCGCTGCCGTGGGTGGCGCTGCCGCGCCGACCACGGCCCGGCTCGTCACCCGCCCGCAGCTGGTCAGGTTCGTCTCCATCGTCGGCACCGCGACGAGCTTCATGCCGGCCCATGAGGACCAACGGCCGGAAATCCGGCGCAAGCTAGTGCTGACGGCTGTACGGCAGTACCGGCTCCCTACTCTTCGCCGGGCGCGTCGGGATCGCGCAGGGGCCGGTGGTTGCCGCCGAGGTCGGGCAGGGCGAACGAGTAGGGGTGCCGGTAACAAGCGAGCCGTGAGCACCGCTACGGCGTCCAGTTTCCTGAACGCGGGCACGCGGGCGGGTGGTCAGCGTGGCCGGAACGGGTTGTCGGTGTAGCCCGGCCGCTGGCCGGTCTCGCCGCGCCGGTACCGCTCGGCCTGCCATGCATCCCAGGCCCGCTCCAGCTGCAGGGTTGATGAGGCGGGCAATCCCTTGCGGGCGCAGAAGGCCCGGAACTCCAGGTCCGGCTCGGCCAGCCGCCGGCGGCGCTCCGCCCGCCGGTCGGGGAGCACCGCGGCGGCGTCCAGGTCCTGGACCCGCTGGGCCCGGGCGAGCTCGTCCACGTCGGCGGCGATGCGGTCGATGACCGCCGCCACCCGTGCCAGGTCGACGGCCACGACGGCCCGGTCCGGCCAGTCGGCGGACGGGCGCAGGTTGACCGCCGGCGGGGTAGCCGCCCCCGTCGAACTGCCTGAGCCAGCCCGCGCACTGCCGCAGCCAGTCGACCTCGTCCGCCAGGCGGTCGGCGAGGTGATCGCGACCGTCCCGGTCAGTGTCCTCATCGCTGTCGGGGTCTTCGGGGGCCGGCTAGCCCGCCGCTCGCAGCTCACCCAGCGCCGCGATCACGGCGTCCAGGTCGGCATCGGCCACGATCTGGTGCACCCGGGAGGGTGAGAGCCCGATCGCTGTGGCCAGGGTGCGGATCGAGATCCCCTCGGCGCGGGCCGAGACCAGCGCCCACGTGCGTTCCCGTTCGGCCTGGTCCAGCCGCCACGCGGCCCGGGAGACCCGCGCCAGCACCCGCCGCTCCCGCCGGGCCGCCGCGATCCGCTCACTGATCGTCACCCGCCCAGCTTGCCAGCCGCGTTCAGGAAACTGGACGCCGTAGCGGTGCTCACGGCTCGATTGTTACCGGCACCCCGGCGGGCAGAAACCCAAGCTCACCCCACGCCAGGCCCGCATCGCCCAGGAGATGTATGACGAGGCCGACCCGGACGGCAAGCGCCGCTACTCCGTGGCGCAGATCGCCGCCCAGTTTGGCGTTACCCGGCCCACCATCTACCGCTATCTGGGACGTGAAGGTCTGGTGTCGCCGTCATGACCGGCGCCGACTGGATCCAGCTCGCGATCGCGGCGTTCGGCGCGATCGTCGTCGGCGCTGCATGGGAGGCCACCCTGACCTCACGGGACGGCGCCAAGCAGATCCGGGTCAGGCACCGACCTCGCCCGCCGCTGGTGGCAGTTCAAGCGAGTCTCTGCCGATAACGGCGCCCGGGACGACCGCCCGACATAGACGTCCGCAGACGATGCCCGCCCCGGCGATACTTAGAATTATATTGACCGAAACCCGAGGTCCGGTTAAGATGGGTTTCATGACGAATAACTTCATGTATCAGCCCGACGATCTCGTGGTCGTTGTGTGGCCCCGTCAATCCCAGTCGCGCGTCCTCGCCGGCGAGATCACTTGGCAGGAAGCCGCGAGCGCGGAATGGGCCAGGTGGGCGATCGAGGCCGAGAAGGCCGACCGAGCCACAGTCCTCATCGCCGTCTACGACGATGTGGTCGAGGGCGCCTGGCGGGTGACCGGTGCGATCCACTACCCGGAGGTCCCCCTGGGCAAGACCCGGGTGATCAACCGCAGCCACTTCCAGACCGTCGAAGACCCCCGTCTCGCGTACCTGGTGAAGACCCCGTCACCGCTCCCTCGTCGGCGCAACCCCCAGACGACCATGGAACTGCGCGACCTGCCGGGGGCCGACGCACTCATTGCGGCGGCGGAGCCGCCCGCGCACGGCCTGGTCCAGCTCGGCCAGTACACCCTGGTCGTGTCCGAAGACGATACGGCCGAGCTGCGCATCCCCCCAGGCGCCGTGTTCACCGTCCGCGCGGCTGGGTTGTCCCCTGCCACTCACGAACCTACCGACCAGTAACTCTGCTCCCCTGGGACAGCTACCCAAGCACCTGGGTAATAAATAACCCCAGAGTTCCCTCTGGTCATCACCAAGCTCGACCGGCTGGGCCGCTCGCTGGAGCACCTGATCGAGCTGTCCCGGCTCCTTCAGGCCCCGCGGCGTGGACCTGGTCGTGCTCGATCAGGGCATCGACACCTCCGCCGCGGTGGGGCGGATGTTCTTCCAGATCCTGGGCGCGATCGCCGAGTTCGAGCACGCCCTGATGTCGGAGCGGACGACGGACGGCCTGGCCGCGGCACGGGCCCGCGGCCAGAAACCCATACTCGGCCCCCGCCAGGTCAAGCTGGCACGGGAGATGTACGAGGAGACCGGCGAGGACGGAAACGGCGCTACACGGTCGCCCAGATCGCCGCGGAGTTCGGCGTCGCCCGCCCCACCATCTACCGCCACCTCACCAGGGCCGCCGGATAACGACGCCGCCGTGCCGGTCCCTGGGCTGGCTGAGCACTGCGCAGCGCTGGCAGGAATGGCCGGGGCTGACCCGCACCGCCCGCCCAGACCGCGGCCGCCGCGTGCCCGCCGACCTGGTAGCGCTGATCGAGGGCCTGGAGCTACGCCGGGCTTGCTCCTTAGCGCCGCCGCGGCACTCCTCGCCGCCCGCGACGCCGGACGGCACCGCCGCTTACCACGGGTTCGTTGACCTTGGGGCATCTCCACTTTCTAATTGCTTACGTGAAGCCTCAGCCGGCCGACGTGATCTCCGCTGACCCGCGAAGCATCTCCTCGCGGGTTGCCTGGGTGATGGCGGTCGCGTTGCTGGCAGCGGCGCTGGCCGGGGCGATCACGGTTGCCGTCCACTACCGCGGGGAGGTGGCATCGCTGCGGCGGCAGCTGCACTCGGCGCCCGCCTCTCTTCCTCCCGGCACGGTCCCGCTGACGCTATCCAGCAGGACGGTGGCGCTGCCCTCGTACGGGGCACTGAACGGTGCGGTGACTGTCTTCTCCGCCAAGTCTTCCAAGGGGCTGACACAGATCATGCTGTCCGGGCACATAAGCGGCGGCAGGCCGCACACCAGCTACGCTCTGATGGGATTTGACTGTGCGGGCAGCACCGGCTACCAAACCTGGGCCGCCGGTGTCACCGATGCGGACGGGACTGCGAACCTGAGCGGTCCCGCCCTGACGGCTTCCCTCGGTGATGAATACTGGCTCTATCTCAGCCCGGCGTCGTCAGGGAGTGCCGGCCCGAGCCTGCTCGGCAGCCTCACGGCCGCCGGAAGGTTCTCTGCCGTTCCGGCGGGGCAGTGCCCATAATCGGGCGCTGGGGTATTCACTTAACTGGAGAAGCCCTGGTCACACGTGTAGGCCCTTCCCAGCGACCCGCCTTCGACCAGGCATGATGCGGGACCTCTGCGCTGGCACTCCGCTTAGCTGAATACCCCGGATTGGGCAATTCGGCGCCAGGTTCTTATTCATCCACGGGCGTCAGGCCCGGCGACCAAGTCGTTGCTGTGTCAGCAGACCCAGGTGGGTGCTGAGCCTGGAGCGGCTGCCCGCGCTCCTGAAGGAGAAGATCCGCGTCGCCCTCTCTGCTCGGGGTTCCGGTAGTACTGGCGGAAAAACCAACGGATATAGCTCTCACCTGCGCGAGTGCAGAGCGGTCAGCCACCGGTCGGCCGGAGATCTGTCCGCCTGGGTGGATTCGCTCACGGGGAAGCCACTGGGCCGCCAGGATTGCGGGCATGGTGCAGCGACACGACGATCCGCGAGGCGAACCGAACTGGCAGCCGGTCACCGCGGTCACGATGATGGCGGGGATGCTCACCGGGCAGCTGGCCGCCAACCGCGAGCAACTGGAGCTGCTGGGGCGGGCCCGCCGCGAGCCCTGGCTGCTGGACGACGCCACCGTGGACCGCGTCAAGAAGGTGTTCGGCGTCCAGCGTGATGACATGTGGCTGCGGGGGGAGAATGGCCGCCGCTGGCAGGCCCTCGATCTGGACACCGCCACCCGGGCGCAGGCCGGTGGGTACATGTCCCTCGCCGCTCAGTTCGCCGCCGCCAGCACTGAGGTGCTCGCCTTGGCCGGCGAGATCGCCGGCGGCACTATCAACAAGGTCATGGCCAAGTCCGACCTTGAGCTGGGCATCGAGGCCCTCCACCGCGACGGGCCGATCTGATGGGCAGTACCGGCGAGCAGCCCGCCAGCGAACTGGTGGCCGGCCTGCTTGATACCGCGAGGGCATCGCGAGCACGCACGATGCAGGAGGTGGCCGGGGCGTGGCAGCGCGCCGGGACGATCACCAGGAATCTGATCTTGCTGGCCAGCTCCGAGATCGGCAGCATCGAGCGGCCGGCCACCGACCTGGTCACCCAACTGCACATGTACATCCTGGTAGCCGGTCCGGAGGCCGCGACGTCGCGGTCGCAACCTCCCTCCCCTCCAGGCGATGGCACTCCTCGCGCGCCGGGCGGGTGGCTGGCCGGGCTCGGCCACAACATCACGAGCGACTCCGGCGACGATCCGGTCGTGACCGCCTGGCAGTGGCTGGCCGGCCATCAGGCGTTCGAGGTCGGCCAGGCCGGTGCCAGACGCGTCATGCGGCATCTCGCCGGCCAGGACGCGGCCGGTACGTAGCCAGGGACTGCTGTGGCGTCCGTAAGACGCGTTCCCCAACCGGGGTCCCCGTAGTCCCGGGGAAATTTTGGTCGGATATCCCCGGCGTGCATTAACGTTAACGCGGAGCCGGTGTCGGCCTCGCTGATCACCACCGCTACGGTTCGTACCGTTTGCCTGGGTCTGACGTCTGGGGTGGTCGATGGCGGCGCGCATGTTCTCCGAGGATCAGCTGGAGCAGCTGCGGTCGTTTCCCGATATCGGCAAGGACGACCTGATCCGGTACTTCACGCTGACGCCTGCCGATATCGCCTTTGTTGATCCGGGTCATGGCCGTGGACCTGCTGATCGGCTTGGGCTTGCGGTCCAGCTCGCGACGCTGCCGTGGCTTGGGTTCGTACCGCATGAAGTGACGGCGGCGCCGCCGGTGGCGGTGGCCCGGCTGGCAGACCGCATGGGGCTGGACCCTGCGGTGCTGGAGGGGTACGGGCAGCGCGCGCACACTCGCTCGGATCATCTGCGGCTGGTAGCTGACTATCTGAGCTGGAAGACCGCCCCGGCCGGCAGCGAGGCGATGAAGGATCTAGAGCAGTTCCTGCTGGACCGGGCGATGGAGCATGACTCGCCGACGCTGCTGTTCAGCCTGGCCGCCGAGTACCTGATCTCGGCGAAGACGATCCGTCCTGGCGTGGTCATCGTGGCGAAGATGGTCGCCTCGGCCCGGACCGGGGCGAGGGCGCTGACATGGGAGAAGGTGATGCATCTGCTGACCGGGCAGCTGCGCGATGACCTGGACCGGCTGCTGACGGCCGACGCCGGGCTCGCGGTGACCCGGCTGGCGTGGCTGACCACGCCGGCAGTGGACGCCACGGCCGCCGCGGTGAAGACCGCGATCGAGAAGCTGACCTACCTGCGCAACATGGACGCGCACACCCTTGACCTGTCGATGCTGCCGACCGAACGGCGCCGGTTCCTGGCCGCAGTCGCCCGCCGCTCCACCAGCCAGGCGCTGCAGCGCCGTGACGGCGATCGCCGGTATCCGATCCTGCTGGCGCTGGTGGCCCAGTCCGCGGTCGACCAGCTGGACGAGGTGGTGGCCCTGTTCGACCAGGCGGTGTCGGCGAGGGAGTCACGGGCCAAGTCCAAGACCGACGAGGCGCTGATCGAGCGGGCCAAGAAGGGCGAGGCCCGGCATCTGCTGATGGATGTGATCCTGCCGGTGCTGGCCGACCCGTCCATCCCCGACGAGGACGCGGGCGGCCTGCTGCGCAGCAGCATCGGGATGAGCAAGCTGCGGGAGGTGGTGTCGGGCGGATGGCGGCCGCTGCCCCGCGACCATGGCCGGCTGTCGGCGATGGACTCCTCGTACTCCTATCTGCGGCAGTTCACCCCCGATGTGCTGTCGGCGATCGATTTCCAGGGCGGGCCGGGCACGGCCGGGCTGATGGAGGCGGTCGCCGTCTTGAAGGAGCTGAACGGGCTTGGTGGCCGCAAGGTCCCTCCGGACGCTCCGGCAGGGTTCGCGCCGGCCCGGTACGCCGAGTATCTGGAGAAGGCGCGGAAGGCCGGGGACGACGCCTCCTTCCGGCATTACTGGGAGCTGTGCGTGGTCCTGGGCCTGCGGGACGGGCCGCGCAGCGGTGACATCTTCGTGCCGGGGTCGCGCCGCTACGCCGACCCGTCGACGTACCTGTTCACCCCGGAGCAGTGGGCGCCGCGGCAGGGCGATTTCTGCAAGCTGGTCGGTAAGCCGGCCAGGGCCGCTGACGCGCTCGCCCAGGGTAAGGAGGAGCTGCACGCCGCGCTGGCAGAGCTGGAGAAAACCCTGGCGGGCGCGCTGCCGGACGACACCGGCGCCGTCCGCCTGGACGACGACGACAAGCTGGTGATCCCGAAACTGACGGCCGAGGACGTCCCCGCGGAGGCCAGGGAGCTCAAGGACGAGCTGGCGGGGATGCTGCCGTTCGCGCCGATCGCCTCCCTGCTGATCGAGCTGGACCAGCGCAACAGGTTCCTGGACTGCTTCGTCCACGCCGGGGGGCGTAAGCAGGCCCGGTCAGCCGAGCTGAAGCGCAACATCCTGGCCGTCTTGATCGCGATGGCCACGAATCTGGGCCTGGCCAGGATGTCGGAGGCGTGCGGGGTGCCCTACGACGTGCTGGCGTGGACGGCCGAATGGTACGTGCGGGAGGAGACGCTGCGCGAGGCCAACACCTGCATCGTCAACCATCACCATTCGCTGGAGCTGGCAGGAGTGTTCGGCGGCGGCACGATGTCGTCCTCAGACGGTCAGCGGTTCCCGGTGCGCGGCAAGTCACTGACCGGCCGGGAGATGACGGTGTTCGGCGGGCAGGTCCTGTCGACCTACACGCACGTGTCCGACCAGCACTCGACGTTCGGCACGAAGGTGATCGTGGCGACCACCCGTGAGGCGCAGTACACGCTGGACGATTTCCTCGGCAACGCCACCGATCTTCCCATCCACGAGCACGCGACGGATACGCACGGCGTGACCCTCATTAACTTTGCGCTGTTCGACCTGGTGGGGAAGGTGCTGTCGCCGCGTATCCGGGATCTGGGGAGGATCACGCTGATCCGGGACGGCACCCCCGCCGAGATCGCCAGGCTGTACCCGCACGCCGGGCCATTGCTGGGCGCCCGGTGGAATGAGGACCTGGTCGCTGACTGCTGGCCGGACCTGCTGCGGATGGCCGGTTCGCTGAAGTACGGGCAGGCGACCGCCTCGCTGGTCGTCGGGAAGTGGTCGGCCGCCTCCCGGCAGAACATTCTGGCGGCCGCGCTTAAGGAGTGGGGGACGCTGCGGCGTACGATCCACGCTGCCCGGTACCTGGGGTCCCAGCAGTCCTAGAGAAATTTCCAACGGATATCGCTGACCTGCGCTAACGGCCCTCCGATCGGGTCGCTGCGACAAGCCCCAAAGCGCCTCTGCCCAGGCGCTGCGCGAGCAGCTGCGCTGCAAGGAGATCTGGGCCGTGGGCGCCGGACGCTGGCGCGACCCGGACGAGGACCTGCCCAGCAAGCCGCTGGACCCGGCGGAGTTTTCCGGCTCCCTGCGCGAGGAGATGACCGCGGCGCTGGCCGCGCTGGACGACGCGCGGGGGCTGTCGCGGTAAATCACGGATTTACCGCGACAGGGCGTCTATGGGTGGATGGCCAGGAGTGGCAGGCACCCGAAGCCGACGCCACGAGCCGGAACCCGCTGCTGGGGCGGCAGCGGACCAGCATGCGATAGCGCCGTCCCGGCATCGCGACCGAGCGGCCGCTGACCGCCCCTTGTCCCACAGACTTCCAGGACCGTCCTCGCGGGTCGAGGCCCGTCAGCGCCGATACTGCGACGTGAGGTTGGGCAGCGGCTCAACCAGGCGGCAGGATGAACTCTCCGATCCGGTCGGTGTTGCACTCGGTGAACCAGAGGTTGCCGTTGGGCCCGGAGGCGATCCCTTCCGGCTCCACGCTGTCGAGGGACGTCGTCTCGGTGATCGCCCCGGCAGTGGTGATCCGGCCGAGCCGGTGCCCGGCGAACTCGGTGAACCACAGCGCCCCGTCCGGGCCGGTGGTGATGTCCATCGGCGTCCCGCTTTGTGGAAGCGGAAACAACGTGATCGCCCCGGCGGTGGTGATCCGGCCGATCTGCTGGTCGAAGCCGGTGGTAAACCACAAGTTGCCATCGGGGCCGGTGGTGATCGAACCGGCGAGCCCGGCGCCGCTGAACGTCGTCAGCGCGCCGGTGGTGGTGATCCGCCCAATCACCCCGTTTCCGGGCTCGGTGAACCACAGCGCCCCGTCGGGCCCGGTGGTGATCCCTGACGGCGCGGAGCCTGCCGGCAGGGGGAATTCGGTGATCTTGCCGGTGGTGGTGATGCGGCCGATCGCGTCCCCCGGGGCTCCCAGTCCGGGGGTCACGGTGAACCACAGCGCGCCATCCGGCCCGGCGGTGATGCCGGCTGCATCGGTGTCGGCGACGGGCAGGGTGAACTGGCGGATGTGCCCGTTGGCCGGGTTGATCGCGCCGATCAGGCCCTCCGACTCGGTGAACCACATCCGGCCGTCCGGCCCTGCGGTGATGTCGAAGGGGAACGTGCTCCCGGCGACCGGGAACTCCGTGATCACCCTGGCTGTGGTGATCCGCCCGATCTTGCTCGCCTTGAACTCGGTGAACCACAGCGCCCCGTCGGGGCCCACGGCGATCCGCCGCGGCTCGCTGTTCGCGGTGGGGATAGAGAACTCCTTGAAGTGCCCCGCGATCGTTCCGGCCCATGCGGGCGAAGCGGCGAGGGCGAAGGTCATCGCCGTCAGCGACGCGACGACCAGCCAGCGACGAGACATGGCGTCGCTCCCTTCTTGGCCCAGGCATACACCCGGGCACCCAGCTGGGATTTAGGGGTTGAACTCGTTGAGTGTCTGGCGGGCGGAGGTCGTGTTGTTGAAGAATTCCCCGACCGCATAAGACGGAGTGGAAGCACGGTCCGCCGGCGCCGAGGCAGCCAGGTCATGAGAAGGATCCGCCAATGAGGATCTGCTGGAAGGTACTGATGTCGGGCAGCGAGCTGAAGACGCGAACCTGGTCCATGGAGACCCCGAAGTCGCCCAGGTTGTCGGGGGTCATGCTGCCGGAGCCGTGCTTGAGTGTGATCGTCCCAACCGGCTTGAAGTCCAGGGTGACCCACAGCTGGGTGCCATCAGGCAGGTTCACCTTCTTGACGCTGACCGACAGGGTGCTGAAGCCGCCGCAGCCGCTGAACTGTGTCTCGTCCGCGAGGGCTGTGCCGCTGGGAATTTGGCCGTTGAACGACGGCCCGCTGAGGGCCTCTTTGAGTTTCCCGCCGGCTTGGCAGCCGGACGGGCTCGGTGCGGGTGGTCCGGTGACCGTGAGCGAGAACGTCCCGGTCGCCGTGGCCCCGGCCGCGTCGGTCACGGTCACGGTGAACGTCTGGGTCCCCAGGGTGGTGGGCGCACCGAGCAGCAGCCCTGACGGCCGCAGCGTCAGCCCGGCCGGGGGCTGCCCGGACCAGGTGTAGGGGGCCGTGCCGCCGGTCGCCTCGAAGGTGGTGGTGAAGAAGTTGTTGACGAACACGTTCTGGCCCGCACCGATGTCACACACGCCGTTGGTGCAGGTGAAGAACTGGTCATTGATCGCCAGCGGCGGCGGTGTGCCAGAGCCGGTCCCGGTCAGCGGGACCGACTGCGGGCTGTTCAGGGCGTTGTCCGTGTAGACGACGTCCGCGGTGCGCGTTCCGGTCGTGGTCGGCGAGAAGGTGACCGAGATCGAGCAGCTGGCACCGGCTGCGAGCGTGGTACCGATGCAGTCGTCGGTCCCGATCGTGAAGTCCAGCGAGTCGCCGCTTAGCGCGACGTTGTTGAAGAACAGCGATTGGTCGCCGCTGTTGGTGGCGGTGATCGTCTGCGGAGGGCTGGTCGTGCCGATAGCCTGCGAGGCGAACGTCAGCGAGGTCGGCGTGAACGTGACGGCCGCGGACGCCGCAGCCGGGGCCGCCATCGTACCCACCGCCATCAGCGAGACTGCCAGTACCGGCAGCAACCGTAGAAGCCGCATCTTGGGGACCTCCCCTGTGTCGGGTGAGCCCGGCTGATCTGCGTGGACGCGGGCACCTCCGGGCCCGGTGCCCGTCCTATGACACGGGACCTCCCCTCGGCCAGGCCCGGCTGCTGTCAGTGGTCGCGGGCGCCTCCGGGCACAACGCCCCTTTGACGAAACGGCGGAGGCGAACGCCTGGTTCAATCCCGCCGGGTCAGGCGCCCGTGCGTGCCGGAATTCGCCGCCCGCTGACGGCGGGCTTCGCCGCTCCGCTACGTTCTGCTCTCCCGTCTGCTGTGCCGTTGCCTTTCACCTACTCAAGGCATCATGAGGGCATGACTGGCGGCTGTACGTCTTGCCCGGCAACAGTCAGGCCATGGCCCAGCACAGCGATTACCCCGAGACACGGCCGTACGATCCGGCCTGGGATGGCGACGGCCAGTGACCCGATAGGGCCTGCCGACCGGATACGCGCCGCCGGAAGACATCACCTGCCCAGCCAAGACCTCGTGAACGTCACGCTTGTTTGGGAGCTGTACCTCGATGCGATCGGCCAACTCTCGGGCCTCGCCTGCCTCCCAACTCAGCCGGCGACGCCGTTCACGCGCGGCGTGTTCACCTAATGTTCACAGCAGGAGCTGAACCGATGCGGATTGCGGCACGGGGGTAAGGTCGGCGAGTGTGTCCGAAGGCCAGAATGGCCTGGACGCACCTCGAACGGAGGAATCAATGACTCGATTCACGTTCCGTCGACCACACTCCCTCTCACCCGGGCCTCATGGGCGGCGGCGGCTGTGGCCGACTGCCGTCGTGGTGACCGCCGCTGCGCTTGCCACCATGGCCGCAGGCGCCTCCGCTGCTGGCGCGGGACAGGCTGGATTCCGCCAGGTCAACCTGGTGTCGGACATCCCGGGCGTCGCCCCGTTGACCGACCCGGACCTGCTCAACGCGTGGGGCCTGGCCGCCACTCCGGGCACCGACCAGGCGCCCGGCTCGCCGCTGTGGGTGTCCGACAACGGCTCAGACAAGACGACCCTGTTCGCCGGGGTCACACCCAGCTCGGTGGCCCAGGTGCTGGTGGTGAACATCACCGCGGGCGCCCCCACCGGTCAGGTGTTCAACCCCGACCGGGCCGGCTTTGTCGTGCATGACGCCGCCGGCCACTCGGGCTCGGCGCTGTTCATCTTCGCCTCGGAAAACGGCGCGATCGACGCCTGGAACCCCGGCGTCGGCGCCACCGGAACCGGGCCGTCCACGGTGACCGAGACGCCCATCAGCAACGGCGCCAACGCCGTCTACAAGGGCCTGGCCATCGCCCAGGCATCCGACGGCAACACCTACCTCTACGCCACCAACTTCAGGTCCGGGCGAGTCGAGGTCTATGACAGCAACTTCCAGCCGGCCCAGCTGCCAGGCGGGTTGTTCACCGACCCCGCCATCCCGGCCGGGTACGCGCCATTCGGCATCCAGGAACTCGCCGGCAAGCTTTACGTGACCTACGCCAAGCAGGACGCCGCCCTGCACGACGACGTCGCCGGGCAGGGCCACGGCTTCGTGGACGTCTTCACCAACGACGGCGCACTCATCGGCCGCCTGGTGTCGCATGGCCAGTTCAACTCGCCGTGGGGACTCGCCCTGGCGCCTGCCGGCTTCGGCGGATTTGGCGGCGCGCTGCTAGTCGGCAACTTCGGTGACGGGCACATCAACGCCTACAACCCCGACACCGGCACCCATCTGGGCCAGTTGCGCGGGCCGGGCGGCCACCCGATCGTCATCGACGGCCTGTGGGGCCTTAGGTTCGGCAACGGGAACGCCGCCAAGACCGAAGAACTGGTCTTCTCCGCCGGGCCCAACGGCGAGGCCGACGGGCTGCTAGGGAAGATCGTGGTAGCTGGCTGACACTTTCCCGTTCATCCGCAGAGGATCCCCGGGCCCAGCGAGCGGGCAGCGTCACCCACAGGTGCCCACCAGCGCCTCTGCGCCCGGGCGGCAGCAGGAGACCCGCCGCCCGGGCGCGGACGCGGAACCTCCTTGGCTCTGGGAGGCGGCCCGGATGCTCGCTGGCGCCCATCTGGACGCCGGTCCCTCCGAGCAGCTGGCACTGGCCCAGAACGCGGTCCGCCGCCTGCCGGCGGCGGGGCGATCGAGTTGTGGGTCACCGGCCGATGGCCGCCCTCTGGGGGATGCCGGTAGTCCTGACGAAGGATCCAACGGATATGCGTCTGACCTGCGGTTAGGCGGGAACTGCCGCCGGGAGTCGGATCACTTCCGCTACGTTCTGCCTGGTTTGTTCCGGCGTGGCGGAGGTGGGTCGGGTGTCGGAGAAGATGTTCTCCCGGGAGCAGTACGAGCAGCTGCGGTCGTTCCCGGAGATCAGCCGGGACGAGTTGTTCCGGTACTTCACCCTGACGCCGGCGGATGCGGGGTTCGTGGATCCGGGTGCGGGCCGGGGTCCGGCCGACCGGCTCGGCATTGGGGGTGCCGGTAACAATCGAGCCGTCAGCACCGCTACGGCGTCCAGTTTCCTGAACAGCCCCTGGTGTGCGCTGTGGCACGGGGTGGTCGTCAGCGTGGCCGGAACGGGTTGTCGGTGTACCCGGGCCGCTGGTCAATCTCGCCGCGCTGGTATCGCTCGGCCTGCCAGGCATCCCAGGCCCGCTCCAGTTGCAGGGTTGAGGAGGCGGGCAATCCCCTGCGGGCGCAGAAGGCCCGGAACTCCAGGTCCGGCTCGGCCAGCCGCCGGCGGCGCTCGGCCCGCCGGTCGGGCAGCACCGCGGCGGTAGTCAGATCCTGGACCCGCCGGGCCCGGGCGAGCTCGTCCACATCGGCCGCGATGCGGTCGATGACCGCGGCCACCCGTGCGAGGTCGACGGCCACGACGGCCCGGTCCGGCCAGTCGGCGGACGGGCGCAGGTTGACCGCTGGCGGGTAGCTGTCAGCGTCCAGGTGCGCGAGCCAGTCCACACACTGCCGTAGCCAGCTCACCTCATCAGATAGCCGGTCGGCGATGCTGTCCCGGCCGTCCAGCTCGGTGTCCTCCCCGGAGTCCGGATCGAAGACGATCAGGCCGGATACGGCATCTGCCACCCCGGCGCCGTCAAGGCACTATGCACGGCCTGGCAGGTCACCATCATCGACCCGAAGTGGGGCCGCAACGACGTACTCTGGCCGGTCCTGGAGTCTTTCGCGGCACAGTGGTCCATCCAGCCGGGGTGAATGCCACGAGGGACCGCCCAGCCACAGAACCCCGCAAGTTACTCGTCGGTTACATGGCACTTCCTGGTACGAGCCTTACGGGTACGCCGCTATGCGAGGAGCTGGCCCTCGACCCCGAGCCGACCACCATCGTCGACCAGCTCACCACCAGCCTGGATGCGGCGTGGCGACGCACCGCGGCCGGGTATGCCGCCAACCCCGACCTGCGCATCGAACACCGCCACGGCCGCGAGAGATCGTGCTGAGTCCCCTGGATGCCGACGCCGAGCCCGCCTCGCTGGTCGCCTTGCGCGCCAACGTCGAGGCCCTGCTGCCGGAAGTGGAGATCGCCGACCTACCCCTCGAGGTGCACGGCTGGACGGGGTTTCTCGACGAATACACCCACATGAGCGGCACCGAGACCCGCGACCTGGGCCTGCCCGAGTCGCTCTCGGCCCTTTTGGTCTCCGAATCGTGCAACGTAGGCCTCACCCCGGTCGCCGACCAGACGCACCGGGGTAGGACCTGCAACGGAACCGTTTCGTACGTTAGGGCGGTTTCGGCGAGGTCAGGACGGGTGCCTGCGGGGGTCGTTAGCGCCTGCTTGCCTCAGCACTCCTCGCCGACGGGCGTCGGCGAGGAAGCTCATCAGCGGCCATGGCAGGCGGTGGTGAAACGCCAACCACCCCACGGTGACCATGTAGGACGGCCACGCCGTTTGGGTCCAGCCCGCCACGAGCCCGAACACGAGCCCGAACACGAGCCCAGCCAGCCCGAAGTCGAGCCAAAGCCCGGGCCCGGCCCAGATCCTGACCCCGAGCCCGAGGCCGGGCCCGAACAGGAGCATGCTACGGCCCCTCCGATGAGCGATGCGGCGACGGGGATGATGCCCAGTGAGTCAGTCCGGTGTGGCCGGGACACCAGCCCGGCACCGCCGGGCCCGAACGGCAACGGGCACCTTGTTCGGGCTGGCCGTCGCGCCCGGCGGGTCCGGCGTCTACTTCGTCGACGACGGCACTAACACACTCAACCTCCTGCACCGATCCCGACGCCTGAATCTCGCGGACGCGGGTGGGCACCGCGCGGCACGGCCCGTTGCCCGCCCGCGCCTCCCCAGGTTGCGGTTTAACACCTGGCTGCGGGTAGACGCCGGTCCGCGGGATGGTGGCGTTGGCCTGCAGGCGCAGGCCGCGTTGAACCCGCAGCCAGGCGGCGACGTGTACTGGTTTATGGAGACGAGCGTAAAGGCCCTGGGCAGGCATCAGCGGGTCAAGACGGGCGGCTGGCTGCAGCTGGGGCTGCGGGTTGCGGGGGCGGTGCTGCTTGCCGTGTCCGCGGGTATTCACCTGGACCTGTACCTGACCGGGTACCGGTCCATCCCCACGATCGGCTGGCTGTTCCTGCTGCAGGTCATCGCGGGGTTCGTCCTGGCGGCAGCGGTGCTGGTGACACGCAGCCCGCTGGTGGCTGCCGCGGGTGCCGGGTTCGCGCTGGCCACGCTCGGCGGGTACCTGCTGTCGGTGTGGATCGGGCTGTTCGGGTTCAGGGAGGTCCGCACGACGGCGGGGATCGCCGCCGGGCTGATCGAGGTGGCCGCCTTCGCGGTCCTGGCCCTGGCTGCGATCGTCGCGGGTCCGGTACGGCAGGCGGGCGGGCCGGCCAGCCCGGCTGCCCGGATGCATGCGCGGGTGCAGGCAGCCGCGCCGATGCTGGTCGCTGCGGTCGGCGCCGTCTCGGTGGCCGCCCTAGCGCTGCTCGGCGTCGCGGCCGCCAGCGCAGGCGGCCCGCCGTCGGCCGCGGCCGGCGCCTCGGTCACCTTGAAAACCGCGAGGATCGGCGGGGTGAGCGTGCTTACCAACGTCAGTGGCCTGACGCTGTACTGGTTCGCCCCCGACACCCCGGCGACCTCCGAGTGCACGGGGTCGTGTGCCGCCTACTGGCCGCCGGTTACCGGTAGCCCCGGGCCGGGCCGGGCGTGACGGGCAAGCTGGGCACCATCACGAGGCCTGGCGGCGCCGTGCAGGCGACCTACGACGGCCATCCCCTGTACACCTACATTGGCGACAGCGGCCCGGGCCAGGCGCACGGCAACAACCTCAACCTCAACGGCGGCCTATGGTATGAGGTCCGCGTATCTGGGTGAGGCGCACGATTCCTGACGGCAGCGCCAGGCCATGCGGGTTGCCTGTCCGGGTGACGCGCCCAGTCGCTTCGGTGCTGTGGAGCCGGGCGGGCCTCACCTTGGGTGTGGCGGTGCCCGGTGACACGCAAGGCTCCATTGAGCGTGCGCAAGGTGCTACTGGGCGCAGTGCGCCGACTGGGGTGGGCGGCGCCCAGGCGACCCCGGGAACAGAGCTCTCGGCGGGCCGGCCGACCGCTGAACCGTTCTGGCCAGCGCCCCGTAGTTGCCAGCAGAGCTGTCTGCTGCCATCGCGGCGACAGCCCTGAACATCGGCCCTTTTTGTCCCGTTCGGAACTTCAGTCAAGACGGAAGGGGAGCGGAAATGATTCATTCTGAATGCCGATCCAAGGCGCGGCTCGCCGGTAGCCGGCGCGCCTGGGGTGGCGGCGGCCGCGTGGTGAAGGTGGTGCCCGCGCTCGCGGTGGGTGTCACCTTGACGGTGGCTGCCGCGGCGTGCAGTTCGGCCGGCGGCCCGGCGCGTACTTCTGTCCCGGCGTCGTCCGCCTCGGCGGCGGCGTCGGCGCCGGCCGCGATGAGCACGCTGGGGGCGCACAGCCTGCCCGCGCAGACGAGCCAGACCCTGCCGGCGTTCCCGGCCTTCTACGACGCGCACAAGGACGTGGTCGTGGTCAGCGACGCGTACCCCAAGGCGGCGGCCGCCACCTTCCACGCCAACTACGCGCCGTCGCTGGGCGCGGTGAACCCGGCCTCCCAGCCGGCCTGGTACATCGTGCGCGGCCCCGCTGCGCCCGGCCAGCTGGTGGTGCTGGGGTCCGAGCCCGGCGAGAGCGACTACTCGCCGCTGTGGAGCACGGTGATCGTCCGGTGGAAGCCCGGCGTCACGCCCCAGGTGCTGACCAGCGACAGCATGATCCTCGACCTGGCCAAGAAAGGCCAGCTGACGGCCACCAAGACGGCCATGGTGGTGAACTCCACGGTCACCGCGGTGAAGGGCACGCCGGCGTCGTCGGCCGCGGCCCCGGCGAGCACGCTTGGCGCGGGGAGCCTGCCCGCGCAGACCAGCCAGACCCTGCCGGCGTTCCCGGCTTTCTACGACGCGCACAAGGACGTGGTGGTGGTCAGCGACGCCTACCCCAAGGCGGCCGCCGGGACCTTCCACGCCAACTACGCGCCGTCGCTGGGCGCGGTCAAGCCGGCCTCCCAGCCGGCCTGGTATATCGTGCGCGGCTCCGCCGCGCCCGGCCAGATCGCCGTCCTGGGGTCCGAGCCCGGGGAGAGCGACTACTCCCCGCTGTGGCAGACGGTGATCGTCCGGTGGAAGCCCGGCGTCACGCCCCAGGTGCTGACCAGCGACAACATGATCCTCGACCTGGCCAAGAAGGGCCAGCTCACCGTTACCAAGACCACCGTAATCGTGAACGCCACCGTCATACCCAAGTCCTAAAGGAAACTCGGACCTGCGCTGGCCCGGCATGCTTACCCGCCATGCCAGGTGCTGGCCATGTCCGGCGGCAGCCATCTGACCGACACGATCACCCGAGGGCCGAGCGGTGGTGACCTGGGGTGTTGGTAAGACTGCTGTCGCCAGGCACACGCGATTGCCTTGAGCCTGCTCAGCGCAGGCCGGTCAGCGAGCTGACCGGTCCCGCCGCCGACAGGCGACGACGAGCTTCCGATCAGGTCATGACCCTGGACGATCACCTCCTGCTCTCTGGGCGCACCCGTTGCAGTATTAAAGGCCCGGACCGGCTGCGCGATGGCCTCTCCGGATGCCCCGGGCCGGAAGCTGGCCTGGTGGGGATCGCCGTAGCACTCGAGAAAAAACGGGCGGATATGCCCCGAGTAGGCTCGCGTGCTTGGGGATCTTTGGGTTCTGGTGGGAGGCGCGCTGTTGGCCGTTCAGGTATTCGCGGATGAGGAATTGGAGGCGCTGCGGAGGTTCCCGGAGATTGGCCGGGAGGAGTTGTACCGGTTCTTCACGCTGACTCCGGCCGATAGAGCGTTCATTGATCCTGGCCGGGGCCGGGGGCCAGCGGATCGCCTGGGTCTTGCTGTCGCCCTGTGCACGTTGCCGTGGCTGGGGTTCGTGCCGGATGACGTGGCATCCGCTCCACGGGCGGCGGTGGCCCGGCTGGGGGAACAGCTGAAGGTCGCTCCGGATGCGATCGATTCGTACGGGCGGCGGGCGAAGACGCGGACCGATCACCTTCTGCTGGCCGCGCGGTACCTGCAGTGGCGGCCAGCGGGTGAGCCAGAGCTGAAGGAACTGGATGAGTTCCTGCTGGCACGGGCGATGGAACATGATTCGCCGATGTTGCTGTTCCGGCTGGCGTGTGAGTACCTGATGTCGGCGCGGGTGATCCGGCCGGGCCCGGTCACGGTGGTCAAGCGGGTCGCGCACGCCCGGGAACAAGCGCGGCGGGAGACGTTCGGCCTGCTGGCGCACGAGCTTGCCAGCGAGCGCCGGGCCGGACTGGATGGCCTGCTGGTGGTGGACTCCGCGATCGGGATGACCCGGCTTCGGTGGCTGGGCACCGGGCCGGTGGAAGCCTCGCCCGCGGCGGTGACGGCGGAAGTGGAGAAGCTGGAGTTCCTGCGCGGGATGGACGCGCACACGCTGGATCTGTCGATACTGCCGGCGGAGCGCCGCCGGTTCCTGGCCACCGTCGGGCGTCGCCTGACGGCACAGGCGTTGCAGCGGCGGGAGCCGGAGCGCCGGTACCCGATCTTGCTGACGCTGCTGGCGCAGTCGGCGACCGAGGTACTGGATGAGGTCGTGCAGCTGTTCGACCAGGCCGTGTCGGCGCGGGAGAGCAAGGCCGCGCACAGGATGCGTGACTACCTGGCCGAACGCGCCAAGTCCGGTGAGAGTCGCCTGGAGTTGCTGGATGCGATCCTGGCCATCGTCGCCGACCCAGCGGTGCCCGATGGGGACGTCGGCCGGCTGATCCGTGGCGAGCAGGTCGGGTGGGAGCGACTGCGCTCGGCGCAGTCGCCCGCGTTGCCGCCACTGCCGCGCGATCACGGGCACCTCACGGTGCTGGACGGCTCCTACGGGTATCTGCGGCAGTTCACCCCGCGGGTACTGGAGGCGGTGCGTTTCGCCGGCGGCACGGCCGCGGCCGGGCTGCTGGAGGCGGTGGAGATCCTGCGAGAGCTGAACGCCACCGGCGCCCGCAAGGTCCCCGAAGGCGCGCCGGTCGGGTTCGTTCCGGTTCGCTGGCGCGGCTACCTGGACACCGCGGTGCAGGCAGGCAGCGTCACCGCCTACCGGCACTACTGGGAGCTGTGCGTGCTGCTGGCGCTGCGGGACGGGCTGCGCACTGGCGACGTCTTCGTGCCCGGCTCGCGCCGCTACTCCGACCCGGCTGCCTACCTGCTCACCCCCACCAAGTGGATCGGCCACCGGGCGGAGTTCTGCCGGCTGGTCGGCAAACCCGCCGACGCCATTACGGGTCTAGCCCAGGCCGGGGACGAGCTGAACACCGCGCTGGGCGAGCTGGAACAGACCCTCGCGGCCGGTGACGGCCCGGTCCGGCTGGACGACGACGGCGACCTGGCGATCTCCCCGCTGTCGGCCGAGGACGTCCCGGCCGAGGCGGTGACGCTGAAGGCGGAGCTGACCGAGATGCTGCCGTTCGCTCCGATCGTGTCGCTGCTGATCGAGATGGACCAGCGCACCGGGTTCCTTTACTGCTTCACCCATGCCAGCGGCAAGCAGACCCGCAGCCCGGAGCTGAAGCGGAATCTGATCGCGGTGCTGCTGGCGCACTGCACCAACCTTGGGCTAACCCGGATGGCCGATGCCTGCGGTATCTCCTACGACGTGCTGGCCTGGACCTCGGAGTGGTATGTACGGGAGGAGACGCTGCGCGCGGCGAACCTGGCGCTCATCAGCCACCACCGGAAGTTGCCGCTCACCCCGGTCTTCGGCTCCGGCACGCTGTCTTCTAGCGATGGGCAGCGATTCCCCACCCGTGGCAAGTCGGTCCCGCCAGGGCTTTGAGCAGGTATTTCGCGCACGAGGGACTGAGCACCTACACGCATGTGACCGACCAGCACACCACGTACGGTACGAAGATCATCGTCGTGACCAGGCGCGAAGCCCACTACGTGCTCGATGAGATCCTCGGCAATGCCACCGACATCCCGATCACCGAGCACGCCACCGACACGCACGGGGTAACCCTGGTCAACTTCGGGCTGTTCGACCTGCTGGGATTGCAACTCTCACCGCGCATCAGGGATCTGGGCAAGATCACCCTCTGCCGGACCGGAGCGAAAGCCGAGGTTACCTCGGCGTTCCCGCTAGCCGGGCCGTTGCTGACCCGCCGGTGCAACATGGACCTGATCACCGGCCACTGGGACGACCTGCTGCGCCTGGCCGGGTCGCTGAAGTTCGGGCACGCCACCGCGTCACTGCTGGTCGGCAAGCTGTCGGCGTCCACCAGGCAGAACACGCTGGCCGCGGCGCTCAAGGAATACGGCGCGCTCCGCAGAACGATCTACGCTGCCCGGTACTTGTCGGACCCGGCGTACCGGCGCAAGATTTCCCGCCAGCTCAACAAGGGCGAGTCGCTGCACGCGCTGAAGCGCGACTTGCTTTACGCCCACGAGGGCACCATCCGCGCCCGCCACCTCGAACAGCAGA
>WNGP01000613.1_pt1 | contig 27954 bp, 25 predicted proteins | sample 5407671 | NCBI WGS metagenome assembly WNGP01 (sample SAMN13153381, study PRJNA577476) | soil metagenome | isolation source: 40 cm soil or saprolite under Garry oak tree replicate 2 | place: USA:California | collected 2016-06-15
GCAACTCTGTTATGGCGCGATCGGTTCGGACACGGGAGGTTCGATTCGCCAGCCGGCAGGCTACTGTGGCGTCGTTGGACTTAAACCGACCCACGGACGAGTGAGCACCTCCCGCGTCATACCTCTGTCGTGGTCCCTGGATCACATGGGGCCGATGGCGCGCTCGGCGACGGATGCGGCTTTAATGCTTCAGGTAATCGCGGGCTACGACGCACAAGACACGGCCAGCATAGATGTTCCCGTTCCAAATTACGTCGCGACCATCGCGGCCGCGACCTCCTCGTTGCGCCTCGGTATTCCGCGTGCGTACTTCTACGAGGCACTTCATCCCGAAATTCAGGTGGCAATGGAAGCGGCCCTGTCAGTTCTGAAGAAACTCACCGGCACTCAGCGCGACATCGCACCGCTCGCAACCAATAGTACCTACTCCTCGGTCATGGATCCCTACGTCACCATCCTGCGGGCGGAAGCTTACGCGTACCACAAGGAGTACGTTTCCAAGAGTCCCGAACTTTACCAAGGGCAGACTCTCAAGAGAATTCAGGCCGGTGCGGACGTTACAACTTCCGCCTATATTCAGAGCCGACGCCAGCTCGAACAGGTGCGGCGCTCCGTTGCGCGAGTGTTCGAGACCGTCGACCTTCTGATCACTCCTACCGCCTGCGTTCCTTCGTTCGCGATTGCCGATCTACTCGCCGACCCAAATACTCTTCGAGAGAAGGAACTGCTCACGCTCCGCAACACACGACCCTTCAACATGCTTGGTCTGCCGACGGTCTCCATTCCCTGTGGATTCACCCGGGCTGACTTACCGATTGGTATGCAGATTACCGGCCCACCTGGCGGTGAAGCAACTGTTCTCCGCCTCGCCTACGCTTACGAGCAAACCAGCGAGTGGCACAAACGTAAACCAAATCTGGGCTGACTCCGCCTAGGTCGCTATCGAATTCACCCAACGACTCCAACGCGCCGCGCAGGACTCTCTTTTTAAATGAGGAAGAAAAGTCGGGTCGGTCCTCACTATTGACACTCGCGGACAAGTTCAAAACTGGGCCCGGCGTCGATCCTTTATGCACCGCGATAAACGCACCGTGCCGTTGGCGTTTCGTGCACGACGATCTCGCAGAGCCCGGGGCATTGAGACTCTAATTTCTTCCAGAGCCATTCTGCCATTCTTTCAATCGTTGGATTCTCCAGGCCTTCGATCTCGTTGAGATAAGCGTGGTCCAGCATTTTCAGTAGCGGTTTCATCGCGTCGCTGATATTCGCGTGATCGTAAACCCATCCGGTTTTTGGATCGACATTACCCTCGACAGAAACTTCTACCTTGAAACTGTGTCCATGCACCCCTCTACATTTGTGGCCCGCTGGCGCATTGGGCAACGTCTGCGCCGCTTCAAAAGTAAAATCTTTCGTAAGGCGTGCCTTCACGCTTGGGAAAATACCATCGCTCTACGTACATTGTCATCCTGAACCCTGAACGCTTTCGGGGTGAGGGAGCCCACCTGCGAAGCGTGCGGCACATAAGTCAATTAGTGTGCTCCACCAGTTGATGTGAGATCCTTCGCCTGCGCTCAGGATGACCGCTTCAGGCGGGATCGCATCGATCAGACTCCCCGCTGGGTCGGGCTCCAGATGAATTTGTGCATCTGAAGTTGAAATCGCACGTCGAGTTTGTCTGCGAGAATCCATTCCACGATTTGGCGCGGATCTATCCGGCCGAATATCGGTGAGAACAACACTGCGTGACAATGTGAAGGAAGATCGTAGCGCTGCACGTTGTCGCGCGACCATTCGTAATCTTCGCGCGATCCCATCACGAACTTCACTTCATCGCGCAGGTTGAGGTGGTCGATGTTTGACCAAAGGTTCTTTTCGACTTCGCCGCTGCCCGGCGTCTTCAAATCCATGATTCGATGGACGCGCGAGTCGACTTTCGAAATATCGTGCGCGCCGCTGGTCTCGAGCAAAACCGTGTACCCGGCATCGCACAACCTCGACATCAACGGCAGCACATTTTTCTGCAATAACGGCTCGCCGCCAGTGATCTCGACCAGAGGACAGCGGAACACCTCCACAGCGTCCACAATCTCCTTTAGCGTTTGTTTCTTGCCTTCGTAAAAGGCGTACTCCGTATCGCAATAGTTGCAACGCAGATCGCAGAACGTCAGCCGCACAAAAACACATGGTCGCCCGACCCAGGTGCTCTCGCCCTGGATTGAGTGGTAAATCTCGTTGATGGTCAGCGTCTTTTCGCCCTCGGCCATGAAAAATTGAAGCGTTAAACTGTTGAACCCCTAAATCGTCTTACGTGCACAGTTGCAAAGCAAGTTTCGCTGCGAAATACAACGGGGGCTGCCTCTCGATCAACGAAAGATCACAGACCGCACTTCGTGCTGGCTTCGGCGATGCTGGAGCGGGTGCGGAGAAGAGATGCTAAATAGCTATCAACGGAAGGAGCGCTAGTTATTCGCGCTAAATTGGCAGGCGTTTCAAGGCGCGAGAAAATGGCATAGGCAATCTTGCTTCGCGGGACGCTCTTCACACCATAGCCGGACGGAATATTGCTCGACCAGTAGCGGACATATTGCACGCCCAACCGGTTCTCCATTCCGAGAAAAACAGTGGAATGTCCGTGCTCGCTTTTGCCCACCTGCCGTGACCAGAAAATTTTCATGAAATCGCCCGGTCTTGCCTGATCGAAGCTGTCGAGGTTTTGTCCAAGCCCCAGCTCATGAAAGAGACGGGCCGTACCTGGACCATTCGCATTCCACCGGCCCCAGATGTCTTCGCCATCGCGCTGATCTCGAATGATAAGATGGTTCAGCGTCGCGTAGTCCAATTGAAGTTGCCCCCGCGCGCGCAATGCTTCAATCGTCCGAATGAAAACGAGATAGGTCGCGCCCGAACAGAAACTCGGTGAAGCCGCCGAAGGCAGAAAGAAAAATTTGCCGGATTCAAAATGAGCCGAGGATTGCAGGCGAATCTTGGCGTAGTGCGAAACCGAATAACGACCACCCTGCGGCATCTGTTTGATCTGCTCGAGGATCAAGCTGTTGTAATCTCCGGCAAAAGACGCGCGGGCCGTGAGCCCCAGAATCGCCAGAAAAACCGAAGCAGTTAGTGCCTTCACGGCGGAATAAGTAACCGGCAAAACGACATCTGGCAACGGGCACTGAGTTTTTGGCTGTAGTGGCGGCTGTCCCCAGCCGCACATCGCAGAGGGCTGCGCGCGAAGACGCGCGCCACTACACTGGTTTGCGGGTGAGGACAGCCGCCACTACAATTATGATAATGCTGCGTTTCACAAAAATGAACGGCGCAGGAAACGATTTTGTCCTGATCGACAATCGTGGTGGCGAGGTCCATCTGAATCGCAGCCAGATCGCGCGTATTTGCGATCGCCACCGCGGAATCGGCGCAGACGGAGTTTTACTGCTCGAAAAAGCATCAAACCACGCCGATTTCCGGATGCGCTACTTCAATGCCGATGGCGGAGAAGCAGAGATGTGCGGTAACGGCGCGCGCTGCTTCGCGCGTTTCGCGAACAAGGTCGCGGACGCGCAGGGAAAGATTTCTTTTGAAACTCCGGCTGGCGTCATTTCGGCAGAGCTAAACGGTGATCTCGTGACGCTGGGGATGACTGAGCCGACGGATCTGCGACTCAACGTGTCGCTTCACGTCGGTGAGAAAGACAAGACCGTTCATTTTATCAATAGCGGCGTGCCACACGTGATCATTCTGGTTTCGCGAATCGACGATGTCGATGTACGGCGGGAAGGCGCGGCCATTCGCCGCCACGAAATGTTTTCACCAAAGGGCGCAAACGTAAATTTCATCGAGAAACGCGGAGCGAATAAGATTGTGATTCGCACGTACGAACGCGGAGTCGAAGACGAGACTCTCGCGTGCGGCACCGGCGTAGTTGCGAGCGCGCTGATTTTCGCGGTAACCGAACGCGTGAATGGCCCGATCGGAGTGCTTGTTCGTGGTGGAAACGAACTTCAGGTGGGGTTTGAAAAAACCGGAACGCAATTCAAGAAGGTGACCTTGACCGGACCAGCCGAATTCGTTTTCGAAGGCACGATCGAGGTGTAGGAGCGCGCCACCTTTTGACTTTGTAACTCTTGTAACATTTGTAACTCTTCCGATGTTTCGTGGCACCTTCACTGCGCTCGTCACACCGTTTCGCGATGACACGATTGACGTTGCCGCTTTCAAGAAACTGATCGAAGCACAAATCGCAGCCGGGATTACTGGAATCGTAGCAGTCGGAACGACTGGCGAATCGCCGACGCTTTCACACGCGGAACGCGAACAAGTAATTCAGCTGACGGTAGCAGCTGCGAACAAGCGTTGTCAGGTTCTCGCCGGCACTGGTTCCAACGCAACCCAGCACACAGTGGCCGATACCAAAATGGCCGAGAAACTGGGCGTGGACGGAGCGCTGCTGGTCGCCCCATACTACAACAAGCCGAGCCAGGAAGGTTTATTCCGGCATTTCAAGACAATCGCTGAGGCGACGTCGCTGCCAATCATGCTTTACAATATTCCGGGCCGGTGCGGCGTGGACATTGGACCCGATACAGTGGTGCGTCTTGCCAAGGAATGCCGGAATATCACGTCGATCAAAGAGGCGAGCGGGAGCGTCGAGCGTGTGAGCGAGTTGCGCGCGCGTTTGCCTGAGTCTTTTACGATTCTGAGCGGCGACGATTCACTGACGCTGCCGTTCATGTCAGTCGGCGCGGCCGGAGTCGTCAGCGTCGCGTCCAATTTATTTCCGGCAGAAGTTTGTGCGCTGGTTCAGGCTTACCAGTCAGGCGATGTAAAATCGGCGGAGAAATTGCACCGCAAAATGTTTCCACTCTTCAAAGATTTGTTCATCGAGCCGAATCCGGTGCCGGTAAAAACAGCGCTCGGCTGGCGCGGTGCAATGTCGGGTGAATGCAGGTTGCCATTATGCGAAATGACAGCAGCCAACCAGGCGCGTCTGCGCAAAACGCTCGAGACCTTCGAACGCGCGCGATGAAAGCAGCGCTGCGTGTGCTCCTGGTAGGTGCGGCCGGGCGCATGGGAAAAACGATTGTCGATCTTGCCAGGAGGAATCCGAATATCCAGATCGTGGCGAAATGTGATCTGGGCGATGCCATCGAACCTGCGATGAAAGATTGCGATGTCGTGATCGATTTCAGTCACGCCGACGCGATCGACGGAATTTGCCGCACAGTACTGCAACATCGACGAGCCCTCGTCATCGGAACGACGGGACATTCAGGAGAACAACAAGAAATAATTCAGAGGGCCGCCAAAGTTCTGCCGATTGTTTTTGCCTCCAATTTTAGCGTCGGAGTAAATGTGCTCTTTTGGTTGACGCAAAAAGCCGCCGAGTTGCTCGGCCGCGATTTCGATCCCGAGATTGTCGAAACGCACCACAAGATGAAAAAGGATGCGCCAAGTGGGACGGCCAAGACTCTGGCGGAAATTGTAAAGCGCACGCGGAACTTGGAGTCTCAAATTCTTATTCAATCGATCCGGGAAGGAGAAGTTGTCGGCAATCACACTATAACCTTCACTGGGCCCGGGGAGCGACTGGAGCTAACGCATCGGGCAAGTAGCCGGGAGATTTTTGCGCGCGGCGCGTTGCGCGCTGCGCAGTGGGTCACAGGCAAATCTCCCGGGCTTTACTCAATGGAGGATGTATTGGGGCTGTAACTGTAGCCGGGGTCGTTGACCCCGGCTGCCGCGATCAACGATCGCGGCTACAACAATGAGAACCGCTGTCGCGCTTGGATCAAATCTTGGTGATCGGCTCGATAATTTGTGCTCCGCTCGACAAAAAATTATCGATCTTCCGGACGTCCGGCCGCCGGTTCTTTCTTCGGCAGTTTACGAGACGGACCCGGTAGATTGCGAACCGGGGGCGCACAAATTTCTGAATGCAGTCGTTGAGTTCGATTATGAAGGCGATCCGCTGAATTTATGGAAACAGTTGGTGGCAATTGAGATCGCGCTTGGCCGTCCGCTCAATCACCAGCGCAAAGTCTCGCGCAAGATCGATATAGATCTCCTCTATTTTGGCGACACGGAGATCGACAGGGATGAATTGCAATTGCCGCATCCGCGAATGCACCAGCGAAAATTCGTCCTTCGACCGCTCGCCGACCTCCGGCCAGAGTTGATCCTGCCGCGGCAGGCGAAAAGAGTACGCGAGCTGCTCGCGCAATCTGACGACTCGTGTAACGTAGTTCGTCTCGAGGACGATTGGTAAGCGGTAATCGTGATGAAAGATTTTCGTGACATGAAGCGGCAAGGAGAGCGGATCACCGCCCTCACTGCTTATGATTATCCAACCGCGCGTCTGCTGGATGAAAGCGGGATCGATATCATCCTGGTGGGTGACTCGTTAGGAATGGTCGTACTTGGCTTCCAAGACACCACGCGCGTGACGCTTGATGAGATGCTGCATCACACGCGTGCGGTCGCTCGTGGCGTGAAACAGGCCTTGCTTGTCGCCGATATGCCGATTCACACCTACGACACAGCTAAGCAAGCAGCGGAAACAGCGAAACAATTTGTCGCTGCCGGCGCACAAGCAGTGAAGCTCGAAGGCGGAGCGAGCCATGTCGCGCAAATCGAAGCGATCACCCAGGCGGGAATTCCGTTCATGGCACACATCGGGATGCTGCCCCAAAGTGTGCGAAAAGAAGGCGGCTATAAGGTCAAAGGACGCACGCAGTCTGAAGCGGAAGCCCTGATTGCCGATGCGCACGCGGTGGAAAAAGCTGGCGCGTTTTCCGTCGTTCTCGAAATCGTCGTGCCGGACATTGCAAAGCAAATCACCAATGCGATCGGCATCCCAACCATCGGTATCGGGTCAGGCGAGCATTGCGACGGACAAATTTTGGTCACGCACGATTTGATCGGTTTGTTTCCCTGGTTCACACCGAAGTTCGTCTCGCCCGAGGCGCGTGTGGCGGACGAAATTCGCCGCGCGGCCAGGGCCTTTATTGAACGAACGCGAAGTGGCGTAGGAAGATAGGCATCTTGCCTGTCGAATCCGCTGCCCGGCAGGCTGAGAAGCCTGCCTGAGAAGACAGCCAAGATGGCTATCTTCCGTCGCGCCGTAGCTCGCGCATTAAAATGTGATATCTTTTGGGCCGGGCGCGCAATGAGAGTTTCCGATTTAGACGATTTCGACAACCTTGAGACCGAAGGTTTACTCTCGGGGAGCGGAGAGCGCAATTGGCTCTGGTTTGGGTTGATCGTTTCCCTCGGACTGCACCTCGCGCTCTGCGCTTATTTTTATCGGACCCGCTTCCAACCTGTAGAGGCAGCATTCGCCCAAAGTCAGCAGACGCCAACGTTCAAGGTCAGGAGCATCGACGAATCGAAACTTGATAAAACGAGCGTCGATCAGACAAATCCCGCGGCCAAGCCAGAGCCGGACAACACCGATACGCAGTTGCCGGACGAGAAAAAATCATTCGACAAGCTTTTGCAAGACATTCAGGCCAGCGCGGCGATGCCGGACGAGGTGCGCGATGCATTGCCGGATCAACCGAAGGTGGAACAACCGCCCGTCGATTCCGTGCTTACCGAAATCGAGCGCTCCACTGCGCAAACTCTCTCTAGCGATTCAAACGCCACGCATGAACAATCATTGCTCAACAACATTTCAACATCGGGACGCCCTCAGCCTGCTCTTAGCGGAACCGAACTTGCCACGAGCACGACGATTAAGCGGCCAAACACCTTCACGAGCAAAATGCCCGGCGACAGCGCCGGCCCGAATAAAAAGGGCGCGCCGGGTTTTAGCGATCTCGATCAATTGCTTTCGCAGAAAGGCCCGCTCGGGTCTGGCACGAAACTCCGACTACCCGACGATCAGCTTTTCGAGTACGACAGCGCGGCGTTGCAAGCGAGCGCCATCAACCAATTGCAAAAGCTTGGCACACTCATCCAGCGCAATCCGAAAGCGACGTTCACGGTAGAAGGTTACACGGATTCATTCGGCACACCGGAATACAATCTCGATCTGAGTCAACGCCGAGCTGACAGCGTGAAACAGTATTTGGTCGAATCGATGGGAATCAGTCCCATGCAAATTCAAACGCACGGTTACGGCATGACGAAATTCCGAACGTCCCCGAACGGCTCGATTGGAGAACAAAGCCCCAACCGCCGCGTTGAGGTAGTGGTACATACGAGCGAAGGCTGAGGGGCCGCTTACCAGTTTTTGATCCACTGCAGTTGATCTGTCGCGCTTCCACTGGTTGTGCCAGCCGTGCTCCAAAGATCGAAAGTGGGATTGTAACCTTTGGGCGTTGTAGGGTCAGCCTGATTAGCGGTCGAGTACCCGTAGCTGTTTCCGAACGGATCGCGGATGAATTCTATTGGCAAACTTTGATCCGTTGGACTGAGCTGATTCGGCTTAAACGTATAGTAAGACGTTGGTAACTGAGTGAGAGGCGTGCCCAATGTCGAGCCATCAATGTCAAGGTTCTCGTCCGCGGCATCGACAATGCGATTAAGATTTCTGTCGCCAGAGAGAGCACGATATAGGACGAGACTCGCTGCTTTGTAATTCGTAGTTGTAGGGTCGCCCATTGTTCGAGCATCCAGCGTGTCCGTAGTCGTGTTTGGCGCCGGTGGGGGCCGCGGATAAACTGCATTATCTGCCTTGTAACTTTCCAGCGCAGCAGACATAGCGGCGATTTCTGTTTCGGCGCGGGAACGTGCACCTTTCTTCCGCACATAGCCCATTGTGCTAAGGATTAATCCGGCGAGCACGATGATGATGGCGATGACGACAAGAAGCTCGATGAGAGTGAAAGCACGGCTGGAAAATGTCGAATGTCGAAGGACGAAGGACGAAGGAATGACAGAATGACGAACGCCGAAAAAGTCGCGGCGGCTAGAGTTCGTCATTCGGGCTCCGCAATTGATTCGTCATTCGGCATTCGTATTTCGTCATTCCGGCGGAGCCGGTCACGTTTGCTGCTGCAAGCCTTGGATGATGGCGATGAGCGGCATGAACAGCGCGAGCACAATGGTGCCGACAATCACCGCGAGAAACACGATCATGAGCGGCTCGAGCGCAGCAGTTAAACCAGCGACCGCGTTGTCGACCTCGTCGTCATAAACGTCGGCAATTTTCAAAAGCATCTCAGGAAGCTGACCGGTCTCTTCGCCCACGTCGACCATGCTGATCACCATCGGCGGAAAAACGCCGCTGGCTTCAAGCGGTTGCACGATCGATTCACCTTCCTTCACGCTGTCGTGAACTTGCGAGATTGCGCGCGCAATCACCATGTTTCCGGCGGTTTCACGAGTAATATTGAGCGCTTGCAAGATCGGTACACCACTTGTGACCAATGTCCCGAGCGTTCGCGAAAAGCGGGAGATTGCTGTTTTGCGGTTCAAATTACCAAAGAGCGGCAGATGAAGCTTGCTTCGATCGATTGCGTATCTTCCGGGCTTGATCCCATTCATGAATCTGTAACCGGCCACAATCGCGACAAGCACGCCGATTACGATCAGCCAATGATTTTGCAGCGTGTTGCTCGCGTTAATAACAAATCTCGTGACGGCCGGCAGGGGTTTATCGCCAAGCATGTCGTGAAAGACTGCTTCGAACTTCGGCACAATGAAGACGAGGAGAAAAGCCATGATCGCCGTCGCCAGCGTTATCACGATCACCGGATAGACCATCGCTGCGACGACCTTGTTTTTAATTTTCGCGGCTTTCTCCTGAAATTCTGCAAGCCGGTTCAGCACAAGCTCGAGCACGCCGCCGACCTCGCCGGCTTTAACCATGTTGACGTAAAGATCGTTAAAGATCCGCGGATGCAGGGCAAGAGCGTCGGAAAATGTATTTCCGCCCTGCACGGCGTCAGCGAGTTTGTTGATGGTGTTTTTCAATACAGCGTCGGGTTCCTGTTTCGCCAGAACGTTTAAGCTTCGCAGCAATGGCAACCCGGAATCAATTAGCGTGGCCAGTTGACGCGTAAAAATCATCAACACCTTTGCCTTAATTGTTTTGCGCTGGAAAAGAACGATGCTGGTCTTCCCGCGCGGTTTCGTCGCGCGAGCCATTTTCGCCGCACGGCGCGCTTCTTTCCCGTCACGGCCGGCCTTGGCCTCTTCGTAAACGCTGGTCGGAAAATAGCCGGCTTGGCGCAATTGGCCGATTGCTTCGTTGGTAGAAGCGGCGTCAAGCAATCCAGTCGCTTCCTGTCCCCGGGCATCCAGGGCAACGTAGTTATATCGCGGCATAAACCAGCCAGATGATAGCTATCCTAGGGCCGCTGTCGAGTTTTTCGCGAGTGCGCCGTGCAGCGCCCACCTGCCACCGGAACGGATTCGCTGCGGTGAACAGGGCCTGCGGCTAAAGCTATGTGTATCTTAAAACCTCTTCGATTGTCGTATCGCCTGCGAAGATGCTGCGCAAACCATCCTGGCGCAGCGTGACCATGCCGAGCTCAATGGCCTTTTGTTTCAAAGTGACTGTTGGTGCGCGCTCGTTGATCAATTCGCGAATCGGATCGGTAATTCTTAGAAGCTCATAGATCCCTTTTCGTCCTTTGTAGCCGGTGTTGTTGCACGCATCACATCCCTTGCCGTAATAAAATTGTTTTTCGCCAATGTCTCGCCCCGGAATACCCAACTCCGCAAGTAATGCCTCATTCGGCTGATAAGCCGTGCGGCAGTGACGGCAAATGCTGCGCAGCAAACGCTGCCCCAGGACAGCCTCGAGCGTGGATGAAATCAGAAACGGTTCCACGCCCATGTCAATCAATCGTGTGATCGCGCCGGGAGCGTCGTTGGTGTGCAAAGTTGTGAAGACGAGATGCCCGGTCAGGGACGCCTGAACGGCAATCTGCCCTGTCTCAAGATCGCGAGTCTCACCGATCATGATACGATCGGGATCCTGGCGTAGAAACGTCCGCAAAACGCGCGCAAACGTCAGACCGATGGCTTCGTTCACCGGTACTTGCACAATTCCCTCCAGATCGTATTCGACGGGCTCTTCCGCGGTGAGCAGTTTCGAATCGATCGTGTTGATCTTGCGTAAGCATGAATAAAGCGTCGTCGTCTTTCCCGATCCGGTCGGGCCGGTTGCAATAAAAATGCCGTTCGGCCGATGGATCATTTCGAGGAGAAAATTGTAGATGTAATCTGGCATGCCGAGCGCTTCGAGATCGAGATTCACAATGCTACGATCGAGCACGCGCAGCACGAGGCTTTCGCCGAATTGCGTCGGCAAAGTGGAAACTCGAAGATCGACACCGCGTCCGGCGATATTTTTTTGAATGCGGCCGTCCTGTGGCAACCGTCTCTCTGCGATATTCATATTCGCCATCACTTTCACCCGCGAGATCACTGGCAGGGCGAGATGACGCGGCGGTGGCGCCATTTCGTAAAGCGCGCCATCCACGCGATAACGAATTTTGAATTCGTTTTCGAACGGCTCAAAGTGAATGTCACTCGCGCGGTCCTGGATCGCCTGATAGAGGATAAGATCGACAAAACGAATGATCGGCGTTGCATTCGCCTCCGCTTCAACCGCCGCCTCGCCGTCTCCCTCGCGCAATTGGAGAAGCTCGCCGGTTTCGCCGAGTTGCTTGAGAACTTCCTCCATGCTCGTCGTATCGGTGCCGTAATACTGCTTGATTAGATTTTCGATTTGATCTTGCGGCGAAACGACAACCTGAATGTCTTTACCAAGTGCGAAGCGAAGATCCTCTGGGACGCGGTGATCGAACGGATCAACGAGTGCAACCCGCAGCGCGTTACCACTCATTTCAATCGGAAGCGCTCCGTGGAGGCGTGCCAGTCCACTCGGAATGAAGCGCAAGACTTCGGGAACGATTTCGCGCTCGGTTAAATCGATAAAGTCGATGCCAAGTCCATTGGCAATTGTTTGATAAAAGCCGAGCTCATCGACGAAGCCGCCGTCGACCATCGCCTGTTCGATCGATTTTCCGTTCAGCTCAGCCTCGCTCAACACGTCTTCTACTTGCGACGACTGCAAGACATGTTGCTCAACGAAGAACTCGGCAACCTGCTTGTTATTCATGAAGTCGTAAAATTGCAGCCATCAGCTCACGTCGCCAATGGTAATGGAAATGACTTCTTCGGCAGAGGTAAGGCCGGCCAGGATCTTGCGCACACCATCTTCGCGCAGCGTCCGCATGCCCAGTTCACGGGCCCGCTGTCGCAACATCAAAGTGGAGCTTCGTTTGTTGATCATATGCCGCACCTCATCGTCGATCGGAAAAATTTCAAATATGCCCATTCGGCCTTTGTAACCGATCTGACGGCATTGCTCGCATCCAACCGGTTTCATCACCTGCGCTTCGAGGAGCTGCCCGGGTTCAATTCGCAGCGCGCGCAATTCGGTCTCGTTAAGTTCCGCCGGTTGTTTGCAGTCGTTGCACAGGCGCCGGACGAGTCTTTGCGCCATGATCGCGCGCACCGAGGACGCAACAAGAAACGGCTGAACACCGATATCGATTAGACGAGCGACGGCAGAAGGAGCGTCGTTCGTGTGCAACGTGCTGAAAACAAGGTGTCCGGTCAGGCTCGCGTTCGTGGCTATACTGGCAGTCTCGATGTCGCGGATCTCGCCGATCATGATGATGTTCGGCGCCTGGCGCAGGATAGAGCGCAAAGCCGCCGGAAAAGTCATGCCGATCTCCGGATTCACTGGCACTTGGTTGATCCCGTTCATCTGATATTCAATCGGCTCTTCCACCGTGATGATCTTGCGGTCCGGTTTGTTGACGTAATTGAGGCAGGCGTAAAGGGTGGTCGTCTTACCGGACCCGGTCGGGCCAGTGACAAGGAGAATCCCGTCCGGCAGCTTGATCAGGTGCTCGAAGATCTCCTGATCGTCGGAGAAAAATCCAAGCTCCGGTAAGCCGAGTTTCAAGCAGGACTTATCGAGCAGGCGCATGACGACGCTCTCACCGTGGTTGGTAGGGATGGTCGAAACGCGTAGATCGATTGGCTTCCTTTTGATTTTTACCTGGATGCGACCGTCCTGCGGCAACCGCTTCTCCGCGATGCTCATTGAACCGGTCATGATCTTGAGCCGACTGACTATGGCCGATTGCAAACGTTTGGGCGGCGCCTGCATTTCCTGCAATACGCCGTCAACACGAAAGCGAACGCGAAATTTTTTATCCAGCGGTTCCAAATGAATATCGCTCGCGCCTGCGCGATGTGCCTCGATCAGCAACATCGAGACGAGGCGAATAATCGGCGCATCGGCTTCATCCACTCCCGTTGCTTCCGAACCGTCACCAATTTCCAGGCCAAGGTCGACATCTTCTCCGATTTTTTCTTGTAGTACATCCGCCGCTTCGTCGGCCGTGCCGTAATATTTGATCAGTGCCTCGCGAATTTTCTTTGGGCTCGTGCAAACGAGCTCCAGCTCGCGTTGAAGCAGAAAACTGAGACTGTCGATGGTATCGATGTCGAGTGGATTGCCTATGGCCACAACCAGTCCGGTTTCACCAAAAGCAACCGGGATCACTTTGAAACGGCGCGCCTCTTCGCCTCGGATCTGATTGATGACTTGTGGCGGAATCACGATGGAGGAGATGTCGATCCAATCCATGTGCGCCTGCGCGGCGAGCGTGCGCGAGACGTCTACGTCGGACACGATTCCGTCTTCCATTAGAACGTCGACCACGTTGCTTGCGCCGTCTAAGCGCAAGCGCGCGTTCTCAATCTGGGGCCGTGTCACCAATCCCACGTCTTGCAGGATTCTGAGGACGTAATCTTGGCTCTGTTGCACGGGGGAAAGATGTCTGAGCGGACAATCTACTGCAAATCGCGTAACTTAAAAGGACCCAGCCCCGCAGGAGCGAAAGAGACGCTTCTTTCGTCTCGAGAGGAGGCTTTTACTCCACCGTGACACTCTTGGCAAGGTTGCGCGGTTTATCGACGTCACGGCCAAGTTCGACGGCAAGATGATAGGCGAGGAGCTGAAGCGGAATCACCGTCAGAATCGGCATCACGCAATCGGGCGCTTCTGGCAGAGAGATAATTTCGTTGGCAATTTCTTTGAGTTGCTTCGGGCCATTTCCGCTGGTGAGTGCAATAATGGGGCCTTTACGAGCCTTGACTTGCTCCATGTTATTCAGGTTTTTCGAGAAGACCGCATCATCAGGCACGACAAAAACCGAAGGAAGATCCGGACGGACCAGCGCGATAACGCCGTGCTTGAGCTCGGCGCTCGGATGGCCTTCGGCGAAAAGATAAGTGATCTCCTTCATCTTCAGGGCCCCTTCGAGTGCGATCGGAAAATTGAACTGGCGCCCAAAAAAAAGCACGCCGTTCACATCGGCGTATTTCTTAGCAATTGCTTTAATCTGACCGCTGAGCTTCAAGACTGCCTCGATCTGCTCGGGTAATGTTTCGAGCGCTTCAATGATGCGGCTTCCGTCAGAGGTAGAAAGATTCCGCATCCGGCCAAAAAGCAGACCGAGAAGCGTGAGAATGACAAGTTGCGAAGTGAAGGACTTCGTAGCTGCGACGCCGATCTCTGGTCCGGCGTGCATGTAAACGCCCCCGTCGCTCTCGCGCGCGATTGTGCTCGCGACGTTGTTACAAATTCCCAACGTGCGAAAGCCTTTGCGCCGGCTTTCACGAAGCGCGCCGAGTGTATCCGCGGTCTCGCCGCTCTGGCTGATGGCGAAGACCAGTGTCTCTGGCGTCATCGGCATGTTGCGATGGCGAAACTCGCTCGCATATTCGACTTCGGTGGGAATATTCGCGAGCCGCTCGATCAGATATTCCCCCACCCTGCCGGCATGCAGAGCCGTGCCGCAACCGGTGAGAATAATGCGCCCGACGTCGCGCAATTGTGCGGGCGTCATGTTCAAGCCGCCCAGCTTCGCGGTGCATTCTTCCACGCTAAGACGGCCGCGCATTGCATCGCGTACGGTGTCGGGTTGCTCAAAGATCTCCTTGAGCATGTAATGTCGAAAATCGCCTTTCTTAATATCCTCGGCCGTGAATTCAACTTTGCTCACTCGATGATCGCCACTTTCTCCGGCGAGCGAAGTGATCTCGAATTTGTCTTGCTCCAGTGCGACCACATCGAAGTCATTCAGGTAAACAGCGTCGCGGGTGTAAGCAACGATTGCGCTCACATCGCTGGCCAGAAAATTTTCGCCTTTGCCAACTCCGAGGACCAGCGGGCTTCCTCGTCGCGCGCCAATCATAAAATCCGGAACATCCGCGTGGACGAGGGCGATGCCATACGTGCCGATCACTTGTTGAAGCGCGGTGCGAACGGCGGCGAAGAGCCGTGCTTTTTTCTGAGGAGCATCCACTGTACTCGCGCACGATTCGTCGTAGAGTTTCCCGATCAGATGGGCGAGCACTTCAGTATCCGTTTCCGAGCAAAAATTGCTATCGCCATCCTGAATCAACTGTTCCTTGAGCGCCTGATAATTTTCGATCACCCCGTTATGCACGAGCGCAAGCTTGCCGCTGGCGTCGAAGTGCGGGTGTGCATTTTGGTCAGTCACTTTGCCGTGCGTAGCCCAGCGCGTGTGACTGATACCAAAGCAGCCTGAGGGCGGTCGCTTTTTCATCAATCTTGCGAGGGCCGCGATGCGGCCGGCACATTTGCGCGTCTCCAGATGTCCTCTGTCCACAACAGCGACGCCGGCGGAGTCGTAGCCTCGATATTCCAGCCGGCGCAGCCCGTCTAGTAAAATGGGCGCTGCCTCAGCGCGACCAACGTAGCCAACAATTCCGCACATCTTTGGAGTGTAACGGTGCCTGTCCTCAGCCGCAAGATTCGCCCCATGTGGACAGACGCGCCTTTTTCAAATGCGACCCGCGAATCACGCGAACGCACGCGAAAACAGCTTCCATCTCGACTCCTTCGCGGCGCGCCCCGCGTGATTCGCGGCAGCGCTTGCTGGGACCTCAGCGCCGCTGCGCCTGGACCACATACAACGGGATCCGGCTTTTGGTGTCGCCGTCTACCTTGAGCTCGAAATAATATTCTCCCGGACGCTCAAGGTGAAAACCGAGATGCTGCCAAACGTGAATGTGCGTCTGAGATTGGTGACCGGGAATCCGAATCTCAAAATCCTGGCGTATCGGTTTGAGAACCGGCCGCATGTCAGGATCGCAGAAGTGCATCTCGATCCAGTGGCGGCCCTCCTCGCCGACGTCAAATCGCAGTTTGCATGCGACTGCACACAGGGGATGATCACAGGGAAAAGAATGAGCACCAATCGTGTCAAACGATCCCAGAATATTCAGCTTACCGCCGGCCACCGTAGCAGCATCGCAAAGTGTGAATATTTCAGTCTGCATGGCTAATAAGAATCTACCTGGGAATCGTGCGAATGAACATGAATGAATCGAGATCGAAGCTGTTTGCTTTGCGTCTATTGGCGTGATTCGCGGAGGGAATCTGAAGCCGACGGCCGACAGCCGATGCACCGGCCGGTCCATAGCGCAAAAAAGTTGCCGGAAAGCGCAGACTCTAGGTTATTGATTGTTTAGCAATGCAACAGCGGCCGCAGCGCGATTCACTCCCAAAAAATCAATCATTAGCTACCGCTGCGCTACCGCCAGGCACAATCCAGCGAACGCTCGCAATCATTATGGGTGGGGGCGCCGGCACGCGTTTGTTTCCGCTGACGAAAGATCGTGCCAAACCCGCGGTCCCACTCGGAGGAAAATATCGCATTGTCGATATTCCCATCAGCAATTGTCTCAACTCCGGGCTGCGCTCTATCTATGTGCTCACACAATTCAACAGCATGTCGTTGCATCGCCATATTCAAGCGAGTTACAAATTCGACAATTTCTCGCGCAGCTTTGTGGATATCATTGCCGCGCAACAAACGCCCGCCGGTTCGCAATGGTACCAGGGAACAGCCGACGCCGTGCGGCAAAACATGCGCTATTTCCTCGAGCGCCCGTTTGATTATTACCTGATTTTAAGCGGCGACCAACTTTACCGCATGGATTTTCGCGCGCTCCTGCACCAGCACATCCGTTCAGGCGCGGACATCACGTTGGCCACGAAACCGGTCCATCGACATCAGGTCTCCGAATTCGGCATCATGCAAAGCGGAGTAGATCGCCGCATTACTCGTTTCGTCGAAAAGCCGACCGACGAGACTGTCCTGCACGAGATGAAGATGAGCCGGGAACTACTCGCCGCCATCGATTCGAATGAAGAGGAGGAATTATTGCAAGCTTCGATGGGAATTTACGTCTTCAACCGAAAGGTACTGATCGAATGTTTGGAGAACGATCTGGTCGATTTCGGAAAACATGTCATCCCACAATCGATCAAAGATCGACATGTAAGCGCGTTTATCTTCAAGGGTTACTGGGAGGATATTGGGACAATCCGGGCCTTTTATGAAGCGAATCTGGATCTGACTGATCTCGTGCCCGAATACAGCTTCTTCGACACCGAGGCACCGATTTACACGCATCCGCGCTTTTTGCCTGGGAGCAAGATCAATGGAGCCACGCTGCGGCAAGCCATCATTTCAGATGGATGCATCATATCCGATGCGCACCTGGAACGCTGCGTGGTTGGGATACGCAGCATTATTCAAAGCGGCGCGACCGTACGGAACAGCATCGTGATGGGCGCGGATTATTTCGAGCAAGATCGAGACGAAGATTCAGGGCGACCGCCCATTGGAATCGGGCGCAATTGCGTCATCGACCGCGCGATCATCGATAAGAATGCGCGCATTGCCGACGGAGCAGTGATCACGCCGGAAGGAAAGCCGGAGAACTTGGACGCAGACAATTACTTCATCCGCGACGGCATTGTGGTGATACCGAAAAATGCTGTTATCCCAGCGGGTCTTTGGATCTAGTCGGGTCCCGGTTGTAGCCGCTTCCACCTGGAAGCGCGCGCGAAACTGGAAAAGCAACGGCCGGCGTTTCGCACAGCGAAACGGCTACAGCTCAACAGGCGCTCGGCACCTATCGTCTATCGGTCATACCAGCGAACTGTCCGCCAGTTTCCCATTTCTCCTGCTTGTTCCATGGGATGGTTGATTCATGGTGATCGTCGGGATCATTGACCAGACGGACCTGCTCCTTCTGGCTCGCGCACGAGGCGATGGTCATCGCTAATGCACAGAACAGAACGGAACCGATGTTTCTTCGAAGCTTAGGAATTCGTGCCAGCATAGATTACAGTATCTCCAGGTTGCACTTGGACGCCGCGCGCCAAACTGCTGGTGATGATATCGCCGATGGCAGTGGCCGGTTCAACTGAAGAAATGCGAATTTTTCCAATCATGGTGCCCTCCCGCAAAACAAGCATTTCAGAGTTCGGTTCGACACCATGGCGAGCCCCAAGATTCAGAACGACAAAATTGTACGCTTGATTAACTGCAAGGACGGTGCCGCGCACACCTGCTCTGCGGGCACCAGTTTCCCGGCGTTTTTTCTCTTCCTGCACTTGAGTCGAGCGCTCCTGCGTGCTCTGAAGTTTTTCAGACAAGAAGGCTTTCTCTTTTTCGGCGCTGTCTAGTTGACGGCGGGCATCATCGAGTTGCGCCTTTAAGTCTGCTGGCTGGGCACTGGCGGAGGGACTTTCAGCCGGTTTGGCCGCTGTTTGTGCTTCTTCAACGCGCTTTTGCAACGAAGCGATCTCATTTTGATTGGCATCTAATTTGGTTTGTAACTCGCCCTTTTCCTTCTGCAATTGTGCAAGCTCCTCTTCGGCCTTTGCCGCCTTGTTTTCTGCTTCCGCGACCTTGTCTTCCCCTGCCGTTGCAGTTTTCTCGCTGTTTCCGGAACTTGGTTGGTGGCCAGTTACGCGCCGGTGCTGGGCCGCATCGCGCGTCCGCGCCGCCTCGGCATTCGCTACATTTGCGCGCAGCGTTTTCACTTTGTGACTGTTGAGAAGCCCAAAAATCGCCGCCAGCACCAGACATAGGACCGAAAGTCCAATCACGTTTTTTTGTGTGACAGCGAAACTAGCGGATTTCCGATGCATCATGGAGGGTGCTCTTGTAACAACGAATGATACGCAAATGCAAATTCCAATTTCGGGTCCGTCACAGGATTTAGGATCATTGGAGCCGAATTCAGATTGCGTTTTCCCACGTTTCAATCGATAAACACGCTCCATGGGTCAACAGCATCGGGTGCGAGCCAAGCGCAAGCGACGACGAGACTATCTGCAGCGCAAAAAAACATCGTTTCGCGCAGCGCGCCTAGAACCGGCCAAGTCGAGGGCGAAGAAGCTACAGGCCGCGGCGGAATAAGTCCGGCCGCGCTCGCTGATGCGAAATTGATCAAGTCGAGTGCTCTAGCTCTGTCGTATCCTGTCCGAGGCATGAGCCGCCGACCATCACGTTGCGCCAAACGCTCAACGTTCAATCCGACGTCGAGCCGGTTTATGTCGAAGGGAAAACGGGAAGCACACCCTTTGCGCAAATCTGGAGTACAAATCGTGCTCAGCAATCAGTAAAGCAGCGGAAGGACTTGGGGGACGAAATACATGTTTCCACCTCGTTGCGCTAACAGCGCGAACCGGATAGCGTCCGGTTTATGGCGGCAGATCACGGTGTGTTCACATTGGGTCATTCACCTGATCCAGATGATGCCTTCATGTTTTATGCGATCGCTGAAAACAAGATCGATCTTCGCGGTTATCGATTCGAGCACCGACTGGAAGATATTCAGACGCTGAATGAACGCGCGCTTCGGGGCGAGCTGCACATTTCTGCCATCTCCATTCACGCCTACCCATATGTGAGTAAGCGTTATGCGCTGCTCCCCTGCGGTGCGAGCATGGGCAATGGGTATGGGCCGATCCTGATACGGAACCTACGGAACCGTCGGACGTCGAAAATCGAATCCGCCTACGCCCTGCCACGGCGCGGCATGCAGCGAATATCAAAAGAAGACCAGGCGTTCGATGAATCGGCGGCGCGGGATTTTCTACTCGGGAGGAGAATAGCAGTGCCCGGAAAGATGACCAGCGCATTTCTCGCGCTGCAGCTTTTTCTTGGAGAATTCGATTTTGTGGTTGTGCCGTTCGATCAAATCTTCGATGCGGTAAAGAAGGAGCGCGCCGACGCTGGCCTAATCATTCACGAAGGTCAACTTACTTATGCGCGATCCGGTTTTCAGAAAGTGATCGATCTCGGCGAATGGTGGAAGCGTGAAACCGGCTTGCCGCTTCCGCTTGGCGGAAATGTGCTTCGCAAAGATATTCCGCAGGCAATGCAGCACGATTTGCACGAGATTATCCGCGAAAGCATCGAGTTTGGTCTGGCACACCGGGACGAGGCATTACGCCATTCTCTTCCATATGCGCGCGACATGGACGCGAACCTCGCCGGCAAATTCATCGGCATGTATGTGAACGAATTTACTCGCGATTACGGTGAGATCGGACGCGCCGCCATCCGGAGATTCCTGAGCGACGCGCGCAGCAAAGGCTGCATCGACGTTTCATTCGAAGTAGAGTTCGTCGAATAATCAGCGCTGTTTCTTCGGCTTTTGAATTTTCTCCGTCTGCTTCACGACGAACGATTTTACCCGGGCGAATTCCTTCTGAAAGCCATTGGCAAAGTCGTGTGGTCCGTACTCCAACAAAACAACAAAGCAGAAAGCCAGAACGATAAATAGAGCGAACCAAAAGAGCCCGCGCAACAGCGCCATGACCGAGAGGGTATCTTAGTTGAACTGAAGGGTCAATGCTGCGGGCGGGCTTGTTCAGCAAGCAAGATGCTTGTCGAACCGATACAAACTGGAAGGCTGTTCTCCGAGGTTAAAGTTCGGATTGAACGAGGGAACGAAACTGCCATGCTTTTCGCGCCATGCGCGTGCCGTTGCTTGATCTTAGCGAACAGTACCGGAGTCTATCCGAGCCACTTCATGAGGCGATTGAAGCCGTCCTAGCAGGCCACCGCTTCATTCTCGGGCCGCAAGTGGAGGCATTTGAGAAAGCGATCTGCGCCTATTGCAAGGCACCCTATGCGATCGGGGTTTCCTCTGGGACAGATGCTCTCTTGGCCATTCTGATGGCGCTTGGAGTCAGACCCGGCGATGCCGTCATCACAACGCCTTACACATTTTTTGCCACGGCTGGATGCGTCGCGCGCACCGGCGCGAAGCCACTTTTTGCGGATATCGATCCGCTCACCTACAACATCCGCCCATCCGCAATTCAGGAATGCCTGGAAAGAAATTGTCAGCGCGATTCGAGTGGTGAATGGAAAACCAGGAGGGGAGAAAAAGTCCGCGCCATTGTTCCGGTCCATTTGTTCGGTTTGTGCTGCGAGATGAACGCGATCCACGAGATTTCGGAACACTACGGGCTCGATGTCATTGAAGATGCAGCGCAGGCAATTGGCGCGGAGTATCCGTTTGGCGAAACAGCCGCGAAAGCCGGAACGATGGGCGAGGCCGGTTGCTTTAGCTTTTATCCCTCAAAAAATCTCGGGGCCGCTGGTGATGCGGGAATGATCGTTTGCCGGGGTGACAAGCTGGCAAGGGAACTGCGCATCTTCCGACAACACGGAATGGAACCCCGCTATTATCACCGTGTCATCGGCGGTAATTTTCGGCTGGACGAAATCCAAGCGGCGATTCTCAGCGTCAAACTTTCGTGCCTAGACCGGTGGTCGGCGGCGCGACGTGCTGCAGCAGATTTTTACCGTGGAGAATTCCAGCGCGCTGGGTTGGCGAAAAAGATCACCTTGCCTGCCGAACCCTATCGCGATAGCGGCTTAACGAATCACCACATTTATCACCAATACGTCATTCGAACGCCGATACGCGATGCCTTGCGCGGACATCTTGCCAAACGCGAAATCGAGACGGCGATCTATTATCCGCTGGGCTTGCACGAGCAAGAATGCTTTGCTTATCTCGGCTACAAGAAAGGTGATTTTCCGGCGACTGAACAGGCCGCTCGTGAGGCGCTTGCTCTACCCATTTATCCGGAACTTTCCCGCGAAGCGCAGCAATATGTAGTCGGCGCGATTTCCGAATTCTTCAACTGAAGGCCGCTTTTACTTGGCAAATACGAGCCATCAAATTCTCAGCAGTGCAGATTGCGGCCAGCCGCCAAAGACGGATTGGCCACAACGAGCAAAGCGACAGCAACTGGGACGCGCCACCAATGGCCAAACTAGTTGCGAGGCGCAGAGCGCGAGCCTATATCAACGCTCGCACGTACGGGTAGGTACCGAAGTGGCCAAACGGGGCAGACTGTAAATCTGCTGGCTTTACGCCTTCGCTGGTTCGAATCCAGCCCTGCCCAATTTCACTCCCGATTGGTTTTTCTCGAACTTTAATGGCCTCTTCGCTGACCACCTTCGCGGCGACCGTAGCCCCCGCCGCCATAGCCTCCACCGCCGCCATAACCGCGTCCTCCGCCCCCGGGTGGCCGTGGTTCCCGCGGACGGGCTTCATTCACGGTCAATGCCCGGCCCTCAACGGTTTGGCCGTTGAATTTGGAAATGGCATTTTGCGCGTCCTGCTCTGAGCCCATTGTGACAAAAGCAAATCCACGCGACTTGCCGGTGAATCTATCTTGCATGAGAGTCACTTCTTGCACGGCGCCAGCCTGTGAAAAAAGCTCCTGCAGTTCATTTTCCGTCGTATTGAAGGAAAGATTGCCTACGTATAATTTCGTTCCCATTGAGTTTATTCTGGAAAACGCAGCCTGGTCACTGTTCCCGCTTATCGGATTTCAAATCGCCACTGAATAAACTCAACTGACAATCCACCAACTGCCGAGCTTCCGTTTTTCCGTTTCGCCTGACTAGTAAAATGCTTCTTTTAAGAAAGCAATAAGAATCAGGGATCATTTTTTCCTTCTCGAAAGATGGCCAAATCCACCAGCGCGAATGGGAAAAGGTCCACTGCACGCGTGGCGGTGATAGCTGCAGGCGTGGTCAGCCCGCTGGGCTTCGGGTTGAGTGAAATGCTCGATTCCTTGCGCAAGGCGCGAGATTGCGTCAGCCAAATTACGCGATTTTCGGTAACGGAATGTCGATGTAAAACTGCGGGTCAAGTGCCCGATGAGCGCCTGCTTGACAAGCGGGGCAACGGAGTTCGCGCACAGCGCTTGCATCGCGCCTCGCACATGATGATCGAAGGGCTACGAGAAGCATTGACACAGGAGCCTCAATTCAAACCCGAGTTGACGGTAATTGGAACAACAAGCGGCGGCATGTCTTATGGCGAAAGTTACTACCGATCATTAGCTCGAGGTGAAAATTTGCGACATTCGCCAACGTGGATCGCGAATTATCCCGCGCAAAAGCCAGTGATCGATGCACACGAAGCCTTCGGAATTACTGCGCCTTGCCAGGTGATTGCAAATGCCTGCGCCTCCGGCACGAACGCGATCGGTCACGGGTTCGAGTGCGTACAATCGGGCCGCTACCAACGCGTGTTGACCGGCGGGTATGATGCTCTTTCGGAACTTGTCTTTGTCGGTTTCGATTCGCTTCAGGCTTCGACGCCAGAGAAGTGCCGTCCGTTCGATCGACATCGAACCGGCATGGTTCTCGGAGAAGGCGCAGCGGTTCTCGCCTTGGAAAACCTCGATGCTGCCAGGGCACGTGGCGCTACTGTTCTCGCAGAAATAACCGGCTACGGCATTTCCACTGATAATTTTCACCTGACGCAGCCAGATCCCTCCGGCATCGGACCGCGGCAGGCGATGGAGCGAGCCCTTCAGAGCGCGCACGTTTCAGCCGATGCAGTCGATTACATCAACGCGCACGGAACCGCTACGTCCTTTAATGACGCGGCCGAAGGCAAAGCAATCAGCGAGTTATTTGGTCGTGTGCCCGTAAGCTCGACCAAGAGCATGATGGGTCATTCATTAGGCGCAGCGGGGGCGGTGGAAGCCATCATCTGCCTGCTGGCACTCCAGCATCAATTTCTTCCTCCAAACATCAATTTTCGCACTCCAGATGAAGATATCGATCTAAACATTGTAGCGAACAAAGCGCAGCCAGCGGTTCTGCGCACAGCCCTTTCGAACTCGTTCGGCTTCGGCGGAACGAACGCTTCAATTCTGATGCGCAAATTCGAGGCATGAGTCTGGCAATCGCCGGCATGGGGTGGGTTACACCGCTCGGAAGCGGCGTTGGTCCGGTATGGGAACGTTTGCTCAAAGGTGATGAGGCACAGGCGGAAAAGATTACCGAACAATTCAGTAATCAATGTTACAGCGTTTTCCGAGTACCTGAATCCGCAATGACCGGTGCTTCGTCCCACCCGCGCCTCCGCAGGGCCAGTGTGATTTCGCGCTTTGCCGCCGCCGCAGGCTTGGAGGCGCTGCAAGCCGCAGGGGTAAAGGTCGACTCGCAGAGTGCGGAACGAATCGCGCTCGTCCTCGCAATCTCAAACGGCGGGGTGATTTACACGAAACGTTTTTATCGCGACATCGTTGAGGCGGGCGCGCGATCAGCCAGTCCGCTCCTATTTCCGGAAACAGTCTTCAACGCGCCGGCGAGCCATCTCGCAGCGATTCTCGGTATCACTGGCGCTACTTACACTCTGGTGGGTGATAGCGCGGCGGGTCTGTTGGCGATAAAAATGGCCGAGGATTTGATGACGAATGAGGCTGTTGACTATTGCCTGGTCGTCGGGGCGGAAGAGGTCGATTGGCTGTTATGCGATGCATATCGGCGATGGCGGCTGCTCCGTTTGACACCTCCGGTAGAGCCCTTCGGTCGAATCGATCGAGGGATGATCTTGAGCGAAGGGGCAGGAGCAATCCTGCTTGGACGAGATGGCCAGATAATCATCGAAGGTATTTACATCGGCGGGTATTACAGGAAACGCGTGGAAGCGGAACAAATAATGAAGAGGATTCTCTGCAATCTCAATCGAACCAAAATCGATTTTGTTATCTCGGGCGCAAACGGTACATTTATCGATAAGATGGAAGGCAGCGCGCTGCAGCAAATTATCCCCGATGCATTCGTTTATACGGCCAAGCCGGCGCTTGGTGAAAGCGCCGGTGCTGCCAGCCTGTGGCAGGTCATTCTAGGAGGCCAAGCTTTGCGTTGTGGTGAGCTTCCACCTTTGCTTCATGGAGGGCCAGCAATTTCGTTGCGGATTTCGACTGCGCGCGTGTCCGTGGCGACGGCAACTCACGCGATCGTCTTAAGCTGTGGGGTGAATCAGCAAGTCGCAGGTTTGCGATTGTCAATTCCATGATTGTCGATTCAATTCTTCGCAGTTACCGCGCTCGGGGCCTCGGCGCAGAGCCCTTTTGGGCTTTTCAGGAAGCCTTTGATGCGGTACTTTCGGCGTTCGTTATGCGAAAGCCGGTCTTCTTGCTCGTCGCTCTTCTTGCGAGCGCCGGTTTGATGAACGCAACAATCCAGACTCCGGAGAACGCCCCGATTGAAATTACGTCCACCGGGGAAACTACATATGAAAACGGACTGGCAACGGCCCGCGATAATGTCGCCATTCATGTGGGGGACGCAGATATTTATGCCGACTACGCGCAATATAATTCTAGAACACACGAGGTGGAACTGAGAGGACACGTGCGGATTTACCGCGATAAGCCAACAACGACGACCCCCAATAAGCACCCTAATAAATACACTGAAGAAGAACACGGCACTTTCTTCTACCTTGCCGATAGCGGTGTTTATAACATCGACACGAAACAAGTTCACGCAATAAACGCGCGAACGGTGTCGCAGCCCTATTTCCTGAACGGTCAGAATGTTACCGAGATCTCCGATAACGCTTACCTCATACAGAACGGGACGTTTACGACACATGATGCCCCAAACCCCGATTTCCATCTCCGAGCGCAAACGATTCGCGTATACGAGGGGGACCGCGTGATTTTCCGAAACGTCACGTTCTATGTCGGGAAAGTACCTGTTTTTTGGTGGCCTTACGTGTATCAATCGCTCAATGACGCATTCAGTTTTACGATTTCGCCGGCGTACTTGAGCTCATGGGGACCATCGCTTCTCACTCAGCTCACTTTCCCGATAACCGACCATATCACGGGGCGCCTCAGGCTTGATTACTTTGGCCGTCGGGGCCTGGGCGTCGGCTTCGATCCGACTATCGATTACGGGAAGGACGACAACAGTTGGGCGAGGCTAAAAACTTTTTACATTCAGGATCAAAACCCACAGTTGAATCAAACGGGCGTGCCGCGACAGAATGTTCCTACCGGGCGATACCGGCTCAGCTTGCAAGATCAAACAAACTTTACCGAACAGATCTACGGCATCGCTAACCTCACGAAACTGAGCGACCAGTACGTTATGCAGGACTTCTATCAGGGTGAGTTTCGTGTCGATCCTGTTCCGGACAATGTGGTCGCTCTGACAAAGGCAGACCCATTTTACACGCTGACCGGGATCGCGCGTTTTCAGGCGAACCAGTTCTTCACCACAACAGAACGTTTGCCGGAAGTGGTGTTGGACGTTAAGCGTCACGCACTTTTCGGAGGACCCATTTTTTATGAAGGCGAGACTGGCTTTGCTAATTTGCGGCTACAATTCCCTCAGGCTACAGGTTTCGAGAATTATGGCACGACTCGTTTCGACACCTTCCATCAACTAGCTTATCCAAACACGTACTTTGGATGGCTTTCCATCGTGCCGCGGGTTGGCTTTCGCGGCACCTATTATGGTAAGACATGGGACCTGGGGACGACAACCTTTATTCCACCCTCAAATCCGCTCGTGCCTGACTTTATTCTTCCGCCCCCGACGTTGGCTAACCCGATCAAGTTCGATGGAGACACTTTTCGCACGGTTTTTAACACGGGAGCAGAAGCCTCTTTCAAGATCTCGCGGACATGGGAGAACGTACAAAGCCGCGCGTTTGGCTTGGATGGACTTATGCACGTTATCCAACCATTCACAGACTTTTCGTACGTCTCAGAAAATGGCCCGAACCCGACGTCAATCTTAGAGTTCGATCGGTTTGAGCCTTCGACGCAACTCCGGGCGATCGACTTCCCGCAGTTCACTCCAATCGATTCTATCGCTAGTTGGACGGTCTGGCGGGTCGGCGTTCGCAACCGCCTGGAAACACGGCGCGACGACCAAACGTTCACCTGGCTTGAACTCGATAGCTTCTTTGACGTGAACTTCGAGAATCCGTACGACCGCACGGATTACTCAAACTTCTTTAATAATGTCCGCTTTACGCCACTGCCCTGGATGTCCTTTTCAGTCAACTCTCAAGTGCCGGCTTTCGCCAAGGGTTTTACGGAAGTCGATACGGTTGCGAACGTTCAGCCGATAGCCAATCTGCAATTGAATGTTGGGCATCGCTATTTGAATAGCAACCCATTTTTCCAGAACAGCAGCTTGTTTCTTGTCGGTGGATATTATCGGCTCAATGATAACTGGGGCGTTGGAATTCAAGAACAATATGAAGCCACGACCGGCATCCTCGAGGAGCAGCGCTATGCCATTTACCGCGACCTGACGAGCTGGGTGGCATCGTTCGGGGGAGTGATACGCGATAACTCCGGGGTGAAAGAATACGGCGTCCTCTTCACCGTAACGCTCAAAGCATTCCCGAAATTTGGATTTGATTTGAACTTCGATCCCTCTTCACAAGGACAATGAACGAAGGTTCGCGGACAAAGCCCAGCTTGTTGAGCGCGTCCCACTGCTTGCGCTGCGGCTGATTCGCCTGCGGCCCCTTTTCGTTTATGGATCTCGCAATCATCGGCTCGGGTTACTTTGGTCTTGTGACCGGCGCATGTTTCGCCGATGTCGGCCATAATGTCGTTTGCGTCGATAACGACATGCAGAAGATTAAACTGCTACAAGCCGGCGATGTGCCGATATATGAACCGGGCCTTGAAGAAGTAATTCATCGCAATGTCTCAGCGCATCGATTGCGTTTCACCCGCAGCATTAAGGAAGGCGTGGACAATTCACAAATCATTTTTATCGC
>WNGP01000614.1_pt2 | contig 27945 bp, 27 predicted proteins | sample 5407671 | NCBI WGS metagenome assembly WNGP01 (sample SAMN13153381, study PRJNA577476) | soil metagenome | isolation source: 40 cm soil or saprolite under Garry oak tree replicate 2 | place: USA:California | collected 2016-06-15
ACCCGAACATCGCCTTGGTAGTCGATGACGTGCTGCCGCCGTGGCGGCCTCGATGCGTGCTGATCCGCGGGCGGGCGGAGGCTCTCTCAGAGGCGGCCGGCCCGGACGGCGAGCCGGCCGGGCCCTTCATCCGGCTACATCCCACCGAGGTGATCAGCTGGGGGATGGAGTTCGCCGGGGAATAGCAGGAAACCGCCACGCCTGCCCGGCGACTCAGCCGGGCGCTGCTCATCGCGGGGTCAGAGGTCGAGGTGGTCTTTGCCGCCGCGCATGGCGGCCAGCAGCCGCTCGATGTCGTCGCGGGCGACCGAGCGCTGCCACTCGCTCAGCATGCCCCGCACCACGAAACCACCGGGGGCGGGCTCGACCGAGGTCAGCACGAAGTCACTGGGCAGCTCGGGCACCGGCAGGTGGAAGGCCGGGGAGCGCAGGGACAGCCGCCGCTCGAGCAGGTGCAGGGCCCGCGGCTGGACGCGGAGGGACCCGCCGCCGGCGCTCGCTTCCACCTCCAGGCGCACCCACGGCGCCCCGGCCAGGCCGACCTGCGGGATGCCGGCCTGCATGGTCAGCTCCAGCCGGGAAGACACGGTGGCCAGCCAGCGGGAGGCGACCGGGGCCGCGACGAACGCCTCCACCAGCACCGGTGCGACCACGAGCACCGGCCGGGTGCCGGGACGCAAGTGGACGTTCCTGGCCCGGACCTCCATCCGCTCGAACTGGTGACCGCGCCAGTGGACGTCCCGCGCGGTGAAGCGGACCTGGCCGTACTGGCCCACGGCCCGGGCGAGATCCGAACCCTCCACCGAGATGTCGGTCAGCACCATGGTCAGCTCGTGCCCGGAGAACCGGATCGTCCGCTTCTTCCCGACCAGCCAGGCGCGGGCCGCGTCCACGATCACGCCGAACGGGTCCCCCGGCAGGAAGCCCGGCTGGGGCAGGCCGAGCGACTGGGCCGCGGCTGAGGACATGTTCAGGACCTCCGTCCAGTTCCGCTTCAGCTCATCCGCCCAGGAGCGGTCGAACGGCCACCAGTCAGTCATGGCCACATGCTGACATAGCCGCCATCTCGGCGCTCACCCCGGCTCCCGCTCGTGACCGGCCTGGATGCGCAGGCCGCGGTAGGCCTCCGACGCGGGGATCTCCCCGGACAGGACCCGGTACACCTCCCGGCAGACGGGCATCTCCACGCTGTGGCGTTCGGCCAGCTCGTGCACGGTGAAGGCGGTGCCGACGCCCTCGGCCACGGTCCGGGTCGCGCCGAGGATCTCCTCCAGCGTCTTGCCCGCGCCGAGTTGCTCGCCGAGCGTCCGGTTGCGGCTCATCGGGCTCATGCAGGTGGCGAGGAGGTCGCCCATGCCGGCCAGGCCGGCGAAGGTGGCCGCCTCGCCGCCCATCGCGACGCCCAGCCGGGTGACCTCGGCCAGGCCACGGCACACCACCGCCGCCCGGGTGTTGTCGCCCACGCCCAGGCCCTGCGCGATGCCGGTGGCGATCGCCACCACGTTCTTCAGCGCACCGCCGAGCTCACAGCCGATCACGTCGTGGTTGGTGTAGATGCGGAACACCCCGCGGCGCATGACCGACTGCAACGCCCGGGCCACGGCGAGGTCCTCGGTCGCGATGACGCTGGCCGCGGCCTGCCCGGCCATGATCTCCTTGGCCAGGTTCGGCCCGGTCAGGGCGGCGGGCGGATGGCCGGGCAGCTCCTCCCTGATCAGCTGGGTCATCCGCAGCAGCGAGTCGCGCTCGAACCCCTTGGACAGGCTGACCACCGGGATCCACGGCCGCAGGTGGGGGCGGACGTCGGCCAGGATGGCCCGGAACCCGCGCGTGGGCACGCCGACGACAAGCAGGTCGATGTCGTGCACGGCCTTCTCCAGGTCCGCGGTGGCCTTGAGGCTGGACGGCAGCGCGAACCCGGGCAGGTAGCGTGAGTTGGCGTCGCGCTCGTAGATCTCCCTGGCCAGTTCGGGATCGCGCGCCCAGACGGTGCAATCGTTGTGGCCTGCCAGGAGGGACGCCACCGTGGTACCCCACGATCCGGCCCCGAGCACTGCGATCCGCATGCCAGACCACTCACCCTAGGTTCAGCCTGGCCATAAGGATAGGGCCACCGGCGTGCCTAGGCTAGCCGGTGCCATCCGGCCAGGGCACGCCCGGCCGTTCACCGGCGATGCTGACCACGACCTGGCCGGTCGCCACCACCTTGCCGGAGACCGCGCCGCACGCCTGCGCCTGCGCGAAATGAACGCTGCGCCCGCGCCGGGTGCACCGGCCGGTAGCCAGCAGGTCTTCGCCGGGAGCGACGGAGAGATAGTGCACCGACAGGGAGATCGTGGTGAGACGGCTGCCCTTGGCAAAATCGTGGCCGGCCATCACCGCCCCCGAGGCGGTGGTGTCGAGCAGCGCCGAGACCACCCCGCCGTGGAAGATGCCAGCGTGCGCGCTGAGCACGTCCGCATAGGGCAGGAACAGCTCGACGGCTTCATCATCCCAGCGCCGCACCTCGATGCCGCAGTGCCGGTTGTACGGGATCCCGTGGGCCCAATGCTCGCGGAACCACTCCCGCCGGTCCAGTTCGGTCGGCCTCATCACGTCTTCCTACGCAGATATTGAGCTTTATTATATAACTATATAAGCGGTTTTGTGGATGGCTTCCTGTTGTCGGTACCCGCCGGCTTGCTGCCCTGCCTAGCCCGGTCCGGCCATCTCAAAGGCCTGGTTTCAACATTGATCACTCTAGTATATTTATTCGAACATTGTCGATGATGGGCTCAATCGCTGGCTATAACAAGTCAGATTCGCTATCATGTTCTATAAGCCATGAAAGGTCGAAAGCAAGATCATTCATCCGAACGGGTGGTGTGCATGCCTCAAGGACCGGATCCTGTGGGACCTGGGCGGGACGAGAACCCCGCCGGGGAGCCCGGCGACCCGGTTCCCGCCCCGGACGTGACGGCCGCGGAGGAGGAGTGGCTGGCCTGGTGCGACGCCGCGGCGGACCAGGATGAGCCGTCGGACCCCGATGAGGAGGATCCCGACTCGGCGGCACCGTGGGACTACGACCTGGACGCCATCATCGCCGAATGCCGGCAGGTCACCGCGGAGGAGGCGGCGGCTGCTGCCCGCGCGGCCCGGCTGGGCCTGCCCGGCGGGCAGCCGATCGGCCTGGCACGGCGCGGCCCGGGCCAGCCCGGATCCGCCGGGCGGTCCCCGGGGGAGTACCTGAGCCGGGCGGCCGGATTCGCCGCCGGGATGCTGCTGGACACGATGCCGGGGTGCGGGGCGCTGGCCGGGTTCGCGGCCGAGGCGGCCGGGGACGATGACCGTTACGACGGTGCCTGCGATGATGAGGTGGCCGGGGCGATCAGCGCGTGGGACCGTATCGAGGCGCACGCCAGCGCCCGCAAGCATGCGGCGGTCGCGGAGCTGATCCGGCGGCGTCCCGGCCCGGGCTGTGTCCCGGAGGGCACGGCTGAGATGCCGGCGGCGTGGGACGAGTTCACCGTGACCGAGCTGGCCGCCGTGCTGGCCGAGTCCCGCGGGACAGCCGAGGGCCTGCTGGACCTGGCTCATGTCCTGGCGGTTAAGCTGCCCGGGACCAGGGCGGCGTTCCGCGACGGGATCGTGTCCCGGTACAAGGCGCAGATCATCGCGTGCGCGACCGGGCTGCTGGACCCGGCGGAGGCGCGGGCGGCCGAGGCACTGGTGCTGGGCCGGGCGGGGCGGCTGACCCCGGGCGGTTTGCGGGCCGCGATCGCCCGGGCGGTCATAGAGGTTGCCCCGGAGAAGGCGCAGAAGCGGCGCGAGGCGGCGGCCCGGGACGCGCGGGTGCAGCGGTGGACGGAGGACAGCGGGAACGCGGCGCTGATGGGCCGGGAGCTGCCGCCGGCGGAGGTGCTGGCCGCGGATGAGCGGATCAGCGCGTGGGCGCGGGAGCTACGAAAGGCTGGCCTGGACGGCTCGCTGGACGAGCTCCGCGCTCGCGCCTACCTAGATTTGTTGCTGGGCAAAGACTCCCGGCCCAACCAGGACGCCGGAGGCCAGGGAGACGGCGGGCAGGGAGACGGCGCCCCAGGGCCGGCCGGACCGGCTGGCTTCGCCGGGCGGGTGACCGTGATCGTCCCGCTGACCACCCTGCTGGACCTGGCCGACCGGCCCGGGGAGATCCCCGGGATCGGCCCGGTCGACCCCGCCCTGGCCCGCGACCTGGCCCGCGCCGCCGCCCAGAACCCGAAGACGACCTGGTGCGTCACCGTCACCGACGAGCAGGGACACGCCATCGGCCACGGCTGCGCCAGACCAGAGCCCAGAAACCGCAGGGAACGGGCGAAACGCCGCAAACCCGGCCCGCCGGACGGACGCGATCCGCCCCGCGGGACCAGCGGCACCCCAGGCCCGGGATTCTCCTTCACGGCCTCAGGCCAGCACGGGCCGCCCGGGGGCTACGGCACCTGGAAGCTGCGCACCGGGGCCGGCGGACAACCAGACCTGCTCGTCACGCTCGACCCGATCCCCGCCGGGAACTGCGACCACCGGTATCAGGCCAGGGGCCATGATCCCGGGGTCAAGCTGCGGCACCTGTCCCAGGTCCGGCACGCCACCTGCACCGGGCCGGTCTGCCGTAGGCCCTCCACTCAGTCAGATTTCGAGCACAACATCCCGTACGAAGCGGGCGGCCGGACATGTTTGTGCAATGGCGGCCCGAAGTGCCGCCACGACCACAGGCTCAAGCAGGACCCCCGGTGGAACGTCGAGCGGCTTCCCGACGGCACCCTCCGCTGGACCACCCCGTCCGGCCGCCAGTACACGACCGAGCCGACGCGCTACCCCATGTGACCCAGCGCCGCCTGTCCCAGCGCCGCGAACACTGCGCTGCTGGGACAGGCGGGCGCTGACGTACCGTTGGGTATGGTCGGCTTGGCACTGCCGTGCCGGGTGTGGCTGCCAGCGATGCGCGCGACAGGCGCGGGAAAGGCCAGGGGTAGCAGGTGCACAGCCGCGCGCAGGCGTGGTACGGCCGGCGGACCTGGCATTGGCGGGACTGGCCGACGCAGGCATTGCTCGACGGTAAGCGGCGCGCTGATGCGCGCATCAGCGTGGTGATCCCCGCGCGCGACGAGGAGCGTACGATCACGGGCGTGGTCGGTTCGCTCCGCGCGGCCGTAGTGGAGCGGATACCCCTAGTCGATGAGGTGGTGGTCATCGATTCGGATTCGGCCGACGGGACCGCGGCGGCGGCCGCGAGGGCCGGCGCGACCGTGCACCGGGCCCGCGACATAACGCCGGAACTGGGCACCTATCCTGGCAAGGGCGAGGCCCTGTGGAAGTCGCTGCTCGTCACCGAGGGTGACCTGGTTGTCTTCATCGATGCCGACCTCACGCAGTGGGGACCGCATTTCGTCACCGGGCTGCTCGGGCCGCTGCTGGCTGATCCCGGCGTGCAGCTCGTCAAGGGGTTCTACGCCAGGATCGCGACGGGGAAGGACGGCTCCACCTCCACGGAAGGCGGCCGGGTCACCGAGCTAGTGGCGCGTCCGCTGCTGAGCCTGTGGTGGCCCGAGCTGTCGGGCGTGGTCCAGCCGCTGGCCGGGGAATGGGCGGCGCGGCGCACGCTGATGGAGTCGCTCAGCATCCCGGTGGGCTACGGGGTAGAGCTCTCCACCCTGCTCGATACCGCCGCCACGCACGGGCTGGACGCCATCGCGCAGGTCGACCTGGGTTCGCGCGCCCACAAGCACCAGACCGACCACGACCTCGCCCTGATGGCCGCGGAGTTGCTCATCGTGGCGGATCGCAGGCGCCCGGTGAGCAGGGCCGGGGAGGCGGGAGAGGGGCCGGTACCAGCCAGCCCGGTCCTTCAGCAGTTCGTCCGGGAAGACGCTCAGGTCCGCCCGGTGACCCGGCCTATTCCGGTTCAGGAGCGCCCGCCGGTGGCGGGCCAGCTGGCCGACCGCCGGCCAGCTGGCCGCGACGGTGCTGGCCGCGACGGTGCCCGACGATGACCGGCGCGGCTTCTTCACGCAACGTGGCCGACTCCGGCAGCGTGGCCGACTCCGGCAGCACCGCGAGCCAGCGGACACTGCGGCTCGCAGGACGGTCGTTCGGACCAGATCAGCGGCTGGTCATGGCGATCGTCAACCGCACCCCTGATTCCTTCTACGACCGCGGGGCCACCTGGGACGAGGCCGCCGCGATGGAACACGTGCACACGATGGTGGGCGAGGGGGCCGACATCGTCGACATCGGCGGCGTGCCGGCCGCGCCCGGCGCGGAGGTGACGGTCGAGGAGGAGATCCGGCGGACCGTACCCTTCGTGGCCGCGGTGCGGGCGGCCTACCCCGACCTGGTGATCAGTGTCGACACCTACCGCCACCAGGCGGCCCGCGAGCTGTGCGCGGCCGGCGCGGACCTGCTCAACGACACCTGGGGCGGCTGGGACGAGCGGCTGCCCGAGGTGGCCGCCGCATGCGGCGCCGGCCTGGTGTGCAGCCACACCGGCGGCCTGCCGCCGCGTACCCGCCCGTTCCGGGTGGAATACGACGACCTGATGGCGGACGTGCTGGAGCGGACGCTGGCCCTGGCCGACCGCGCCGTCAGCCGGGGCGTGGATCCCTCGCGCGTGCTCATCGACCCGGCCCACGACTTCGGCAAGAACACCTGGCAATCACTGGAGATCACCAGGCGGCTGGGCGAGATGGTGGCGACCGGCTGGCCCGTCCTGGTTTCACTGTCCCACAAGGATTTCATCGGCGAGACGCTGAACGCCGGGCGCGAGGAGCGGCTGACGGGAACGCTGGCCACCACCGCGGTCTGTGCGTGGCTCGGCGCCCGCGTGTTCCGCGCCCATCAGGTCACGCAGACCCGTCAGGTCCTGGACATGGTCTCGGCCATCCGCGGCGAACGGGCGCCCGCCCGTACGGTGCGCGGACTTGCCTAGGCCGGGGTCGCGACGGTGATCACCGCCGCGGCGATCTGCCCCCCGGCGCCGCTGCTGGCCCGGGAGCTGACCGGCCTCGAACCGGTCGTCCCCGAGCTTCGGCAGGCCTGCGCCGCGGCCGTCGAGCGGCTGGTCCGGTCCGGGCCCGAGGTCATAGCCGTCGTCGGGCCGGGGCGCCGCACCGCGACCTGGCCAGCGGACGGCCGCCTCGACCTCACCCCCTTCGCCCCGGCGTTCGGGGCCCAGGACGGGTGGGAGGGGTCGGCGCTCGGCGCCCAGGACGGGCGGGAGGGACCGCCCCGGCCGGTGACACTGCCGCTGCCGCTCGGGCTCGGCGTCCGCCTGCTCGATGAGGCCGGCTACCGGGGGACACGGCGCCTGGAGTCGATCAGCCAGGACGAGCCGCCCGCGGCCTGCCTGCGGCTCGGCGCGGGCCTGCGGAGCCTGGACGGCCGGGTGGGGCTGCTGGTCATGGCCGACGGCAGCGCGTGCCGGAGCCTTCGCGCCCCTGGTTACCTGGACCCGCGGGCGGCCGCCTTCGACGCGGCGATCGAGCGGGCGGTGCGGGACGGCGACCCCGGCGCCCTGCGGGCCATGGACCCCGGGCTGGCCCGGGAACTGCTCGCCGCCGGAAGGCCGGCCTGGCAGGTGCTCGCCGGAGGGATGCCCGGCCTGGCCCCGGTCGCCGAGATCCTCTACGCGGATGACCCCTTCGGGGTCTTCTACCTGGTCGCCTGGCTCTCCGGGGCAGCCTGAGGTCGCGAAAGTGGCTTACTCGATGTACTTGTCGGACCGTTCGGACAACCTTCACGCTGCGACAGGCCACGGGCCACACGGGCGTCTGGCTACCATGCTGAGATGAGCGCGGGGCCGGTCACCGACGTCTGCCAGAACTGCGGCGCACCGCTGGAGTCCGACAAGGACGGGAGGTGCCCCTGGTGTAACGCCCGCACCCGGATTGAGCCGCCGCAGAGCCGCTATGTCACATACCTCGACTACCCAGCCGGGCTGGTGCCGGACGATGTTGACGACTGCGCGACCTCGTCTCCTTTCCTTTACCTGACGCTTTCCGTCCTCGGTCCCGGGCTGAGTCTCGAGCCCGCGGTGCAGGAGTACGCCCGTAGGCGGCCGGGACTCGTCCAGCAGATCAGGGCGGTGAGCGCCGCGGTGAGCGCGGCCGGCGTGCGCGTCCGGGACGCCGGCCTGCTGAGGGACAGCTTCGACGAGAACCTCAAGGTGTACACGCCGGAGGAGATCTGGACGTTCGACCTCGCCATCGACGTGATCGCCATGCTCGGCACCCTGGACGGCCTGTCCAGCCGCGCCCGCGCCATGGTCATCGAGGGCCTCCGGTCGCTCGATGACAGCGGGGCCAGCCACACGTGGAAGAAGGAACTCAAGCGGGCGGGCGAAGGCCCGGAAGCATTCCGCGAGCTGCGCGCCGACGTTCCTCGCCACACGCCCAGCCCTCGGCGTTTACCACGTTCGGGATAGATTCATGCGCCGTGCACGGCCGGGTCGGGCAGCCGCCCGGCGGGCGCGGTGCCGTACACCTCAGGCAGCCCGGCGATGAGTTCTCCCGGCTCGACGGCCCCGCCGGACCTGCTCCGGTACTCACCAGCCGACCGCCAGCCGCGCAGCCGCTGCACCCGGTTCCCGTGCACCCGGAACACCTGGCCGGTCAGCCAGGACGAGGCGTCCGACGCCAGGTAGGCGACGAGCCCGGAGGCGTTGGCCGGATCCTGCGGATCGAAGCCGTCCGGGGCACCGTCAGGCACCGGGTTCCGCACCGCCACCCCCGGGATGCCGTCGGTCATCCTGGTGCGCGCGATCGGCGAGATCGCGTTCGCGGTCACCCCGTACCTGGCCATCTCCAGGGCGGCGATCGTGGTCAGCGAAACGATGCCCGCCTTGGCCGCCCCGTAGTTGGCCTGCCCCACCGTGCCGAACAGGCCGGTTCCCGAGGTCGTGTTGATGATCCGCCGGCCGCGGGCCGCCCCGCGCTTGGCCTCCTCACGCCAGTAGGCGCAAGCGTGCCTGGTCATCGCGAAGGTCCCCTTGAGGTGCACGGCGATGACCGCGTCGAAGTCGTCCTCGGTCATCGAGAACAGCATCCGGTCGCGGAGGATGCCCGCGTTGTTCACCACCACGTCCAGCTGGCCGAACTCCGCGGCCGCCAGCGCGATCAGCTTCTGGCTGGCCGCCCAGTCGGTGACCGACGAGTGATCGGCCACCGCCCGGCCGCCCGCGGCCGTGATCTCGGCGGCGACCGCTTCGGCCGGGGAGAGCGGGTTCTGGGCGGTGCCTACTCCCGGGCCTTCTCCCGGGCCTTCTCCCGGGCTCTCCCCGTGCAGCCCGGCGCCGGGATCGTTCACCACGACCGCCGCGCCGTGCGCGGCCAGCGCCAGGCAGTGCGCGCGGCCGAGCCCGCGGCCGCCTCCGGTCACGATCGCGACCTTGCCGTCGAGCAAGCCCATGTTGCCTCCCTTGTCATAGCTGGCAGGGCTTCAGCCGGCCCGCAGGACCAGCCCTTGCGCATTGAAGAAAAATCCGCCCGGGGTGAGCAGGGCGACCCGCGCGCCCGGCACCTGACGGCGGCCCGCCTGCCCGCGCAGCTGGGTCACCGCCTCGCGCAGGTGTCCCGCGCCCTGCGAGCCGCCCTCGGACAGGCTGCCACCGTGCGTGTTCACCGGCACCCGCCCCTTGATCTTCACCCGGTTCTCTACCGGGTCCCAGTTGTCGGCCAGGAACGCCCCGGCCTCTCCGGGACCGCAGAACCCGTAGCTCTCAAAGCAGCGCAGCGCCACGATGGTGAAGCCGTCGTAGGGGAAGAACACGTCGATGTCGTCGAGCCACAGGTCGCTCTTGGCCCGCAGGTCGCGGGCGGCCAGCGGCTGCCCGGTGGCGTCCAGCCCCGCCGCCAGGTGCTCCTCGGGGGGCGCGGTCATGCCCATGGTGGCCGCGTGGACGAGGACCGGGGGGGAGGGCATGTCGCGGGCCCGCTCGGCGGTGGTCACGATGAACGCGTCCGCGCCGTCGACCGGGATGTCCATGTCGTACAGGCACAACGGCTCTCGGACCATCCGGCCGCCCAGGTAGCCGGCCATGGTCAGCGGCTCGCGCAGCACCGCGTTCGGGTTGGCCGCCGCGTTGGTCCGGTCGTTGATCGCGATACGGCCGAAATCCTCCCGCGAGGCGCCGAACTCCGCGAGGTAACGGCCCGCCCAGGCGGCGTAGCCCGCCGAGCCGTGCATGCTCCACGGCTCGGCGTCGGTGTGCCCGTCCCCGGTGGCGGCCCGGCCATCGGGCAGCCCGAAGGTGGCCCGCCGCCGGAACGGGTCGGCGCCCGCGCTGCGCGAGAAGCCGCCGACCCGGTAGACGGAGTGATAGACGAGCGCCACCTCGCAGGCCCCGGTGAAGACCGCGTTGACGGCGGCCACCAGGTGATTCATGATCGGCGGCGCGGCCCGCGCCCACCAGGTGACGGCGGGCAGACCGAGCGCGGATACCACGGTGGCCGGGTCGATGCCGCCGGTGAGCAGCCCTCCGCCGGCCACGCCGTCGATGTCGGCGGCGGTCAGCCCGGCATCGCGGATGGCCGCGACCGCCGCCTCGAGCACCATGGCGAGCTCGGTGGTGGCCCCGCGGTCCCGGGCGTACGGCGACAGCCCGACACCCGCGATCGCCACCTTGTCCTTAGCCGGGTTACGCGCGGTCATGGCAGTGTCCCCGCGGGCCGGAACGCGGGCCAGGGGTTCCCGTCGCGGTCGATCCAGGTCAGTTCCACCTCGAGCCCGACGCGCAGCCGGTCCCGCGGGCAGTCCACCACCGTGGCCTGCACCCGCAGCCCGGGCTGCTCGGCCAGCTCGATCGCGGCGAGCGGGAAGCCGCCGGAGTAGTCCACCCCCGGGGCCGGGGGCCCCTGGTGCAGGAAGGTGAGCAGGTGTACCGTGCCGCGGCCGCTGACCGGCGCCGGGCTCACCTCGGCCGACCAGCAGGACGGGCAGATGGGCCGCAGCGGGGTGTGCCACCGGCCGCACGCCCCGCAGCGGCCGGCCAGCAGCTCGCGGCGGAGCAGCCCCCGGTAGTACTGCTTGTTCAGATGATCGAGCCGGACCGACGGGAACCGGTCGAGCACCTCCGCGTCACCAGGTTCCATGACACCCCTCCGTGACAGTTAAATCATCTGAACAAGTTAGTTATATCACGCCGATTCGGGTTACACTGCGAGGGGGCCGTCCCCGAGCTGAAGGGGCCGCCCCCGCGAGCCACAGGGCCGCGGCGCCGCCTGGACTGAGGAGCGAAGGATGAGCGACGAGAGAAGGATGAGCGACGAGAGAAGGATGAGCGACGAGGGAAGGATGAGCGACGAGGGAAGGATGAGCGACGAGGGAAGGATGAGCGACGAGGGAGGGCGGCGCCAGTGAAGGGGGATGGGGAGGTGGGCGGGGGTCCGGAGGCGAGCGGGAGAACAGAGCCCGATGACAGGTTCTTCGAACCGGAGATAGAGACCATGCCGCGTGCTCGTATCGCGGCCCTGCAGGAGGAGCGCATCCTCGAGCTCGTGCCCTATGTCTACGAGCGTTCGGCCCTGGTGCGCAAGAAATGGGAAGCGGCCAGGGTCAAGCCCAGCGACATCAACTCCCTCGCCGACTTCACCGAGAGGGTGCCCTTCATCACCAAGGACGACATCCGCCAGTTCCGCGACCAGGCTCAGGACCCGTTCGGCGGCCTGCTATGCACCGGCTACGCGGACACGACCACGGTCTTCTCCACCTCGGGGACCACCGGGGACGCCACCTTGTACGCGCACGCCTGGGACCGGTGGCACCCGTTCTGGGCGGCGACCGCCCGCGACCTGTGGGAGATCGGCGTCCGGCCGGGAGATTACGTGCTTGGCAGCGGCTTCAAGATGCGCGGGCCGCTCTACCACGCGGACCAGATGGTCGGCGCCATCCCGCTGCTTGTGAACACGGGCATCGGCGGCTGGGCCACGGCGCTGGAGGCGATCCGCCGCTACCGGCCGGTCTACGCGCAGCTCACCGGCCTGGCGCTGGCCGAGCTTGACCACCTGAGCCGGACCAACGACATGCGGGAGGTGTTCTCCTCGTTCAAGGGCGCCGCCTTCGCGGGCGAGCCGCTCGGCGCGCGGGCCCGCAAGCAGCTGGAAAGCTGGGGCGTGGAGGTCTACCTGTGGACGTCCACCGGCGACGTCACCGGCGCGTGGGAATGCGGTCAGCACGACGGCTGCCACGCCTGGGAGGACTGCGTGCTGCTCGAGGCGGTCGACCCGGCGGCCAGCACCCCGGCCGCCAGCGCGCAGGTGGCCGACGGGGAGCTGGGCGAGCTGGTCGCCACCTCGCTGGACAACCCGGTCACCCCGATGGTCCGGTTCCGCTCCGACGACATCATCCGGATGACCAGGGAGCCCTGCGCGTGCGGCCGGACGCACGCCCGGTTCTGGCCGGTGGGCCGCAAGGGTGACGAGACTATCGTGGCCGGCCGTTCCTTCGTGCCGATGGACATCTGGCGGGCGCTCGAGCAGGTCCCGGAGACCGCCACCGCGCTGTTCCAGCTGGTCCGGCCGGCCCGGGAGATCGACGAGCTGAAGCTCCGGGTCGGCTATGACCCGGAGACGACGGCTTCGGTCCCGGAGCTGCGGGACCGCGTGTCCGAGGTGATCGCGGCCGCGGTGGGCGTCCCGCCGGCGCTCGAGCTGCTGCCGGAGCCGGAGCTGCTCGCCCGCGGCCGCGGCGGCAAGCTACCTAGGGTCGTGAAGGCTTGAGGCGGGCAGGAGACAACCCATGACGCTAGCGTCCACGAGCGCGGCGGCCGCTGCGCTCCCCCGGCCCGGACCCTGGGGCATCGGCCGGTATGACGTGGCCGGCCAGCCGGTCTTCTTCGAGGTCGGCTGGGATGACTGGCGGCGTGATGTCGCCTGGGCGCGCGCCATGCTGGCCGGTCACGGCGTCGGCCCGGACAGCGGCCTGGTCATCGTCGGCGGCATGCCGGAATCACCCTGGTTCGACCCGTTCGAGACGGCGGCCCGCGAGCTGGGCGCGCCGTATTCGATCGGGGAGATCTACGCCTTCGAGGCGTTCCGCACCGGCATGTACGCGCGCCGCCTGCCCATCACCATGATCTTCGGCATCGACCGGACCGTGGCCGAGGGCCTGGGCGACGAGCTCGCCGAGGTCGTGGCGCGGGTACCGGTCATCGTGGCCAGGCCGGACGCCGCCGGCCTGCTGACCGAGGCGGGCGCCAAGCCGTTCATCGTCACCCGGGTCGGGCCTGCCCTCGCGGTGGAGTGCCCGCACCGCCGCGGCGCCCATCTCAACGGCGCGGAGTGGACCCTGGCCGAACGGGGCGGCGAGCTGTTCATCGGCACCGCGGGCCCGCGCGCGCACCAGGTGAGCGAGGCTCCCCTCGACCTGCGCGGCACGATCACGGACGGCTTGTGCGGCTGCGGGCGGCCGGGGCAGCGGGTCACCATTTCCGAAGGAGAATGAACCCCATGATCACCGTCGGGGACATCATCGCCGAGCACCGCCGCAGCTACCCGGGCCGGCTGGCGCTCGCCGACGGCGAGCATCACCTGACCTGGCCGGAGTTCGACGAGCGGGTCAACCGGCTGGCCAACGCGCTGCGCGGCACCGGGGTGGGCCAGGGGATGCGCATCTTGTGGCTCGGCCAGAACTCCTTCCGGGTCTACGAGCTGCTCGGCGCGGCGGCCAAGATCGGGGCGATGGTGTGCCCCGGCTACTGGCGCTGGGCCCCGCCGGAGATGGCCTTCGCGATCAATGACTTCGGCCCCACGGTGGTGATCTGGCAGGAGGAGGAGATCGGCAGCACCGTGCGCGCGGCCCGGGCTCTGGCCGGCGTGGCCGCCGAGTCCGCGCTCTGGCTGCGCCACGACTCCGGCCCCGGCCACGGCTACGAGGAGTTCCTGGCCGGCGGCGACCCGGCCGATCCCGGCCTGGACATCGACCCGGATTCCGCGCTGCTGGTCATCTACACCGCGGCGATCAGCGGCCGGCCCTGCGGCTCGATGCTGTCGCACACCAACCTGATCGCCATGGGCACGTCCGTCGCCTGGCTGGGCGACATCGACGACACCACGGTGTTCCTGAATTCCGGGCCGATGTTCCACATCGGCAACTTCCAGTTCTACGGCATCCCGGTGCTGATCCAGGGCGGCACCAACGTCGTCACCCGGCGGGTCATCGCGAGCGAGGTGCTGGACATCCTGGCCGCGGAAAGGTGCACCCGGGCGTACCTCATGCCGGCCACCGTCACCCAGCTGGTCGAGCTGATGCGGGAGCGCGGCGTGGAACTGCCGCACTTCAAGGCCACCATCGCCGCACCGCTGTGGCAGGGCATGGTGGCGGCGGACGATAGCCGCCACGGCCGCGAGGGCGGCGGCATGGGCTACGGCTACGGGCAGACCGAGGTCACCGGCTTCTGCCTGTTCGGCGGGTACGGTGGCCGGGGCACGGGCAACGCCGGCCGTCCCGCGCCGGTCACCGCGGTCCGGATCCTCGACGGCGACGGCCGGGAGGGCGCGGTCGGCGAGGCCGGGGAGATCTGCGTCCGCGGCGACACGGTGCACCTGGGCTACTGGAACCGGCCGGAGATCAATGAGCAGCGCTTCCGCGGCGGCTGGTGGCACACCACCGACCTGGGCCGGCGCGAACCGGACGGCACCGTCACCTTCCTCGGCACGATGACCCGGATGATCAAGTCCGGGGCGGAGAATATTTTCCCGGCCGAGGTGGAGAACTGCCTGGAAGCCCACCCGGCGGTGAAGGAGGCCGCGGTGATCGGCATCCCGAGCGAGCGCTTCCTGCAGGACGTCAAGGCGGTCGTGGTGCTGAACGAGGGCGCCACCGCCTCCACCGCGGACCTCATCGAGCACTGCCGGCGCCATATCGCCTCCTACAAGAAGCCGAAGACGGTGGAGTTCCTCGACGCGCTGCCGCGCACCCAGGGCTTCGCCAAGGACTACGCGGCGCTGGATGAGAAGTTCGGCGGCGGGGGCTATCCCGGCGGCGACAACCTCGGCGGCGGACATTGAAAGTCGCCGGCAAGTGCGTCGTGGTAACCGGCGGCGCCAGCGGGATCGGGCGGGCGCTGGCCGAGCGGTTCGCGGCCGAAGGGGCCCGCGGGGTGGTCGTCGCGGACATCGACGCCGAATGGGCCAAGAAGGTGGCCGAACGGATCGGGCGCCGGGGCCTCGGCGTCGGCTGTGACGTCTCGGATCCGGACGCGATTGACCGGCTGGTGGGCGCGGCGGAAGGATCGTTCGGCCCCATTGATGTCTTCTGTTCTAACGCCGGCTTCACCGACCCGGCGCCTGGTGACCTCGGCCAGCCGGTGAGTGCCTGGCAGCGCATCGTCGAGGTGAACATGATGGCGCACGTCTGGGCGGCGCGCGCGGTGGTGCCGTCCATGCTGGCCCGCGGCGAGGGCTATCTGCTGCAGACGATCTCGTCGGCGGCGCTGATCACCGGGCCGTCGGGCCCCGGGTACACGATGACCAAGCACGGCGCGCTGGGTTTCGCCGAGTGGCTCGCGCTGAACTACGGGCATCGCGGGATCCGGGTGTCGTGCCTGTGCCCGAACGCCGTGTACACAGGCATGTTCGGCCGGCCGCGCGACGACGAGTCCGCGGTTCCGCCGGACGGCGGCGCGCTGGGTGAGGTGCTCATGCCGGAAGATGTCGCCGGCACCGTGATCGACGCCATGGATGCCGAACGGTTCCTCATCCTGCCGCACCCCCGGGTCGGTGACTCCTTCCTGCGCAAGGCCACCGACTACGACGCCTGGCTCAGCCGGACCCGCGCCCGCCTCCACCAGTTGCGCTGACCATGTCAGCCGCGCTGGCCAGCATGGCGGCGAAGTCGCGGGCTTCTTCCGGCGTCAGGCCGATCAGGCGGTAGCGGCCGCCGGCGTGCACGGTGATCTCGACGGTGGGCGACCAGGCCGGCTCGCCGGGGTCATCCGGCAGGTACTGCGCGGTCTGCACATCGAGGCGGTCCGGCGTCGTGAGCCCGCTCGGCCGGGAGATGGTCACCGAGGTCGTCTCGCTAGCGTGGTAGAAGGCGGCTCCGTAGGAGTCCGCGGCATGCTCACCCGCACACCAGTGCGGGCAGTGTTCGGTGACCGTCGCTGATGACATCGCTGCTCCTCCCTTCAGAAACACGGGCCTTCAGAAACACGGGCCTCAGAAACACGGGCCTCAGAAACCCAGGCCGCGGCCCACGATCTCCTTCATGATCTCGGTCGTGCCGCCGTACAGCCGCTGCACCCGGGCGTCCCGCCAGAGCCGGGCGATCTCGTACTCGTTGATGTAGCCGTAACCGCCGTGCAACTGCAGGCAGCGGTCCACGATTTCCCACTGCAGCTCGGTGGCCCACCACTTGGCCCCCGCCGCCTCTTCGGCGGTAAGCTCGCCGTCCAGCGCCGCCTGCACGCACCGGTCGAGGTAGGCGTGCGCGACGTCCAGCCTGGTCTTCATCTCCGCCAGCGCGAACCGGTTGACCTGGAACCCTCCGATCGGCCGGCCGAAGGCGTGGCGGTCCCGGGCGTACTGGGTGGTCACCGCGAATGCGCGGTCCGCGTGGGCGATCGCGTACACGGCGATGCCGAGCCGCTCCTGCGGCAGGTTGCGCATCAGGTGGTAGAAGCCCCGGCCCTCCTCGCCGAGCAGGTTCGCGGCCGGCACCCGGACGTCGTGGAAGAAGAGTTCGGCGGTGTCCTGGGCGCGGTTCCCGATCTTGTCGAGCTTGCGCCCCCGTTCGAAGCCCGCGAACCCCTCCTCGGCCACCAGCAGGCTCATTCCTTTGTGGCCGGCCTCCGGATCTGTTCGGGCCACCACGATGACGAGGTCGGCGAGGATGCCGTTGCTGATGAAGGTCTTCGTCCCGTTGAGTATGTAGTGATCGCCGTCGCGGCGGGCGGTGGCCTTGACCTGCTTGAGGTCTGAGCCCGCCCCGGGTTCGGACATGGCGATGGCGACCAGCCGCTCGCCGGAGACGAAACCCGGCAGCCACCTTTGGCGCTGCTCGTCGTTCGTCAGGTCGGTCAGGTATGGCGCCACCACGTCGTTGTGCAGCGCCAGGGCGATGCCCTGGGTCCCGGTGGCGGCGATCTCCTCGGCGATGACCACGCTGTAGCGGAAGTCCCTGATACCCAGGCCGCCGTACGCCTCGGGGACCATCCAGCCGAGCAGCCCGAGCTCACCGGCCTTGCGCCAGGCCTCCCGGCTGACCACGCCCGCCTCCAGCCACTCCGCGGTGTGCGGGACGCATTCCTTCTCCAGGAAGGCCCGCACCATGTGCCGGAACTGCTCATGCTCGTCGGTGAAGATGGTCCGGCGCACGGTTCCTCCTCCGGCGTGGGGCAGGATAATACAGATTGATTATATAACTATTTTAGCTGTCTTGCCAGACCGCGGCATGCAGTCTGGACCGCGACATCTCGATGACCCGCACGACGATCTGCTTGTATTTCGCCCCCTGATCCAGCAGCCCGGCCTCGAGCAGCGTCTACTGAACCAGGAGCTCGTCGCCGGCCAATCTTCGTCCATTAACCGATGCCTGAGGTCATCAAGGCTCACTCCAGGCGGGTGATGCCCGGCGGAACGGACCACTGCCAGCATTAACAGGTCCGGGCGCAGCCGGTGACGGTCCCGGGCCGAAAGGATGCCGTGGACCAACCACCGGCAGAAGGGCGACCGATGACCCAGGCAGATGCGGTTCAGGGCCCGCTGCAGGCCGGGAGCCCGCTGAGAACTCCGCGGGCGGCGGCGGTCGCCGGGATCGTATTTTCCGTGCTCCTGATCTCAGCGCTCGTGCTGCTCAGGCTCTCCGTCCCCGCCAATCCGCGGCTGGCCGGTACGTGGCTAACGGATCCGGGGCGACGGGCCGCGGTGACGATCGCACTCAATCTCGTCCCGTTCTCCGGCATCGCCTTCTTGTGGTTCATAGGGGTGATCCGGGATCGGGTCGGCCAGCGCGAGGACCGCTTTTTCGCGACCGTGTTCCTGGGCAGCGGCTTGCTGTTCGTGGCCATGCTTTTCGTGGCCGCGGCGGTGGGGGGCGGGCTCTTTGCGGCGGCGTCGCGGGCGTCCGGCCCGCCGACCGCGGATGAGCTGGCGCTCGGCCGCGATGTCACCGCGCTGCTGCTGAACGTCTACTCGATGCGGATGGCGGCGGTGTTCACGCTGACCACTGTCACCATCGCGCGCCGCACCGAGATCGTGTCCCGGTGGCTCACGGTGGCCGGGATCGTGACCGCGCTGGTGCTGATGATCGGCGTCGGCCTCTCCCCCTGGGTGGAGTTGCTGTTTCCGGCGTGGATCCTGGCCTTGAGCATCGATATCCTCGTGGCCGACCGTAAGGTCTCACCGGACGGCCCGGATGAGTGATGGCCTCAGGGCGGCCATGGCCTGGATCACCGGTTCCAGGCCCGCACGGGCCGTGATGACCCGGACGATGGCCTCGTCCAGGCCGGCGCTGAGCCGGGCGAAGGCGGCCGGGGCCGCCGCGGCCGGGCCGTAGTAGCCCACCGCCTGGAGCATCTGGTCCGGGATGGCGTCTAGTAGTTCGGAAAGGGGCGCGCCCTGGTCTCGCCGGGCCTCCAGTTCGCGCAGCACCTCGTCGAACCCCATCTGGGCGAACAGCCCCCGGTAGCCGGCGTCCTGGGGAATGCCGGGGTGGCCCAGGGCGTAGCCGAGCACCTGCGCGCCGAGGGCGCGCCGCGCCGCGGCCACGTCGTCGTCGATGCAGACCCGGATGTACATCGTGACCGGCACCGCACCGGGGTCGCGGCCGGCCCGGGCGATGCCCTCGGCGATCCGCGTCCGGCTGACGGCGATGTGCTCGGGCGTCGCCCAGTTGAGCAGCGCGCCGTCGGCGGTTTCGCCTGCGAGCCTGAGCATCTGCGGGCCGAGCGCGGCCAGGTACACCGGAGCTGGCGGCAGGTCCGCCACCCCGAGGGACGCCGAGGGGGGCCAGCCGGGCGTGCCGCCGGCCGGCCCGGCCTCGCCGACCGTGACCGTCTCGCCGGCCAGCAGCGCGCGGACCTCGGTGACGTACTCGCGCATCACCGCGATCGGGCGGTTCGGCAGGCCGACCGAGGCCCAGAAGCCGGGCCCGTAGCCGCCCGTTCCCAGGCCGAGGACGAATCGGCCGGAAGAGAGCTGAGCCAGCGTGGCCGCCTGCGCGGCGAGGCCCAGCGGGGTCCACATCCGCGCCGCCGGGACGACGGCGATCCCGGTGCGCAGCGAGGTGTCCCGCAACCATGCGGCGCAGACGTGGAACGAATCCGGCACGCCCCCGGCCGGGGTCCATAGGCTCTCGAAACCGAACTGCCTGGCCTCCCCCGCGGCCGCCCGCAACTGGTCGAACGGCAGGCCGAGCCGGGCATCCAGGCCCACGCCAATTATCTGAGGCATCGAACGACTTTACCGGCGTTGCCTGTTAGCTGGCGATGGCTACATGCCGGTGCACGATCGCCGGGTCATCGAGCAGCGCGAGCATGCAGCTGGCCAGGTCGGCGCGGGAGACCGTGAATCCGTGCGGCAGGTTGCGGTCGATCGCGGTGCGGTAGGTTCCCCTGGCCGGCTTGCCGGTCAGCGCGGGCGGCCGGAAGATCGTCCAGTCCAGGTCGCTTTCCCTGATCTCCTCCTCGCCGCGGCGCATGTCGGCGCAGACATGACGCAGGAACGTGCGCCGCGCCACGGGCTTGAGCAGGTAGCGCAGGTAGGGGCTTTCGCCTTCGTCGGCGACGACGGAGCCGCTGACTTGCAGGAGCCGGCGCGTTCCGGTTTTGTCCATGGCCTGGATGATGCTGCGCACGCTGTCCTGGATGACCGTGGTGGGCCCGGTGCCGCGGGGGCCTACCGCAGAGATCACGGCGTCCGCACCCGCTATGGCGGGGCCGATCGAGGCCGGGTCCATGACGTCGGCGGTAACGGTCCGCAGCCGCGGGTGGGCCGGAACCGCCAGGCGGGCCGGGTCGCGGACGACCGCCGTGACGTCATGACCGGCCGCGAGCGCCTGGCCGACGAGGAGTGTTCCGGTCGTGCCGGTCGCGCCGAGGATGGTGAGCTTCATCGTGTTCGCCTTCTTGGGGGTTGAGATTGTCGCTGTGCCCAGCGCGGAATGTGTCCGGGCATGAGCTTGGGGTACATTGGTTTCGCAACTCATATAATACGGAGATCATATCATATGGAATCCATAGCACTGGACGGCGGGCCTGATGAGGCACGGCGCCGCAGACGCCTGAACCGCGCGATCAAGGAGTCACTGCGCGACCTGGGCGCGCAGTTGTCGCTGCTCAACCACAATGTCGGAGCGCGCCTCGATCTCAAGGCGACCGACCTGGAGTGCCTCGATCTCATCACACGGTATGGCCCGCTCAGCCCGAGCGACCTGGCCCGGCGCGCCGGACTGCACCCCGCCACCTTGACCGGCATCCTGGACCGGCTCGAACGCGGCGGCTGGATCGACCGCGACCGCCATCCCTCGGACCGCCGCGGTGTGGTCGTCCGGGCGGCGCGCGGCCGGGGCGCGGAGATCCTCCGTCTCTACCTCGTCGACTCGGGGATGAACGACGCGATGGACCAGATCTGCGCGGAGTATGACGAAGACGGGCTCGAGCTGCTCGGCGGCTTCCTGCGCCGGACCGCCGACGCTGGCCGGACCGCCGCAGAAAGGCTCGCCTAAAGCTGAGCCGCGAACGTCCGGAGAAGACCTGCTCATCAGCCCTCAGTGGCTCAGGCGCCGGTAACGGTGCGGGGATAGCGGGAAGAAAACGGCGATCATCGGCTGGGCTTATCAGATGCGGCGCGCAGATACGGTCGGTCTGGTCTGGCGGAACCGGGATGACTCGTCCGCCGGTGGCGGTCCTCACGTTCAGCTGGCCTGACTGGAGATCTTTATCGGTGGAGGTTACGGGCTCACCGTCCTGGGCTGGCCAGCCGCATCAGCACCACCGGCCCAGCCGGGCCCCGCCGGCCACCGGCCCGCGGGCCGGCCGGGACAAGCCACGCGGAAAGCCGCAGCCCCGACGTTAAAGATCGTCAGCTGACGGCGGGCGGAGCACCCTGAGGGTGACGCGCGGGCGGTACCAGGCGGCCAGCGCCAGGGTGAGCACGCCGATGAGGACGTAGACCGCGCTGCACGCCAGGGCGGGCGCGGGCATGGCAAGCCAGCCCGAGGCGGGAGTGGCCTGCGCCAGCCGGGTCCAGCCGATGACCGCGACCGCCGCGATCCCGGCCGCGCCGAGGCGGGCCGCCGCGGTCTTCCCGGCTCGCCGGGCGCCGCTGACTGCCGTTGCGGCCACCAGCAGCGCCGGGATGGCGATGACCCAGTGATGGGTCCAGGAGATCGGCGAGACGAGCAGCCCGGTCACCGCGCACAGGCTGAAGCCGGCCGCCTCGTCGCCGCGGCGGCCGGCGGCGGCCGCCAGCGCCAGCCCCGTGACCGCCACTGCCGCCGCCAGCGGGAGCCACAGCGGCAGCACGTTCGCGGTGTGCAGCGTCCGCGACAAGACGCCGAGCAGGCTCTGGTTCTCCGGATCCTCCACCGGGCTGACACGCCCTGGACTGGCGAACTCGCCTGCCCAGTACCGCGCCGAACTGGCCGGGAGCACAGCGAACCCGGCCGCGACCGTCCCGGCGAACACGGCGGCCGCGGTGGCCGCGGCCCGGTAGCGCCGGGTGATCAGCAGGTATGCCATGAAGATCGCCGGGGTGAGCTTGATCCCCGCGGCCAGGCCGATCGCCGCGCCCTTCCGCCGGGAGGTACCGGGCAGCGCCAGGTCGTATAGCACTGCCGCGGCCAGGACGATGTCCGCCTGGCCGTAGCCGAGCCTGGGCAGCCGCAGGGCCAGGTACAGCATGACCGGCAGGGCGACCGTGCTCGCCGCCGTCAGCAAGGCCACCGCCGCATCCCGCGGGATGGCGGCGAGCACGGTGAGCACGACGGCCGCAAACGGCGGGTAGGTGAACGGCAGCACGCCCAGCCTGAGCCGGTAGAGGGACTCGCCGTGCAGCACGGCCGCGCCGCCCATCCGGTAGACCCCGATGTCGACGAAATGAGCCGAACTGCACGCGGCCAGCGCGCAGCACGCTGCGGCTGACGCCAGGTAAACCGCCCCCGCAGCCCAGGCCACGTCCGCTCGGACGCCCACCCTTACAGGCTAACCCGGTGACGGATCAGGCCCCGACGATGCGGCACAGAAGCAGTGAACGCTGCCGCAAGATGCTCCGGCCCCGGACGTCGCCGAGGAGCAGGTGCCCGCCGGTCCTGAGCCGGAGCCCACAGGCGCCGCGGAAACGCGCAGTGATCCGGGCCCGATGTCCCTGTCTGCGGCATTAAGAGCCCCGGAATTGTGCGCCTGGTCAGGACAGGTATGGGAGCGGTCTGCGGGACCGCCCTCGTCATCGGGCGGCCTCATCATGCACGCTGAGAATCGAGCTCTTGAAGGTTGCTGGGCATTCACCGGTAGCCGCCGCCGGCACGAAATCAGGGATTACTCAGTTGCCTTGACGGCTGGCCGGAGGGCGACGGTAGCCGAGGGTTCTGGGCTTGCAGATGCGGGGCGCGTTCGAAGACGTAGAGATGGTTCAGGCCCAGCTGGAACGTGCGGTGTTTGGCTCGCTGCCACAGCGGAGCCGTGAAGATGTGGTCAAGATTGCTCAGCTGGAATCGGTGGTGCTGGTGAGCCGCCATCCCGGCGACCAGATTAAGCCGCATGAGCACGTGGAGAATCGTGTCGACTGCCGGCACTGGCACGGTAATGATCAGCAGTCCGCTGGGAACCACCAGCCGGGCAATCGTCTCAGCCCAGATCAGCAACTCACTTTCGGGCACGTGCTCGACGACCGCCAGCGCGGTGACCGCGTCGAATGACTCGTTCGGCAGCTTGGGCATGTCCTTGGGGAACGAGCCCTTCACCAGCGTCACTCCGGGAATCGAGGTCACTGCGGCCAGCTCAGGGTCGATGCCGACTCCACGAGCCCTCGTGAGACGGAACAGCGTGCCGTCGTGCGTGCCGATATCGAGCACGCGCGCACCAGGGGGCAGCTCGCGCCGCGCTTCCCGGATCCGCCGCTTCTGCAGGTAGCGGTCCAACCAAGTCATATGCTCCTCCGGTGCGCCGCACTGGCGACGGACGAGCGGCGAAGGTCCGGGACTTGCTCAGGAAGCCCTCGCCGTAACCGAGCCGAGGGCCGAGGCCTGAAACCCAGCAAACTGGCTAAGTGTCACCTGAAAATTTACCCAGCTTCAGTTGAATGCCGGCCCTGCGGCAAACCAGCGGCGCAGTTTGGCGTACGCGACGACCAGGACGCCGGCGCCGACGTCTTTGCCGGGCTCGCCGGTGCTACCGAGGAGGTACCGGCACCTCGTGTTTCCATGCCCGGGCAGCTAGCTCCCGCACCAGGCGGCCGCCCGCGGTGCCCGGGCTGAATGCCATGGCGGCCGCGAGGCAGCCGAACGGCGTGGCCGGCAGCACGTACCGGTAGTCGAACTCGGTGGTCGCCGCCGGCATGACGATCAGCGCGAACGAGACTGCCCACGGCAGCAGCGCCTCCCCGCCGATCCGCCGCCAGGCCAGCATGATCCCGCCCAGCCCCGCCAGCAGGATCAGCCCGTACACGGTGCCCGGCAGCCAGACGTACCTCTGGTAGCCCCGGATGACGGGGGCGAACGGGTCAACCACCTGGGTATTCGGGTTGCCCTGGACATACGCGGCCGCGTAGGAGTCGTACTTGCCGAGACGGGCGCGGTCCCAGGACGGGATCGGGGTCCGCTTATAGCTGAACACGTACTCGTCGTAGGTCTGCGCGTTGGGAAAGACGTGCCGCTTCCAGGCGAACACCCGCCAGGTGTCGCCGAAGACCGCCCTGGCGTAATCGAGCGGCTGCGCCTCGATGGCCCGGATGGCGAAGTTCTCCGCGAGCGAGTTCGGCACCGGGGAGAACTTCGGCGGCGGGAACCGGTCGAGCGGGGACTGCGGCGCCCAGATGTATTCCTGGTCGATCGGCCGATGGGCCGGCGGGGTGGTATCGCACAGCCATAGCTCGTTGACGGGCACTCGCATCTTGGAGCACTCGGCGAAGGTCATCACCCGCGAGTAAACGAACACGCCGCTGGCGTTCTCCATAGCGAACCGGCCATGCTCCAGGTCGAAAAGGGCCGCGTAGCCGGATACCGGGATGAGGCACACCACGATGGTGGCCGCGACCTTCCGCCAGCCGAACTCCCGGATGATCATGTACACGGCGAAGACAGCGAGCAGCGGCAGCGCGACCGACCGCACGCAGTCCGCGATGCCCAGCAGCAACCCCACCGCGACGCACTTGCGCAGCGACGGGCCCGAACGATCCCATAGCAGCAGCGTCGTGGCCAAGGTGAGCAGGAACAGGAACGGGACGTCCGACATGATCAGGTGCTCGAGCTCGATCTCGAACCCGTCATAAAGCACCGGGACCGTCGCCAGCGTGGCCAGCCAGGCAGGGGCGCTGAAGCGGTGCCTGGCCAGCGCGTACACCATGACCGCGACCGCCAGGCCCATGAGATGTTGCAAGATTGTTATGAGGGCGTAACTGTGGAACGGCTGGAGGATCTTGAGCCCGATGGAGTACCCGGACACCCGGACGGGATCGAGCTGGAAGTGGACCGTGTTCGAGATGTACTGGAACGAGTCGTTGAACCAAGCTTGCCATTGGTAGCCGAGTTCGGCGTCGACGCGGAGCAGGACGGCCGGGATGAGCACGATGACGAACAGGCGGTGCCCGGACCAGGTTCGGGCGGCCAGCGAGCGGAAGCCGCCTCCGCCGCCCCAGCCGGGCTCGCTCCACCGGATCGGCCAGGCTCGCCGCGCCGAAGGCCCGCGCGACGGGGCCGCAGGCACTACCCTCAAGCCGTACCCTCCTGTGCCGGGTCGATGACCCTGACAATGAACAAGCGGCCGGTCCCGGTGCGCTCGTCCCCCGCCTACGGTAATACCAGGCGGCCCGCACGCGCGCGGGTTCTCGCGGCGCCACGCTAGAGTGACGCCCGCGGACAGTGACCCCAGCGATGACCAGGCCGCCGCTAAGCTGCGCGACCTCGACCGCCTTATCGAGCCTGGCGGGCCCCACCTGCCCGCCAACTACGCTGGGCCGGTCGCCGACGGGTGGTAAGCCGGTCAAGGCGCTGCTTACCGAGCCCGGGATAAGCGAGTCTGACAGCGAAAGCAGGCAGGCCAACAGCACGGCCTTGCCCATTGCGTGCCTAAATAGCAGTTGCCTTTGACGTCTGCCCAAGCCAGAGCGTTATCGCCGGAGGTCTGTAAAACCGTCGGCTCTATCTGGCCTGGAAGTGCTGGCCCGTCGGCCAGTCATGCCCATTCTGGGCGCGGGCTGCGCACTGGAATGGCTGATATGGGCGCCGCAAGTGATGCTTACACCTGACATTCGTCGAGAACCGATTCGGCGATCTGTTTCCTACCAGAACGATGGAAAAGGCTGTACGATGATCGTCGGCAACGTCGAGAGAACGTAAGCGGGTATACCAGGCGGTGCATAGATCTGCGCTCCGATAAAATAATCATTTCGGCAAGTGCGCACTCGGGCATGGTCGGGGAGGCGTACCGGGCCGGGGCTGGTCCCTCCGGCAGGAGGCGATGACACTGCCTCAGCCGCCCTGGCCGGCTGGCGCTCCCTGGCTGGGTGTGACGTCGGGCCCGGCAGCGGAACCGGTTACCGGCAGGGTGAGCACTCGCCCGGCGATGAGAATCTCGGCGGCCAGCGCAAGCGTGACCGCGATCCGCTGCACCACGCCGTTGTACGGCCCGGCAAGCCGGGACGCGAAGACCGCCAGGGCAACGGCGCTGACCAGCGCGAGCACCTGAACCGGGCGGCTCACAGGCGCCCAGTCCGGATCATCACGCCAGCGCCACGCCAGCACCAGCGGTGCCGCGAGCATCGCCCCGTAGGCGACACCGCTGACCACATCGTGCACCTGGTTGTGCCACGATTCACCGGCGAAACCCGGGCCGGACAGCAGCATGTGATCGCGCCGGAACAACCCGGCGGCAATGCTCGCCGCACCCGCCGCCAAGACCAGCAACGGGCCGGCCGGCCTAGGCGCGGTGACCCGGCCGAGCCCGGCGCCGAACACCACCGTCCCGGCGCCGAGCACAACGAAGCCGGCCATCATGATCTGCGGATCCCGGGCATCCTCCGCGGCCAGGCCGCTGAGCTGCACCTCGGCCGCGGAGTGACCGACCTGACGCAGCGAGCTGACCACCCACGCCATGGTGAACAGCACCGGACCTGCGACACCGCCCGCCGCCGCCAGCCTGCTGAGCTTCACCGGGCCAGTATCACCCTCCCAGCCGATCCCGCCACTCCCTGCCCCATGTCCCGTGTTTCACCGATCCGGCGCGAACCTTCAACCAGCAGGCCACCCACGCCCGCCATTGGCCCCCTACCGCCACCGCGCACCATAACGCGCCAATAAACCGGAACGCGGCAGAAGCGGACGTTCACTCCGAGGCCGCCGATGCATAAATATACAGATCGACCGCTTGCGCGCTGCCTAACCTGGCGGCCAACGACGCGTAGCCCTGTGTAGATAACCGCGCGCCGACCCGCCGTTATGCACTGTTTTCTCGTGCAGGCTTCCCGCAGATACGGGCATGCGTAACAGGGTGATCTGCGTGGGATTGCCGAAGTGGGCACGGATGCCATCGATGGTGGCGGGCAGCACGGTGGCATAGGTGTGTCGGCGATGCGCGCGAGCCGACCAGAGGTTGCAATGAGCACGCCGCCTGGCTGCAGCGCCCGCTGGCATGCCGCGTACAGCGCCGTTGAGCCGATGAGCGGGTCGCCGCCCTGCTGCCAGGCGTGGCGCACGCGAACCTGCAGCGCGGCGGCGGAGTTGCCGTGATCAGTGAGTGCTCCGCGCTGGTGAGCTGAGCCCGGCTGACGGCCGGCGGCTCGTGGCAACACTGCGCGCCTGCATCGAAGCGCTCACCGGGGATTCCGGAATATCCGCGCGAAGGCCGCCCAGCCCGCCAGCGCGCCGAAACCCGGCAAGCCCGGCCCCGGCCGCCCGCCAGGATCACCGAACCGCCGCCCCGCACCCCGCCACGACGTCGGCAAGACAACCAAGAGGGAACTCACCCTCAAGGCCAAGCGCGAACGCACAGGTTAAACGGCAAGCTTGGGCCGGCTCACTGCTGCGCGTCTGCAGGCCGAACTTCCGACGCTCAGACTAGAGCGCGACTTCCAGAGTTCGGATTCCCTGGAAGTCGATCCAAACCTGCGAATCATTCTTGACGATCTTGACGAGCACGTTGTTGCAGTGCGGGCAGCGGAGCACGATGCCGGCACCTCGGTAGAGGTGAACGGCCCCGACCGGCCCGGCTGCACCGCAGCCGCCACAGGTCCCGATCGCGGTTGTCATCTCGACGGCGAACACCTCCTGCAGGAGACCTGCGATCGCATTCCCATCCAGCATCAGCTCGCCCATGTCACCGTCCGGTGGGTCCAAAGCGTTCGGTCTTGATCGCCCGCGTGTCGTGTCCGAGCCGCACGAGCGATTCGGCCACCGCCTCGACGAACGGCGTCGGTCCACACGCGTAGAAACGCGGCCGCTCGGCCGGCGAAGGCGAAACCTCGGCGAGCATCTCGGCGTCGACACGGCGCGCGTAGCTCGTCCACCCGGGAGGTTGCGAATCTGTGAGCGCGTGCACGACGGTAAGGCCGTTGCCGCTCAGCCGCTCGGGCTCGTCGCGATAGATGACGTCGTCCTGGCTGCGTGAGGAGTAGAGCAACCGCGTCTCCGTGTCGTCGCCGGCGGCTGCGCGCGTCCGGATCATCGCCATCAGTGGCACGATGCCCGATCCGCCGGCCACGAGCATGAGCGGGCCGCCCTCGGAAGGTTCCCAGACGAAGTAGCCGCCGATCGGGCCGCGTAGCTCGATCTTGTCACCCGGGCGACGAC